>WNFA01004776.1_pt1 | contig 11303 bp, 2 predicted proteins | sample 5400481 | NCBI WGS metagenome assembly WNFA01 (sample SAMN13153340, study PRJNA577476) | soil metagenome | isolation source: 120 cm saprolite under Douglas fir tree site 2 hole 1 replicate 2 | place: USA:California | collected 2015-04-18
CCAAAGCGGCGTGCCTTGCGGTGCCAGCGTCATGGTCGCGAGATTGTCCAATCCCATGACCGTGTACGGATCGTTGCCATTAGCCTCGTGAGGAGGAGGATTGAGCTCATACCGTACTCCCAGATCTATGTTCAGCCGCCGCCAAGGTTTCCACGTGTCATGCAGATACGCAGAAAAGTTTGTATAGATCGGCTTTCCGCCCTTAAACGAAGAGACAAACTCACTTGCTGGCGTGCTGCTGTTCACTTGTTCTTGGGAAAAGAAGATCGTGTTAAGGAAGTACGTACGCGGCTGGAGTGATGGCATGAGCCTCCGGTAGTCAGCCCCAACACTGAGCCGGTGGGAGCGGAATGCGAACGATTGGCTATCGACCACGTTAAACTGTTGTTGGGACTGCTTGGAATTGTTTAGGTCTATACGAAGTCTGCCAGTGGGAAGAAGGAAGAGCACGAGACCTTCAGCCGGAGCTCCCGCTGGCACGAACTGTGTCGGAAGTAGTAGCTCCCTGGAAATCGGAACCGCGCCACCGAAGTTGTCCTGCTCAGTGTCTAATGTTCCACTGTTCCGACTGTAATTCACCCTCACCTCGTTGATGGCCTTCGGCGAGAACGTCATTGTCGCTCCGAGGGTTAAGGTGCTGGTGTGGATTTCTGTAGGGTGTAGTTCAGCGAGATTGAGGGTGTCGCGACTCGCGGCCCGTGACGGAGCGTCATTGAAGCGTCCAAAGAGTACCAGTTTCTGGCTGATTGTATGATCGATTCGAATACTCGTCGCGTTCAGCGTGCTTGGATTCGAGTATCCCGCTGCAAGTTGTGAAAATCCGCCCCCTACATCTGGCCCGTTCGGCAATGGAGACGCCTTTAGAAGCGGCTGGATCCCTGCAGACGCCGTTTGCCGAAAAGATATTGATGGCACGGCCCCTAGCGTAAACTGCGGTGTCCGTAAGCGCAGTCCTTCGTACGAGAAGAAGAAAAAGGTTCGGTTGCGACCATTGTATCGCGGTTGATGCCCCCCCTCACCAAAGCGCGGCAGCATGATCGGGCCGCTGAACGTACCGCCAAAATCGTTCTGCCGCTCGGGTGGTCGCTTGATGGCGAATGCGTTATTGAACCAGTTGTTTGCGTCCAGCTTATCATTGCGCAAATAGTCGAATGCACTTCCGTGAAAGGCGTTAGTTCCGCTCCTCGTTACTATCGAAACCTGTCCACCAGGCGAACGGCCGAACTCAGCTGAATAACTGGATGTCTGGATTTGGAATTCCTGAAGCGCATCGACAGAGACTAGGCTTTGCGTCGTGCCCAGTACGCTGAGGCCGGGCAATGTCCCACTAGTCGATTGACCCGGGGCGAAGCCCACGCCATTCCCAATGTTTGCACTGACTCCATCAACGGTCAAATAATTGGCATTTGCGCGCTGACCATTGACACTAAACTGTCCATTAAGATTCGTGCTGCTTGGAACTAACACTACACCGGGAGTGAGCGTCAGGAGAGATTGGAAGCTTCTGCCGTTGAGCGGAATGTTACCTACGAACTGTCGATCCACAATCGTGCCGACGGCGGGGGATTCATTAATGAGCGGTGCGTCGTTGATTACTTCCACAGTCGCGTTTATGTCACCCGCCTTCAACTGAATCTGCAGCGACTTCTGATCGCCAACATTCAAAACGATATTCGATACCTGCACAGGGCTGAATCCCCGGGCCTGGGCCGTCACGGTGTAGGCGCTGGGAGGAAGAATCGGGATTGTGAAATAACCTTCGCCATTTGTTGTCACTTGCCGCTTCAATCCAGTGGCCTTGTTTTCGGCTGTTACTGTCGCGCCCGGAACCACTGCTCCGTTCTGATCTTCGACCGTCCCGTTCAGCGTCGCGCTCGCGGACTGTCCGAATGCGGAAGGAAGCACACAAAAAACAAAAAGCAGGAGACAGAGAGCAGCAGTCGATCGGTGCTGTCTGGTTGCGGCATCAGCATCTACCGGCCCGCTACAGCAGGCGGTACTGACAATTTGACCAAGGGTCATGACGATGCTCCTTCTTTCAGATCTGGATTTAACGAAAATGATTCCGACTTGCTAGTGTGACATTCCAGGGAAACTAGTTCTTAATCCTTCAGCCTCTGTGTCGCCTTCTGAATTTTCGTCCCAAGGCTCTCGACTCTTTTCAGTGAGCGCCAAAACTGTCCAGTTCTGATTACCTGGGCATTTGTGTTTTCTGACGAGATGATGAAGGCGGACCGCACTACTTGCGTGTACTGGGAACAAAGATCGAAAAGGCGTTCGATGGCGCGCGACAAATCTCTATCGTTGCTGAGTTCGATTTCTTCTGTTGGGCTATCGGTAATCTGATTTGAGAAAATGACTTGTAGTTCCTGACGGAGAGAGGTCGTCTCTTGCGATAGCGCTTGGGCATGCTCGCCGATCATAGAGCGCCATTTATTCCGGGCATCTTTATCGAGTGTGGCTAACTGCTCAGATGAAAATCTATCGGCGAGACGCTTGAGCGCCCAGGCGTGCGCCATCGCTTCGCGCGACTGGTCCAACATTCGATTCGAGAAGCGGCGCACCTCGTCATCAATCTGAGCGTTCTTAAATCCTTTGGCGGCGAAGTAACGACGCAATTCGTCTTCGACTGGCACCGTGTTCGCCGTTGACTCGGGCGGCTGAATAGTTATTTGACTGGCAGACTGACGAGGCTGAGACTGTCGCTTCAACGCTTCAGACACAGTTTGCACGTCAACCTTGACGGCAGAATTATTCATGACCGGCTGGAGCCCGCGCAGAATCTCACTTTTACGCTGATCGGTATCAAAGATGCCCTCAACCCGCAGAATCCCGTCTGACCCGCGCGTAACGCTTACCTGTTCGCCCATGTCGGCCTCAGCCTGATGAATCAAGCGCAGGACTTCAACTTCCAACTCCGCAGTGGCGACGACCGAAGGATGAGGGATGAAGGATGAAGGATGAAGAGATTCGGCCTCAGGCTTCATTCTTCCGCCTTCATCCTTCATCCTCTCGCTAAGCAGCTCGGGTTCCGGCTCGAAGACCGAAGCTTCAACAGCCGAAGCTGCGCGACGCTCAAACGACGTTTCGGTCAGGCGATAGTCACGCACCTCGTTTCCGTCGCTGACGGTTAAAGTTTGCTCGAAAGGATGAAGATCACTACGGCGAATAAAGAGCGCGGCGCGAATTAGACCCCGCGTATTAGCTAGTCCGCCTTCGTTTGCGTAACGGATCACATAAGAGTCTGGGTTTTCTTCGACTCGTGCGCGATTTGCGCCTCCAATCAATGAGGTAAAATCTTTAGCCGACAAAGATTGTTGCCAGACACTTTCGAAGGGGATTGTTACTGGACCTCCTGGCTTTTCTGGCGCGAGCTGAAGCTGCGGACGAACGCCGTGCTGACACAACGTCTGCACACCATCATTCCTTCGCCAATCACCAGCGACCAAGCTGTTCTTTTCATTGTAGAGTCGGCGGGCCATGACTCCGCGTTCGGCACTTTGCCAAACATCGACACGATTGCGAGCGATTAGATCACCGCTCGAAGATCTCTCTTCAAGTTGCAGCGTTCTGTGCAACACCGTGTCTGGTCTCGAGGCAATTGCCTCTTCGGCCTGAGTTGAGCGCTGGAGTACATCAACGGCTGTAACCGCCGGAGGTCGCACTCGCACGTATAGGGATAAGACCGCGATGGCAAGGATCAAAGCGACGATTGCGGTGACGATGCCGGGTCGCAACCAGAAGCTTTCCTTCCCTAGCGAACGCCGGAATTTGGCCACGGCCCCCGGCACAATGGTTCTCCATGAACCTTTTCTCGCTGTCTCCTGAGAATCTGAAAGAGCGGATTCAGTTACCGACAATTCGTGTTCGAGATCAGACTCAGTCTCGCGCTCCGCTCTGAGCAGTGGATCGCGATAAATCGTGTGAAGCGTGGGCCACGGGCCACGGAAGCTGAGAGTCAATTCAAGCGTGCGCTCGTTACTCAACTCGACGCCGGTTCTTTGCTCAACGGAACCAGACGGTGGCGGCTCGACATCAAGAAACAGCAAACGAGTTTCCTGTTCGCTGAAGACTTCGACGAAGCCGATCTGTTCAGCCATGTCGATGTCAAGAGTCTGTTCACTCTGTTCGGAGTTGACCTTCTGCGACCCTTGAATAAAACCGTTGACCGAGATATGCAGTTCCTGTGGGCGGTGTTCGAAGACCTCTCTGGCGCGGCGGCGACATCTTGCTACTCCCTTATCGCTGGCGCCGCCTCCTGTTCCTTCTCCTGGTCCACCACCCTTTGAGGAGTCATCTTTTCCCATCGTATCCACCGCATAGCGCTCTGAAAGAAAAGGCAGGCCGTACATTTTGTTGACCTCATCCAAACACGGCGGACAGCTGACAAGATGCGCCAGGATCTCGCACGTGATCGGCGCTTCCGAGTGCGGCTCGTAGAGAGAATAAAGTTGCTCGTGCGACAAGCAGTCGCCATGACGTGAACGAAAGATCGTGTGGCGTAATTCGGCCAAGAGCTCGACCGTCGATTGCCCGAGAAGGTTTCCTCTCATATCCGGCGCTGGCTTTTCGTTCATAAACACCAGCCCCTCCGGATTTCCTAGACTCGCTTTGGCTTCAGCGCGCGCTCTACGCAGCCGCAGGTCCACTGCCTGGCGGCTTCCTCGAATCACTTTGGTGATCTCACTGGGGTAGTAACCGTGGAAGAAGCGGAGGATCAGGACGCTTCCTGCTTTCGAGGTCTCTTTCCGCGTACAAGCGTAGTGACAAACTCGTCGCAACTCCTCCTGCGCCTGAAGACGATCACGAGGATCGATCATGTGGAGACCGGTCTCGGCCGAATCGTATTCGACTAGGAAGTGTGGCTGAATGCGACTGCGAGACTCGCGACGCATCTGCGACAGGTGCAGCTTGCGGAGCATGCCATAGAGATAGCCATCAAGATTCTCGATCGCGTTGATGTCAGCATGGGAAAAGCTGAACTGTATAAAGGCGTCGTGAACGATGTCTTCAGCTCGTTCGCGATTACCCTCGGTTAATTGGAGTGCCGAATTAAGTAGCCGCTGATAGCGCTGAATAAACAGCGCCTCATGTTCGGTGTTAGGGCTAGTCGCGTGAAGTCTGCTTGTGGCCATGTGCCAGTCCCTCGAACTGCTGCCGGACGCTTACCGTATACCTATAGTTGCTCGAAAACGGCGCAATCTTTCCCTCTCGCTCGCCTTTTTTCAAAATTTTGAGAGTTCTTACCCGGAGTTGTGCGGGACTGGTGGATTATTTCCACCAACTATGAAGTTATCTGTAAGAAATAGAGGAGACTTAACCTATGATAAGGGTGGTCAAAGACCAACACCGCAAGCATTTTCCCAGACGACATCGAATCAAGTAACCGGACGACGTACATGAATCAATGTTATTCAGGAGTCCTTCGGTTGGACACTAGCCGCTCCTATTACTCTCTTCGGGCCAGGATTGGCGACCTATCTATAGATGAGGAACGACAAATGGCGAGCCGCCGCGTTGATTGGAGGAAGCAAAGAGAAGATTTCGATTAAGAACGTTCGCGAGGGTGCGCCCAGCTCAGCTACTGGCTCATGGCTTGAGAAATCCGTCCATACAATCCCTGAACTTCTGATAGCACTAGCCGCAGGTTCTTTCCGGCCTTCGCGTCTCAGGATTGTCATGCGACCACTGCGGTAGCGGATCATTCCCTTCTGTCGCAAAGCGCTCCGCCGCTATACCCACCTAGTTGCGGTCCTTGACCAATACCTCTCGATATTTTTGAGCAAAGGCGCTCATACTCATCGCACAGGAGGGCAGTCAGCCAGCAAGCGATTCTGAATCTGGATTGAGGCTGGCACTTTGGGCGCGGACCGAATACCACTTAACGTTAATTTCGGAATGCAGGATCAAGTTATCTCGTAACCTTGAGCTCTGTGAACTATGTGGCGGGCTTCCGAGAGTCGTTAAGGCTGCTCGGAACGCTTGGACCATCGCTGGAAGTAAGCTGCCTAATTCCCCAGGCAATGGCTTAACCCTTGGAGATCACCAAGAAATGGAGCCATTTTACTTGTGAGGAAACTGTGGCAATGCGCCTTTCGTGGCACTAGCTTCCACTTCAACTAATGCTGTGCCTAGCTGCACCGGTCGTTGCATTGGGCTGTACTCAGGGTCATGATTCGCATTCCTCGTGTATCCGATAGTGTCATCGTTCTCACTACTCACTTCCAGTAGTCCCGCCAAGTAGCGCGGTGCCAAAGGCACTGCGTCCACATGTACGCGCACTTTTCCGACCCACTTCGAGCCGGTTACATGTTCCGACGGTCCACCGGCCGACTTCAACTTACCAAACGCCGGATGCGTGAAGATGTCCCTGTACTCGCATGTCATTGTTCCGGATGGTACCGCCGAGGGATCAATTACGACCTTCCACTTCCCGGGATTTGGGTTTGTCACTGACACGGTCTCCTGCGCGCCGCTCCCGATGCTGAAGTCTTTGAGTTCACAACCTTTGCCTGAGCAGTCATATAAGTACAAGTCAAGATCTGCTGAGTTGTCTGATGGCGCGCCTATGTTCGCGCCCAAGGTCTCTGCACCAAGTGGAACATCGATCTCATAGATCTGTGGCGTTCCTCCCTCTTTCAGCGTCGGCCTATCTGCAAAAGCGCTGCCAAGAGAGTTCTCGTTAATTCCGCCAATAAAAGCAGAAAGATGGTTACTGAAATTGACTTCATCAAGATGAATGCCACCTTCTCTCGAGGAACCAACAATCAGGTCTGGCGCGTCTGTTTTAACGCCAAGCACTGAAGCTCTAAATGTGAAGCTCGCTCTCGCGTCTAATGTGGAGCGCGGACCATCAGATCGAAAGTTGCCGTTATCGACAATCACTTCCCAGACGCCAGCCTCAGGATTGGCGATTGTACGACTTCGCGACCCAGTCTGGTACGGCGCAGTGAACGTAAAGGGAGTTGGATAGCCTCCCCCTGCAACATTAAGAAGCATGCCGTACTCGGTTCCGGAAGGATCCATAAACAGTACTCGCACATTACCTCCGGCTATATTTAAGTCAAACTTCAACGCAGACGTCTCGGTAGGCACGTTGAAGAAGTATGACGTGTAGGACGGGTACTCAGCCTGACCCTCACGAAAAACAGTGAACCCGTTGCTCGCCGTGAATTGCTCAGCGGCCACGACTGTGTTCATCGTCTCATAAACAACGTTTGGTCTGAGAAGATCGATCAACTGAAGGATAGCGCTGTGGACGCCTGTGCTCTTCGGGCTGATTGTAACCGGAAGTATAGTTGGTACATTCAGAGGCACGCTGATCGCCTCTGGACTTCCGAACGTACCATCGTTGCCTAGCCAGCGCACGGCATACGTGACCGATCCTGCTAGTCCAGAGGAACGAATGAAGGTGATCGCACGCTTACTCGTTTGTCCGGCCGCCCAGCCTTCACGCTCATAGACGCCTCGTCCCCAGTTCGGTTCTTTCAGATACTGGCTTAAGATGGTGTTGACTGGCGCACGGCTTGTCATTGCGACCGGCGGTGGCGCGCTCTTTAGTGCCTCCCAGGCAGCCTCCACCTGTACGAGACCATTACCCTGGTCGAGCGCGCGATAGCTTGGTAAATAGCGGGCACTAGATTTGATCGCCCATCGCAGTTTATCTGCATCGTACGGTACGTGGCTCTGTTTGGCGGCGCTGATTAGCAGCGCCGCAGTTCCCGAGACCATTGGTGTAGCCCAGGAGGTACCCGTATTTATGAAATAACCAGGTGGCAAGCTATAGGTTCCTCCGCCACCAATGGTTCGCCAAACCTTTAGCCGCGTGTCATAGTCCGGGTATGGTTCAATTGCGATAACCGGGGCAACCGGAGCTATAACGTCGGGTTTGAAGCCTCCGTCCTCGCTGGGCCCGCGCGACGAGAGATTCATCACGTAATCATCTTTCGCCGCGCTCACCCCAAAGTTTGAGTGCCAAGTATCTTTATGTATGTAGCCGCCCACGGTAATTATCCTACTACCAGAGGTAATCTCTAAGACGGTATTGACGCCGGGTCCTTCATTAGCAATCCCTCCGAAGACCGGCTTCTTGTAACGTTCGATCAAACGATCCCATATAACACTGATGGTGGAATTGCCGTCGTTTAGCCGTTCCACACTGCTGTGTTGCTCTGTTACGATATCGACCGTCGGATACTTCATCTCGGCAATCATCCCCTCAATAAGACCGTGATAAGTGTACGACTTCAAGATGGAGACGATTTGCGCGCCGGGCGCGACGCCGTTCATCCTGCCCCGGAAAAACCCCTTTCCCGTGGCGATGCTGGCCGTACCAGTGGTGTGAACGTAGACCTGTGGGACAACGTAGACGGAGTGGCTTTGCTGGTCAGTCAAGACCACAAATGTCAGTGCTTCTACCGAAGGGATCTGATTAACCTTACCGAAGACGCCTATATCATGGCGTACATTATAATCGGTCATTGCTTTCTCATCGGTGAAGCTGTTGTTTTGATTAGTATCGACCCAGACCGTATTCATGCTTTCGTCCCAGAGGACAGCGAACTGTTTACTGCTGCCGGGGGGATTTACGGCTATGCCGTTAAGCGCACGTCTGTCAAAGAAACCGATCCTGTAGCGACGATCGGCGGGAGCTATGTAGATGCCGTTCCTGTAACTAAATCGACCGGCACTCGCAAAAACTTCATCTGGCATCTTCACCATTTCCGGCACGTTATCGTCATCGACAGGGTCCAGGGCGTTCAGTAGCGCAGCAAGTTTTCTCGTGGGTTTTCCCTCGAGCGTGGTAGCAGTCTGCAATTCGGGGCACAGAACGTAAGGTAGTCCGAAGTCGAAGTCACCTATTGCCACTCCGCGACCATCAAATGTCGGATGCTTGGCAACGAACTGTGGCGCGCCGATATCGCGAGTGGGAAGGTAGGGGTTCTCTGCAGACGTGTTTGGACCCGGTGGCTCGACCGTGGCCTGCGGTACACCACCTGTATTTACTGCCGCTCTAAATGAAGACGTGCTGTAAGCGGTGCTGCCATCAAGGCTGATAACCTGTATATCAGCGAGACGCGTAATCTGCGTGACTCGTCTGATCGGTACCTTGACCCGCAGGTAATCAACATCATCAGCACGATAGCGCACTATGCCCCCTAGATCGGTAATACTTCTGGCTACGGCCTCATTGGTGCCGGGAAGCGAAGCGACGATAAGCATGACTTCACTCTTGCCTTCTACGTAGGCGTTGACTAGTCGCTCTCGGTCGCGCTTTAGAAGCTTGCTCCTGTCGGCAAAGAGCTTCTTTTGAGTCTTTACCATAAGACCCGTGTCGAACGATGAAGCGACGCCCTCTGGGCGAACGCAGGGCCACGACAATAAGGTGCTGTATACACAACATGACGCAATCAGCATTCGGATGCTTTTCATGATTTGATTAGGCCTTCCAAGCGGCAATAATCGACAACCTTACTGGGCTTAAGAAGCAATCAGTTAATAAATGTTCAGCACATTCTGCTGTTGGACCAGCGCAGTAGTTGATCCGTTTCTCTGCTTAAAAAAACGCGGCGTTAGATTAGAACTGCGCTTTGAGTGACAACTGGACCGAACGAGGTCCGCCGACTTGGTAGAGCGGATTGAACCCAGCGCTACCGCTGCCTAGGCCTTGATTTAGCATGGAAGTTGCTCTTCCGAACAACGGATTACTGATGTTGTTGGTAGAAGACTGGCCAGCACCTGGATCGCCGAAATTGGGATGATTGAACAGATTGAAAAGGTCAGCCCTCAATTGCAGATTGAGGCGCTCAGTTAGATTAAACTGACGGCGAAGTGACAGGTCAACTTGATAGAGCGGAAAACCGCGCAATACATTGCGCCCCAACGTGCCTTGGCGCCCTAGCGGAGGTACTGCAAAGGCGGCAGGATTAAAGAGCCTGCTCCCTGGCGCTGTCGGGTCGCTGAGGTAAAGGGCAACACCGGTAATCAGGTCTGGGTGTATATTAGTCGTAGAACTTGTATTAAAGATTTGTCTAGCGATCAGATCTACTGGTGAGGCTGATTGAGCGCGTAAAATTGTATCAACCGACCAATCGCCCAAGATCTTATTCGCTAGCTCTTGACCGCTTAAATGCGGGAGGTTATACGTGACGGCGACAGAAAGAGAGTGCCGCACGTCAAAATCGGATGAGCCTCGGGCACGATTGTTGAGGCCGCTGCTATCATTATCATTAGAGGCATCATCAATCGAGTGTGCCCACGTATACGACGCTAAGGCCTGTAAACGCCGAGAGAGGCGACGTTGAAATTGAAGTTGCATCGCGTGATAATCTGATGTGGCCGCATTCGTCACCTTTTCGACCTCAATAAAATTCGGGTTGGGACTCAGTAGCACTGTTTGCAATAGGAGGCGACGCCCCAAAGCACCGACATAAGAGGCTAAAACAGTCTGATTAGACCCGAGCGACTGCTCCACAGCGACACTCCACTGATAGGTGCGAGGCAGTTTTAGGTTCGGATCGATGGCCGAGATGCCATCTTGGTCGTAAGGAGGATTCAAGTTGATGATGGGGGGCGCCGCTTGAGTCGGAGTTAGCGGGAATGGCACATTGCTCAGAAAATTGACTGCCAGGAATGGGAATCCACGAAATGGCGCTCCAGCCGCGCTCGTGCCAAGGTCATAGTAGATTCCTGCGCCACCGCGCAGTACTGTTTCTCTACCACTTCTGGTCGACAGCCGATAAGCCACGCCCATTCTGGGAGCGAAATTGTCATAAGTCGTCTTATAGAGGCGCGTCCCTCTCGGCGCCAGTGCCAATGTCGCCGGATCATCAAATCCGACAAAAGCAAATGGAAGGTTGCCGTTTGCTTCACTCGGTGCAGGGTTGAGTTCCCATCTAAGACCGTATGTTAGCGTAAGCCGAGGGCCGGCTCGCCAAGTGTCTTGTGCGAAGGCCGAAAGATTAGTAAATCTAGGATACAGCTTGCCCTGACCGCTCTGTAGAAACACGGATGTTGCCACCCCTGAGGACAACGCAGTCGTGCTCCTAAACGAAAGTTGTTCAACATACGCTGTTTCCGAATAGATTGGATTGAGACGCCGATAGTCGAATCCGAACTTTAATTGATGGTCAGCCTTGACAACAGCCGAGAGCGTGTCGATTAGGTTAATTTGCCTTTGAAAATTTCTGGCATTTAGTCCTTGTCGATATGCGCGAGTTGTCCCTCCAAACGACAGAAGAACGATCGCTTGGTCAACCGGGCTTGACGCAAAAGATGGGAGTATGACTGAGTCCGAGGGCGGA
>WNFA01004779.1_pt1 | contig 11301 bp, 8 predicted proteins | sample 5400481 | NCBI WGS metagenome assembly WNFA01 (sample SAMN13153340, study PRJNA577476) | soil metagenome | isolation source: 120 cm saprolite under Douglas fir tree site 2 hole 1 replicate 2 | place: USA:California | collected 2015-04-18
ATTGAAGCGGGTCGCCCTGCGCGACGACGCGCCTGCTCTCGCGCTTCGAGGCATCGCAATGGCGCAGCTCGGCGATCTCGTTCGAGCGAAGGTCCTCCTGCGACGTGCTGAGCGTGCCTTCGGTCGGAAAGAGGCCGTGGCCCGCGCGAGGTGCGTCGTCGCCGAGGCCGAGGTCGCGCTCGTCTCGCGCGAGCTGGGCTGGCCTGCGAAGGCGCTCGACGCGGCACGGGCGACGCTCGAAGAGCACGGCGACCGGGTGAACGCCGCGCATGCGCGGTATCTCGAGGTCCGGCGCCTCCTTCTGATCGGGCGCATCGACGAGGCCGAGCGTACGCTCGCCGAGCTCGACCCCGCGCCCCTCCCTCCCGCGTCGAGAACCGTCCACGAGCTGGTGGTCGCGGGGATTGCGATGCGGCGCCTCCGGACGAAGGCAGCGCGCACAGCGCTCGCTCGGGCCGAGCGCGCAGCGCGCCTTGCAGGTATCCCTGCACTGACGGCGGAGGTCGAAAGCGCATCCCTCGTCTTGAACACGCCCGCGGCGCGCCTGATTGCGCATGGCGAGGAGCGACTCCTCCTGCTCGAGGAGGTCGAAGCGTTGCTGGCGTCGAAAGCATTCGTCGTGGACGCTTGCCGTCATGTCGTACGTGACGAAAACAAGGTGGTCTCACTCGCAAGGCGTCCGGTGTTGTTCGCGCTCGCACGTGCGCTGGGCGAATCGTGGCCGGGAGATGTAGCGAGGGACACGCTCATCGCGCGCGCATTCGGATCGAAGTTCGTCGATGAATCGCATCGAGCGCGGCTGCGAGTTGAAGCCGGGCGGCTTCGCACGGTGCTTCGGACGCTAGCCGACGTGAGCGCGACGAAGCGAGGGTTTGCGCTGGCGCCGCGCCGCGCACGCGAGGTCGTCGTGCTGGCGCGGCCCGTCGAAGAGGAGCATGCGGCGGTGCTTGCCTTCCTTGCCGACGGTGAATCGTGGTCGAGCTCGGCCCTTGCGCTGGCGCTCGGAACGAGCCAGCGCACGGTGCAGAGGGCGCTCGACTCGCTTGCGGCAGCAGGCAAGGTGCAGTCGTTCGGTCGCGGGCGAGCTCGTCGTTGGATGACCCCGCCCGTGCCGGGACTCACGATGACCTTGTTACTCCCCGCTCCTCTGCCGATTGACTAAGAAGCAATGATGAGTCGATCAACCGCCGAGATCGTCCGTGAGTATGGACCCTTTTCGGGTGCCGACAGCGTGCATGGAGTCACGTATGACGGTCAGAACGTCTGGTTTGCTGCTGGAGACAAGCTGATCGCCTTCGATCCTGCGAGCGGGAAAACGCTGCGCTCGATCGATGTCGCCGCGCATGCAGGAACGGCCTTCGACGGCCAGCACCTGTTTCAGCTCGCCGAGGATCGCATCCAGAAGATCGATCCGAAGACCGGCCGTGTGCTCGCCACGATCCCGACGCCCGGCCGCGGCGGTGACTCGGGCTCACGTGGGCCGAAGGGACGCTCTGGGTGGGGCAGTATCGGGACCGGAAGATCCATCAAGTCGATCCCCAAACAGGGGCGATTCTTCGCACGATCGAGTCCAACCGCTGTCACCAGCGTCACCTGGATCGACGAAGAGCTCCGGCACGGCGCCTGGGAAGGTGACGAGAGCGATTTGAGGCGAGTCGATCCTCTAACGGGAGAGGTCCTGGAGAGGCTCGAGATGCCGCCCGGAGTGAGCGTTTCGGGGCTCGAGTCCGATGGCGGCGATCAGTTCTTCTGCGGAGGAGGAAGGAGCGGCAAGGTGAGGACCGTCCGCCGGCCCAAGCGAGGCTCCGCGACGGGCAGCGGCTCCGAGATCCCCGTCGACTCCACGAGCAAGTAATCGAAGCGGCCCTCGCGGGCGAGCTCGATAACTCGACGAGCAGGTCCTCTCGGAGCGCGCAGCAGATCATCCGTTCTTCATCCCGACGAGCCGCTCGTCGACGCGCGAGAGCGATGCCCTGCCGTTCTTCATGAGCTGGGAGGAGTCGCCGTGTGTTTCCGGATAATTCCAACAAATTCCATCGCTTCAGTACAACTGAAGGGAGCTTTACTCGAAATGCCCCATTGTCCCTTGCCATTCGCTGCCGTCGATGCGGAGTACAATACCTTGCCAGGTGAAACAGAAGCTGGCACTGCAGGGACGCAACCATGCCGAGGGATGACCTGGTGGGCTCATCGAGCCGATGCTGAACGGTGCGAAAGCTTGTCCTGTCGCACCCCACACCGACCAGAGTGGTCATGGGACGATAGACCGCCATGCCTTGAAAATCCCTGCCTCGAAGGGACGGAACCTACACTACAGAAGAACTATGGCTCTCGATTACACCAGTTGAGAACTACTAGTGTAATGACGTTTCGACCACTTCTTTGTTCTTCGTTGTGCGCTGGGCTAGGTGAGCCCGCGCGTCCAGCCAGCGGGAAAAAAAGCTTTGTGACAGGTGCGGATATAGAGTATGCATGCCAATTTCGCTACAATCCGTCACCGAGGAAATTTCGACATGTCAACCCTAGTTGAAGCAATTTCTCAGTTGCAAGCAACGGAACCGGTAGGTAGCGATCTGCAACAACTCGAAACTGTAAACCGTTCTTCTTTTCGCGACGCATGATCGGTAAAGACGCACAGCGTTGACACGCATGAACAGACGCACTTTTCTCCAAGCGGGGGCTTCAGCAGCGATCGGCGCGCTTGCCGGTTCCGGCCTGGCGTTCGCCGCGGATGCGGAGATTGAGCTCTCAGCCGGCGAGCCCGGTGCCGTCATCAGCCCGCATATCTATGGGCACTTCATCGAGCACCTCGGGGGTGTCATCTACGATGGCGTGTGGGTGGGCCGGAACTCGTCCATACCGAACGTGGACGGAATCCGCAAGCAGTTCGTGGACGACATGAAGCGGATCGGCGCCCCGAATCTCCGCTGGCCCGGCGGCTGCTTTGCCGACGGGTATCACTGGCGCGACGGGATCGGCGACGCCTCCGGAAGGCCCCGGACTTACAACTTCTGGCAACGCCGCATGCCCGCCGGAACCGACGCCACCGAGACCAACCAGTTTGGCATTCACGAATTCATGCATCTCTGCCGCCTAGTCGGCGCTGAGCCATACATCGCCGCCAACGTCGGCTCCGGTACGCCTACGGAATTCCACGATTGGGTGTCCTACTGTAACGCGCCCCTGGGAACCGTCAGCCTGGCCGACAAGCGCGCCGCCAACGGCGACAAAGAACCGTTCGGTGTCCGGTACTGGGGTGTCGGCAACGAATCCTGGGGTTGCGGCGGCACCATGAGACCCGAGGAATACGCCGCCCTTTACCGGCGGTTCGTCACCCAGTTCCCCGCTTACAGGGAGCCGTTCCTGGTGGCGACCGGCCCACGCGGACATTCCGCCGACGGCGATATCGGCTGGACCACGGGCTTTTTCGAGGCCATGCGCGGTTTCGAGCCTCCCCTTGGATTTTCGCTTCACTTTTATACTGACTTGCGGCCCACACCGGTGAAGGCCGGAAACTTCCAGGCGCCGGAATGGTACGAGGTTCTTCTTCGTGGCGTGCGCCTGGAGAAAGTAATCGAAGACCATTGGAAGGAGATGGGGAAATTCGACGCAGCCCATCGCACAAAGCTGGTAGTTGACGAGTGGGGCGTGTGGTACGCGCCCGGCTCGGAGATTACTCCTGCCTACATCCTGAGCGAGACCATCACCCTCCGCGACGCCGTGCACACGGGCATGACGTTTGACATCTTTAACCGGCACGCCGGCAAGATTGCGATGGCGAATGTGGCTCAGTCCGTCAATTGCATTCATTCCCTGTTCCTGGCGCGGGGCGCAGAATTCGTGCGCACTCCGGTTTACCACGTATTCGACATGTATCGATCCCATATGGGCGCTCGGCAGGTGCCGGTGAGCAACCCTGTCCCGGAACTGAACATTCCGGCACTGGCCGGTCAAGCCCGCCTGCCGGGGTTGTCCGCCTCTGCGTCGATTCGCGATCGCCGTCTTGCCGTGACGTTGACCAATCCTTCGCTGGATGCGCCCTTGTCAGTGCGGATCCGGTTGGCGGGTGGAGCTCGCGCGACCGAAGCCCGAGGCCTGGTGTTAACTCACCAGGACATGCGCGCCACGAATACCTTTGCGGACCCCGACGAAGTCAAACCGGCGGCCTATCCCGTCAGAGTGGTCGCGGATGCACTCGTGCTAATCCTGCCGAAGCAATCTGTCATCCTGGTTGAGTGCGATATAACCTGAGTCCCCCGCGCGGACGATCAGATGAGGCACGCGGCCCGGTCCGACGATTGCAGACCTACTTACCTGGCCCACGCCTAGTCAACCGCCACCTCCGAAAAACTTATTCAAAGGTGCGGCCACTATGGCCTGCGTACCTCCCCGGCTGTTCCCGGACTTCTACCGGGCTGTGCTAGCGAAAGGCATGAAACCTACGCTGGCGCGTCTGACGCTGGCGCGCAAGATGGCCGCCATTACGCTGACTCTTTGGAAGAAAGGAGTTGCTCTCACAAGCCAGTATGCCCATCTATCCTCAATGGCTATCCGGTCGAACGGCGCCAAGGGGTGAGAGTGAGGTGTCTCGGAGGAAATGTGGGCAACGTATTATTGGTGGAGGCATCGAAAACGCGGCCTGCGGCATGTTCGAGCCGTCCAAGGTGTGTTAATTTCGCTAACTCAAAAATAAGGGAGCCATCATGTTTGTAATCCGAAACTCGCGTTCCGCCGCCCACATGGTGGCGACTCTAATCGTGCTGGTAATTCTCTCCGCCGCAGCCGTCGCCGATGCTCAAGCGGACCTTCTCCAGGTCAACACTGCCTTTCACGAAGCTCTGCGTGAAGCGAATGCCTCTGCTCTTGCGCTCGTCCTCGACGATCGCTTCACCTGGACGCACACCGACGGCATCGTGCAAACGAAATCCGACCTGCTCGACCATATTCGCTTAGGCGAGCAGCATTACGCGGAGCTGCGGACCGATCAGGAGACTGTCCATGAATACGGCAAGGCCGCGGTCGTCACCGGCCGTTCCCAGCTCCGCCACACCGACGAAGCGAAACCGCTCGAGCTCCGCTACACACTTACCTTAGTAAAAGCGGGTCAGCACTGGAAAATCGCCGCCTATCAGACGACGATCATCACCCCCGGTGCAGGTCAGGCACTGCAGGTCCGCCTCGGCTACCCCCCCGACGCCAAGCTGCTCATCCTCAACGCCGATGATCTTGCGGTGTCTCATTCCGAAGACGTCGCCAGCCTGTCGGCGCTCGATCAAAAGCTGATCAGTTCGGCCACTGCTATGGTGCCCTGCCCTTGGTTCACTGAAGTCGCGGCCTACGCTAAGGCTCATCCCGACGCCGACCTCGGTCTGCACCTCACTTTGACGGCGGAATGGCAAACGTTCCGCTGGGGACCTGTTGCTCCTCGAGCGCTAGTTCCCAGCCTCACCGGAGCTGACGGTTATTTCTACGCCGACACCGGCGAAGTTGCGAAACACGCCAAGCTCGATGAAGTTGAGATCGAGATTCGTGCGCAGATTGAGCGCGCGAAGGCCATGGGGCTTGCGCCTTCGCATCTCGATTCCCACATGCATGTGCTCTACGCGACCCCGGAACTGTTTGGAGTTTTTCTGAAGGTCGCGCGCGAATACAAACTTCCTATCCGCATGGCTCGCAACGAGCCCTTATTTCAGTCCAAGCTTGTAATGATGGCTCCGGGCGACCCGATTACCGATGCAATCTTTTCACCAGGGGCCGATGTTCCAGCGTCCGGCTGGAAAGACTACTACGTCAACCTGATCAAGAACCTGCAGCCCGGCGTCACCGAAGTCTTCGTACACCTCGCCCACGACGACGACGAAACACAAGCCGTCATGGTCAATCATGCGGATTGGGGCGCCGCGTGGCGCCAGCGTGACCTAGAGGCCGTCTCCAGCCCAGAGTTTCGCAAGGCCCTTGAAGACAATCACGTGATCCTAATCGGCTGGCACGAAATCAAAAAGCTTCTCTGAAGGCAGCCATGGTGAAGCTGCTTGCCGGTGATCGATTTCACGGGGTCAATTGCGTTTTGTCGATGGTAGGGTTTTTTTGAGATTCCCCCTTCTCCCCCAGTGGCCTCACGCTGGCGCCACTGGTCGATTAGAATGGTCCCGACCGCTTGAAAGGACGGAAACATGTCTTCTCCGCAGCTCACGCCCGATCAGGCCAAATTCATTTTGGGTTTGGCACTGCCCACGCTCAAGACTGAACACCAGACCACCAAGCGGGTGATCGAAGCCATTCCCCTGGACAAAGGCGACTATCGCCCCGACGCCATTTCCAAGACCGCCTTGGAGCTTGCGTGGCACATTGTGGCCGCGGAAAAGCGCTTTCTGAGCGGAATACCTGCGGGGGCGTTTGATTTCAATCCCATTCACCGGCCGGAGGCGATCACAAACTCTGCGGGCATTGCCGCCTGGTTTGATGAGAGCTTTGCCGCGAATCTACTGAAGCTCGAAGGGCTCGGCGGTGAGCCATTAGCCAAGATGATCGACTTCCGGGGCATGTTCCAGCTTCCCGCGGCCGCCTTTATACAGCTTGCGCTGAACCACACCATCCACCATCGAGGACAGCTTTCCATGTACCTGCGGCCCATGGGGTCCAAAGTACCGTCGATCTACGGCGAGAGCTATGATGCCACGCAAGCCCGGCTGGCGACGGCTGCAGGCGATATCGCACAGCACTGACCATCAAGCAGAACGGCAAGCCATTGAAGATGCTCTGACAGCGCTTCGCATTCTTAAGAGGGAGAATCTGAGGATTTCCCCACTGGAAAAGAAGTTAGTCACCCAGCGGTGCGATTAGGGAGACTTCGGGCTTGGCGGCCAAAATAGCCGCAGGCTGTGATTTGGAAACCAGTTCGGCAATCCCTATCAGACGGGCTTGCTGCTCCACGAGCCTGTCACCGAACGCGCCGCAGATGATCCGCGGTATCGGGGCGTCAACCGTTTCAGCTCGCGGGCCGCATCAAGACAATTCAGTTACGGGCATTTCATTACGGGCATTGAAAGATCAAGCACAATCAAGTCAGGATTCGAATTCTCGAGCCTTCGCAATCGCCTCTTTTCCGTTCTGTGCTTCTCCGCAGAGTTCGAAGTCCAATTCGTGCGTGAATGGGTCACAGAGCGCTTGACGAATATAAGCGTTGTCATCCACGATTAAGATAGTCTTCGCTATATGGCGCGACCTTCGCGTGAGTCAGACCTCCGAGGCAAACGATCTCGCCTCACGACCAAGGGTCGCGGACACTGTCGCGGACACTTAAGATGCAGTCGTCCTTTTCGGGTTGCGTCCAGATCTTGGTTATTTTGTAACCATCCGTAGCCCTATTTTAGGCCTCCAACACTTGGTTATGTTTGTATGCTCGTAATAGTGAGCGTAAGTCGTCGGGTGGACCACAGAGTCGAGATTCGAGTGGCTAGGCCCCAACACGACTCGAATCCTGCGCAGGAGTACTCGTCAGAAACAGAAACTCGGGCAGTCCTGTCAGCTTTTGGCATCAGCCCAGAAGCAATAGATCTTCACTTGAAATTACTCCCCCAACTCGCCCCAAACGAGCAGTTGAAATTCCCTCCGATGGACGTCCCGCAACACGAGTTGCTGTCCCATGGATTTCCGCTGTGATGGTTTCTGGTTCAACGGGGACATCGGCACTCACCAGGTCTCCATCGTTCCTGGCTCAGACGACTTGGTCAGCCGCAGGTCTGCCGATGGTTGGTACGTCGCTGGCAGCAGCAAAGGACGAGAACCGGCTGATCGATGATTTTTCCTGGTTTGTAGCGCAGCAGCGAGGTCGATATTTTCCTTCGGGTGTGGTTAAACACCCGGCAAAAGATCTCTTTTCAAGGCTTCCCCCGCGTTGCTGAGCCAGTGAGGATCATGTTAAATAGTGAGATCCCTTCACCCAACTCGGTTCCTGCCAAGACTTTGTTTGTTTTCAAATACATATTTCACATTCGGATACATCATCCCTCAGCTAAATATCAGGGTTTTGCCGTATTGCCAGCGAGTCGGTTTGATGCCATTTCTAGATCCTGGCCGGAAATGGAGATTCAAGACCATGTCGTTAGGAAGCATGCGGCTTCGCCTCGAATCTGGCGATGATTCTCCGGCGAAGGAATACCGCGTTGAAGACGGAAATGTTGAAGTTCGTACGCTTGATCCAGAGGGCGAATCCGTTCGACGCACCGGTAGTGTCTGGTGGCGGCTTACGCCCGAGCAACTGAGTATTCACGTCGAGCGCAATACTGTGGTCGCTCAGTGGCTAGAACATCGCCTCGGGTGGAGACGTTTGTTGCAGGCATGTGTGGGCCAACCGGGTGCCTGGAAGGCTGCCGAAAACACAAACCATCCAGCTCTCTGAGTTGACAACACTAACCACATCTACCCTCGCTGCAGTCCCAACGTTTTCCGTTCGCCTCGAATTGTGGCGAAAGGCCGCCATTCTGCCAGCCGCCACCGACTCGATGAGTGGCCTCGACCCCCTCCTCTGCGCAGCTACGCCAGGCCACCGGAGTGATCTGGAGAACATCTCGGGGCCACGGCAGCCGAACCGCTTAAAACCTCTTGTGATATTTCCCATCGACCGCAAAGCCTCCATTCTCATCCCGAGTCACACTCGCGGACCAACGCTTATTAAATTGATATTCCCCCTGTATGATCTCTCGCTGTGTGGTGGTGACATCCGTAGCGAAAGTGAACAAGAAGCCACTGGTGATCCGCTTCTGCATGGCAACGCGTGCGCCAGGGTTAGAATCATTACCGCCCAACGTCGGATCGATGGACAGACTTGAGAGCCCGGCAAGCTTTTGAATTCCGCCGCTGACCTGACTCGCCGCCCCCTGGGCTAAGAGTGAACTCGCCCCAAAATTGGAAGGCGCGGCTGCCGCTTGCTGGCTAGTTTGTCCTCGGGCAATCAGATTAATAATGTCGGCGGTCGGCAGCGGGGGATCTGAGACGTAGTTGGTCTGCATTTTGTCAAGCGGACCCACGAAGGTTAAGCTCAAATTGTACTGGTTTATGGTAGTCCTCAGCAGAATGTTGAGCACCGGTTCCGTGCGGTTGGGATTCGAGAACGCAATGATCCCGCGTTCAATTTGATAGCGCTTGTTCATGAGAAATATGTCGCCACCTGTGAACTCCGTCCGTCCAACAATTACCGGATCAGCAGCGGTACCGACCACTCGTAGGTTGGCTTGTCCTTGCAGGCTGACTGCACTACTGGTGAGGTTCAGATCTCGAGCCGTCTGCACCGCGATGTTTAGTTTGAGGTTCTGAGCCATACCCTCGCTGGGTGCGGAGTCAGGACCAGACTGAACCTGGCCGGCTAAACTGGCCAGGTCGAAATTCGGAGTGAAGCTCAAGCTGTCAATAAGCACGCGGCCGTTCAGAGTAGACGCTTCACTCGTGCCGACGAGATTCAGGTCGCTTTCGAGCACCGTCCGTATCGCGTCCTGGTAGCGAATGCGAACACTCTTGGCTTGAAGAGCGACGTTCATTCGGAGTTGCGGGCGGTACCCGACGACTCCTTGTGCCGAAATCTGTCCACCTCCAGCCTCGCCTGTGAGCTGAGTGATGTTTACTTGATCGTTGCTGACATCAAGAACTCCATTTAAATTCTGAAGACCCAGCGGCGCATCTGGAGTGACGAGCGAGACGTTTTGTATGCGGAGCTGGCCTTGGAGCTCTGGATGAGCAGTCGCTCCGGTCCCACGGACATCAAGTAGAAGTTTCCCCGAACTCTGAACATCGGGCTGGAAGAAACGGAGCAGTTGCATATCAACCGTACCAACCGCGGAGAGTGTTACGGGCGCACTGCCTGCGAGCGGAAGCTGACCTTCGAGCCGCAAGGTAGTGTCGGTTCCGGCAATCTCGGTCGGATCGAGCGCGACGATCGAATTCGCGTAATGTATGTGAATGGGGCGCGTATTGCCGATTTGCAACCCCTGATAGTCCGCCTTGAGTGTCGGGATGACCACTTCTGCCTGCATCCGAGTTTTGTCGTTCAACGGACCTTCGGCAGAGGCATGCACTTCTAAAATGCCACGCGGTCCATCGCTTTTAGCGGGCGCGTACAGGGCAAGCAAGCCCTCAATGGGCATTCCTTTGGTGTCGAGTGTTGCCCGGGTGTAATAGCCGTCAGTCAGATCCATGGTTCCACGCGCCTGGACGAACGTCTGGGCCACCTCTGAATCAAGAGCGAGCTGCGCTTTGTGGTTCGCTACGTTGATGTCAGCCTTGATACCTGAAATGCTCGCCTGCCGCACTTGAAGCTGCGGGATCTGCACGTTAGCGGTCAGCTGCGGGTCGTCCAGGGTTCCACGACCGCTGGCAGTCGCGCTCAGGACGCCTACTACCCCAAAGTTTCTCTCCTGTACGGGTTGAAGCTGTGCAAGTTTGATACCAGGAGCGTTGAGCTGAACCTCGTAGCCCTTGCTTTTCGGGTTGAACAGAAGGTTCGCTTTGGCAGAGCCTGCGGGCGTGCTCACGTCGAGCGAGGTATTTACTTCGTTGCCATTTCCTTGAAACTGAAGCGAGAATTGGTGCAAGGGTTGACCATAGGCCTTGGCCTGCGCCAGCCGCACCGATCCGCTTCCCATAGGGTTCAGTTGAGATCCACGCATTGAGAGATCAACGGACAGATCGCCGGAAACCGGATAATCGAGCTTCGCGACCTGCAGCAGCTCATTGATGGCAAGTCCACGAGAAGTCAACTGTACATTGATCGGGCTCGAAGGCAGGTAATGCCAGTTCGAAAGACCGGAGCTGAATGCGAAATTGACATATCCCTGACGCATATTCACCAGAGAGCCGTTCTGGATGGATACCCCGGACCTGTTGGCCTGCAATCCCAGCTGCAAGCTTCGCCACTGAGTATCCTCCACTTGCAAATTTCGGCCGTTTACCTGTCCCCGGATGTGCGGATCGTTCATGCTGCCTTCGAGGACCACTTGCGCATCGGCGGCACCGGCGAGGTTCATGGATCTTGGAGGCGCAGTTTTTGCCGATGTCTGCGCACCTGAATTCTGGAATGCAGCTGCCAAAGAATCCAGTTCCCTGAGGTCCGCCGCGCGTGCCTGCACTGTCACATTCAGTTTCTTGCCGGCGGAGCCACTAATGTCTACACGAGTCTGTGGGGTGCGGACAAAGGTGTTGGTCGAAGTCGCAAGGCCTGAACGGCCGTCATAGCTCAAGTGAAACGAGCCATCAAGAGGAATGCGAGCCGACCCGGCAGCCGCGCTGGCCAGGGTGGCCTTGAGTCCT
>WNFA01006896.1_pt1 | contig 11299 bp, 8 predicted proteins | sample 5400481 | NCBI WGS metagenome assembly WNFA01 (sample SAMN13153340, study PRJNA577476) | soil metagenome | isolation source: 120 cm saprolite under Douglas fir tree site 2 hole 1 replicate 2 | place: USA:California | collected 2015-04-18
CGCCCAGGATGCCGCCGAGGATGATCACCAGCGTTATGAGGCCCCAGAGCGCATCGAGCGCGATCCACAACGCGTCCCGGAGGGGCACCGCTTCGCCGGTCGGGTGGCCGTTCCGATAAGCCAGTACCAGGCACAACAGCATCAAGGACGCGCCGAGGAGGAGCCCCGGCATGACGCCTGCCATGAAGAGGCTGGCGATCGAGATCGTGCCGCCGGTGGCGAGCGAATAGATGACGGCGTTGTGGCTCGGCGGCACCAGGAGGCCCTGCACCGAGGCGGCGATCGTCACATTGGTCGAGAACACCCGCGGATACCCCGATTTTTCCATCTGCGGGATCATCACCGAGCCGATCGCCGAGGCGTCCGCCACCGACGATCCCGAAATCCCGCTCATGAAGGTCGTCGCCATTATGTTGACGAGCGACAAGCCGCCGCGCACGCGCAGCACGCCGACAATCATATTGGCGAAGGCGACGAGGCGGCGCGCCATGCCGCCCTCGGCCATGATCGCGCCGGCGAGCACGAAGAACGGGATCGTAAGCATAGCGAATTTGCTGACGCCGCTGGAAATCTGCAGCATCACCGCTTCGATCGGCACGCCGACCCACAAGGCGCCGGCGAGCGCGGCGAACGCCAGTGCATAGGCGATCGGCACGCCGAGCGCGATGCCGAGAAACAAGCCGCCGATGACGATCAGGGCATCCATGGCGGCGTTCAGTCAGGTGCGGCTTCCCGCCAATCGGCCTGCGACGGCGGCCCGATCAGCAGGCGCTCAATGACGAACAGCAAGGTTACCGCGCCGCCCAATGGGATCGGCAGGTAGGTGACGCCGACCGGCAGGAACGGAAATTCTGCGATGCTCTGATGCCAGGTGGTCAAGACGAGCCGGCCGCCCCAAACGATCATGAACACGCTGATCGCGGCCATCAGCCCCTCGGCGACCAGATCGATCGCGCGCTGCGGCACGCTCGGCAGCAGGTCGCGCAACACGGTCACCCGCATGTGCGTGCCCGAACGGTAGCACGCCGCCGCACCGAAAAAGGTCAACACGATGCTCAAGAGGATCGCCATCGGCTCCGGCCAGGACGCCGCGCTGTCGAGCACATACCGCGTGTAGACGCCCCACGGCACGACCAGCGAGATGATGACGAGGGCGGAACCGGCGATGATGGCGCAAGCCCAATAGAGGGCGTCCATGGCGCGGCGGAGGTGGTGTCCCCAGGGGGCTGCATTCTCAGCCTGCGTCCTTCGAGACGCGCCCTCCGGGCGCTCCTCAGGATGAGGATAAGTTTCTGATGGCATTAAGAAAAATCCTCATCCTGAGGAGGCCGCGCGAGCGGCCGTCTCGAAGGACGCAGAACGCCAATCCAGCCCTTCGGTTATCCAGCAGCTCAGTTCACTGCCTGGATCTGCTTGATCAGATCGGCGTATTTGGCGCCGTATTTGTCCCACACCGGCTTGACTGCGTCCTGGAACGGCTTCTTGTCGGCGATCGGGATGATTTCGATGCCGGCCGCCTTCATCCGTTGCATCGCCTCCGCCTCGACCTTTTGCCACAGCTGACGCTCGTCGAGCTGGGCTTCGCGGGCGAATTTCTTGATCAGGCCCTGATCCTCCGGTGCCAGCTTGTCCCAGCTCGCGCGCGAGAACACCAGCATCTCGGGCACGATCAGATGCTCGGTCAGGCTGTAGTATTTCGCGACCTGGTAGTGGTTGTCGAAGACGAAGCTCGGCGGGTTGTTTTCGGCGCCGTCGACGACGCCGGTCTGCAATGCGCTGAATACCTGGTCGTAGCCCATCGCGACGCCATTGCCGCCGAGCGCGTTCATCATGTCGACAAACATCGGGTTGCCCATCACGCGGACCTTTTGCCCCTTCAGGTCCTCGATCGTGCGGATCGGCTTTTTGCTGTCGTAGACATTGCGCGCGCCGGCATCCATCCAGCACAGGCCGATGAGCTTCACCTGCGGATTGTCGGTCACCTTGTCGAGCATTGCCTGGCCGATCGGTCCGTCGATGACCTTTTCCATATGCTCGGTGTTGCGGAACAGGAACGGCAGGTTGAACACGTTGAGGTCGGCGACGACCGGCCCCAGCGCCCCGACGCTGACCCGGGCGAGCTGCAAGGCGCCGATTTGGGCCTGCTCGATCGCCTCCTTTTCGCCGCCGAGCTGCATCGAGGCATACATCTGGATGCCGATGCGGCCGCCGGTCGCCGCTTCGAGCTTCTTGCCCATGTTTTCGACCGCCTGCACGGTCGGGTAGCCCTCGGGGTGTACGTCCGAAGCCTTCAGCACCGTCGTCGGCTCTGCCCGCGCGTGGCCTAGCGGGGCCGCGGCGGTGAGCGCGGCGGCTCCCGCGAGCGTCAGCAAATCGCGTCTTTGCATGTCGTCCTCCCTCCCCTGCCGCCGGGCTATCCCGGGATGAAAACGTAACCTAATCGTCGGCGGCCGCGGTGGCGACGACCACGGCGGGGGGCGGCAGGCGGCGCGCATCGCGCAACAGCAGCAGCAGGGGTAGAGTGGCCAGCGCGATCAACATTATCAGCTTGAAATCATCGATATAGGCGACCATCGCGGCCTGCCGCGTCACCTCGGCGTTGAGCGCCGCCATCCCGCCCGGATTCGTCAGGCTGAACGGCGCCGCCAGATAGGGCGCCTGCGCCAGCGGATTGTCCGGCCGCAGGCCTTCGACCAGACGCGAGTGAACGATCTGGGTATTCTCGGCCAAGGTGGCGATCAAAATGCTGATGCCTGTGCTGCCGCCGAGGTTGCGCATCAGGCTGCGGATCGCCGTCCCCTGGGTCAGGATGTGGCGCGGCAGGGTCGACAACGCGATGATGTTTAGCGGCACTTGGGTGCAGCCGAGGCCGAAGCCCTGCAAAAACCCGGAGATGATCACCGGCATCATGCCCATCTGCAGCGAAAACTGGCTCATCTGCCACATCGATGCCGCGGTCAGCAGAAAGCCGAACAGAATGATCAGCCGGTTGTCGATCCGGTTGATCAGCGGGGCGACGATGAACATCGCCATCATGCTCCCGATGCCGCGCGGCACGCACACCAGCCCGGTGGTCATCACCGGATAGTTCATCAGGTTTTGCAGCATCGTCGGCAGCAGCGCCAGCGTGCCGGTCATGATCAGCCCGCCCGCAAACATCAACACGGTGCCCGCCATGAAATTGGGGCTCTTCAACAGGTCGCGGTTGAGAAACGAGCGTTCGTCGGTGGTTGCCGTGTGCACGGTGAAAAGATAAAAGCCGAGCCCCGCGATTGTCGCCTCGATCCAGATTTCGCTGGAATGAAACCAGTCCTTCAACTCGCCGCGGTCGAGCATCAATTGTAGGGCGCCGACGCCCAGGCTCAAGGTGAGGAACCCGACGAAATCGAACGGCTCGCGATGCACGTAGCGGGTCTGGCGGATGAAAATCAGAACGCCCAGCGTGCACAGCACGCCGACGGGCAGGTTGATGTAGAAGATCCAGCGCCAGCTGTAATCCTCGGTCACCCAGCCGCCGAGCGCCGGCCCCATGATCGGCCCGAGGATCGTGCCGATGCCGAAAATGGCCATGGCATGGCCGTGGCGCTCCGGCGGGTTGATCTGCAAGAGCGTCGCCTGCGACAGCGGGATCAGCCCGGCGCCAGCCACCCCCTGCAGCGCCCGAAAGAAGACAAGCTCGCCGAGGCTCCCGGCGGCGCCGCACAGCGCCGAGGCGAGCGTGAAGCCGATGATCGAGGCGAGAAAGATATATTTGATGCCGAACCGGCCGGCGAGCCAGCCGGTCAGCGGCATCATGATCGCGGCGCAGACGATATAGGAGGTCAGCGCCCATGCGATCTGGTCCAGCGAGGCCGACAGGCTCCCCTGGATGTGCGGCAGCGCGACGTTGAGGATCGTGTTGTCGACGCCCTGCATGATGTTCGCCAGCATGATCGAGAGCGTGATCATGCCGCGGTTGGCGACCGGGGCGAATGCCTCGCCCCTCACCGCTCACACCCCAGATAGGCCCTCATTGGCGTGCCCCGGGCAGCCCCTTGCCCCAATCCTGTGCGGACCGAGGAGAGCTGCTCAATCTTCTCTGATTAAGCTTGTGTGCGAGTGCACAAAGAAACGCCAATGTCGCAATTCTGTCATGTGCCGCCTCGCGAGAGTTCGGCAGGCAGATGGACGCAGCGACTTTCGAGGTCGGATGCTTTAACCTCGCGCGTGAAAATTTGCCGCAGCTAGCGCAGGGAGAGCGTCATGGCACGAATCCTCGTCATTCACGGCGCCGGTATGAATATGCGGGGGAAGGTGCAGACCGAGGTTTTCGGCACCATGACCTTGCCCGAATACGATGAGCGCATTCGCGGCTACGCGAGCGAGCTCGGCCTCGAAGTTGAGATCTTTCATTCCAACATCGAAGGCGAGATCGTCAACAAGCTCTACGAGGCGAACGATCGCGGCTTCGACGCGGCGATCTTCAACCCGGCAGCCTTCGGCTCGGGCTATCCGGCGCTCGTCGCGGCGATCTCGCAGGTCAAGTTTCCGACGATCGAGGTGCATATCTCGAACCCGATCCGGCGCGGCCCGGCGTCGCAGACGGCCGCGGTCAGCCAGGGCGTCGTCGCCGGTTTCGCGATTGCCGGCTACGACCTCGCGTTGCGCGGCATCCGCGACCTCCTGACGGCAAAGAAGTAGGGCTTTGGATGCGCTCATCTCGGACCGCGGCCGTCCCGGCCGCATGCGGGCGAGACGCCCGCGGTCCCTGCAGCGCCGAGAGGTCGCGACGGGCTTGCCGCCGGGCGGCTCGCGTGGAACTCTCTAGTCATCGCAAGCGAGAGGGGGCGACATGCGCATCGTCATTGTCGGTCAGCAGGCTTTCGGCAAGGCCGTCCTCGACGCCTTTGTGGCGCGCGGCGACACCGTCGCCGGCGTGTTCGCAGCGCCCGAGAAGCCGGGCGCGCGCCCGGACCCGCTCGTCGTCGCGGCCGAGGAGAAGAAGCTTCCGGTGCACCGTTTCCCGAAATATTCCACTCCGGAGGCGCTCGACGCGCTGAAGGCGCTCGATGCCGATATCGGTATCATGGCCTATGTCCTCTTATTTGCGCCGCCCGAATTCTGCGCAATCCCCAAGCACGGCATGGTCCAGTTCCACCCCTCGCTGTTGCCGTTGCATCGCGGGCCGGCCTCGATCCCGTGGGCGATCATCCGCGGCCGCAGCGAGACCGGGCTGACGATCTTCCGCCCGACCCCCGGCCTCGACGAGGGGCCGATCATCCTGCAGAAACGCTGCGCGATCGGGCCCAACGACACCGCTGCCTCGCTCTATTTCGACAAGATCTTCCCGCTTGGGGTCGAGGCGCTGGTGCAGGCCGCCGACCTCGTCACCGCCGGGCGCGCCACCGAATGGACCCAGGACGAGAAAGAGGCGACCTATGAGGGCTGGGTGCGCGACGCCGAGGCGCGCATCAACTGGGCGGGTCACGTCGATTTCGTCTATGACCTGATCCGCGGCTGCAACCCGGCGCCAGGCGCCTGGACGATGCATGGCGACCAGAAGCTTTATCTGTTCGACGCGAAAAAGATCATGGCGCCAACTTTCGGCGCGGTCCGCGGCAAGAAGCTCGGTGAAGTTGTCTCGGCCGGGCCCGACGGCCTGCGCATCCACGCCCAGGGCGGGTTCATCGAGGTATCGCGCCTCAGGCTCGGCGACGGCGCCAAGGTCAAATCCACCGAAGTCGACATCCCGGTCGGGACGATTCTCGGCGTGGGACCCGCACTGGAGGCCGAAGCGGTGACCAGCCCCAGCAGGTAAATCCTCGCCTAGATGCCCGTTGTCTTTCGCAGCGGCGGTCTGCGGTTCTTTTTCTATTCCGATGAGGGCACGCCGCGAGAGCCACCCCATATCCACGTCCGGCAGCGAGGTTGCGAGGCTAAACTGTGGCTTCGTCCCGGCCTGCCTCAGGCGTACAATCATGGCTTCAACACGCGAGAACTACGCGACATCCGACAACTGATCGAGGCGAATCGTGAGCAGATCGAAAGGGCATGGAACGAGTTCTTTGATTAGCCCCGTCGGCGTCAGCTTCGATAACGGCAGGATGAACGTGGAACTTTCGGATGGACGCACGCTCGGGGTACCCCTCGCTTGGTTTCCACGTTTGTTGGGTGCAACTCGGGAACAGCTTGAGAATTATGAGCTGAGCCCGCTCGGTCTTCACTGGGAGGACCTGGACGAAGATATCTCGATCGCAGGACTTCTGGCCGGGCGTGGCGATCAGACCCGGCACCGCCCGAGAGCTGCCGAGTGATGCCGCGAGTCACTCGATCAGCGAAAGCGCCTGATAGGCGAGCTCAGGCTCGCAAGCAATCTGAGATCAAGCTGTGGCTTGTTCCGGCACGAGCTCGCGGTAGAGCGCCAGATACTCCTGCGCCGCGGCGGCCCAGCTGAAATCGCGGGTCATCGCCTGCTGCATCGTGCGCCGCCAGCTGGCCTGGTCGCGGTATAGCGCGACGGCGCGCTGGATCGCTCCGAGCAGGCTCTCGGGGGTTTCCGCGTCGAAGGCAAAGCCGGTCGCGGTTCCGGCGGCGAGGGTCGCGGCATTGGCGTCGACGACGGTGTCGGCGAGCCCGCCGGTGCGGCGCACCAGCGGCAACGCGCCGTAGCGCAAGGCGTATAGCTGGGTCAACCCGCACGGCTCGAAGCGCGACGGCATGATGATCGTGTCGCTGCCAGCCATGATCAGATGCGACAGCGCCTCGTCATAGCCGAGCGCCACACCGACCCGGCCAGGGTAAGTTGCCGCCGCCGCACCGAACCCGGCTTCGAGATCAGCATCGCCGCTGCCGAGCAGCACGAGCCGGCCGCCGAGATCGACGAGCCCGGGCAAGGAGGCGAGCAGCATGTCGAGCCCCTTTTGTGGGGTCAGCCGGGTGACCGCGCCGAAGAGCGGCGCGCGCGCTTGCCGTGCGAGGCCAAAATGCCGCTCCAGCGCCGCTTTCGCCGCCATTTTTCCGGCCGGAGCATCGTCGACATCGTAGCCTCGCGGCAATGCTGGGTCGTGGGCCGGCGACCATACCTTCGGGTCGACGCCGTTCAGAATGCCGGTCAGCACATCGGTGCGGGTGCGCAACAGCCCGTCGAGCCCCCAGCCGAAGGCCGGGGTCTGGATCTCGCGTGCGTAGGTCGGGCTCACCGTCGTCAGCCGGTCGGCGTAAAACAGTCCGGCCTTGAGGAACGACAGACCGTCGTAGAACTCCACCCCGTCGACCGAAAAGAAGCCCGCCGGCAATGCCAGATCGGGAAACAGCGCGGCCGGGAAGAAGCCCTGATAGGCCAGGTTGTGCACGGTGAAGACGCTCGGTACGCTCGTGCCGTCGGCCCGCAGATAGGCCGGGGCGAGCCCGGCATGCCAATCATGGCAATGCACGATGTCGGGCCGCCAGTTCCGGTCGATGTCGCGCGCTAGCGCCGCGGCGACCCAACCCAAGAGGGCGAAGCGGCGGTGGTTGTCGGGCCACTCGCCGCCATCGGGCGCGGCATAGGGGTTGCCCGGGCGGTCGTAAAAGGCGGGATGGTCGACGATGTAGGCGGCGACCCCGCTTCCCGGCACCAGCGCCCGCGCGATGCGCACCCGCTCGAGCCCGAACGGCGTCCGGATCCGGAGCGACTGGCCCAGCTCGAACGCGTCGAGAAATCCGGCAAAGCCCGGGAGCACGAGACGCGCATCGATGCCGAGCTCGATCAAAGCCGGCGGCAAGGCCGCGATGACATCGCCGAGGCCCCCGGTCCGAACCCACGGAAACAGCTCGGCCGCGACGTGGAGGATGCGCAGCGGCGCGGCGCGCCTGCGTGTCGGCTCTCTCCGCTCCCGCCTAGCCCCCACCCTTCCCTCCCCCGCTAGCGGGGGAGGGCCAGCGAGGGGGTGGGGCGAGCGGCGCTGCCGCACGGGCAGCGGCGGATCAGTTCTTGCTCTTGTCGACCAGTGCGTTCTGCTTGATCCACGGCATCATCGCGCGCAGCTTCTCGCCGACCTCCTCGATCGGGTGTTCCGCGGCGCGCCGGCGCAATGCCTTGAAGCTCGGCTGGCCGGCGGTGTTTTCGAGCACCCATTCGCGGGCGAACCGGCCGCTTTGGATATCGCCGAGGATCTTTTTCATCTCGGCCCGGACATGCTCGTCGACGAGCCGGGGCCCGCGCGAGTAGTCGCCATACTCGGCGGTGTTTGAGATCGAGTACCGCATGTTGGCGATGCCGCCCTCATAGATCAGGTCGACGATCAGCTTTACTTCGTGACAGCACTCGAAATAGGCCATCTCGGGCGCATAACCGGCCTCGACCAGGGTCTCGAACCCGGCAAGGATCAGCGAGGTGAGCCCGCCGCACAGCACGGTCTGCTCGCCGAACAGATCGGTTTCGCATTCCTCGCGGAAGGTCGTCTCGATGACGCCGGCCCGCCCGCCGCCGATTGCCGAGGCATAGCTCAGCGCGATTTCGAGCGCGTTGCCCGACGGGTTCTGCTCGACCGCGACGAGACACGGCACGCCGCCGCCGCGCAGATATTCCGAGCGCACGGTGTGGCCCGGCCCCTTCGGCGCGATCATAAAGACATCCATGTCGGGGCGCGGCTCGATCAGGCGGAAATGGATGCTGAGGCCATGCGCGACGGCGAGCGCGGTGCCCTGCCGCATGTTGGGGCGCAACTCGCCGGTGTAGAGCCCGGCCTGCAACTCGTCGGGCGCCAGCACCATGACGAGGTCAGCCCATTTCGCCGCCTCCGAATTTGTCATGACCTTGAAGCCGGCCGTCTCGGCCTTCTGCGCCGAGGGCGAGCCGGGGCGGAGCGCGACGACGATTTCCTTGACCCCGCTGTCGCGCAGATTGTTGGCGTGGGCGTGGCCCTGACTGCCATAGCCGATGACCGCGACCTTCTTCGATTTGACCAAATTCACATCCGCATCGCGGTCGTAATACACGCGCATGACCATTCTCCCTCTGAATGTCTATTCACAATGAGGCAGTGAGGCAGTGAGGCAGTGAGAAGGAGCGTTTCCAGCTCCTCACTGCCTCATCGTCTCATTGTGAAACCTAAAACCGGGCCGGGCCGCGGGCGATCGCGACCGTGCCGGTGCGCGACACCTCGACCAGGCCGAGCGGGTCCATCAGCGCGATGAAGGCGTTGAGCTTCTCGCTCGACCCGGTCATCTCGAAGACAAAGGTTTCGGTTGTCGAGTCGACGACCCGCGCCCGGAAGATGTCGGCAAGGCGCAATGATTCGATGCGCGACTCGCCTTTGCCGGCGACCTTGATCAGCGCCATCTCGCGCTCGACGGAGGGACCCTCCTCGGTCAAATCGTGGACCTTGTGGATCGGCACCAGGCGCGAGAGTTGCGCCTTGATCTGCTCGATGATCATCGGCGTGCCGTTCGTCACGACGGTGATCCGCGACAGGTTGTTGCTGCGGTCGACCTCGGCGACGGTCAGGCTCTCGATGTTGTAGCCGCGCCCGGAAAACAGCCCGATGACGCGCGCCAGGACCCCTGGCTCGACGGGGATTGTTGCGCTCACACGAGCACCATGCCCTCCTCCGAGACCGGGCTTTGCGCCTCGTCCTCGGGGCCGAGCAGCATCTCGTTATGGGCCGCGCCCGAGGGGATCATCGGGAAGCAGTTCTCGGCCTGGTCGACGGCGACATCGAGGATGACCGCGCGCGGCTCCTCGATCATCTGGCGGATCGCGTCGTCGAGATCGGCCGGATCCTCGACACGCAGCCCAAGCGCGCCGAACGCCTCGGCGAGCTTGACGAAATCCGGCAGCGCCGCGGTATAGCTCTCGGAATAGCGGCCGCCATGCAGCAACTCCTGCCACTGCCGCACCATGCCCATGTACTGGTTGTTGAGGATGAAGGCCTTCACCGGCAGGCGGTACTGCGCGATCGTCGACATCTCCTGGATGTTCATCAGGATCGAGGCTTCGCCGGCGACGTCGATCACCAGCGCCTCCGGATGAGCGACCTGCACTCCGACCGCGGCCGGCAGCCCATAGCCCATCGTGCCGAGCCCGCCCGAGGTCATCCAGTGGTAGGGCTTATCGAATTTCAAGAATTGTGCGGCCCACATCTGATGCTGACCGACCTCGGTGGTGATGTAGAGGTCGCGCTCACGGGTCAGCGCATAGAGCCGCTCCAGCGCGTATTGCGGCTTGATCACATCCTTGCGCGCGCGGTCGTACCGCAGGCAATCGCGCGCCCGCCATTGGTCGATCTGGCCCCACCAGGCCTTGCGCGCCCGTCCATCGCTGCCCGGCGCCGCCTTGCGCCAGGCCGCGACGAGCGCGTCCAGCACCTTGCCGCAATCGCCGATCAGCGGCAAATCGACCCGCACATTCTTGTTGATCGATGACGGGTCGATATCGATGTGGATCTTCTTCGACCCGGGCGAAAAGGCGTTCAGCCGTCCGGTCACCCGATCGTCGAAGCGGGACCCAACCGCGATCATCAGATCGCAATCGTGCATCGCCATGTTCGATTCGTACATGCCGTGCATGCCGAGCATGCCGAGGAAATGCGGGTCGCTCGCCGGGAACGCGCCGAGCCCCATCAAGGTCAGCGTGCACGGCGCATCGACCATTCGCACGAACTCGGTAAATCGCGCGCAGGCCTCGGGGCCCGAATTGATCAGCCCGCCGCCGCCATAAAACAAGGGCCGCTTGGCCGCCGCGATCATTGCCACCGCCTCGGCGACCCGCGCCGGGTCGGCTTCCATTTGCGGGCGATAGCTCTTGTGCCGCTGCTGCTCCGGCCCGCTGTAGATCGCGGAGGCAAAGAGGATGTCCTTGGGTAGATCGACCACCACCGGCCCGGGCCGCCCGCTCTTGGCGACGTAAAACGCCTCGTGCAGGGTGCGGCCGAGGTCGCCGACATCCTTGACCAGATAATTGTGCTTGGTGCAGGGCCGGGTGATGCCGGTCGTGTCGGCTTCCTGAAAGGCGTCGTTGCCGATCAGATGCGTCGGCACCTGCCCGGTCAGGCAGACGATCGGCACCGAATCCATCAGCGCGTCGGTGAGGCCGGTCACCGCATTGGTCGCCCCCGGGCCGCTCGTCACCAGCACCACCCCGACCCGCCCGGTCGATCGGGCATAGCCTTCGGCGGCATGGACCGCACCGCCCTCCTGGCGCACCAGGATGTGGCGCAGCGCATTCTGCTTGAACAGCGAATCGTAGATCGGCAGGACCGCGCCGCCGGGATAGCCGAATACGACATCGACGCCCTGATCGACGAGCGCCTTGATGACGATATCAGCTCCACAGATCGGC
>WNFA01013471.1_pt1 | contig 11298 bp, 9 predicted proteins | sample 5400481 | NCBI WGS metagenome assembly WNFA01 (sample SAMN13153340, study PRJNA577476) | soil metagenome | isolation source: 120 cm saprolite under Douglas fir tree site 2 hole 1 replicate 2 | place: USA:California | collected 2015-04-18
TCGAGCCACACGCCGACGCCATAGCCGCCCTCGCGCGGTTCGACGTGAACCACCACGCCGTCTCCACCGACAGAGATCGAGTGACGCTCGAGGATCATCGTCAGCTGGATCGGCTGTCCCACTGCCAGGCGTCGGTCACCCCGGAAGTAGACGCCGCAGGTGCTGATGTCTTCGGTCAATCCTTCCCCGCGGTCACGATGTCCCACACCCTCCCAGCGCAGACGCGCGCTGATCGAGTAGCGATGTACGCCCCTGCGGTTCGAGAAGGCTCGCATGATCACCCCGCTGCAGCTCTACGCCGATGACCTAGATCGTTTGACCGATCGCTCTCCAACTCGGCGCTCACGGGCTGCTCGACGGGCGGCGTGGCTCGGGCCGCAGGGAGCGAGGCGGGTAACGATGTGAAGGCCGGCGGTGAGCCCGTTACTCGCACTTGGATCCCGTGCTTCTTGATCCGGTACCACAGGCTCTGCTCGGTGATGCCGAGCAGCCGCGCCGCGCGTACTTGCACACCATCCGCACGTCCGAGCGCCGCGAGAATCATCTGACGCTCGACGTCGTCGATCGTCTCGTCGAGCGAGCGCCCGGATGCCGTCGCGCGCTCCGTGATGTCGGACGTCTGGATCGCCGGGGGAAGGTGCTCGGGCCGGATGACCCCATCGGACAGCAGGACCGCGCCCTCGAGGACGTGCTTCAGCTCGCGGACGTTTCCCGGCCACGCGTGCACCCACAAGCGCTGCAGCGCCTCGTGGGAGATCGTCGCTGCCGTCCGGGATAGCTTCCTCCGGGCGCGATCGAGGAAGGTGTTGATCAGCTCGGGTAGATCGTCGAGGCGCTCGCGCAGCGGCGGCAGCCGGAGCTGGATTCCATGCAGGCGATAGAACAGGTCCGCCCTGAATCGACCCCCCTCGACGAGATGGCTCAGGGTCTGGTTCGTCGCGGCGATGATCCGCACGTCGACGTCGATCGGCCGTTCGCCGCCTACGCGCTCGATCCTACGTTCTTCGATCGCTCGCAGAATCTTCGCCTGCATGCCGAGGGGCATATCGCCGATCTCGTCGAGGAACAGCGTGCCGGCGCGGGCCAGCTCGAAGCGTCCGACCCGCGTTCGGACGGCGCCGGTGAAGGCGCCACGCTCGTGGCCGAACAGCTCGGATTCGAGGAGACCCTCCGGGATAGCGGCGCAGTTCACGGCGACCAGGGGGCCGTCCTTGCGCGCGCTCCGGCGGTGGATCGCCTGCGCCAGAAGCTCCTTGCCAGTGCCGCTCTCGCCCTCGATCAGCACCGTGAGGTCCGTCGGCGCCCCGCGCCGCGCCGCCTCCAGCGCGCGAACGAAAGCCTGGCTCGAGCCGACGAGCTCCTCGAAGCCGGTCGCCCGTGACGCCTCGAGCATGGCGATGTGCTGCTGGAGACGCCGGCGCTCGAGGGCCCGCCCCACGACGATCTCGAGCTCGGCGATCTTCAGCGGTTTGGTGAAGAAGTCGTACGCCCCGCGGCGCAACGCCTCCGTGGCGGCCTGCCTGACGGCGTAGGCCGTCATGGCGATGATCGGCGTGTCGGGGGCGAGCTCCCGGCACTCCGGGATCGCCTCGAGGCCGTCTCCGTCCGGTAATCTCAGATCCAGCAGCACGAGGTCGTACGGCGCCGCCTTCAGCCGCTCCCGTGCCGCCGTGAGCGTGGCGACGGCCTCGGCCCGGAAGCCCCTGCGCCCCATCGCTTCGCAGAGGACGAACGCGAGGTTCTCATCGTCCTCGACGACGAGGATCTGGTCAGGCATTGGCGGCCGCCACCGTAGCCGGTTGTAGCGCGGGCAGCTCGACGACGAAAGTCGTGGCGGTCCGGCCGTCGCTCTCGACGCGGATGGCGCCCTGATGCGCCTCGACGACCTGCCGGGCGATCGCGAGTCCGAGGCCGGTCCCTCTCGGCTTCGTCGTGAAGAACGGCTGGAAGATGCGCTCCTGCAGCTCGGGCGGGATGGCGGCGCCCCCGTTCGTGACCATGACCTGCACCGCGCCGTCGTTCATGAGCCCCCGAACGGCGACCTCGCCGTCGCGGCTCGCTTCCAGCGCATTCTGGATCAGGTTGGTGAAGACCTGGTCGAGAAGCACCGGGTCGCCGTTCACGGGCATGAGCGGCCGCTCCATCGCCAGGGAGGGTCGGCGGCCCGGCCACGCCGCGATCAGGCCCTCGAGGAGCTCGTCCAGGAGGACGGGCTGCCAGCTCTCCGGCTCGGGATGCGTGAAGCTCAGGAGCTTTTCGACGAGTCGCTCCTGGCGCTCGACGCCTTGGAGGATGCGCTCGAGATACTGGCGCGGGCGATCGTGCTCCGCAAGGTCAGCCTGCAGGAGTTCTACGAGTCCGCGAACGCTGGCGAGCGGCGTTCGCACCTCGTGCGCGACCCGCGCCGCCATCTCACCGAGAAGCGCGAGCTGATCGGCCCGTTTGATCTGCTCCCGGATGTGCCGCTTCTCCGACGCATCGCGCAGCAGCAGCACGAAACCGACACCGGGCGCTCGCCCGGGTTGGCTCTGGATCGTTACGTCGAGGAGGAGCGATCTCCCGGACCACGTGCTCGCCTGAACCTCGTCGACGTGAAGCACCGTCGGCGCCAGCTCCGCTTGACCCAACGCGTGGGCGAGGGGCTCGTTGCCGCGGGCGACCGGGAGCGGACCGTCCACGCCGAGCAGCGGCCGTCCGCGGAAGCGCGCGAGATCGGGCCCCAGGAGGGTCTCCGCTGTCACGTTGAACATGAGAAGCCGGCGGGCGTCGTCCACGACTAGCATCGCGGCAGGAAGCCGTGCAAGGATGTCGCTGTCCGAGATGAAGCGATCCATCGAGAGCGTGAGGCGCCCCACGGCCGCGTCGAGCGCCCCGAGCTCGTCCGAAGCGCGATCGTCCGGGGTACCGTCGGCGGTGGGCACCGCGGCCTCTGTCCGCTCGACGATGGCCCAGATCCGCCGGCTCCAAGCGACGCCGAGCACGAGCCCCCCGAGCCCGGCGAGACCGCCGACGGCGACAGCCGCCGCGAACAGGGCGTTCTGGACGTCCGGCGCGAAGCCGCCTCGCGCCGCGATGAACGGCCGCTGGAGATAGAGAAGAGTCAGCATGCTCGCCGTCGCGGCGAGCGCCATGACGACCGAGAGCATCACCCCCAGGCGGAGCGCGATGCGATAGTGGGGGGGAGCGCCGTGGACCGGCGTCACTTGATCCCGCCCCGCATCGCTTGCCCGAGGTTGAAGATGGGCATGTAGAGCGCGAAGATCACGCTGCCGGCGATCCCGCCCAGCACGAGGATCATGATGGGCTCCACCAGCGTCGAGAGCGCCGCCACGGTGGCGTCCACCTGGGCTTCGTAGTAGACCGCCGCCTTGCCGAGCAACGCCGCGAGAGCGCCGCTCTCCTCTCCCGAGGCCACGAGCTGTGTCACCATCGCGGTGAAGGCGCCGGTCTGCTGCATCGTGTCGGCGAGTGTGCCGCCATTGCGCACGCCCCGCTCCACTGCGAGCAGCGCCCGCTCGATGGTGCGGTTACCGGCCACATGCGTCACGATGTCGAGCGCGTCCAGGAGCGGCAGGCCGGACTGTAGAAGAAGGCTCAGCGTGCGGCACGTCCGAGCCAGGACCGCCTTGCGGATGAGCGGCCCGAACAGGGGGATGCGGAATTTCAGCGCGTCGAGGACGTCGCGACCGCGCTCCGTGCGCGCCGCCGTGACGACGGCGGCGACGACGAGCCCGACGCCGAGCACCGTGAGAACCGCGGACTCTCGGACGAGCCGGCTCAGCCCGACGAGCACGAGGGTCGGTGCCGGCAGCGTCGCGTTGGCCTTGGAGTACACGCCTTCGAAGATCGGAACGATGTACACGATCATGGCCACCACGATCGAGAGCGTGGTGGCGAGGACGGTGATCGGGTAGGCGAGAGCGCCCTTGACCTTTCGCCGGAGCTGCTCGGCCTTCTCGAGATGGGTGGTTAGGCTGTTGAGGATCACGACCAGCGCGCCGCTCGCCTCGCCAGCGCGCACGTGGAGGCCGGCCTCCAGCATGGCGGCGAGCTGGCCGGTGAAGAGCACCAGCGTGGCGAGGCGGACATGCCCCCTGACGCGCCGGAACGACCGCTGGAGCACCTGGCGAAGCGGGGCGGCGCGGGGAGCATCGGCAGCGCGGAGGGAGATGACGAGCTGTCCGCGGTTTCGGAACTGCTGTAGCAGTTCCGCCGAGTCCTCAGCCTGCTGTCTGCCCCGGCCGATGGCACCGGCGGAATCCACGACCTCGTACTCGAAGACCGGCATCGTTACTCCTGGTCGGCCACGACGGCCAACACTTCCTCGAGCGTGGTGACGCCCTGCGCGACCTTGCGCAGCCCCGACAGCCGCAACGGAATCATCCCGTTCTTGAGCGCGAACTCCCGGATGTGGTCGGCGGAGACGCCGGAGAGAATCATGCCCCGGACATCGGCGGTGATGCGCAAGACCTCGAACAACGCCACCCGTCCGGCGAACCCGGTGTTTCGGCACCGCTTGCACCCGCGACCACGGTAGAGGACGTCGGGGCAACCGACCTCGGCGAGCACGACCCGGTCGTCGGGACCCGGCTCGTACGGCTCCTTGCAGTGCGTGCAGATCTTTCTGATCAACCGCTGCGCCGCCGTAAGGTTCACCGCGGACGCCACCAGGAAGGGCTCGACGCCGATGTTGACGAGGCGCACGATCGTCGACACGGCGTCGTTGGCGTGCACGGTAGAGAAGACGAGGTGCCCGGTGAGCGCCGCGCGGACTGCGATCTGGGCGGTCTCGTTGTCACGGATCTCGCCGATCATGATGACGTCAGGGTCCTGTCTCAATATGGCGCGGAGCGAGCGCGCGAAGTCGAACCCGATCTCGCTCTTCACCTGCACCTGCTGGATCCCGGGTTGCCGGTACTCGACCGGGTCTTCCACCGTCACGATGTTCTTCCGTGGGGACTTGATCGCCTTGAGGGCGGTGTGCAGGGTGGTCGACTTACCGCTCCCGGTCGGCCCGGTCATGAGGATCATTCCCCATGGCCGCCGGATGGCGTCGCGGAACAGTGTGAGCTGGTCGGGATCGAAGCCGAGGCTTTCGAGCGTGTAGTGCCGGACGACGGCCTCCTTCAGGAGCAGGCGGAGGACGATCTTCTCACCGTGAATCGAGGGAAGCGTGGACACGCGAAAGTCGATCTCGGTGTCCTCCACGCGGGCCGAGAAGCTGCCGTCCTGCGGCAGCCGCCGCTCCGCGATGTCGAGTCGCGAAATGATCTTGAGCCGGGAGACGACGGCAAGATGCAGCGGCCGCGGCACTTCGAGGAGCTCGTAGAGCAGCCCGTCGATCCGGTAGCGGATGAGCGTGCGATCCTCGAACGGCTCGACGTGGATGTCGGAGGCGCCGTCGCTGGCGGCCCGTGTCAGCGCGTAGTTGACGAGCTTGACGACGGGGGGGTCGTCCGCCTGCGTCCGTAGCTGCTTGAGGTCGACCGTGTCCTCTACCCCGACGGCGGAGACCACGGTCAGGCCTAGATCCTGGCGCACGATTTCGTCGTCGCGTTCGACGCTCACCGCGCGATAGTGTCGCTGGATCGCGGTCTGGATCGCGGCCTCGGGCGCGATCCGGAAATCGACATCGAGGCCGGTGACTCGCCGGACCTCGTCGAGCGCCAGCACGTTGAGAGGGTCGGCGGTGGCCACCACCAGCTGCCGGGCGGACCGCTCGACGGCGATGATCATGTTCAGGCGAGCCGTCTCCTCCGGGAGGATCCTGACCACCTCGGGCGGCAAGTTCGCGATCTCCTCCTCGCTCATCAGCGGCTTGTCGAACTGCAGGGCCAGGCACTCCAGGAGCGCGCTCTCGCTGATCATCTTCAGCTCGACCAGGACCCGGCCGAGTCGCAGTGAGCCCTGGCGCTGTCGCTCGAAAGCGGCTGCGAGCTGTTCCTGCGAGAGCAGACCGCGCGTGATCAGCACCTGCCCGAGGTGTTGCCACCTGCGCTGGCGCTCGCGCGCGCCGGCCAACGGGGTCACACCTCGGGGCTGCCAGTGTTCTGGGTCCACGCGATCAGTTCCGGCAATCATCGCCACGGATGTGGGCGCACCTTGCGTTCACGCTGGTCATTGTGAGCGGGCACGCGCGCTTGGTGGATGTGTCGGTCATGTTGACAGATCTCCCCGCACCCAGACTGGCTTCCAACGTCTGGGTAGGGAACACAGCAAGACCGGTACCGGACTCTTGACGGCTGCAAAATCACTGGGTTAGAGCTGGGGAAGGTTGGAGGGGCGCTGGAAAGAACTCGTCCACTATCGGTGTGTTTGTGGTCACGCACGATCCGCCGAGGTGTAGTAGGCGCCGGTCATCGCCGTTCTTCGGGCGCCCGGGAGAACCTGAGGCGCTGCTCGATCTGTGCTCGGTCGGGGTGCCCTGGAGCGAGCGCGAGGAATTCGCTATAGTGCACGGCCGCGGCGAGCGTCTGGCCGTCGCGGTCGAGCGCGACCGCGAGGTTGCGGTGGGCTTCGGCGTGTTTCGGATCGAGGGCGAGGCTCCGCTGGATCGCCTCGATCCCGCGTCGATGTTGTCCGCGACGCACTAGCACCACGCCGAGGTCGTTCCACGCCGGGGGATCCGAGGGGTCGAGCGCCACCGCGTGCTCCAGGAGCTCTTCGGCCCGCGCGAGCGAACCGAGCACCGTTGCCTCCCGCGCGCGCTCGCGCAACTCGGCGGCGCGAAGGGGCTCGGGGCGTTGGGCGGACGGCAGCGGGAGAACGGGTGGCGCCGACGGCAAAGGGGTAGGCGGCGCGCGCAGCGTGATCGGGAGCCCCACAGCCCCAAAGATTACGACGGCGCCAACGGCGAGCACGAACCGGCGAGGACGCGCCCGCGTCTCCGCATGGAAGCGCGGGAGATCCGTCCTTGCGAGTACACGAGCCTTCCGCTCGATGGCGGTGAGCGCTTCGTACAGCCGGCTCATCTCGACGGCTTGCCGGCGATACTCGGCGCGACCGCACCGGCCACGACCCGGGAGAGCGCCAGCGTCGTCCGTGGACCGACGATGCCGTCCGCGGCCAGGCCCGTCGATCGCTGGAACGCGCGTACCGCCTCGGCGAGTCGAGCGTCGTAGAGGTCGGGCAGCGGCATCGTGAGGTGGCCGAGCCTGTGAAGACGGAGTGCGACAGCGAGGACTGTCGCCGGTGTCATCGGCCGCGCGCCGTTGACCGGGAGCTGATCGAGATTCCGCCACAGCACCCACGCCTCGGCGCTGGAAAGATCCGAGTCGAGCTCGCGGAGCTGGCGCCGGAGCTCCGTGCCCGTTCCGTCGACCAGCGTCACCGTGTCGCCCGCGATGCGTCGGAACAGGAGCACGCTCGGCCCCTGCGCACCGTCCAGCTCGAGCAACGCGGGCAGCCCGATCGCCCGCAGCTCGACGGCCGTGATGTGCGGCAGGCGCGTCGCCGTGAGCTGGTACCGGTCCGCGACACGCGCGATGTCGACGACCCCGTCTGCCAGCGCCGGCCACTCGGCGATGTCGCTCGGTGGCGGCGACTGGAGAGTCCAGAGCGCGATCAGCTCCGCGAGAAGACGCTCGCGCGGGTGGAGAGATGCCGCCGGCGGCGGTAGAGCGGGGGTCGCAACCGTCGCCGTGACGGGCGCGCTGCTTGGCGGAGGCGCGGGCGCCGCTGCTGACGCTGCCGCGGCGAGGACCCTATTCGAGGTGCGCGGGACGAACCACCCCTGACGCCACGTCCGCTGTAGCCCGAGGGTCATGCCGACCACCGCCACGACCGCGACGGCTGCGACGGCGACGCTCTTCACCCAGCGTGCCAGCGTGGGACGCCCCTGGAGGCTGCGGATGGCGGCTTTCACCGTATCAACGTCGACATTGCGCCGCCGGCCTGCGAACGCGGCGCTCAGTGAGCGGTCGCACACGAGATTGATGACTCGCGGCACGCCACCGCTGTGGCGATGGACCCGGGCGGTGGCGGCCCACGTGAACGGGAGGCTTCCCCCGAGCCCGGCGGCGCGCAAACGATGTTCGACATAGCGGAACGTCTCCCGCTCGGCCAGAGGGCGCAGGTGACAGCGGACGCCGATCCGCTGCCTGAGCTGGCGCAGCTCCGGCCGCGCCAGCTTCGCCTCGAGCTCCGGCTGGCCGGCGAGGACGATCTGTAGGAGCTTCCGGTCCGGGGCCTCGAGCGTGGACAGAATGCGGACCTGCTCGAGCGCCTCCACGGTCATGTGCTGTGCCTCATCGACGACGATCACGACGCTCTTGCCCTCGCCACCCGCGGCCAGGAGATGCTGGCTGAGCACCGTCATCAACTCGCCCCTCGTCGATCCGCGCCGCTCGAGGCCGAGGTCGTCCAGGATCGCGCCGACGAGCTCGGTCTCCGACAGATGGGGATTGAGCAGCAGCACGCTCTGCGCCTCCGCGGGCAGTTCGCGGAGCAGCGCGCGGCACAGCGTCGTCTTGCCCGTCCCCACGTCGCCGAGCAGGACCATGACGCCCTTGCCCGTCGTCACCCCGTAGAGGAGTAACGACAAGATCTCGTGATGGACCCTCGACCGGAACAGGAAGCGCGGGTCCGGGGTCAGCCCGAAGGGCGAACGGTCGAGGCCGAAGAATGGCTCGTACATGGAGAGCTACCTCGCCCGTTGAATGGGAACGACCGTGGGCGTGATGATGACGACCATCTCCTGCGAATCGACGCTGAGCTCGCGGCTCTTAAAGAGCCAGCCGAGGATGGGGATGCGTCCGAGGAGCGGGACCTCGCGCTGGGTCTTGGTGTCGGTGTCGGTCAAGACGCCCCCGATGACGAGCCGCTCGCCCTCACGCACGATGACCTCGTTCTCCGATCGGCGCTTGAAGATAGGCGGGTTACTCGTGCCCGCCAGGACCTTCGTGAAGTCAGGCTCGTTGTTCTCGACGAGGACCTTCATCCGTATCAGCGTGACCTCGCCCTCACGAATGACCCTCGGGGTCACCTCGAGCTTGAGCAACGCGTCCTTGAACTGCACTTGCGTCCCACCGAAGCCGCTCTGGCTCACGTACGGCACCTCGAAGCCGCGCGAGATGACGGCTGTCGAATTCTCCACGGTGACCGTCTTCGGCTCTGCGAGCGATCGCGCCTTGCCCTGCGTCTCGAGCGCCTGGATCGCCATGCTGATATTGAACTGGCTTCCGACGATTCCGAATAGCAAGCCCATGGCGGGATTGGCCGCGGTGGGCAAGCCCGACGTGGGAAGGTTCAGGAGGTTGCCGCCGGTCGCCAGCCCGGTGGCGGGATCGACGGGCAAGATCGAGCCTCCCGTGAACCCCGGATTCGCAACATTAGGATTCAGCGTCGTCGGTGTCCCGCTTGCTTGCGGAGCGGCGAGCCCGGTCACGGGGTTCACTGGCTGCGCCAACCCGCGGCCGAGAAAGGTATTCCCGTTTTTTTGGCCCACGGCCGCGCCGCCCCACTGCACGCCGAGCTGCTCGAGCGCGTTGCGGACGATGACCACCATCTGCGCCGCGATCTGAACCTGCGGCAGCGGGACGTCGAGCTGTTCCTTCACGAGACGCTTGATGCGGGCCAGATCCGCTTCGTAGTGGCGAATGAAGACGGAGTTGGTCGGCTTGTGCGCGCTGACCGTGATGCCCTTGGCCAGGGTCTCGGAGAATGACATCCCCGGCGCCAGCATCGGGGCCGGCGGCGGACTGGCCTGGCCCTCCGACGGGATATCGATCGGCGGCGGCGGCGCGTAGAGCCCCGGGCTCGGGGCTGGCGCCGCGATCGTCCCAGTTGGCGGCAGGCCCATAATGCCCTGCAGCGTCTTGGCCACCTCTCCGGCGTCGGCATATGAGAGACGGATGGTCTCCTCACGCAGGGGCCCGCGCGCCCGCAGCTCGGCGAAGGCCAGCTCTTCCACCTGTCTCTTGCGCGCCTCCGCCTCTCCCGCCAGTCGTGTCTGCTCGGCCTTGGCCGTCGTCTCCCGAGCCGTCTCGGTTTCCTTGCGCGAATTGACCACGAGGATGCCGTCACGCACCACGCAGACGAGCCCGGCCGTCCTGACCAGCGCGTCGAAGGCATCGCGCACCGGCACCTCGTAGAGGCTCACGGTGACCACGCCGGTGGCCTCGGGCGTGACGATCAGGCTGACGCGATACCGCTCGGCGAGCGTGCGGAGGGTGGTCTGGACGTCGACGCCGCGAAGATCGATGGTCGTCCGATCGGTCGGGAGTCGCTGTCCACACCGTTCTTCCTGCGCCCGGGCGGGCGCCGGTGACAGGACGGCGAAGAGGGCGAGGGCGATCGTGGCGGCAACGCGCATTATCATCTCCTTGTCGTCGGCGCGGGGGCGAAGCCCGGTAGCAGGATGGATCTCGAGCCGCCCCCGGGCTCGCTGAGGACGATTCTTCCGTCCACGATCTGCTCCACCCGTCGGCCGTTGAGGACATCGCCGACCTTGACGACCCGGTCATCGACGATGGCGAGGGCGCCTCCGGGGAACTTCATGATGCCCTTCACCGACACCGGCGCGATCGGTGGCGCCGGCGCGACGGCTATGGCGGGCCCTCTACGACGCGGGGCCGAAGCGTGAGAGCCACCGCGAGAGGGGACCTTGAGCTCTTGGCGGTGGCGGCCAGGACCCGTTCCATGATGCGTCTCGTGTCGTCGGACGGCTCGATCGTCGTCAGCCGGAATTGCGCGCGGACCGTGTCCGGTCCAGCCCCTTCGCCGGGCTTTCGCTGGGGAACATCGAGCACGACGTCCTCGAGGATCCCGCCCTCTCGCTCGACCCTCGTCGCGAGGTCGAGCAGCTCGCTAAACGACGCGGTCATGTCGATGCGATGGGACGACTTGCGGTAGCGCGCCGCCGGCTCCTGCTCGAGCGGGGCGATCGCCAGGACTTTCGCCTGGCCGCCCCGGGCTAGATCGGCGAGGCGCCGCAGCACATCCGCCGCGGTCGCCCGATCCGGGCTCCAGCGGATGTCCTTGAGGAGATCGGCGTTCGCCACGAGCTCGGCCTGGATGTTCTGGCGGCTCGCCTCGAGCTCACGTGCCAGGCCAGCCCGCTGGGTGTCCGCGGTGGCGCCCGATCTGCCAAGCGAAATCGTCTGGGCGACCGTCCAGCCGAGCGCGGCCAGGACCACCAGGACCATCACGATCCAGCCGACGGTGAGCGCTCGGCCCTTCACGAGCGCTTCTCCGCGAGCGCGATGCTGATCTCCAATTGCCCGTCGCCGCCCTGGGCGCGGGCGGGCCGGACCTCCCAGGTCTTGAGCTGGAACCGCGGGGCGACGGCGGGGTCCTGGG
>WNFA01008802.1_pt1 | contig 11297 bp, 12 predicted proteins | sample 5400481 | NCBI WGS metagenome assembly WNFA01 (sample SAMN13153340, study PRJNA577476) | soil metagenome | isolation source: 120 cm saprolite under Douglas fir tree site 2 hole 1 replicate 2 | place: USA:California | collected 2015-04-18
TACTCTACCGTTAAAACCATTGCGTGCGGGAATGCCGGGCGATTCCGGTGTACTCGTTGTTACCCGTGTGCGTTCTACCACTATCATGGCACACGCGGCAGCGGGCGCATCGGGCGCCCGGCATTCCCTGCGCCCTCTGTCATCAGAGGGACAAAAGTTCGGCCAAACCTCGGACGCATGGCGCCGCGAGAACGCGGACATATGTCTATCTCCGATGTCTGGAATTGAACTGGATCATGCGCGCGCCTGACTAGACGCCTCCGATTGGCCGACGACTGCGAAAAGCCTCAATGTCAAGCCCGCGTTCCCGTTGCTGCCCTCCATCCGCCTCTTGGCGCGCAGGCATCGATGAGAGACAATCACGAGAATTGGTAGTAACCGCCCATTCCAGGGGAAATACGCTGTGCCAAAATATCTATGCAAAGCTTGCGGCATCCAGCATCCGGAACGTTCTGGGCCACCCGAACGTTGCCTGATCTGCGAGGATCCGCGGCAATTCGTTCCAACCGCAGGTCAGGAATGGATCACCCCGAAAACGCTGGCGGTCGGCCGCTTCAACGTGTTTCGTAAAGTGGCTCCCGGCCTGTTTGGAATTTCCACGGTGCCACAATTCGCGATCGGACAGCGGGCCTTCCTGGTCGTTACCCCCGCGGGCAACATCCTTTGGGACTGCCTCAGCTTTTTGGATGACGCGACCATCGAGATCATTCGCGCGTTGGGTGGAATCAAGGCGGTTGCTGTTTCCCATCCGCATTTCTACAGCGCGATGGCGACGTGGGGCCGGACGTTTGACTGTCCTGTGTTCGTGCACGATGCCGACCGGCAATGGCTTGTCGAGCCCGATCCGAGCGTAAAATTCTGGACCGGAGAGACGCGGGATGTTTTGCCTGATATCACGCTTCATCGGCTCGGCGGCCATTTTCCTGGCAGCACGGTTTTGCATCTTCCCGAGCGTCGCACCCTGCTATCCGGGGACACCATGCTGGTGACGTGGGACCAGATGCACGTCTCTTTCATGTGGTCCTATCCCAACTACGTCCCTTTGACAGCCGCGGAAGTGGAGCGCATCGGACGGCGCCTGGCCGCGCTTGATTTCGACGCGATCTATTCTGCATTTTGGGGACGCGGCGACATCGAGCACAACGCCAAGGCTGCCGTCGAACGGTCCATCGCCCGCCACATCCTGGGGCCGGGAGCGCCGGTCTGAAGGTGCGCACCCGCGCCAGGCGCGCGGGGACCTTGATCTGCCCCGCATGAATCACTTTATAATTCCAACCACAACCAACAGGCCGGACTTCATGAACGCACCCGAACGCAACCTTTCGGCACCGATCGATCCGGTAAAACTCGACCGTCTCGCCGAGGTGGCCATCAAGGTTGGGCTGCAGCTGAAACTGGGACAGGACCTCTTGGTAACGGCGCCGACGGTGGCGCTGCCGCTGGTACGCAAGATCGCCGAGTACGCCTACAAGGCCGGAGCAGGCCTTGTTACGCCGATCCTGTCCGACGAGGCGATCACGTTGTCGCGCTACCGGTTCGGCCACGACGTCAGCTTCGACCGCGCGGCCGGCTGGCTCTATGAGGGAATGTCGAAGGCGTTTGCCGCCAATACCGCGCGGCTCGCGATCGTCGGCGACAACCCCATGCTGCTTTCCGGTGAAGACCCCGCCAAGGTCGCGCGCGCCAGCAAAGCCAATTCGATTGCCTATCAACCGGCGCTGGAAAGGATCGTCGGTTTCGACATCAACTGGAACATCATCGCCTATCCGAGCCCGTCCTGGGCGAAGCAGGTTTTCCCGGGTGACGAGGAGGATGTCGCGGTCGCAAAACTGGCCGACGCGATCTTCGCGGCCTCGCGGGTCGATAACGATGACGCCATCGCCGCGTGGACGAAGCATAACGCCATGCTGCGCAGCCGGACCGAATGGCTGAACGGTCAGCGGTTCAGCGCGCTGCATTATTCCGGGCCCGGCACCGAGCTGACGATCGGGCTTGCCGATGGCCATGAATGGGAAGGCGGCGCCTCGACCGCCAAGAACGGCATCACCTGCAACGCCAATATCCCGACCGAGGAAGTATTCACCACGCCGCATGCAAGGCGGGTCGACGGGTATGTCGTCAGCACCAAGCCGCTATCCTATCAGGGTTCGCTGATCGACGAGATCGCGGTGCGGTTCGAGGAAGGCCGCATCGTCGAGGCAACGGCATCGCGCGGCGAAGAGGTCCTCAACAAGGTGCTGGATACCGACGAAGGCGCGCGCCGGCTCGGCGAAGTGGCGCTGGTGCCGCATTCCTCGCCGATCTCCAAAAGCGGGTTGTTGTTCTTCAACACGTTGTTCGACGAGAACGCCGCCTGCCACATCGCGCTCGGCCAGTGCTATTCGAAATGCTTCGTCGATGGCGACAAGCTGACGCCGGAGCAGATTGCCGCCCAGGGCGGCAACAAGAGTTTTATTCATATCGACTGGATGATCGGCTCCGATAAAATCGACATCGACGGCGTTCACTCAGACGGCCGGCGCGTCCCGGTCTTCCGCAAGGGCGAGTGGGCTTGAGGAGGCTAGAGGCTCAGGGCCGGTTCGGGAGCAAGCTCGGGGGTCTCGGGTTGCAAGCCGCCGAACCGGCGTTCGCGTCGATGGAACGACGCCAGCGCTTCGGCGAGGTCCTCCTCCGCAAAATCCGGCCACATCCGCTCGGTAAAATGCAATTCGGCGTAGGCGCTCTCCCACAGCAGGAAGTCGGACAACCGCTTCTCGCCGCTGGTCCGGATCACAAGGTCGACGTCGCGAAGCGCGGGCTCGCCGGTGACGAGTTGGGAGAAGATCTCGCGGGTGAGATGTCCCATCCCGGCGGCTTGAGCCACGGCATTGAGGATCGCATCACGGGCCGAATAGTCGACCGCGATGCGCAGATGCAGCGCATCGCCGCCCGCCGTGGCGGTCTCGGCGGATGCGATGGCTGTGGCGATGCCGTCGGGGAGCCGGTCGCGGCGTCCGATCACCGTGAGACGAACGCCATTGCGCACCAGACTCTCGACCTCGTTGGCGAGATAGAATCGCAACAGCGCCATCAGCGCGGAGACCTCCGCTTTCGGCCGCCGCCAATTGTCGCTGGAGAAGGCGTAAAGGGTCAGCGTTCCGACACCCTGCTGGGGTGCCGCCTCCACGACGCGCCGGATCGCTTCGACGCCGGCTTCGTGGCCGCGCAAGCGCGACAGCCGCCGCTTTGTCGCCCACCGTCCGTTGCCATCCATGATGATACCGACGTGGAGTTTGGATGAGGCATTACTTTGCATCACAAAGTTTCCTTGCAAAAAAAGCTGTGCAGATCAGGCGGGCAGGATACCGAGCCGGGCGGAAGCGGTTTCGTCCTTGCCCGCGGCCTTGGCCGCGTCACGAACCAGCCGCTCGAGCACGGCCAAATAGTCGAGAAAGCGGCGGCGGCCGATTTTCGTCAGGCGGCAACTGGTGTGCGGCCGGTTGCCCTCATAGCCCTTGGTGACTTCGACGAGGCCTGCTTCCTGCAGCACCTGAAGATGACGACTGAGATTGCCGTCGGTCAGCCCGCAGAGCTGCTTCAGATCGGCGAAAGCCAGTCCCTTGGGATGCGCGATCAGCGAGGTCAGCAGGCTGAGCCTGGCCTTCTCGTGAATGACGCGATCGAGACCGTCATAGGAGAACGGCGCGTGATTCGGTTCAGTCTTCGACATCGGTTTCTCCGGAAGCAAAATGCAGCAGGGCGGCCATCAGTAACTGGCCGGCCACGAACGGCAGGCCCATCGTCCATGGCGACAGCGCGTGGCTTTGGCTTGCCAGCAGCAACACCGTGAAGCCGACCACGAAATACCAGGCGCCGGCAAAGCCGACGGTGCGCGGCAACGATCGGACGGAAGCGAATATCCCGAGCCCCACCAGCAGTTGCCATAGACCGGGGAGCATCCACAGCGTCTCCGGAGCGAACTTCCAGAGCATCACGGCCAGCAGGGCGGCTGCCATGCCCGCCGGCAGAAACTGTTCGATCGCCTGGTGGATCATGGCGTCGGCGAGACCCGAATGATGCCGCCGCGAGCGCGCCTGCATCTCGATCCAGATGATGGCCCCGGACACCAAGGCGGTTGCGGTCCAGCCCGAGAAGAAGGTCAGCGGACGGCTGGTCGGATCGTCAAGCCACCAGAATTGAATGAGCGCCGTGGCGAGGGCCAGCCCGCCAGTGGCGGCGACGGTCGCCGGACCATAGCCGCGAAACGCCGTGCCGGCGGCAATCTGGCTACGAATGGCAAAAATATCGGCCAGCGCCTTGTCGAGATCGCGCATTTCCTTCCCCAACTTTGTAATACAAAGCATACACGGTTGCAAAGTGGACGCAAGTCCCGCCGGATGATTGTACGGCTAACCGACAGCGCTAGTCGGCCACGATCGGCCCGAACGGCTCCCATCGCTCGCCGTTAAAACGCATCATCCGGAACTCCTTGACGACGCGATAGTCGGACGGGCTGGTGTTGATCGCAAGACCGGGCAACAGCAGATCCAGCCTGAAATTCTTCAGGTTTGCCGCCTGCCGCATGACATTCTCGCGCGATACGTCGTCGCCGCATTGCCGCAGCACCTGCACCATCAATTCGGCCGCGCTGTAGCCATAGGTCGTGAAGATGCTCTTGCGATCGCCTTCGGGATAGTAAGCGTCCATGAACGCGACCCATTTTTTCATGCCTTCGTCGTTGGTCCAGGACGGGTCGCCGGCCTCCTTGAACGAACTCGCCGAGATCAGTCCTTTGGAATTGTCAAGACCCGCGGGCGTCAGAACGGCGCCGATCGAAGACGAGCCGACGCCGAGAAGATGAACCGGTTTCCAGTCGAGTTCTGCCGCCTTCCTGATCGTCTGAGCCGCGAATTTCGGCGACGCCATATTCACCAGGAGATCGACACCCGCCGTCTTCAACAGCACGACCTGCGAGTCGACCGTCGGATCCGTCGGCTCGTATGAAGCGGTACTGACGAGCATCGCAGCCGCCCTTGCGCCGAGTGCCTGCTTCAAACCGGCGAGATAGTCCTTGCCACCGTCGTCATTCGGATAGAGCAGGCCAATTCTGGCGTTCGGATGGTTGTCCAGGATGAAGCGCGCGTAGACGCCGATCTCGGTCCGCAGATTTGGGGCAAATCCCATCGTCCAGGGAAATTCTGCCGGGTTCTCGAACCGCGTCGCGCGCCCGGCCACGAACAGCTGAGGGATCTTGCGATCGTTGAGGTATTTCTGAATGGCAATGTTGGAGGCGTTGCCAAGCGTCTGGAACGTGAACAGCACTTCGTCGCCCTCGACAAGCTTGCGAACCTGCTCGACCGTCTTGGACGGCGTCGCCGCGTCATCGTACGAAATCAGGTTGATCTTGCGTCCGTTGATGCCGCCGCGATCATTGATCATTCGGAAATAGGCCGCCTGAACCGTGCCGAGTGCCGCGAACGCCGAGACCGGGCCGCTGTAAGCCATGGTCTGGCCGATCCTGATTTCGGTATCGCTCGCGCCGGGATCGTATTTTCGGTCTTCCGCGAACGAAGCGGTTGCGACAATAAGTCCGGCCGCAATGATCGCTGCCTTCACCGCCTTCGCGTGCAGGCCCTCGTGATGGAACCGCTGCATTGCCACGGCGCACATTCTCCATCGGTACTTAGGACTCCGCAAACACATTGTCTAGCGCTGCGAGCTGCCAAGCTCTCGCCCATTCTTGCGGAACAGGCCGGATCTTGCGGCGTGCGAATTCAAGCCGCTTGCCGGAACCGCCGCGGAGACAGGCCGGTTTCACCTGCGAAGACCCGCGCGAAGTGGCTCGCGTCCTTGAAGCCACAATCGAGCGCAATGGTGAGAATGGGCTCGCGGCTGAACAGCAGCCGCTGCTTGGCGCGCTCGATGCGCAGCTTGAGGAGATAGCGGTGCGGCGGCACGCCCATGGCGGCAGTGAACAGATGCGAGAAATGATACGGGCTAAGGCCCGCGACGGAAGACATTGTCGTGAGCCTGAGATCATCTGCCAGATGCGCGTTGATGAAATCGATGGCGCGGCGCAGCCGCCCGTCGAGAGCCGTCGCGGGCCGCTGCTCGCCGAAGCCTGACAAGGAAAAGCGCATGACAAGCCGCGTCAGAAGCGCGATCGCGAGACCGTCGATGTAAGCCGGGGTAAGCTGGTCCTGGCTGGCGAGCGCCGTCGCCATGGCGTGGACAAGCGGCGTCACGCCGGGGTCGCTGGCATAGAGCGGGTCTTGCAGGACGATCCGCGCGCCACCCAACCGGCCGCCGTCGACCATCTCGCGCAACGCGCGGACCGGAACATGAAACTGCATCGAGTCGAACGCGCTGTGGGCGAACCAGCGCGGCTGCGACGACGGCGCCAGGATCCGCAGGCCATGTGCCGGGATCAGGCCGTCCCAGACCTGTCGTCCATCCAGCCATGAGGTCGCGCGCGAGTTGCGCAGCACATAGGAGAAGACATGCACGTCGTCGCCGACGCGCGAGACGAATTCGCGTTTGAGCGCCGTACGGCAGGTCCAGCGCATGACGGCCATGCCGGTATATGGCAAATCGGACAGCGCGGCGGCCGGGGCGAGCTGCCACTCCGCGGTAAGCCGCTCGACAGGATTTACCATTGCTTGCTCCCACGTTCTGGCCCCCGACATCGAGACGACCCGGCGCGGCAACGGCCGCTGCGTTCACGCTGGCGGCGTTCAGGCCCACATCGGGTTTTGCAGCCCGGTCAAATGGCCGGGATGAACCCAGCCGTCTGGCCGATAGTTTGGACCTGCGCAATCGCCCAGTTTCGTCCCTATCTTAGGCGGATAGGAGTTACCCATGACCGATCAAGCAGACCTGTTGACCCAGTTTTCGAACGCCCTGGTAACCCGGGCGGAAGCGGTGAAAAGCGCCGTCGTCGCGGTCCGCCTCCGCCACGAGCGGCATATCACGGGCATGGTGTGGCGACCGGATGTTGTCGTCGTCTCCGAGCAGTCGCTGCCGCGAAAAGATGATTTTGAACTTGTCGCGGCCGGCGGCTCGGTCCTCGCGGCCAAAATTGCCGGACGCGATCCCGCCACCAATATCGCGGTTCTGCGGCTGGCAGGGTCGATTGCGTCGCCATCGATCGCCGCGGGCGAGGCGCAGACCGGCGCGGTTGCCCTGGCGATCGGGGCCGACGGAACCGGTGGCGCGAGCGCGCGGCTCGGGCTCGTCAATCTCGCCGGCGCCGAATGGCATTCCAGCCGCGGCGGCCTGATCGACCGGCGCATCGTGCTCGATCTTCGCCTCGGGCGCCGCGAGGAGGGCGGACCGGTTCTCGACGCCGCCGGCGCATGTCTGGGGATGTCGACCTTCGGACCACGCGGCCAGGTCATCGCCATTCCGACCGCAACCATCGAACGCATCGTACCGCTGCTGCTCAAGGACGGCCACATCGCGCGCGGCTGGCTCGGTGTTGCCTTGCAGGCCGTCGCGGTGCCCGATGCGCTGCGCGAGACCGCCGATCAGTCCAGCGGCCTGATGGTCATGTCGGTCGTTGAAAACGGCCCCGCGGCGCAAGCCGGAATTCTGGCGGGCGACATTATCCTCACGGTCGACGGCACATCGACGCGCCGGTTCCGAAACATCGCAAGACACTTCGGTTCCGACAGCATCGGGCGCAAGGCGGATGTTCGCCTGATCAGGAGCGGAGCGGTGATGACGGTGCAGACGACGATTGCGGAACGGCACGCCGCATGAATGACGCCGCAAGCGAGCTCGTGCCAACAAGGCGGCTGCGCGTAGCCGTCCACGCCGCGGATGCGCAGCGCCGTCATGCGCTGAGCCGCGTGGTCGCCGAGGCCGGGCATATCGTCGTCGGCGCACAGGACGCGGCCGACGTGGTGCTGGCGGACGGCGACTGCCCGCCGGGTGAAACCCGCCCGGTCGTCACGCTTGGAGGCGCTGATGCCGACTTGGCCGGCGTGCTGTCCCGCGATGCGGGTGCGAGCCAGATCGATGCAGCGATACGAGCGGTGTCCGCCGGCTTGATCGTCCGCGCGCCCGACGCGACGGATTTGGGTTTTGGCGCGATGCGCGAGACCGACAGCCGCGCCCTGCTCACGCCGCGCGAACTCGACGTGCTGGTGGCGCTGGCGGAAGGCATGACCAACAAGGCCATCGCGCGCCGGTTGAACATCTCGCTGCACACCGTGAAATTCCACGTCGAATCCCTGTTCCGGAAACTGGGCGCGCGCACCAGGACCGAAGCCGTGGCGAAAGCCTCCGAACGCCGGCGCCACGAGACGATCACGCTGTGACAACATGGAATCCGAATTCCCTCGGTCGATCGGATCAGCGGGTAGTTCGAGTCTCTTCGGGCGCGCCACTGTACGCTACAGCAAAGGCCTCGCTGGCGTGTGCGGCTTCAAGCAGGATTCTCGCAGCCACGCCGCGTCGCTTTGGCTTCCAACCAAAATATCGAAAACAACCCCATGCAAAGTAGCCGGCGGTCGCCGACGATTGAATTTGCATTGGCTCGTGAAGTTGCAATGGCTCGCCGCAGCGAGTGATCGCGTGCGTGTTGCCGAGCCGCCGCGCTTCCGACGCGCGTGCCGGGGGCACCCGGCTAGACCCAACGGCGATCTCCCAGCCGCGCGACGTGCAGTAGCCCTTCGCCTGACGGCGCTGGTCCGGGATGGAGAGATCGTTGTCGGCTTGCCGCCCCGTCGAGACTCGGAGGTAGAGAGCCGCCCGAACTGCCGCTGCCATGGTGATGTCCCCTCAGCCGTCTCCAAATAGCTCGTCGAACAACTCGCCAAACCACGCCTCGAACACGTCGATCTCGGCCTCGATCACCGGCACGTCTTCCGGCCAGTCATCCGTCACCGTCCATGTCGTCCGATCGCGCTTTGCCCGTCGTCGGCCAGGACGAGCGGGCGCGGCCACATAGTCATAGAGATCGTCGAATAGCGCGCCGCCCGGCGCATGCCGTGGCTGCGATTTTTGCGAGGAAGCCATGGCGCCACTGTGGCAAGCTTGGCCGATCCACTGAACGGCCGAAGTCCACGCCACATCACGCTGCCGTGCTCCGACCTCGCGCTTCCCTTGCGGCGTGAGCGCAACCGCTCACAGCAAGCCATGATCGCATGGCAGCAAAGAGCCGGGCCAGCGGAGCACAGTCAAGGCCGAGAAGCCGGCGGAGCCGGTCGCGCGAAGCGCGAGCCTTGACGGTGCACCGTTGGTCCGGCAGCGGCCTCCCATGCGATCATGGCCGCACATCCTGCCGAGCACGCGCAACAAGACGCTACGCTGCGAACGATGGCGCTCGGACCGTTGATTTTGAATGCTTTCTCGTTTCGAGCGGCGCCAGGCCGCTTCATACGGTGTCGCTCCAGTGCCATCCAAAACAATGTGCAGACAAACACTTACGACCCTCGACGGCACGGAGCGACACCGTCGCTTTTATCTTGCCGTCGATCCCAGACCTTGGTCGGCGCTCTCGTTCTTGCCGTGGTAATGTCCGGTGTGGTGGATAGCGGAAGAAAGAGCGGACATGGCAATATCGACGCGAATGACCCATCTGCGACTTTGGCGCTTCCAACGCATTGCTTACGATGCCGCACTCTCAAAGTACTCGTCTATCCGTTAGGATGCCTGACCATCTCTTGCGACTGTGGGACAGGATCATCGTAGCGCCTGCGGCTGGAGATTTCGCGGATCTTGTTGGCGAGCAGATCGGCACCGGCCGGGTCCGAAGGCAGTGCCCCTTCTGATTTGACCGCGCTGGAAATGTAATCAGCCAGTTTGCTAAGCGAACAAAAGTCTCTGGCCGTCGTCACCGCGACGATGTCCAGTTCAGGAAAAATCATGATGAGCTGGCAATGATATCCAACTGCCATATAGACGTGCTTGTTGGGGAGAGCCCAGAAAAAGTTGGAATACCGCATGTCCGGCTCGCCGGATGAGTTCGTGTTCACGGTGGCGTGGCTTATCCTGTTGATCCAGTCGGGCGGAAGAAGTCTCTTGTCTTCCCATTCGCCGTTGCGCAGGTACAGATAACCTATCTTTGCCATGTCACGAGGCAGCATGGACAAGCCGTTTCCACCGGTGGTGATGCCTTGGGGATCATGCCGCCAAGATGATGCGCCTATCCCGAGCGGGCCGAAAAGCCTGGCCTTCGCGTAGTCCAAGGCGCTCATCCCCGTGAGCTTGGTGATGATGGCAGAAACCAGGTGCGAATTGCCGCTATTGTAGTTGAAAATGTCCCCCGGCGTGGCCGACATCGGACGATCAAGAATGAATTTGATCCAATCCGGACTGCGCTCCATTTCGATAAACGTCTCCAGTCGCTTTGACTGTTCCGTCCAATCAATTCCGGAGGTCATGTCTAACAGGCTCTGAACCGTTATCGCTTTCCTCTTATCGTCAAAGTCTGCGATGCTGCGGCCACCAGGTAGATCGAGCGCGACGCTGCGGTCGCTAAAAAATTCCAGCGCCGGGTGGTTCAGCCTATCCAGAAGACCATCCTTGTAGGCGATGGCCGCCAAAGTGCCGATCACTGCTTTGGTGGCGGAGTTCATCACATGAGGAAGGTCGGCAGCACGCCGGCCATAATAGGCATCCAGGACAATTCTCCCGTGCCGCGCGATCAGCAGGCTGTCGAAGCTGAGGGTTGTTCCAAAGTCGAGCAGCCTGGCGAGCGCCGCTGAACTCATGCCCTGCTCTTCGGGCGTGGACGTTTGCCATTCTTTGGTCGGCCACACCGTCTCTGATGTATCTTGGGCAAAAGCGGTGGCGCAACTGATAGAAGCAACAAGAATGAAGGTGCTCAGCGCACTCCACAAAAAAGCAAATCGTTGGTGTTGCATGAGTGCCCCATCGCGGCGTTGCGGCGGATGGAACGGCGCGACAAAATTGTGGCAAAAATGAGGGTGCAATGATACCGCTGGCGTTTCGGCGAGTCCGGTAGTGGCCCATCGCGTCGATCCCGGGATTGGTCGAGGAGGGCCGCTATCGAAGGGTAACCGGACCATCTTGCGAAACTCGGAAGACTGCTGCCCGTGAGGCCTAGTGCAAGATCGCAGGCCATCGCAGGTTACTCGGTCGGAGCGCGTAATCGGCTATGGCATCATAGCGCCACGGCGAAGCAATAGTGCCCATCTTCATCGGCCGTGGCGCGCCAATTGCATTCAAAACCGCGGACATTTCCGTTCTCAGTCGGGGGTCAGCGCTCGATCGCCCGAACAAAGATGTCGACAAGCGAAGTGATGAGATTCTGCATGTCGCGCCTGTCAGCCGCGGTCTCGCGCAGACCT
>WNFA01024184.1_pt1 | contig 11295 bp, 10 predicted proteins | sample 5400481 | NCBI WGS metagenome assembly WNFA01 (sample SAMN13153340, study PRJNA577476) | soil metagenome | isolation source: 120 cm saprolite under Douglas fir tree site 2 hole 1 replicate 2 | place: USA:California | collected 2015-04-18
TGAAGGACCGCGCGGTGAAGGAGCGGCTCGGCGCGCTCAACCGTGGCGCCTTCCGCCTCTACGGCGCCCTCGGGCGGCGCACGATGCGCAACGACCCGGCCATGCTGCGCATCATCGAGGCGGTCCAGTGGCAGGCGGACCACTTCGCCGACATCCCGGTGGTGATCGTCGCCTGCCTGCGCGGGTTCCACCTGCCGTTCCCGCCCATCGCGGCCACCAGCTACTATGGCTCGATCTACCCCTCGGTGCAGAACCTGCTCCTCGCGGCGCGCGCCGTCGGGCTCGGCGCGGCGCTGATCACGCTGCCCCTGTGGTCGACGTTCCTCGCCCGTCGCGCGCTGGGGCTGCCGTGGACCGTCACGCCGTGCGCGGTCGTGCCGCTCGGCTGGCCGCGCGGCCGCTACGGACCGACCACGCGCCGCCCGGTCGGCGAGGTGGTCCACCTCGACCGCTACGGGAATCAGCCCTTCCGCGGGCGCTGACCGGCCGCCCAGTCCTCGCGCACCAGCTCCTTCAGGCGGGCGACGCACGCCTCGACGGCCATGACACTGTCCGGGTCGCGCCAGCACCAGGCCTCCGACACGAGGACGGGGAGCTGGTTCCACGCGGCGTCGAGCGCGCGATCGCGCTCGCTCTCGACGGCGCGCCGGCGGTAGGAAGCGAGCGCGATGACCTGCGCGGGCTCTTGCCGCCGCACCGGGGAGTGGCCGGGGATCTCTTCGGAGCCGACGTGGCTTGCGCCCATGTGGGGCTGGTCAAGCAAGTCCCTTGCCCGGGTGTCCGGCCCGGCCGGACGCGGCCGCATGGGCGCGAGTGTCCAGTCCACCGGACTCGATGTCTGCGACACAGCACACGCCCGGCCGGGCGGTCACCGCCGCAGCGGCCGGAAGAACGCGCGCACGTCCTCCACCAGCGCGCGCGGCTCCTCCATCGCGGCGAAGTGGCCGCCGCGCTCCATGCGCGTCCAGCGCTGCACGTTGAAGAGGCGGTCGGCCCAGACGCGGGGCGGCTTGATGATCTCCTTCGGGAAGATGGCGCAGCCGGTGGGGACGTCGACGCGGAAGTTGGCGGGCGGGAACTTGTCCGCGTGCACCGCCTCGTAGTAGAGGCGGCAGGACGAGTTCGCCGCCTCCGGGGCCCAGTAGAGCATGATGTTGGTGAGCAGCTGGTCCTTCGTGAAGCGCCGCTCGACCTCGCCGTCGCAGTCGCTCCAGGTGCGGAACTTCTCCACGATCCAGGCGGCAAGGCCGGCGGGCGAGTCGTTGAGCCCGTAGGCGAGCGTCTGCGGCTTGGTGCCCTGGATGCGCTGGTAGCCGGTCTCCTCCTTGAGGAACTGCTGCACGGCCATCAGGTCCGCCATCTCCTCCGGCGTCACGCCCTCGAGCGACGGGTTCTGCGGGTCCTCGGGGAGCGCGATCACCATGTTGAGATGGATGCCGACGACGTGCGCGGCGTGCCGCGCGCCCAGGTACGTGGTGACCATCGAGCCCCAGTCGCCGCCCTGCGCGCCGAAGCGCTCGTAGCCGAGGCCCCCCATCAGTTCCGCCCACAGCGCCGCGATGCGCTCTGGATCCATACCGGGCTCGGTCGCGTGGTCGGAGAAGCCGTAGCCCGGCATCGACGGCGCCACCACGTCGAAGGCGTCCGCCGGATCCCCGCCGTGACGCGCCGGATCCGCGAGCGGCCCGATGACGTCCAGGAACTCCGCCACCGAGCCCGGCCAGCCGTGCGTGATGACGAGCGGGAGCGGCGCCGGCCCGGTGCCGCGCACGTGGACGAAGTGGATGCCGAGGCCGCCGACGCGGGCACGGAACTGCGGCAGCGCGTTGAGCCGCGCCTCGGCCGCGCGCCAGTCGTAGCGCTCGCGCCAGTAGGCGACCAGCTCGCGCAGGTAGGCGAGGTTCGTGCCGTAGGTCCAGCCCGAGCCGGGGATCTCGTCGGGGAAGCGCGTGCGCGCGAGGCGCTCGCGCAGGTCGGCGAGGACGGCGTCGGGGACGGCGATGCGGAAGGGCTCGGGGTGCATGCGCGTTTTCTACGCCGGTCGGCCGCCGCGCGACAAGGACCGTCGCTCAGATCAAGCGGAGCTGCTCCCCGGCCCGCGCGGGGCGGCGGAACGCGTCGGCCGAGAGCGGCGGCAGTCGCGCGTCGAGCCCGTGCTTCTTCGCCGCGGCGGTGAACAGCGCCGCGATCTGCTCGGCGTACTCGCCCGCGCCGCGCTGGCGGCGGCCGAAGGTCGAGTCGCTGAGGCGCCCGCCGCGGGTGTCGCGGATGCGACCGAGAACGCGCGCGCGGCGCTCCGGGTAGTACTCCTCGAGCCAGCGCGCGAAGAGCTCGTCGACGGGTTTCGGGAGGCGCAACAGGACCCAGCTCGCGCTCTGCGCGCCGGCGCGCGCCGCGGCCTCGAGGATGCGCGGGATCTCCGCGTCGTTCAGCCCGGGGATGACGGGCCCGATCATCACGCCCACCGGCACCCCGGCGCGCGCGAGCGTCGCCATCGCCTCGAGCCGCCGCTCGGGGCGCGCGGCGCGCGGCTCCATGCGCCGCGCCAGCTCGGGGTCGAGCGTGGTCACCGAGAGGAAGACGTGCGCCGCGCCGTCCCGGGCCAGCTCGGCGAAGAGATCGGCGTCGCGCGTGACCAGCGTCGACTTGGTGATCGTCGAGACCGGGTTGCGGAACTCGGCCAGCACCTCCAGGCAGCGGCGCGTGATCCCGAGCCGGCGCTCGACGGGCTGATAGCAGTCGGTGTTGCCGGACAGCGACACCTCCTGCGGCTCCCAGCGCGGCGCGGCGAGCTCCCGGCGGAGCAGCGCCGGCGCGTCCTCCTTCACCATGATGCGGCGCTCGAAGTCGAGGCCGGCGCTGAAGCCGAGGTACTCGTGGGTCGGGCGCGCGTAGCAGTTGTGGGTGGCGAGCCCGGCGGCGAAGAAGGTCCCCGTCGACGTCTGGATGTCGACGACGGCCGCCGGCGGACCCGGCTCGATCGCCAGCACGGTCTCCGGCTCGACGTTCATCTCGCAGCCGTACAGCGCGCCGATCTTCCGCGCGATCGCGGGCCGGCACGTCGAGAAGAAGCGGATCCGGTCGACGAGGCGCCCCGTGAGACGAAGTGTGCTCGCCCTGCCGGGACGAGGCTCGAGCTGGAAGCTGAATCCCAGTGCCGCCGCGTAGCTCTGCACGCGCCCGAGCACCGACACGTCGACCTGCGAGACGCGGAGGGAATCGCCGTTGTGGCCTTCCGCATCGAAGAACCCGGCGAGAAACCCTCGACGGTAGCTGCGGCTGTCTCGCTCCGCCTCGAGCAGCGCATGGATGATAGCGAGCCGGGCGAGCGAGCATACCTGAACCTTTTCCATCATCCGCCGTGAACGCGGGCCGCCGCTGAACGGTCTCACGCGAGCTTCCACCCCGAAACGTGCGAGGAACTCGACGAGGCGCAGCAGCGGCTCTTGGTCCGCCAGCGCGACGCGCCAGTACGCGGCCGGGAAGCTGAGGCGGCCGGCGGCCGGCCGTGAGCTGCTGCGTCTGCGACCAGTGAAAATCGCGTGCCTGCAACCATCGATGCTCCGACGTGGTGACGACTTGCGTCCGCTCGGTGACAAGGCGCACGGTCGGGCGTCTCGACCACCACACCGCCTCTACGACCGCCGGCCGGAACTTTCGCGTCCGTCCAGGCGCGGGGAACTCGTCGAACCCGAAAAGTACGTCGCCGACGCGCACCTCGCCGATCGGCCGCCATGCCATGTCGGCGTGCAGGATCGGCGTATCCGGCCCTACGCAGTAGACACATCCGTGCTCGCAACCGCGGTACGGGTTCAGGCTGAAGCGGAAGCCGATGTCGGGGCTGTCGTTCTCCGCCAGCACGGTGCGGCTCGTGTCGCGGTAGAAGACGGTGGGCGCCGGCGGGGCGTCGCTGTCAGGGTCGGGCTCGAGCTCGACGTGCAGGGGCTCGTAGCGATTGGGTGGGTTCGCCGCGGTCCCGCGGCCGGGGAGATCGGGGCCCACCATCGCGCGGCGATTGTGGTCCGCGCCCCCGGCCGCCGCAAGGCCGCTACGGGACGCAGACGAGCTTCAGCGCGTCGACGTCGCGCCGCTGCCCGCCCGCGGCCACCGTGCGGCTGCGCAGCACACGCACGCCCGGGCGCCGGCCGCGGGTCGGCACGGTGATCGAGACGGCGCCGGCACAGCGCTCGCTCGCGTCGAGCGGCGGCGTGAACGTCACGGCGTTCCCGGCCAGCGCCGACGGCCCGAGCGCCGCGGCCGCGGCGAGCAGGCGCGCCGCATCGTCGCCGTCGCCGAGCGCGGGCTTGGTGAGCGTCCAGCTCTCGATCGCGGCGGCGCGGCAGTGCGGCAAGCGCGCGTCGACGTGGTCGAGGCAGAGCGCGACGCTGAACGTGCACGTTCCCGTACTCGTGTCGCCATCGCAGCCGGGGTCGCCGTCGTGGCAGCGCTGGCGGACGGGCGCCTTCCCGTCGGCGCCGGGGCGGCCCGCGGCGTTCGTCACCCGCCACTCGGCCAGGCACTCCGGCCCGGGCGGGCCGCCGCCCGGCACCAGGAAGGTCGGATCGCAGCTCCGGGTCGAGAGGCGGCAGGCCGAGGTGCAGGCGAGGTCGCCGCCGGTGAAGCCGAGGGCGGCGCAGGTCCGCCCGCCCAGGTCGGTGCCGTCGCACTCCTCGCGGCCGTTGATCGCGTCGTTGCCGCAGAACGAGCAGCGGCTGGTGTCGAAGTGGCACTGCGCGCATGCGAGCGTGCCCGTGGCGAAGCCGAGCGAGGCGCAGGACGCGCCCGCCAGCGCGGCGCCGTCGCACTGCTCGCCTTGCGACACGGCGCCGTCGCCGCACAGCGCGGCGAGCGTCCTATCGTTGCCGGCATCGTTCGTGGGATCGGGCGCGAGGACGCCCGTCCAGTCGTCCACGTTGCGCCCGGTGCGCGTGACGCGCTGGAGTGCGCGGTCGTCGGGCGTGAGTGGCGTCGGCGGCCCGAAGGGGCCGTTCTCGCCGGTGAACTTGCCGTACGCGACGCAGTCGATCACGCCGGTCGGCTGGCCGGAAACCTGCGGCGGGTTCACGAAGTAGCAGACCCGCCCGTCGCGCGGCGCGAGCATGCCCGGGGGCAGCACGAAGTCGGGCGCGAAGCCGGCCAGGTCCGTGAGTTTCGGGGTGGCGAGCAGGATGCGCGACCCCGCGACGCCGATCGCCAGGTCGTGGGTGAAGGTGAAGACGCGCCGCGTGTCGGGCGACCCGCTCGCGTCGTCGAAGACGAGCACGGCCGGGCCGCGCGTGCCGCCGCCGTCGGAGAGGAGCTGCTGCCCCGCGGCCAGCATGCGCAGCTCGACGAACTGCACCTGGTCGTCGCCCTGCCAGCTACCGAGCACCTCGTCGATCGCGATCAGATGGTTCACCGCGCCCGCAGGCGAGGCGAAGAGGAGGAGGACGGCGAGCGCTACGGCACGCATACGAGCCTCAACGTATCACGATCGGCCCCCCCGCCCCGCGTGACCGAGCGGAACGTCTCCACGCCGCGGCGAAGGCGCCCGCCGCGCCGGGCGACCGCCACGAAGAGGTCGAACGGCGTGGTGCACGTGCCCGGTACGAGGGGCGGGTCGAAGGTCACGATCCGGCCCGCGACCGCGCCGCCGAGCGCGGCGAGCGCGTCCACGACCTCGGTCGCGTTGCCGCGCGACCCGCCGCGCAGCGCGAGGCGCGTGACGGGCCGCGCGACGCAGGACGCGGCGCCCGGGAAGAGGTCGCGGCCGAGGCCGAAGCAGAGCTGCGCGCGCACGAAGCAGCCGGCGCCCGTCCCCCGGTCGCAGCTCGGGTCGCCGTCCTTGCAGCGCACGACCGGCCCGGGCCCGCGGGCCCCCGCCACCACCCACACGCCGAGGCAGTCGGTGGCGGCGGGGGATCCGCCGCGGAGCGGCCGGCCGCACACGAAGCCGCCCGGCGCGGCGCACGGTGCGCCGGCGAGCACCGCCTCGGCGCCGGCGTTGTTGCGCGGCGTGAGCGTCGAGGAGCAGGCGAAGTCCGCGTTCGTGAAGCGGGTCGTGCCCTCGCGCACGAGCGAGTGATCCGCCGGCGTCGCCGCCACGGGCGCGCCGCCGGGCGACGAGCCGCAGAAGTGCCCGTACGCGACGCAGTCGACGTACTGCGTGGGGTCCGCGTGATCCCAGCTCGCCGGGTCGGGCGGCACCGTCCCCGGCGCGCCCCAGCACACCATGCCGTCGTCCACCGGGATGCGGGCCACGGGCAGCGTGAAGTCGGCGGCGAAGGCGTGCGCGTCCTGGAACGCCTGCGTCGCCATGATCCAGCGCAGGCCGGCGCGGGCCCGGGGGACGTCGGCCGGGACCACGAGGACGTCGCCCAGGTCTGCGCGGTCGCGAGCATGCGGATCTCGACGAACTGCTGGCTCGTGTCGCCGTCCACACTGGTCGCCACCTCGTCGATCACCGCGACGTGGAACGAAGCCGCCGCGGGCCCCGCGACGAGGAGAAGCGCGGCCAGCGCTGCCGGGCGAACGCTCAGGGCTGCTTGAGGATCTTGAGCGGGTACGTGCCCGTGAAGTTCTGCTCGATCCAGTCCGGCGTTTCGGCCGGCTCGACGTACCAGTCGGTGGGGCACATGGTGAGGATCTCGACGAAGGAGAAGCCCTGGCCCGCGAGCTGGACCTGGAAGGCCTCGCCCAGGATGCGCTTGGTCCACGCGATCGCGGACGGCGTGTGCATCGCGCCGCGCGCGACGTAGGCCGTGCCGTCCACCTGCGCCAGCAGGTCGGCGATCTTGATCGGGTAGCCGTGCTTCTCGGCGAGCCGCCCCGTGTCCATGGTGGTCTTGGTGCGCTGGCCGAGGACGCTGGTGGCGGTCATGTGGCCACCCGTCTCGCCGAAGACGCCGTTGTTGAGCAGCACGGCGGTGAACTTCTCGCCGCGTGCGGCGCTGTGGATGATCTCCTGCAGCCCCTCGGAGACCATGTCGCCGTCGCCCTGGAGGGTGAAGACGAAGCGATCGGGCAGCACGCGCTTGGCGCCCGTGGCGACCGACGGCGCGCGGCCGTGGAGCGCCTGGAGGACGTCGACGTCGATGATGCCGGGAAAGGCGGTGTAGCAGCCGATGCCGCACACGCAGATCGTCCGCTCGGCGACGCCCAGCTCCCCGAGGAGCTCGAGGATGGTGCGCAGCGCGAGCGGCTCGCCGCAGCCCGGGCAGAGCGAGTGATGGGTCGAGAGGAGGAGATCCGGCCTGGCGGAGACCTTCTTCAGCTCCGGCGTGCTCATGCCGCCGCCTTGCCCCGATAGACCTCGGTGATCTTCGCGATGATGCTCGCCGGCTCGAGCGACGGCCCGACCCCGAAGCCGGAGTGGTCGTGGCTGATGCCGCCGATCGGCACCACCGGCACCGTGCCCAGCACCGCGAGGCGCACGTCGTCGATCATCTGCCCGGCGTTCTGCTCGAAGACGGCGAGCGCGCGCACGCCGGCGGCGGCCGCGCTGACCGCTTCCGCCGGGAAGGGCCAGAGGGAGATGGGACGCACCCAGCCGACCTTCATGCCCTGCGCGCGGCAGACGTGCACCGCGTACTTGACGAAGCGCGCGGGGGAGCCGAAGGCGACCACCGCGACCTCGGCGTCGTCGACGAGCCCCGTCTCGCAGCGCGTCTCGGCGGCGGCGATCCGGGGCAGCTTGGCCGCGATGGCCGCGTAGTGGCTCCCCGGCTGGAGGTTCAGCTTCTCGGGGGCGCCGAGCGGTGTCACGTTGTGCGCGCGGCGCGCGCCCTTGCCGGTCGCGGCCCAGGTCTTCGGCGGGAGGTCGCTCTCGTCGCGCGGACGGAACTCGACCGCTTCGGAGGTGTGGCCGAGGACGAAGTCGCCCAGCACGAGCGCGGGGTTGCGCCACTTGTCGGCCAGGTAGAAGGCGAGCCCGACCAGGTCGACGGCCTCCTGCACCGTGTGCGGCGCGAGCACCAGGTGGCGGTAGTCGCCGTGCCCGCCGCCACGCGTCGCCTGGTAGTAGTCGCCCTGCCCGCGCATCATGTTGACGATGACGCAGGGAATCTGCGCGTTGGCCAGCTCGGCGAAGGACTCCTGCATGAGGCTGATGCCCTGCCCCGTCGAGGCGATCATGGCGCGCACGCCGCAGCCGGCGGCCCCCCACACCATGTTGATCGCCTCGAGCTCACTCTCGGCGTTCATGCACACCCCGCCCACCTGGGGCAGGCGGTGCGACATGTATTCCAGGATCTCGGTCGAGGGCGTGATCGGGTAGCCGGCGTAGAAGCGGCACCCCGCCTGGATCGCCGCCTCGGCGATCGCGTGGCTGCCCTCCATGAGCGTCTTCATGCGGCCGCGCCCCGGTACACCTCGAAGCAGTAGTCGGGGCAGATCTTGTAGCAGAGCTCGCAGCCGGTGCAGCCGTCGAGGAGCAGGGGATAGCGGTAGCCCATGCGGTTGGTGTCCTCGGACATCACCAGCACGCGCGGGGGGCAGACCTCGACGCAGAGCACGCAGCCCTTGCAGGTCTCGACGTCGATCGTGACCGTGGCGGGCTCGCGCGGCATGGCGGCCGAGCCGTAACACGCGGGTTCCGGAGCGTCAACGACGCGTGACGCTCGCGGACGCTCAACCCCAGGCGGGGACGCCGTCCGCGGCGGCGACGTGCTCGGCGCCGCGCGCGATGCAGAGCGCGTTGGTGTCGATCAGCTTCCGGCGGTGCGGCGGCAGCACCTCGCCGAGCGCCGCTTGGAGCGCCGCGACGCCGGCGAGGCCGGTCGCGGCGGCGAGGGCGCCGAGCGCGATCATGCTGGCGCCCATCGGCTGTCCCATCGCCTTCGCCAGCTCGGTGGCGGGCACGGCGATCCGGCGGACGCCTTCCCACGCGGGGGGCGGCGTGACCAGGTTCGAGTTGAAGACGAGCACGCCGCCGGGCTCGGCCTTCCGCGCCAGCGCGGGCAGGCCCTCGGCGTGCATGGCGAGCACCGCCCACACGCGTGGGACGATCGGCGGGGAGATGATCTCACGGTCGGCGATGACCACCGTCGACTCGCTCGAGCCGCCGCGGATCATGCCCATGAAGAGGCCGAACATCATGACCTGCCGGCCCTCGCGCATGGCGGCCTGGGCGAGCAGCTTGGCGATCAGCTGGATGCCCTGCCCGCCGATGCCGGTCATGGCGACCGCGCGCTCCATGCGCCTAGGGTTGCCTCAACGACGGGACGCAGAGCAGGTCCCCCTTGCTCGCGTCCAGCAGCCCGATGCCGAACTCGTTGTCCACGTGGAGGCCGAGGTGCTTCGCTCCGGCGACCGCCGGCTTCACCTTGTAGCAGAGCTGGTTGATGGCGGGGTGCTTGACGCCGGAGCCGTTCTCGTCGACCGGGGTGCAGAGGTCCGCCGGCTTGGCCACTGCGAAGGACTTGGCCGGGCTGATGAACTGATCGCCCAGCATGACGCTGACGCCCTTCGGGAACTTCGCGGCGCCGTGCGAGATCTTCACCTTGTAGCACTTGTAGTGGTCGACCTGGTTCGGACCCGGCGGCGGCGGGTCGGTGGTCAGGTCCTTCGCGGTCGGCACCAGGAGGAAGTCGACCTTCACCGTGTCGACGGTGACCTGTCCGAGCGCGTTGGTCACCAGCAGGTTTCGCTGCGGCAGGTGCTTGGCCGAGCCGCTCACCGGCACGATCTGATAGTTCTCGAGGTGCGTCGCAGGGTCGGTGACGCCCTGGCCGTTCTCGTCCGCCGGCGTGCAGAGGTGCTTCACCTTGGTTGCGTTGACGGTCAGGTTCTCGAAGTCGTCGATCAGACCGACGTTGGGCACGGGGGCGAACTTCGCCGCGCCGGCCGAGGTCTTCGCCTTGTAGCAGAGGAAGGGATCGATGCAGCTCGGCAGGCCGGCGCAGGCGCCGCCCGTGCACTCGTCCGGCGCCGTGCAGGTGTCGCCGTCGTCGCAGGCCGTGGCGTCGGGCTTGCTCGGGTTCGAGCACTGGCCGGTCGACGGGCTGCACGTGCAGGCGACGTGGCACTGGTCGAGCGGCGTGCAGACGACCGGGTTCGAGCCCACGCAGACGCCGCCCGAGCAGGTGTCAGTCTGCGTGCAGCCGTCGCCGTCGTTGCACGGCGTCGCGTCGCCGGCCACCGTGCACACCGACGGCTCTCCGGAGCAGATGTAGCAGTTCTCGACCCGACAGGTGCTGCTGCAGCCGTCACCGCCGGTGGTGTTGCCGTCGTCGCACCCCTCGGCCCCCTCGATCACACCGTTGCCGCAGCGTGCGACCGTCCAGCCCATGTCCACCAGCGCGTGGATGGCGAGGTGAGGATCGTGGTTCGGACCGATGTAGGCCGGCTCCAGGATCTCGTCGGGCGTGAGCGCGGCGTCCCAGTGGGAGACCGAGGAACCGGGCTGCACCGGGTCGGGCGCGTACATCTGCACGTGGCCGCTCACCGGGTCGCGGCCCGCGGTCAGGAAGCCGCCGTTCGCGACCACGCTGGCGCCCACCCAGTGGAGGTCGTCGGTGTCGATGGCGGACGCCTTGCGCTCCGCATCGGTCATCGTGTCCCACGTCTTGCCCGTGCTGTGGTCCTCGAGGTTCAGCATGAAGGTGTCGTTCATGCTCATCAGCCGCTGGCCGGTCGAGTCGTCGACGTAGGTGGCGAAGCCGAGGCCGTGCCCCAGCTCGTGCAGGACCACCGCGATGAAGTCGGTCGCCGAGCCGGGCGGGTTGGCGTCGTAGCCATAGTACCACTGGAAGTGGGTGCACGTCGTGCCGACGCTGCTGTTGAAGGTGGCGTCGATGTCGTCGTTCCCCGGGTCGAGGTCCATGCCGGCGAGCTTGTTCGCGAGGGCGATCGGATACCAGGTGCTGGCCACCGGGGCGCCGCTGAAGTCGTGCGCCGCGGTGCGCGCGCTGGCGGCGCCGAGCACGGCGAACGACGAGGTGCAGGGGAGCGGGTCGAAGGTCGCGCTGATGCGGATCTCCACGCTGCTCACCAGGATCCCGCCCCAGATGTCGGCGGCGAACTGGAAGGCGTTCAGGCGCTGCGCGCCGAGCGTGCCGCCGGGGTTCCCTCCCACCGGCGAGACGGGCGTCGGGTCGTTGAACCCCTCGCCGGCTCCGTCGGCGTCGACGACGGTCAGCGTCGCCGCGGGAGCGCGGCGCGCGCCGCCGGCGAGGACCGCCAGGCACGCGGCCGCGACCAGGGCAGCGTGGAGTCGGGCGCCACGCACGGCGTCACTCCTCGCTGCCCGCCCCGTCGTGCGCGCAGTCCACGCGCACGTTGCCGGCGGCGTCCCGGGTGGCCGTCATGGTCTTGCTG
>WNFA01015039.1_pt1 | contig 11294 bp, 10 predicted proteins | sample 5400481 | NCBI WGS metagenome assembly WNFA01 (sample SAMN13153340, study PRJNA577476) | soil metagenome | isolation source: 120 cm saprolite under Douglas fir tree site 2 hole 1 replicate 2 | place: USA:California | collected 2015-04-18
CCGAGCGGCGCTATGGCGGCAGTTATCCTCCGGTGCTGGCGTGGACCGTATTGATCGTCGCGAGTTTGGTGGCGGTGGTTACGTGGAGTGGACGGGAGCGCAGGGGAGCGGACTTATCGGGGACCAACAGGAATGCGTAGTAGAAGGCGATCGCTTCGTGGGACTGCACCATCCTTTTGCGTGAGGATTTCAGTCGTCCCTCCGGGACTCGTTCCAACCTCTAACGTTACCCAGCGCTGAAGCGCTGGGCTATTGTCAGACGCCCCTACGAGGCGCAAATCTTTACCCCTCTCATTACACGGCCCGGTTAACTCCTTCCGTACGCGGCACGGTTAACTCCTTGCGTCGGAGAACGCCAACAAAACGATATTTTAGGGAGTGTGCAAGATTCGGCATACTGTCTTTCTTAGCCTAATGGAAGGATTGTCAGGGGAACTTTCCTGTGGTACGGTTTAGTTAAATTTCACGCCTTCGTAAGTCTTCCCTGGTCCACGGATGCTGTGGTTTGCCGCGAATGCGTGTCCATGAGGTGCGCCACTTATGAGAGAAACCATGGATCCTATGACGGCGGGTGAGTCCAGCGAGAAAGAAAACTTCGCGAATCGAAAGCTGATCCGGCCGACGTTGCCGCGGGTCGAGAATCATGGAAACCACAACTCGGGGGCGCCGCAATCCGGCGAGCGTCGCGATCGCATCGAACGACATGAGCGGCATGACCGCGTCGAACGGACCGACCGTGGCATGGGCATGGGGAAGAAGCCGTCGCCTCCCGAGCAAACCAACGCGGAGAACTTCTATTATCAGAAGCAGATGCAATCACGGACAGCGATGGTGATCGTGCTGCGCGATGGCGAAGAGGTGCACGGCATCATCGAGTGGTATGACAAGCAGTGCATCAAGGTGAACCGCGAAAATGGCGGACCCAACCTAATGATCTACAAGCCCGCTATCAAGTACATGTACAAGGAAGGCGAAGGAAGTTAGGACTGGCTAATTCTGCTTTTCCTGTGTCGCCTCAGGGGGCAGAGGCAATGACACGGAAACCAGCGTTCCCGTGTTGTCTGATTGGACGCGTACCGTCCCTCCAAGTTCTCGGGCCCGTTCCCGCATTCCAGTGATGCCGGTACCAGCGTTGGCAGCGCCTCGCCTGCGCGAAATTACGAAACCGTGTGGCCTTGATGGAGACTAATACAGCAAAAACCTGTATTGAACTGCAGTTCAGTCGATCCGCGGCCTACAGCTTGGGCAGAACGATCCCCTTCTGCGCCTGATACTTTCCCTTGCGGTCGGCATAGCTAGTCTCGCAGACCTCATCTGATTGAAAAAACAGGATTTGGCACAGGCCCTCGTTGGCGTAGATGCGCGCCGGGAGAGGCGTCGTGTTGGAGATTTCGAGAGTCACAAAGCCTTCCCACTCAGGCTCGAACGGCGTGACATTGACGATGATGCCGCAACGAGCGTAGGTGCTCTTGCCGACGCAGATGGTGAGCACGTCGCGCGGTATCTTGAAGTATTCGACAGAGCGTGCCAGCGCGAACGAGTTCGGGGGCACGATGCAAATGTCCGTCCGGATCGTCACAAAAGACTTCTCGTCAAACTTCTTTGGGTCGACGATAGTGGAGTTGACGTTGGTGAAGATCTTGAACTCGTCGGCTACGCGCAGATCGTAGCCGTACGACGACAATCCGTAAGACACCACGCCTTCGCGTACCTGCTTCTCAGAGAAGGGGTTAATCATCTCGTGTTCGTGGGCCATCTTGCGGATCCAGCGGTCACTCTTGATCATGGAACTCCTTGGGGAGATTGGGTCATCTATTAAGAAATTACACAATTACGCGATCTCAGAATCGCTCAATCTGATTGTTGGCTGGCTGCCGATGCCGACATTGCCGAGGGTGCTTGCCAGTTTACGGGAGAGATGCTCCCGTTGACAATCTCTGATATCTCCCTTAGCATCAATCACTTGAGGCACCATCTTGACCGGCTGTTCGGGAGCCCCTCGTGATCAAGCTCGACATTATCAACGAAGTCGTGGGTAAGACCGGCATCACCAAGACCAAGGCGGAATTGGCCGTGGAAACCGTGTTTGAAAGCATGAAGAGGGCCCTGGCCCACGGTGATCGCATTGAGCTGCGAGGGTTTGGCGTATTTAATGTGCGTCCGCGCAAGACCGGAATCGGGCGCAACCCGCGGACCGGTGCCGAGGTTTCGATCCCTCCGGGGAAGGCAGTGCGATTTAAGCCGGGGAAAGAGCTGCAGTCGATAGACTAAAGACTGAAGGCGGCTTCGGACATCGGACCTCAGACCTCAGCCTTCAGACATCAGCAAACTGAGAGACTCCACACAATACAATTTCGAACGCAACAGTCGACCCGTGCTGTCTGAGCGACTCGTAGTAGCATCCTCGTAGTAGCATCAAAGACAGGCCTTGAGTGGAAATATCGGGGCCGAAGGCTCGCATGTCGGAACCGATCCCTCCTGTAACGTCTTCCACCACCGAGTATTACCGGCCGATGCCGGTTTGGGTCGCGCACGTACCTAAGCAGCGGTATTGGCTGCATGGGTTGCTGCTTCTGCTCACCTGCTTCACCACGCTCGTGGTAGGAGCGCGTATGGAGTTCAACTTCCTGCATGGTCATCCGGCGCTGTCGTTGGCTGATGAGTCGGTTCCGTATTTTCCTGCCGCCTGGTTGTACCTGTATCCGGACCGCATCGTTGCAGGGCTGCCTTTTGCTATCACGGTAATGCTTTTCTTCCTATCGCATGAGATGGGGCATTACTTGTATTGCCGCCGCTACGGCATTTACGCGACGCTTCCCTTCTTTATTCCCATGCCAACGCTGATCGGAACGATGGGAGCGGTGATCGTGATTCGCTCGCCGATTCGCTCCCGTAGGGCATTGTTTGATATCGGCATTGCCGGGCCCATCGCCGGATTCGTGGTGGCCGTGCTTGCGCTTGTGGTTGGTTTGGGGTGGTCGAGGCCGCTGTCGGTTCCAACCGACCCGGCTGATATCCAGCTTGGGTATCCGTTGATATTCAAGTTGATCCACGGTTCCCTGGCTCTGGTAAATCCCGGGAGCATGGCTGGAACTTTGCCGTTGAATCGCCTGCTGCTTCATCCCATTGCTATCGCGGCCTGGGTGGGAATGCTTGCGACCTCGCTTAATTTGCTGCCGGGCGGACAGTTGGATGGCGGTCACATTTTGTATTCGATGTCGCCGCGAGCCCACCGGTTTGTGTCGCGCGCGACGATTCTGATTCTGTTGCCGATGGCTTGGTTCTATTGGACGGGCTGGATCGTGTGGGCAGTGCTTTTGCAGTTGAGTAGTCTCCGGCACCCAAATGTCGCCGAGTGGCCACGAGTATCGGGAGCGCGGATGTTGTGGGCTCTTTTTGCGTTGCTCATGCTCGCGCTTACGTTGAGTACCGCGCCGATTCGGAATCACACTCTGCCGCAGGCGCTGCGGGATCTGCTCGAGTTGGCGCGATACTTTTTTCAGGCTGTGCGGGGTTGGCTACAGCACGTTTGAGGAAGGTGATCGGGTTTTGGAGGAAATTCGTGCCGTCCCTGCAGCACTCGCTCCATTTCTGCGGGCTACCCGGCACTGCCGTGCCGGGCTTTCACATGCCTCCCCTTCGGGGCTCTGCTGTGGACGACATTAAGGCCGTGGCATTGCAACTCGATGCCGGCCCAGCATTATCGGGGTGTCAAGTTCCGCGGTTTGCTGTGGCTGCGGCCGTAGCCGAAGTAGATCAGCGGGGCATTGTTACCGGGAGCATGAACGAGGACACGCAGAAAAGTTGCGTACGTTTAGGGCGGAAGAAAGTGGACCGGGGAGCGCCGGTGGCTGAAATGCGCGGTTACATCAGCCACAGGGCGTCGACATCGACAATGAGTTGCGTGCGCGGGATTTTCTCCTGGGCAGCGTAGGCCAGCATGGCGCGCAGCGTCGTGTTCAACTTCTCCCGGCTCGGCGACTTGAGCACGAAATGGTAGCGATAGTCGCGCTTGAGCCGCAGGATGGGCGCGGCCGCGGGACCGAGCACGCGCACGCCTTCGTGACGGGTTTTCTCAAACCATTTTCCCAGTGTGCCGGACCTGTTGAGGGCGTCGTCGAGTTTGTCGCTGCGTACCAGCACGTTCGCCAACGCAGAGTAAGGCGGGTAGTGCATCCAACTGCGGAAGCGGAGCTCTTTGTCGTAAAAGCCGGCGAAGTCGTGCTGGGCGGCGTACTGGACGGCATAGTGATCCTGAAAATAGGTTTGCAGAATGACTTTGCCGGGAGTTTGCCCGCGTCCTGCCCGTCCGGCCACTTGAGTGAGTAGTTGGAAGGTGCGCTCGGCAGCGCGGAAATCGGGGAATCCCAGCGCGACGTCAGCCCCGACCACGCCGACCAGCGTCACGCCGTGAATGTCATGGCCCTTGGCGATCATCTGCGTGCCGACGATCAGATCGAGTTCGCCCTCATTGAGCGCGTTGAGCGTGCGCTCGAAATCTTCGTTTCCGCGAACCGTGTCGCGATCGAGGCGAGCGATTCGGGCTTGCGGAAACATTCCATGCAGGAGTTCTTCCAGTTTTTCCGACCCTGTCCCCAGGAAATACACATACTCGCTGCCGCAGTGGACGCACGACTTCGGCACGGGCGCTGTGTATCCACAATAGTGGCAAACCATTTTGTGCTCACGCTTGTGGTGGGTGAGCGCGATGGCGCAATTCTTGCATTCGAGCGTTTTGCCGCAGGTGCGGCAGAGGACGACGGGCGAGTAGCCACGCCGGTTCAGCAATATCATGACCTGCTCTTTGCGTTCGAAGCGGTCTTTGATTTCCGCGGCAAGTTTGCGGGAGATGACCCGCTCGTGGCCGGTTTCCTGAAATTCCTGGCGCATGTCGATGATCTCGACTTCGGGCAGAGGCCGTTGTTCGACCCGGTCCGGCAATTCGATGAGCGTGTATTTGGTCTTTTTCGCATTGAAGTAGGATTCGAGCGAACTGGTGCGAATACGGCGGAGCGAGTGCCTACAACCATGCGCGCTTCTCCGCGCTTGATGCGATGCCATTGCTCGGCGCGCTCCCGATCGGATAACGCGGAATGCAGGATGGCGACTTCGTTTCCGAAGATCTGATGCAGGTCGGCCGCGACGGCAGGAGTCAGACCGATTTCGGGAACGAGGAGGATGGCGGAGCGTCCCGCTTCGAGCACCGAGCGCATGCCTGCAAGGTATACGGCGGTCTTGCCCGATCCGGTCACGCCGTGCAGCAGCATGCCGGAGAACTTGCGGGCGGCGACCGCTTCGCGCAACCGCGTGAGCGCCGATTGCTGTGCGGAGTTGAAATCGAATTCCAACCGCGAAGGGCGCGGCTTGCTGCGGGAGACGGTGAACGTCGCAGGCTCTTCCTGTAGTTCGACGAGTCCTCGCCGCACAAGAGTGCTGAGCGTTGAGCGCGGCACTTCAAGCGCGTGCAGCACTTCCACGCCCACTCTGCCGCCGGACGCGGCGAGGGTGTCGACCAGCTTCCGTTGATTGTCATTCAGTTTGCCTTCCGCGGACTTGAGCACTGCGATCTTGATGGTGCGCGTGGCGTCACGAGCATCGGAAGTGTCTTCCCGAATCAGCCACTTCTTGCGGACCATTCCTGCGAGCACGGATTTCGAGATACCGGTTGCAGAGCGAAGAGTCTGCTCCCGGACGAGAGGCGCGGCTTCAGGGGTAGACTCGTGGCCGCCTAGATAATCCAGGACGCGAAACTCCGCCTCCTGTTCCTCCGGCGTGCGCCGCGAGCGGGCGGATGATCCTGACATGCCGGCCAGATGCAGCGCCATCTGTCCTTCTTCAGTAATGCGATAGCCGATGGAGCGCTTGAACTCAGCGCTCAGCGGGAGCATGGTTCGGAAGACATCGCCGATGGGGGCGAGATAATAATCGGCGATCCAGCGACCGAGGCGCAGCAGTTGCTCATCGAGCACTGGCGCAAGATCCAGCACGCTGAGGAGGGACTTGGTCTGAACCGAAGGCTTGCGATCATGTACCTCGATGACAATGCCCGTCATGCGCTGCTGACGAAACGGCACCAGCACACGCCCGCCAACGACTGGCGCGGCGTCGGCAGGAACACGGTAGGTGAAGGCCATGTCCAGCGGCACGGCGAGTGCAACGTCGCAGAATTCAGGCATTGATTGGAAGGATAAACTACGCGGTCTGGTGTGACTCGGAGGGCCGAAGTCCGTGCTCGGGTAGCGATGCTTCGACTCCGTTGATCATTCGCTTCGCGAACGACCAACTTCGCTCAGCATGACAATTTGCACAAGGAAACCCCGACAGGCTACTCGGGTTACTTTGGAGCCTCCAAACCCAAATATTTCATCACCATCTGCAAGTCTTTCCACGCTTCGCCTTTTTGCCGGGGGTCGCGTAGGAGGAATGCGGGGTGGTACGTAACTGCAAGCCGCGCTCCCTGCCAGGGCGGATCGCTGCGGACGCCGGCGGGTTTGAAGTCGTAAAAGCGGCCGCGCAGTTCGGACATGGGCGCGTTGATGGCGAGAAGATTCTTGGCCGCAACCGCACCGAGCGCGACCACTACCTTGGGCTTGATCACCGCAATCTGCCGCATGAGAAACGGGGAGCAGGTTTCGCATTCGTCGCGCTCCGGCGTGCGATTTCCGGGCGGCCGGCACTTCACGATGTTCGCAATGTAGACGTCCTCGCGACGCAGGCCCATGGCCTTGATCATGTTGTTGAGCAGCTGGCCGGCGCGTCCGACGAAGGGCTCTCCTTGCGCGTCTTCATCGGCGCCGGGGCCTTCGCCGACGAACATCAACTCCGCTCTTGGATTGCCGACGCCAAAGACGATCTGCTTGCGGCCCTGCTGGTGCAGCTTGCAGCGGGTACAGTCGCCCAGGTCTTCACGAATAAGTTTGAGGGCCGCTATGGAATCAGAGACTCCGTATTCTGGCTTGGGTGCAGAAATTTCGAAAATGTTTTCCTCGGCGACTGTTGCGACAACGGCAGATTTTCTGGCGGGCATTTCCTCTCGCAATTCTGTTGGGAGTGTGGGAATCGAAGACGGCGAATCCGCATGGACCGCGGCCAGTGCGGTTTCAGCCGATTCGAGACCAGCCGAGCCTCGTTGGTAAAAGTCGTAGATGCCAAGCTCGTTGTAATAGCGCACGCGTTCGGCGAGGGCGCGACGAAGCTGAGGAGCGAGGATAAAGGGCATGTCGCTGGCAGAATTATAACGGCTTATCGGGCCGTGCGACAGAACGTCTCACGTTCGGGATCTGAGCGGTGCACGCCGCTCCGCCTGAAAAACGGCTGCGCTCAGGATGACGCCAGGCTTTTCCTGATGGCTGACGGCTACCCCCCGATATGCACCATCGTTCTCGACGCAGGCACGAAATCCGGTTCGCCGATGTGGTGGCGCTCTTCCTTTTTCGCGATGACTCCGCGGATGAAGTCGGCCAACTCCTCGTCGCTGGCCCCGCGTCGCATCTGCGCGTGGAGGTCGTGGTCCCACACGGAAAACAGGCAGGTACGGATTTTCCCGTCGCTGGTGATGCGGATGCGGCTGCAGTGTCCGCAGAAGGGATGCGAGACCGGCGCGATGATGCCAATTTCGCCTACGCCATCGTCGAAGCGGTAGCGGCGCGCGGTTTCCGAGCGCGCGTGCGGAATCTCGACCAGTGGTCGATACTCGGCCATGCGCGCCAGGATTTCGTCAAGCGTGACCACGGTATCCGGCGACCACGTGCGCCCCTCTTCGAGCGGCATGAATTCGATGAAGCGTACGGCGACACCTTCATCGCGCGCGAATATGCCGAAGGGAATGATCTGGTCTTCGTTGAAGCCACGCATCAGCACGCAATTCACTTTCACAGGCCAGAGTCCGGCGCGGCGCGCGGCGCGCATGCCGGCCAGCACGTGGTCGTATCCGTTGGACACGCGGGTAATGCGCGCGAAGCGGTCAGGATTGACCGCGTCCATGGAGACGGTGACGCGGGTGAGGCCAGCGTCCTTCAGCGGTTGCGCGAGATCAGCGAGCAGGTGGCCGTTGGTGGTGAGGGCGATGTCGAGCCGGTCGCCACCGTTCCCGCCGTTCGGCGTACGGAGTTGGGCGAGTTCACGAACGAAGTCGACGACGCCATTGCGAAGAAGCGGCTCGCCTCCCGTCAGACGAACCTTCGTGACTCCCATTCCAACGAGCACGCGCGCCATGCGCAGGTAGTCCGCGAAGGGCAGGTCGCCATAAAGCGCGCCTTCGTTCCCGGTGCGGCAGTAGACACATTTGTAGTTGCAGCGATCGGTGATGGAGATCCGCAGATCGGTGATGGCGCGGCCGAATTTGTCGTGAAGAAACAAGCTCTCGCTCTTCGCTCTTAGCCTTTAGCTCTTAGCTCAACTGCGATGGCATCCTAGTGGCGGTTGAGCCAAAAGCTAAGAGCCAAAAGCCAAGAGCTGGTTCAGGAAAGGAAAACAAACAGGCGGGATTTCCCGGCGGCTGTTTCCTTTCCAATGCGCTCCTTACGGAGCGCGGGAGGCACTGGCGTTTCCACCAGCACCCTCGGGTTGTAGTGCCGCCGTCTCTGCGGCTGTCCTCGCCCGGCGCTGCAGGGCGAGACGCCCTCGCGACAGCCGGCGAGACGCCGGCGCTACATCCCTCGCCACCGCAGCCTGGGTATGCCCGAAGGCTGGGGCGGTCGGAAACCTCACTCTTACATTATAGGACGTGCGGCGACGAAAATAGGATTCATGGTTTTTGATTCGCAAGCGTCTTTTCGATCGCCGCCTCCGCCAGAGGAGCCATGATCTTGTATCCGGCGGCGTTGGGGTGCAGGCCGTCCTCGGCGAGTTCTTTCTTCAGGAGCCCTTTTTCGTCGACCAACGCACTGAAATAGTCGAGATAGACGCAGCTGGTCGCTTGAGACCCGCAATAGTTCTTCAGCCAGCGGTTGAGTTCCAGAATCTTCGCCGGAGAGCGTTGCGCAAAGAAATCCTGCGAGCGCGGCGTGTAGTTGTGTACCGGCAGGATCGAAGCGTAGATCACCTTGATGTCGTGCGCGCGGGCGAGTTCGGCGAACGAGGCGAAGTTGGCCTCGATGTCCTCAAGCCGCATCGGCCCGGTATTGCCGGCAATGTCGTTGGTGCCGGCGAGGATCACGACGGCTTTGGGTTGCAGGTCGATGACATCCTGTCGAAAGCGCACTAGCATCTGCGGCGTGGTCTGCCCTCCGATGCCGCGGTTGATGTACGGCTTGCCCGGAAAATATTCCTCGATGGGCCAGATGTCGGTGATGGAGTCGCCGAAGAAGACAATGCGGTTCTCGCCGAGTGCGTGCGGCTTGAGCGCAGCGTTGGCCTCGCGGTAGCGCGCGAGTTGGCCGAAGTCGTCGGTAAAGACCGCGATGCGCGAGGAGCGGTATTGGTCCAGGCCGGGGAATCCGGTGGGCGGGATGCTGGGCTGCGCGGGCTGCTGAGCGAGAGCGGAGAGAGTGAGGAGCAGGACGGATGTTAGTTGCGTTACGTTGCGGAATGAAGCCATAGATGTTTTCTCCGAGAAGAGAATAGCGCGTACCACAGCACACCGAGAAGGGAAAGAGAGCAGATTCCTCGCTTTGCTCGGAATGACGATTCTTTTGGAGATGATCCGTGCAAATCCGCGACAACGAAGTCTCTTATGGCCGGCGGGACGCACTGTCGAGCTTCGCTCGACCGGACGGCCGAGGGCGGCTGTCCCCACATTACATCCCGTCGTAGTTTGGGCCGCCGCCCCCCTCCGGCGGGACCCAGGTGATGATCTGGTACGGGTCGGCGATGTCGCAGGTTTTGCAGTGGACGCAGTTCGACGGATTGAGGCTGATTCGTTTGCCATTTGGCTGGCTGGCATCGTCGACCATTTCGTAGACGTTGGCGGGGCAGAAATTCTGGCAGGGACTGCCGTACTCTTTCACGCATCGCGTGTTGCAGATGTCGGTGTCGTGGATGACCAGGTGCGAGGGCTGGTCTTCTTCGTGCTTGGTGCCGGAGTGGTAGAGGTCGGTGAGCTTGTCGAAGGTGAGTTTGCCGTCGCCCTTGGCGGGGCCGAGGAGGTGGGCTTCGTCGCCTCCGTCGGGCGGGAGCTCAGGCAGCTTGCGCATGTGTTCGTGGCCGGCTGTCGCGGGGTAGCGATTGTGCAAGCCGCGTCCGCCGGTGATCATCTGCAGGGCGGTGTGGAACATGCCGGCGTAGAATCCGTGCTCGAATCCCTGGTGCATGTTGCGGACCTTCCAGAGTTCGTCTTTGATCCAGCTGGATTCGACTTTTTTCTGGTACGCGCCAAGCGTGCTCGCCGAAGAATCGTCCTTCGTCAGCGCTTCGAAGGCAGTCTCGGCGGCAAGCATCCCGCTCTTGATGGCGAGGTGAATTCCCTTGAGCCGCGCCGAGTTGACGAAGCCCGCGGAGTCGCCGAGGATCATCCATCCGTTGCCGGCAACCGGCGGGACCGCCCACCAGCCGCCGTAAGGCATCGCCTTGGCACCGTAGCGGATCATCTTGCCGCCTTCGAGCAGCTTGGCGACAAGCGGATGCTTCTTGAATTCCTGCAGCACGTGCTGCGGATCAATGCGCGGGTCGGGATAGTCGAGTCCAATCACGAAGCCGAGCGAGACGATGTTGTCTTTCGAGCCGTAGATCCAAGCGCCGCCGTATTCTTTCGTGGTGAGCGGCCATCCCATTGTGTAGATGACTTCGCCTTTGGCGATGCGACCGGACGGGACTTCCCACAGTTCTTTGACACCGACACCGTAGGTTTGCGGATTGGAATTTCGAGCGAGATCAAATTTCTGGATTAGCTGTTTCGTTAAAGATCCCCGCGGGCCTTCGGCGAGGATGACGACTTTGGAGTGCAGGTCGTAGCCGGGTTCGAAGTTGGACTTAGGGCGGCCTTCTTTGTCGACGCCCTTGTCGTCGGTGCGGACGCCGGTGACGCGCTCGCCGTCGAAAAGCAGTTCGGAGCCGGCGAACCCGGTGAAGATGGTGATCCCCGTTTCTTCGACCTTGCTGCCCAGCCACTTCACAAAGCGGTTGAGGGAGACGACGTAGTTGCCGTGGTCACGCAGCGGCGGGGGGGTGATGGGAAGCTTGAATTTATTTCTCGGTGTGAGGAAGTAGACAGCTTCTTTGGTGACTTCGGCGTCGAGTGGCGCTTCTTTTTCGAATCCTGGAAGCAGTTCGCGCATGGAGCGCGGGTCGAGCAAGGCGCCGGAGAGGCAGTGCTGTCCGATCTCGCGGGCTTTTTCGAGGACGTAGATGTTTTCTTT
>WNFA01030244.1_pt1 | contig 11293 bp, 10 predicted proteins | sample 5400481 | NCBI WGS metagenome assembly WNFA01 (sample SAMN13153340, study PRJNA577476) | soil metagenome | isolation source: 120 cm saprolite under Douglas fir tree site 2 hole 1 replicate 2 | place: USA:California | collected 2015-04-18
TGCAGGGATGCCTTCCTCGGCCTCGCCAAAACCTGCGCCAAGCTCGGCATCACCTTCTGGGATTATCTCGGTGCCAGGCTCGATGTCGCCGGAAACGCTGCCGTCCCCTACCTCCCGGAACTCGTCAGCCGACCCTGCCTGACACCCTGACCTGCCCGAAGTTTTGCCCCAGTTGCCGAAATTCCACCCAAGCAGGGACGCCAACAATTATAAAATGATATGGCGGAACAGGAGGCCGGCAAGAGCGGTCGGCAAGGTCGGTGATGGCCGGGGCTTCCTTCGCAGCGAGCGGCTCGATGGTCCGGCTCGATGGTCGGCCGCGCCGTGCAGACACTCTCCTGAATCAGCTTACGACACCCCCTGGCCAAAGAAACAAGGCTACCTCATACTGACAAAGAGGGGTAGTGCGTCCGGTTATTAACGTCGGGAGCAATCTTAGCGGCAAGAAATCATTATGGGGTCGATGACCGCACGCGGGAGAACGGCTTTTGACTGAGGAGCCTGTCGAGCGCCGACTTGCGGCGATCCTTGCGGCGGACGTCGCCGGATACTCGCGGCTGGTCGGCGAAGACGAAGTCGGCACGATCACTCGGCTCAGAAAACATCGCCGCGAGTTGATCGAGCTCAAGGTAGCGGAGCACAAGGGCCGGATCGTAGACGGAGCTGCAAACCGCCTTGGCCCGGCTCGGCGAGGCCGGGCTGCTGTTCTGCCGCGGCGCGGCTCCGCATGCCTCCTACCTGTTCAAGCACGCGCTGGTGCAGGACGCCGCCTATTCGACCCTCCTGCGTGGACGGCGGCAGGAATTGCACGGACGCGCCGCGGCGGCACTAGAAGCGCACTTCCCCGAAGTTGTTGAGCGCCAGCCGGAGCTGGTGGCCCATCACTACACCGAAGCGAACTGTCCGGCGGAGGCAATCGCCTACTGGCACAAAGCCGGCGCGGCCGCGGCGAGCAAGTCGGCGAACGCCGAGGCGGTCGACCAGTTTCGCCGAGGCCTGGCGCTAGTCGAAGCGCTGTTGGATGCGCGCGAGCAGGCCAAGTGTGAGCTGAATCTGCAAATGGCGCTTGGACCCGCCCTGGTCGCGACCAAGAACTGGAACAACCCGGACACCGGCCGAACGTATGCGCGGGCGTTAGAGCTCTGTCGGCAACTCGGGGATGACCGCTAGGCGTTCACGGCGCTCCGCGGCCTGATGCTCTACCATTCGGGCTTACTCGAGATGGAACGGAGCGGCGCTTTTTGTCTGATTTTGGTCCCATCTGTGCCCGAATACCGGGTTTATTCGTGATAACATATTGTATCGGGAGTTGATGCCGGGCGAGACCGTGGTCTCAGGCCCGCATCGCCTGCATGAGGAACCCAGGCGGTAAATTGCCTGGGAACTAGCCTTGTGCAGCGCGTATCCAATCCGCGGGGATCGGCTGCGCACGCTGGTCCGCTACAAGTTTTCTGCGACGGGCCTGCTCCTCGGGGCTGATCGACGCCGGGTTCTCGCGGAATTCCGGCCCCATTGCCATTGCCTTCTTGACCGCCGGCCGCTCGCCAATTTCTTCGAGCCAGCCCTTTACGTTTGGGAACTCGTCGATGTCGATCTTTCGCGTCGCCCAGCTCGATGCCCACGGATAGCAGATCATGTCGGCGATCGTGTACTCGCCGGCGGCAAGATAATGCTTGTTGAACAAACCGAGGTTCATGACCCCGTAGATTCGATGTGTTTCATTGTCAAAGCGGCGAATGGCGTAAGAAAGGTCGCCATTGTTTCCGCTTTCGAGCGCCCGCCGAAAATGACCTTGCTCGCCGAGCTTCGGGCCCTGATTGCCCAGCTGCCAGGCCACCCACTGGGCAACCTCGTATTTGCCGCGCGGGTCCAACGGGCAAAACCGTCCCGTCTTCTCAGCCAGATACGTCATAACTGCCCCGGATTCGAAGATCGAAATCGGCGTGCCCCCTCCCATCGGCTCGTCGTCAACGATCGCTGGCATCCGGCCGTTGGGAGATATCTTCAGAAACTCGGGGGTGAGTTGGTCGCCACGGCCGATGTTGATGGGTTTGATCGTGTAAGGGAGCCCCAATTCCTCGAGAAGAATGACGACCTTCTTTCCGTTTCCGGTCGGCCAGAAATAGAGATCGATCATGAGGTTTTCTCCTGTCCAAGCTGGCAGCGACGTGGCGCTCAGCGTGCCGGTGGGGTCCGTCGCCTCCACCCTAAAGGGATCAGCAGCGACAGTCATCCGGATCAGCGAAGGACCGGATTCCACCGCCTCTTTGAGACCGGGCGGCAAGGGAGGTATCGGGTCGATTATTTCCGCATTAGATTGGGAGGGTGATTTCCTAGAGCCTGATCCGGTAGCGTCGAAACATTTCCCGTCACCCCCGCGAAAGCGGGGGTCCAGGGCAGGCGGCACGTCGGTTGCCCTGGATTCCCGCTTTCGCGGGAATGACCATTCAAGGCAATCGAATACCGCTCCATGTCCGGCAATCCGACACTCCGCAGGCACCCCGATGGGTGACACCGAGTTGGCCCCTCGCCTCGTCGAGATCGTGCGCGCCGCGCCCTCCTTGATGGAGGTGCTGCGGACCACGCGGGTGCTCGCTCTGCCCGACTGGCTGGTGATGTCGGGCGCGGTGTATCAGCGGGTACTCAACCATCTGACCGGGCGCGCGCCCGATTACGGGATCCGGGATTACGATTTCGGCTATTTCGACGCCTCGGACATTTCCTACGAAGCCGAGGACATCGTGATCCGCCGGGTGGCGGCCGCGTTCGACGAGCCGCTCAAAAGCACCGTCGAGGTCCGCAACCAGGCGCGCGTGCATGTCTGGTTCGAGGCCCATTTCGGCGAGCCTTATACGCCGCTCTCCTCTACCGCCGAGGCGCTGGAGCGCTTCGTCTCGCCGATGTTCGCGGTCGGCGTGCGCCTCGACGCCGACGACCGATTGCACATCGAAGCGCCGTTCGGGCTCGCCGATCTGTTCGCGCTCCACCTGCAGCCGAACCCGCTTCGCCCCAGCAGCGGCTTCGACCGGGCCGCCGCCAGTGTCCTGCGACGCTGGCCGGAAATTACCGCTCAGCGATAGAATTCGACCTTGGCCTCGCGGAACCACAGGAAATTGGCCGGGGCGGCGGAGATCGGCCCGTTGATCGCGAAGACCGCGACCTCGTATGTCTCGCCCGGGTGGACGATGTTGTCGCCGAGCACCAGGCGGTGCGGCATGTTGAAGCCCTGGATGCAGCCCGGGCTCGGCCGGCCGGCGGCGCGCGGCAGCCCGCCATTGACCCAGATTTCGGCATAGTCGTCGATATTGATCCGCAGCACCGCCTTGGTGCCGTCGGTGGCGAAACCCGCCGCTTCCCGGGGGATCGTCAGCCTCGCGCGATACCAATAGAACGAGATCATGCCGCCGCCGCGCCGCGCCCCGAGATCGTCGGCCGCGATGACCGGCCATGACGAATCGTCGAAACCGAGCAATTCCGCATGCGGCTCGACGTCGTAGGTCGTCTTGAATTCGGGCATCGAATCGGAGAGCGCCGGGCATTCGACGATCTTCGCCTCCCTCCCCCGCCAAATGGCGCCAAACACCGCCGACCCCGCAACGGTCATCAGATCGACCACATGCACCGGCGGCGTCAGCGGCGCGATCGGCGGCTGCGGCGAGAGCAATGGATTGGCCGGGGGCGGGAGGGACACGGTGGGTCTGACGTAACGGGTTTCGGGCATTGCTTTGTCCTTTTCCATCGCTGATCGATCGCGATTTGAAACCGACCCGCGCGAGCATGCAAGCGCGCCCGCGCATCGCGCCGGATACGCATGGCAGGAGCTACCGCTGATATCGGTTGCCGGATCGCCTATCTGTTAGACTGTCCTCGATGCCCGTCGAAGTTGAGAACTGCCGATGTCCGATATCCGCGCCCGCATCCACGTCGATCCCGACCACACCATCACCGGTGTCGCCCCGCCGGATGTGCCTCCCGGCGAGCACGAGATCACGATCACGGTTGCGCCGCGCCCCGCTCGTCAACCGGCGAAAAAGCCGTTTGACGTAAACGATCTGCCGATTGTCGATCTCGGGCCCTGGCCCGAAGGCCTAAGCTTGCGTCGTGAGGATATCTACGACGATGACGGTCGTTGATGTTCATCGACACCAACGTGCTGGTCCACGCTGCAGCGCCGGGAGCGCCCGATCGCGAAAGGGCGCGTGCTGCACTCGCGCGGAGTGCCGCCGCAGGTGAACCAATCCGCATCAGCCGGCAAATCTTGCGTGAGTTTGTCGCCGTCATAACGCGACCCCAGCTCTGGGCTCAGGCGAAAACGCCTTCCGAGGCCGCAAGCGCGGCTCTAGTTATCACCCGCGATTTCGAGATTCTTGAAGATGGTCCGCTAGTCTGGGACAAGCTCGTCGAGCTGTGCGGTCGCTTCGCCTTTGGCGGCCGTCAAGTCCATGACGCCAACATCGTCGCAACGATGCTGGCGCATGGCGAGCGCCGGCTGTTGACCTTCAATGGCGCCGATTCCCCCGTGATGCCGATCGACGATCATCTTTCCGCCAGCGGCCCAAACGCCGGCGGGGGGATGCGGCGCTTGGAGGCGGCTTCGTAGGCCGAGGCGATGCGCAGCACGATGTCCTCCCGGCCGGGCTCGGCGCGGAACACCAGCGAGAACGGCAGGCCCGGCGCGGGGAGTGGGGTGGGCGCGGCGGCGGGAGCCGGCACGTAGCGCGTGCCGTCCGGGCTGAGGCGGAAGACCGGGTCGTAGACCTCCCTCACATAACCGGCCGGGATCAGGATTTCGGTGAGGCCGGCATTCGGGCCGTAGAAGGTTTCGAGGCGCAGATTGCCGGGGCCGCCGAGCGGGTCGGGGGCGCCGCCGATCTTGGCCGGCGGCAAGGGCGTGTGCAGGCGCACCAGCGCGTCGAGCCGGTTCTCCAACAGCACCATCATGTCGAGCCGGCGCAACAGCTTGCGCAGCATGATGCGCTCGTCAACCCCCTGGCGCCCGCCCAGCCGGTTGCGCGGGTCCTCGACCTCCTCCCAGTTCTTGAAGGCGGCGCGGCCGTCATCGCCCCAGAATTTCGAGCGGGCGTTGAGCACGGCGAAATCGGTCAGCGTTTCGCTGAAGCCGCAGGCCTGCCAATCCACCGCGCGCCGGCTCAGATATTGCGGGATCTGGAAGCGGAAAGTATTGGCCAGCTCCTGCTGCTGGATCGTCGCGATGTCGAGGTTGGCCGGCGGCGCGATGCGTCCTTCCGCCAGTTCGACGAAATAATCGATCGGCATCATCGTGCCGCCGCCGAACACCTTGCCGGGCAGGAACTCGGTCGGCCGGATCGCCGCTGCGAACTCCTTGAACAGCGGCGTGCCGTCCGGCCCAAGGCGGAACAGCAGATCGGGCATGAAGATCGGCACGAGCTTCGCCAATCCCTGGCGGAAATCGGGCGCCATCCGCTCGATATCGGGGTCGCGCGGCCATAGCGGGTCGGAGGATTCGACCAGGGTCGCGCCGAGCCTCTCCCCCAGCACCGCCTTGATCTCGCCCGAAGCGGCGGTGCAGATCGGCACCGTCGCCTGCTCGCCGGGGCGCACCAACATCGACTCGCGGATGATGCCGATGCGCATGCCCTTCAGCGCCCCCGCTGCGCCGGAGGCCCCGGCATGGCTCGCATAGGGCGTCCCCAGCACCGCCGAGCGCGGCACCGCGGTCCACGGGTCGCGCGGGTCGTAATAGCCGGCCTCCGGGTCCTTCAGCGCATCGAGCACCTTGGCGCAGTCGGCGATCGTGCGGCACAGGATGCCGGTGCGGTCGCAATAGAGGTCGGCGCCGATCGCGCCGCCGATAAAGCCGAGCATCGCCTTGTGCGGCAAGATCAGCGCGACGGCATTGTGGTTGGCGGGGCCGCGGGTCGACGCGCGGGTTTCTTCGCCGAGGCTCGCCATCACCAGATTGGCGCTGACCGACACGGCCGAGCCCGAACTCGACCCCAATGAAGCGGCGCGGCTCGTGTCGTAGACATTGGCCGGGTTGCCGCCCCAGCTGCTGCGTTGGTAGCCCAAGGTCGAGGGCAGCACCTTTTCCGGCATGTGGCGGCCGCCGGGGTTGCCGGCACGGCCGTTATATTCGGTGCACACCGCCTTGGCGAAGATGATCGCCCCCTTGTTGCGCAACTGCTCGACGAGGAGGTGGTCGCGCGCCGGGAAATCGATGTCGTAGGCCGCATCGCCCCCGGCGGTCGTGCGCATGTCCTTGGTGTCGAACGGGTCCTTGAACGAGAAGACGACCCCGTACATCGGCATCGCGGCGAGATCGGGGTTGTTTCCATAGCGGGCGTCGAGCTCGGCGGCGCGTTCGAGGGCGTCGGGCAGATGGCGGAACACCTCGCACACCGGCGGCGCGCCGGGCGGCAGCGGCCCTTCGGACGGGTGGCGGTCAAAGTCGCCCTTGCAGGTGACCGAGCGCTCGCCGCGGATGTTGAGCGTGGAAAGCGCGTTGAGCTGCCCCGCCTCGGCCCTGCCGACGATCATGCCGTATTGCTGCTCGACCGAGGGGTCGGAAGCGGTCGCCTCCATTCGGCCGAATTCGAGCGGCAGACCGCGGTATTTGTCGTGGTCCGGAAAGATCGTCGCGGCCTTGACCGTGTCGGTCGGGAAAGCGAGCGGCGCCCCGGCCCGCACCGCGCCGATCGCCGCGGGGATTTGGCCGCCGTCTTCGGTGACGAGGAGGCTCGCCACCCCGTTAAAGGCCCGCGCGCGCTCGATATACTGCCGGACGATTGCGACGCAGGTTGTTTCGCCCGCCTTGATCGCGGCGTGCAGCGCGTCGATCGTCGCCTCATCGAGACGAAACGGCGGTCGCTCGGCGCCGGGATTTTCGGTCATGGCGTACCCCTCCTCGCGAAACCACCGCAGGACTGCCCGGGGGAACTCGGTGGGCTGTCATCTACAGACTTTACGACGAATTCGTGCGAACGACGCGAAAACCGGGTCCGTGAAGCTGACCCGGATCACTGTCGGGCAAGCCCCGGCGGCCGCCGCTTTAGGGAGGTGTTTCCCCCCGATCGGATCGTGCTCTAGACTCCCGGAAACCACGCCGGGGGGAACGCCGATGAAGAAGATCGAGATCACCGCCTATGGCGCGCCGGAAGCGGTCGCCCATTGCATCGAGGCGCCCGATGTCGGGTCGCCCGGCGCCGGCGAGATCGTGTTCGACGTGCTGGCCTTTCCGATCAACCCGGCCGATCTCTCGATGATTCGCGGCAATTATCGCTTGAAGCCGCCCTTGCCGGCGACGCCGGGCGCGGAATGCATCGGGCGGGTGGCTGCGGTCGGCGCGGGCGTCGCGCTCCGTCCGGGCGATCTGGTGGTCAACATGCAGCGCGAGAACTGGGCGCAGCGCCGCCGCATCGCCGAGGCGGACGCGATCGCGATCCCGCCCGGCCTTGACCTCGCGCAGGCGGCGATGCTGCGCATCAACCCGGCGACAGCGCAGCTCTTGCTCGAAGACCATGTCGCGCTCGCGGCCGGCGATTGGGTGATCCAGAACGTCGCCAACTCGGCCGTCGGGCGGCACCTGATCGTGCTGGCCCGTGCGCGCGGCATGCGCACTGTCAATGTCGTGCGCCGCGACGATGTCGCGCCCGAGCTCCATGCGCTCGGCGCCGATATCGTGCTGGCCGACGGCCCCGACCTCGCCGAGCGCGCCCGCGCCGCGACCAACGGCGCGCCGATCCGGCTTGGCATCGACGCGGTATCGGGCGGCGCGACAAAGCGCATCGCCGACTGCGTCGCGGATGGCGGGATCGTCGTTAGTTATGGTTCGATGTCGGGCGAGGATCCGGTGATGAGCCGCGCTGCGATGAGTTTTCGCGCGGTCAGCCTGACCAGCTTCAATCTCGGCCGCGGGCTGGCGAAGCGCACGCCGGAAGCGGTGCGGGCGCTCTACGCTGACTTGGCCGCGAAGCTGCGCGATGGCGTTCTGAAGGCGCCGATCGATTCGTGCTACCCGATCGAGGAGATCAAGGCCGCCCTCGCCCGCGCCCAACAGGGCGGTCGCAGCGGCAAGGTGGTGGTCCTGCCGAACGGGCCGCGGGCTATGCCCGGCTGTGGTTCGCCGGCGGTGTCGGCAATGCGATGCGCTGGCTCGAACTTCTGGTCGCCGGGATTTTTACCTACGATGTGACGCATTCGGCGTTTCTCGTTGCCGTCGTCACGGTGACGCGCAGCCTGCCGATGCTGTTCCTTGGCCCGATCGCCGGGGTGATCGCCGAGGCGGTCAACCGCAAGCGGCTGCTGTTGGCGCAGCTGTTGGGAATGGCGGCGACGTCGGCGGTGCTCGCCCTGCTTGCGATGACTGGGGAGATCCGGGTCTGGCACATCGCGCTCGGCGGCGCGGTCGCCGGCATCGCCTGGGCGAGCGAGTTGGCGGTCCGTCGGCGGATGCTCGGCGAGGTGGTCCCGGCCGATCGGATCGTGGCCGCGGTGGCGCTCGACTCGCTGACCAACAGCGTCGCCCGGGTGCTCGGCCCGCTGTGCGGCGGCGCGGCGTTCGAGACGTTGGGGCTCGGCGGCGCCTATCTGGTGTCGGCCGTGCTCTTTCTGGCGGCCGGCGCGGCGGTGATGGGCCTCGACTTCACCCAGGAGCCGCGCCGGCTGCGCTTTGGCCGCATCCCGCGCGAGATCGCCGAAGGGCTCGCCGTCGCGCGCGCGACCCCGGCGATCCTCGGCGTCGTGCTGGTCACGATCGTGATGAACACGTCGGGCTTCTGCTATTCGGCGCTGATCGCGCCGATCGGCCTCGATGTCTATCGCGTCTCGCCGACCCTGGTGGGCGCGCTCGCCGCGGCCGAGCCGCTCGGCGCGATCATCATCGGTGTCGCGCTGGCCGCCGGGTGGTTCCACCTCAACGGCGCCCGCGCCTTGCTGCAAGGCTCATTCCTCTTCCTTGGCGGGGTCATCGCGATGGCGCTGTCGCCGTGGTACGGGCTCGCCTTCGTGCTGTTGCTGATCGGCGGCCTCGGCACCGCGGCGTTTTCCAACATGCAGACCAGCCTCATCCTGATCGAGGCGCCGCCCGCCACGCGCTCGCGGGTGATGGGCATCGTGACGATGTGCATCGGCACCGGACCGATCGGCGTCTTGATGATCGGCGCGCTGTCGGAAGAAATCGGCCCGCCGGCGGCGATCCTGGTCATGGCCGGTATCGGCGTCGCCGGGCTGAGCCTCATCGCGCGGCGAGTCCTCGGCCCGCGCTCAGCGTAGATTGCGGCGCGGATCGGAGAGTGCCTCGGTTTTTCAAGTTGTATGATCCTCCTGCGTCCTTCGAGACGGCCGCTTTGCGGCCTCCTCAGGATGAGGTTCTTTCTTAATTCCATGAAAAACTTACCTCTTCCTGAGGAGCGCCCGGCGGCCGCGTCTCGAAGGACGCGTTACGTGCATGCAGCGCCAAACTGAGACACCGCCCCCGAGGCGGAAATGGACGGCTCGGGATCGTCGGCATATCATCGGCTGGTCTCGGCTTGTTGAAGGGGCAGACGCCATGGAGAAGCGGTTTGGCGTGATATCCGCGGATGGGCATTGCCGGCTGATGCACCTTCCGTTCGACCTCTGGACCAAGCGGCTGGCTCGGAGGTTTCAGGATGACGGGCCTCGGGTCGTCGAAGCGCCGGACGGGACCCGGCAATGGGTCGTCGAGGGACGTCCGTGGAGCGGCGTCGGCTGGGCCGGCGTCGGAAGGGGGCCGGTCAATTGCTACACAAGGGCGGGCCTCCCCGAGGAGCCCGAGCCCGGCATCTTCCGCGCCGCCAATGCCCGCTACCGCTGCGAGGACATGGACCGCGACGGGGTCGACGTTGAGCTCGTCAATGGCCCCTACGAGCAGATCTCGCAGATCAAGGACCCCGAGCTGCGCGCGGCCTGCGTGCGCGCCGTCAACGACTGGGCGCGCGAATTGTACGCGGAGTCGAACGGCCGGTTCGTCATGCTCCTGCCGCTCCCGTGCATGAGCCCCGAGGAGGCGACCGCCGAGCTGCTCCGGGTCGCCAAGTTCGGGATGCCGACCGGAATCATCTTCGACTGGGTGTTCGCCTCGGAGCCGGTGATGCATCAGATGTGGGAGCCGGTCTGGGCGGCCGCGGCGGAGACCGGGATGCCGGTCAATTTGCACGCCTACCCGAGGGTCGCCAATTTCCCGATGGGGGCGATGGCCGAGCTGATGAGCGCGGTTGTCTTCTCCGGCATCTGCGACCGCCATAAGGGCGTGCGGTTTGTCCTCGAAGAGGCCGGCGTCGGCTGGGTCCCCTTCATGTTCTGGCGGTTTGACCGCGAGTACGAGTTCGGCGGACCGGAGAACCGGGTTTTCAAGCCCGACATCGCGCTGTCGCGCATGCCGAGCGAAATCGTCAAAGAGCACGTCTTCTTCACCTTCGAGGTCGAGGAAGAGGGCGGTTTCCGCCGCGTCCCGGAAGTGGGATACGGCAATTTCCTGTGGGCCAGCGACTTCCCCGGTCTCGACAGCCCGTGGCCGCATTCGAAGGTGATGGGCCACGCGCCCTGCGAGGCGGCGCTCGGCAAGGCCGCCCTCCACCAGCTAGTCTTCGAAAACGCCGCGAACCTCTACAAGATCCCGGTGACGCAGCCGCAACAGCAGGCCGCCAAGTAACACGAGTGGACCGCGGGCCTCCGGCCCGCTCTCCCGATCGCGACCCGTCGACCGGCCTCTCCTTCTTGTCATACCGGCGAAGGCCGGTATCCATGGCGGGGTGGATCCCGGCCTTCGCCGGGATGACAACCCTGCTCTGCATGCTCCCGAGAAGGTTTGCTTCATGACCGATTACCGCTTCTGCACCGTCGCCGACGAGGGCCGGGTCCGCATCGTCACGATCAACCGGCCCGAGGTGATGAACGCGCTGCACAGCGAGGCGCATTGGGAGTTCGACCTGGTGTGGAACGAGTTTGCCGCGAGCCCGGATCTCTGGGTCGGGATCATCACCGGCGCGGGGAACCGGGCGTTTTCCGCCGGCAACGACCTGAAGGTCCAAGCGGCCGGACGGCGCGGGCCGAGGCCAGCGACCGGGTTTGCCGGAATCAGCCACCGCTTCGACCTCGACAAGCCCCTCATTGCCGCGGTCAACGGCGTCGCGATGGGCGGCGGGTTCGAAACCGCCGCCCATCGCGACGCCGTTGACCGCTGCGATCAGCGGCTTATCCAGGTCGAAGCGGTGGCTGAGCCCGGCAAACCCGGTCGCCGGCCTGGGGTCGCGCCGTCCGGCGGCCTGGACCTTCAGGTCGTTGCCGGCCGAGA
>WNFA01013895.1_pt1 | contig 11292 bp, 9 predicted proteins | sample 5400481 | NCBI WGS metagenome assembly WNFA01 (sample SAMN13153340, study PRJNA577476) | soil metagenome | isolation source: 120 cm saprolite under Douglas fir tree site 2 hole 1 replicate 2 | place: USA:California | collected 2015-04-18
GTTTGAGCAGGCCGACGGCGGCACTGTCTTCCTGGACGAAATCGGCGATATGAGTTCAAACGTGCAGGCCAAACTGTTGCGCGCCCTTGAAGAAAGACGGATTGAACGTTTGGGAGGGAACGAATCCATACCAGTTGACGTGCGTATTATCAGCGCAACACACCGTCCCCTCGAGCAGGAGATTGCAAACGGTAATTTCCGCGCGGATTTGTTCTATCGTCTGCGGGTCGTTACGATCGAAATAGCACCACTGCGCGAGCGACGCGAAGATATTCCAGTGCTCGCAGAAACGTTCTTGCGTCTTGCCGGCGAACGCTATGAGTTGCCCCAGCGGGCGTTGAGCCAGGGGGCTTTGCGTCGTTTAGTCGAATACGACTGGCCGGGCAATGTGCGCGAATTGAAGAACACAATCGACCGGGCGTTGATTATGGCAGAGGGCGACGAAGTAAACGCCCGCGATTTGCCGGACGAAATTACCGCCGGTCTGCCAACTAGTGTGATCAAGGAAGGTGATGAAGGCGAGAATGGCGCTCTGCATGTCCCCTTTACAGCAGATTTCCGCGAAGACCGGCGCGAATTTGAACGACGCTACATCACCAGATGCCTGGAATACACACAGGGAAACGTTACCCGTGCCGCAGAGATCCTCGCCATGCACAGGCAGTCGCTCCAACACAAACTGCGCCAGTTAGGTCTAGGCCGGCGGTATGTTTCCGTCGCCGGCGACCCGCAGGATAATTCCGACAGTTGAAAGATCAACCCCGAGCTTTGCACAGTTGGGTCGCTCTCTGCGCGGACTCCGGCATGACGACTCCAAACTAACGGTTGCGCTTTCACTTCAGTCCTAACGGAGTGAAAGACGGAGTCAATAACCTTTAGCCTAAAACGCTACGACACGGCCGCCTTTTGTCATCCGGTTTGGTAGTGTCCTAATCTGGGAGGTAAGGCTCGCACCCTTAGAGTATAAGAAGGTCGTGAGATTCCCAACGAAACATGATCGATGGCGTTACCGCAGGATCTTTTGGATGGCAGTGGGTTTAGTGCTTGGCGTCTGGATGGCGATAGTCGTCCTTGGATGGATCATTCGCTTCCTCTTGGGGGCTGGTAGATAAAATGGCGTGCCAGAAACCGGATTCCAATTCTCAGATTAGGACACTACCTCCGGTTTAGTGTCCTGGTGTCTTTGTGGTTTATCCTGTAATCGATTCCGACCAGCAAATTACGGGGGGTGAACCATGAAATCACGACTCGATGCCATCATTCAGCGAGAACAGGCAGAGTATCTCGATCGACTCCATACTCAGGATGACCCGTTACTTGCAGAGATGGAAGCCTACGCTGCCGAGCATCGCGTGCCGATAGCAGACAGGGAAGTGGCACGCTTCTTAGAGATCACTGCACGAGTGAGCAACGCGCGAAAAGCGCTGGAAATTGGCATGGCGATCGGCTACTCCGTCGTGCATTTGGCGCGCGGCATGGGTGAACGCGGGTTGGTCGTGACAATTGAACCAAACGAGGAAATGATCCGCGCTTCCGAAAATTATCTGCATCGCGCAAACCTACGAGAACAAGTGCACATCGAACGCGGCAAGGCACTCGACGTAATACCTGGTCTGGACGAAACCTTTGATCTGCTTTTTATCGATGCAGTAAAGGAAGAGTACAGCCGGTATCTCGATCTTGGTTTGGCGCGTCTGCGTGTGGGTGGCGTCGTGATCGTGGATAACCTGTTGTGGGGTGGAAGGGTTGCTATTGAGAAGCAGGATGAAGAGTCGTCCACCATCGCTCTGCGTGAATTCAATCGCTACTTCGTTAACCATCCACAACTACTCGCTGAGGTATTGCCGGTAGGTGATGGGCTCGGGTATGCAGTGAAGGTTAAATAGATGATCGTACCGTACACAGAAGAGACCCTTGGGCACGCTGCCAAACTCATCGCCAACGGCGGCGTTATCGCTTTTCGTACTGACACGTTCTACGGGTTGGGTGCTGATCCGTTAAATGCTGATGCGGTCGCTCGCATTACGAAGCTTAAAGATCGAGAGGAAAGTCAACCGATTCTTTTGCTTATTGGGGACACGAGCGATGTTGATCATTTGATTGTTGAGAAATCTGAAGACTTTGAACTCGTGGCCAGAAGCTTTTGGCCTGGACCTTTGACTATTGTCGGTCGTGCGGCCAGCAAACTGCCTGACGAGCTTACTGCGGGCACCGGCACTGTGGGCCTCCGGTTGCCGAATGACGAGGATGTTCGGGTGCTTGTTCGCGTCTGTGGAGGCGCGTTGACAGCCACCAGTGCGAATCTTTCAGGCGCTCCGCCGGCTCGCTCCGCGGAGCAGGTCGCCGATTATTTTCCTTCCGGTATCGATCTCATCATCAACGGCGGAGAAGTGTTGGCAACAGAGCCTTCAACTGTTTTGGATTTGAGCCAGCCGGAACCGCATGTGATTCGCGAGGGAGCTGTCTCTCAGAAGACGCTTGAAGGGGTGCTTGGCATCGCGCTGTAGGTCTAAGGAATATCTGGTTGTGGCGGGAATCTCATCATTGGTCATATATCATTATGATATATGACCAATGATTCCCTCACTCGACCAGCGCCTCTCTGTGACGTTGCTCTATTTAGTCACCGTCAGATTCCGTACAAAGCTCCAGTCGCCGCTGGCATTCACCTGAATGTTGCCGACGCTCTTTCTCGCAATCACCACATTTGCCTGGTACCACAAGGGAAACACCGGAAGCTCCCGACTCACGATTTCCTGGATCTTAGTGAAGAGCTGTAGAGCTTTTTGTCGATCAAAAGTATTGACAGCCTCGTCTAACAACGCATCGAGCTCTTTGTTACTGTAGCGACTGCGATTGCGCGACGGGCGCGTCTCGGTTGGAATTTCAGAAGTCGCAAAGAGGTCTTTGTAAAAGATTGGATCCTGATTTCCGCCAACCCACTGCGTGTAAGCAATCTGAAAATGACCGCGCCGGAGTTCATCAAAGAGAGTGTTCTGCTCTGCGGTATCAATTTCAACAGGAATACCGACGGCTTTGAGATAATTCTGAATTACGCTGGCGTAGTTGCGGCCGGAAATACTACTGCCTGACAGTTTATAAATCAGCGGCTTTGGGAACCGCATCTGTGGACCATCACCATCTGGGTCTTTGAAACCAGCGTCGTCCAATATCTTCTTGGCTAAAGCTGGATCGAAAGAGTACTGTTCGCCGGGCGTGTAGGCCCACGACTCCTCGGGCAGGATGGAATGCGCGATCTTCGCATAACCCAGCAGCAGATTGCGAATCATGCTTTCGCGATCGATTGCGTGGGCGATCGCTTGCCGAACGCGAGTATTGTCGAGCGGCGGCGCAGTTGTATTAAACGTCAGCAGGTTCAGATTTGAACCCGGAAACTGCAAGACTTGTAGGTTCGGGTCCTGGGCCAGCTGTTTGATGGCATCAGGCGAAAGACTTGTTGGCAGGGGCGCTATGTCGACGCGACCGGATCGCAGTTCAGCTTGTAACGCATTCATGTCGGCAATCACACGCACGCGCACCGACTGAATATGAGGAGCACCTTCCCAGTAGTCGGGAAAGGCTTCGAGATCGAGGACTTGTTGTGAATTATCGTAGTGGACAAACTTGAAAGGACCGCTACCCAGCGGATGATCTTTCTGGGTCTCATAGCTGTCTTTGGGAATTATAGAAACAGGTACCAGGTTCGATAACAGTCCTACCCAAGGCTTAGTTAACGTCACAATCACAGTCTTCGGGTCAGGCGTTTCGACGCTCTTGATGTAGCTATGCTTGTTCGCTCCAGTACCTTCATAAAAACTTGCAGACTTGGCGAAGTTGCTCGAGAAGACCTTATCCAAGGTGTATTTAGCATCCGCCGAGGTCAGCATGCGTCCGTCATGAAACTTCACACCGTCGTGGAGAATAAAGGTGAAGGTCAACCCGTCATCCGAACGCTTGATATCCGAAGCCAGCTCTCCCACGTAGTCAAACTTCTCATTTTTCTTAACCAGCGAATTAAACATTAGCGTACGAACACGTTCGCTCGCGGCATCGACTGATGGTGAACCGATCGGATCTATCGTACGGATATTGTCACCAAGCCCGATGACAAAAGCTTCACCAGGCCGGCGGCAACCGCTCGGAAGTAAGACAAAGGAAAGAAAGAAAAGCAGCAGGACAAACTTGCCGGTCGTCACTTGATGGTCCCTCCGTAGGTGTAACTCAGTTTGGAGTTCAGTTGGGCCACTTGCTGAGAAAGAGCATCAAACCGTTCACGGTCAAGGGGAAGTGGGGGCTGTACCAGCGCTTTCATGGCGGCAATCCGTTTCAGCGAGCCATGCACTCTCTCTTGCGGCAGCTTATGTTCTTGCGCCGCAGCGAGCAAAGCATGATAGCCACGCCGAATCTTCTCGGGCGTAGCGCAAATCAGCAGCATATCTTCGCCGGCTAAGAAGGCTCGGACAGCAGCCTCGTCGATCTCGCAATGCCGCGCGATGGCTCCCATTTCCAGATCGTCAGTAACGACAAGATGCTTGAAGCCAAGTTCATCGCGCAATAGCTTGGTTACGATGTTGTAGTTCAGCGATGCCGGCTCGAGGATACCGCCGGTTACCTCTTGCTTGATATCAATATTCGGAAAGCCGCCATGACTGACCATAATGCAACGAACACGATCGTCTCTGCGCTGAAATAGTTCGATGTAAGGCGCTAGGTCCTGGGCGATTAGATCGTCGTGTGAGAGCTTCACCACGGGCATTTGCTCGTGCGAGTCGACCTCACCAGCGCCGATGCCAGGAAAATGTTTGAGGCAGCCAACACAGCCGGCGCCTTGCAGACCGCGCATATAAACCGTCGAATAACCGAGCACTTCGCCGGGCGAACGACCGAAGGACCTTGAATACAATCCATTGGACAACAGATCCCGGTCATCGGTCATGATGGACATGACTGGAGCAAAGTTCATGTTGAAGCCGAGCATCCGCAGCACCTCGCCCGTGATTCGCCCGAGGACGCGCGCGGCGGCGAGGTCTCCATGCTGGCGGATTGTTCGCGCCGAAGGCATCGGAGTGAAGATCTTGCGGAGGCGATCAACTAGCCCGCCTTCCTGATCTACACCCACCAGAGGTGGTGTTGGCAACAACTCGCGAACACCATCCAGCAACGAGCGCAACTGTTCGGGACTCGCAACATTACGTCCGAAAATGATCACGCCACCCGGGTGCACTTCGGTGATCAGGTCGCGCGTAGCATTGTCGAGTTCTGTCCCGGGAAGACCGATGAAGAAAAACTGTCCGATTTGTTGTTCGAGTGGAAGGAGGTAGAGTGATTCTGTCTGCATTGAAAATAGATAATTGCGTGGTATTAGAAGTCGCGGAAGTTTAGCACGAGCCGAGGTCTACGAGTTAGCTGATGAGATATTTCGTATAACCAGCGCTGACCAACTCTTCGTATGCAGCCCAGACCTCATTTGGAATCTCCTGATGGATCTGAAAACCTTTTTCTGGATAAAGCCTCAAGCGCTGCAGGTCTCCTACCATAATACCGACTACGTCGTCTGGTGTTAGTTCGTGGTTGGAGTACTTTGCCAGGTACTCAGCAAACGTCATTTGTGGTGAGGTGATACGTAGTTCGACTTCGGGCCAGAATTTCCGGGTTGTGGCGTAGGCTCTTCGCTCCATATAGGGTTTTTGCACGACTATCAGTTTTCGCAGGCCGATGTGCAGCGTTGCCAGGATCTGCTTCGTGAAAAGGATGTTCTCGCCTGTATTGGTGGATCGGTTCTCAATGATTATCTTCTCCCTGGGTATTCCCATTCCGATAGCGATGTTGGCAAAGCGATCCGCTTCGGCTTCAGTCCAGATGTTTTTTGTAATACTCCCAAGACCACCTGAGAAAATCAGCAGCGGTGCCCAGCCCTCCAGAAACAACTGTGCGCCTCTTTCAGCAACAACCTCATCGTGACTACAGAGCACAAGAATGGCATCAGCCTTTTCGAGGGAGTGATCCATTCGATGGTAATGCCATATTTGTTCCGCCAGGTTGCGGATGCGGTTGTTCATATGTTGCAGCCATTTCACCGCGTCACGCTGGAGTCGTCAACCGAGATCATGAGAAGCGAGAGTCCATGCGCTTCGAAACGCTCAAAGAAAATGGATGCCACGGCCTTGCGCCGTGGAGACTCGCGCTCGCAGCTACAAAACCCGTTTAGGAAGAGTTTTTGTGACGGCCTTGCGCTGTGGCAGGCTCACGCTCGCGGCTACAAAACCCGTTTAGGAAGAGTTTTTGTGGATGCCACGGCCTTGCGCCGTGGAGACTCACGCTCGCGACTACTAAAGAGTCGTTAGAAAGGGTTTTGTGGATGCCACGGCCTTGCGCCGTGGAGACTCACGTTTATTGCTTGTAATTGGCCCTTGAGCTTCAGCCGCAAACGTGAAACTCCACGGCGCAAGGCCGTGGCATCCGCAAAACCATTCTCACGTGTTTGTTAGCCGCAAACGTGAAACTCCACGGCGCAAGGCCGTGGCATCCGCAAGATCATTCTCACGTATTTTTTAGCCGCGAGCGTGAAACTCCACAGCGCAAGGCCGTGGCATCAATCTCAGTTTTCACACAGTCGCGACAGCTCACCGCTCTGATCGAAGTCAACTTCGTCATTTATCTTTCTTTCTTTATTTAGTATAAACAACTATATGCCACGCGAAATTACCGACCGGGATCGCGTTGTCCAAGCCGTCAAGAATCTCTCACTCACCGCCGAACTCTTCGAGGAACAGAATGGGAAGCCGAAATATGCCGGCGACCTGGAAGTAATCGTGCGTGGCCGCGATTACGGCAACGGAAAGCAGGTTGGGCCATACGTGCGCCTCCTTACCTACGAAGCAGATGAAGAGATCATGCGACAGGGCGAATGGGGAGGTAACACTTTTTACATTGCGGTTGATGGAGTCCTGGATGTCTACGTGCGCGACGAAGGTGTTATTCAAAAAAAGATCAGTCAACTTCAACCAGGTACTTGTTTCGGTGAGATGGCCGTACTCGCTGGTATCGAACGCAACGCAACCGTCAGAGTTCCCACTGGTGACCAGGCCGTCGTGCTTGAAATTAGCCGACCCGCCCTCCGATTGTTGCGAAAACTGCCAAAGTTTGGGCAAATTCTTGACGAAACGTATCGCGCGCACGGCTTTGGTCGGGTGCTCGAAGATCTCATCCGGTTTGATAGCAACGCATTGAGCCCCGGTGTCCTCGAGCAGTTGCGGCAAAAAGCACAATACATGGTTTATGGGAAGCATCATGTGCTTTGTCAGGAAGGCACGCCGATCGACAAGGTCATTCTTATCAAGAGTGGCTGGGTCAGACGTTCGCGCGGCATTCCCATAGCCGCAGTCAGTTCGGGAGCAGTCGGAGGGATGGACAAGGCGATCGGGGTGGATTTTTTTGGCGCTGGCAATTGTTTGGGTATCGATGGCCTAATGCGTCCGGATAAGTGGAAGTATAGCGCGAGTCTGATGGCGCGAACTGAGGTTCTCGAGCTGCCGCTGACAACATTGACCACTGATCCTAACCTGCGCGATTTACTTGTCACAGCCTTCTCCGGCTTTTCTAAGGCAACTGTTCGCTCGCCTGCCACAAGGTCCATGGGCAATCGCGTTTGTTGCGCCGTGGTATTCAGATTAAGCGCCCCGTCATGATCGGCGTGGCGAAAATGCAGCACGCTTTGATTCCGCAGGTTTGCATGCACTGCAAGGATCCCGAATGTTTGACGGGCTGCCCGACGGGAGCGATCTTTCGAGATCCGCAGGGACACGTAGATATCAATCCTCACACATGCATTGGCTGCTTCGACTGCGCTACCCAGTGTCCCTACGACGCGATCTCAATGATTCCCAAGACTGATGCGCCAGTGGAAGCGAGCCTCTTCACAAAACTAAGCAAAGTTTTTGGTTTAAGTCCTCAACCAGTAACTGTTCCCGAGGCGGGCGAGGACGTCGTAGCCATCAAATGCAATCTCTGCGAACAAACGCCTCTAAATCCTGCGCGCGCCCGGCGCAAGGCTTATTCGTGCGAGGAGAATTGTCCAACCGGCGCGTTGGTTCGAGTCAATCCACTGGAATATTTTGCCGAAATAGAAGCAACGCAAGGGCTCATCTTTCAAGATCAGACACACGCCATTGGGCGGAACATCCACAAGAGCGATCCACTTGCGCGCGCCTGCCACATTGGTGGTGCGGCGCTGATAGTCCTCGCAACGGCGGCGGTGATTTGGGGCTTAGCGAAGTTTGGTGTTGACGGACGATTGGGCGGCAGCTGGCTAACGATGCGTTGGATTACGGGAATTGTGGGGCTCGGTGGAATCGCGGCTGTGATGAGTTATCCGCTTCGCAAGCAGGTCTACCGCCGGCGTGCAGGCGCCTTGCGTTACTGGATGCTGGCCCACGTCTATCTGGGTGCGCTCGCAGGCATGGTACTGATGCTGCATGCGGGCAAGCATACGGGCGGATTACTCACAACCGTGCTCTACATCGCATTTGATGTGGTTATTCTGTCCGGATTATTGGGAGCCGTTTCTTACATCGTCGCTCCAAGAATTATGACCAGAATCGAGGGTGAGCCCCTGCTTGTTGAGGATCTCGTCGGACGGCGCAACGAGTTGCGCCAGGAGTTGGCTGCGATAATCAGGAAAAGCGAAGGATGGTTGCGGGAGGAGGTAGAAGAAAGAGTTTACAAGCGTTTTATGACGCACGGGTTTTTGTGGCGCCAGATCCTCCGTCGGGAGGAACTCAAAGCGTTGCTGGCAGAAGCCCGCGAAGAGTTCAAAGAACGAACTACACGCTTAGCAACCGACGACGAGCGCGACTTGCTCATCTCCGCAGTCGAAACTGTTGTCACACTACAACGCGTGGAAGCGCTACTTGTATTGCATAAGTCTCTGCGAATTTGGATTCCCGCACACGTAATCTCAACTGCATTAATGCTGGCGTTGATGTTGGTCCACGTTATTCAGGTTATATTTTTCAACGTCAAGTAGCCTATGGCAGCCAGGAATACATACATAATCATTCGTGACGATCTACTAATAGATCCGGTGACGATAATCACTGAAGGCCTCCTCATCGGCCGTTTGCGAGAGTCTGAGGTTCTTTTGAACCATCCGTCGGTGTCGCGAGCGCAGGCGGGAATCAAACAAATAGAATCTGACTACTATCTTTTCGCGTTGCGCCCGGAAAATCCGGTCAAGCTCAATGGCAGACCGGTCGAAGAAAACGAAGCTCTCGCGTCGGGAGACATCCTGGAGGTTGGGCCATTCCAGTTGAAGATTAGCAGCACGGAAGTAGCGCTCGTTCTCAGGGTCTCTCTGAAAATCGGTACGGAGGCCGCCGCAGTAGACGCCAGCAGCGGAAGTTTGACGACTTCCGAACTGGATGAACAAGTGCTCACGCGAGGAAAACGCGCAGCAAAGGCTCGACCGGCGACAATAGCGACGAACAAGGCACTCGACATCTTCTGGGACAAACGTATTCGCGAAGCAGGGAAGATGGTGCGACCATCGCCACTGTTTCCGAAGAGTCAGAGACGCGCGGGCAAGGCACAATTCAACTGGACACCGACAACGGACCTCGAATCGCGCTGGCCAGTATCGTTTTTTTTCTGGAGCACAATCGGAGTAGCTCTACTTTCTGGCGCCGCCGCGTTTTGGTATACGACTGCGTACGCGCCGGCACCGATCTCGCAGAGTCATGCCACCGCACAACTAGCTCTTTTTCCGCCGATAGCCATAAAGCCAAATACCGGTTCATGTACTGGCTGTCATTCCCTGAGAGGCAAGATGGAAGCGAAGTGTGCGGGTTGCCACAACACCGAAGCTTTCGTGGCCACAGTCATCAAGCCACATGCTGAGGCCGGGATTGGGTGCGTTAACTGTCACGCAGAACATCGTGGTGGCGACTTCAATGCTGCCGAAGCGGCCCAGTCTTCCTGCACAACTTGCCATAACAACGCCAATCAGAAAACCTATGACGGGAGGCGCGTGGGAACGCCTCACGGTGGCACTTTTGGTTATCCTGTCGTAGCTGGTAGCTGGAGTCTGAAAACAATTGATGATGAAGAGTGGGCATTAAGAAAAATTGCCATCACTCGTTTGCCGACTGAGACCGATGAACAATGGCGCAGCAAACAGTTTCATTCCATGCATGTGCAACGAGTGCGTACGGTGGCGGGTATTCCCGGAAATGCGCAGGGAGAGCTGTCGTGCTCGAGTTGTCACAAGTCATTCAATCCGATCGACCGTGTCACGCCGCGCACCACATGCGGCGCTTGCCATGACGGCAAAGTTGAGTCCGGCACGAATCGGGTAATCATTCCGCCAGATCAGCCGAACTGCACCTCCTGCCATGTCCAGCACATCCACGACAAACAGCATTGGGGCACCTCCATGCTGTCTGATTGATGTCTGGAACTTAGCCTGCGACCTTGTGGCAGGGAACGCAATCATTAGACCCAGGCGCTTTTCCTTTTAAAGCTGGCCGGGCAACAATCGCCTTGTCGTGGCAGAGATTGCAGTTGATGTGATAGGCGACTTCGTTCGTCAACTTTGTGGGAGCGGGTTTGTCAGGATATTGGACCGTAGGAATGGGAGCGCTATCGTCACCTGCCTGTAGGTGACAAGCGCGACACGTTTTCACTGCTTTTGAATCGGCTGCTTGTAACACCGCTGCCGTAAGTATCACATTGCGCTCGGAGGTCTTTAACGGCGGCTTCAATCCAGTGGCAGGCTGCTCCGTATGATGGCACTCAACACAAGTAAGCACACTCTGTCCGTCAACACTATATTTTTTTGTCGAATGATTCTCGTGATTGAAAGCAACTTCCCCATACTTGTCTGATTGGCTGTCCTTAGCTAGAACCGTTTCCTTTGGCTGTGTCTTGCTCTCCTTCTCTTGAAGCGCGGCTGAAGCGGATGCAAAAAGGGAACAATTACCGGCAATAACCATCCCGATAGAGCTCAGGGCCAGGGCCAGAACGATTAATGGTTTCATTAGCTTCCTCAAGTTTTTAATGTTTCAGATGTGGCGGAAGGTACATCACAAATCTTAGTTACCCATGAACAGACGTGTCAACCATTTCCATTTCCGCGTACTGGTGCAGTTTGAAATCCACCCACAGGAAAGACTATCCACAGATTACGCAGATTGCACAGATTCAAAAACATCATATCGATTTTGATGCTTGAGCCAAAGTTCTGTCCTAATCGGTGTAATCTGTGTAATCTGCGGATAACGATTGTCGCCTGGGTTT
>WNFA01004785.1_pt1 | contig 11291 bp, 11 predicted proteins | sample 5400481 | NCBI WGS metagenome assembly WNFA01 (sample SAMN13153340, study PRJNA577476) | soil metagenome | isolation source: 120 cm saprolite under Douglas fir tree site 2 hole 1 replicate 2 | place: USA:California | collected 2015-04-18
GCGCTCGGGCAAGGGGACTGCTAACGAGATCAAATTCAGCTGAGGAGGGTTGCACATGAATCTGAAGCCGCTAGGCGACCGTGTAGTACTCAAGCCGGTCGACAAAGAGGAGCGGACCAAGAGCGGGATCGTGATTCCGGACACCGCCAAGGAGAAGCCCCAGGAGGGCATCGTCGAGGCCGTGGGGACCGGACGGCTCTTGGACAACGGCACCAAGGTGCCGATGGAGCTCAAGGTCGGCGACAAGGTGCTTTACGCCAAGTACGCCGGCAACGAATTCAAGGTCGACGACATCGAGTACCTGATCGTGTCCGAGAAGGACGTGCTCGCCATTGTCGGATCGAACGGCAAGGCCAAGAAGTAACTAAGGCAAGAAGGAAAGGTATATGGCAAAGACAGTCACATTCGACGTAGACGCTAGGCAGGCCCTGAAGAAGGGCATCGACACAGTGGCTCAGTCCGTGCGGATCACGCTCGGGCCCAAGGGCCGCAACGTGGTCCTCGAGAAGAAGTTCGGCGCCCCGACCGTGACCAACGACGGCGTCACGATCGTGCGCGAGATCGAGCTCAAGGACCCGATGGAGAACACCGGCGCGCAGTTGCTGCGCGAGGTCGCGACGAAGACCAACGACGTGGCCGGTGACGGCACCACCACGGCGACCCTTCTCGCTCAGACCATGATCAGCGAAGGCTTCCGCAACGTCACCGCGGGCGCCAACCCGATGCAGCTCAAGATCGGCATCCAGAAGGCCGTAGACGCTGTGGTCGACGAGATCAAGAAGCTTTCCGTGCCCGTCAAGGGCCATGAGGACGTCGCACACGTGGCGGCGATCTCCAGCCAGGACGAGCAGATCGGCTCGCTGATCGCCGACGCGATGGACAAGGTTGGCAAGGACGGTGTTATCACCGTCGAGGACAACCAGGTCATGGCGACCGAGCTCGAGGTGGTCGAGGGCATGCAGTTCGACCGTGGTTACGTGGCCGCGTACATGGTCACCAACCCCGACCGGATGGAAGCGGTGCTCGAGGACCCGTACATCCTCATCACCGACCGCAAGATCTCAGCGATCCAGGACCTGCTCCCAGTGCTGGAGCGAGTGGTCCAGCAAGGCAAGCCACTGCTCATCGTGGCCGAGGACGTCGAGGGCGAGGCGCTCGCGACGCTTATCGTCAACAAGCTGCGCGGCACGTTCACCGCGGTCGCCGTCAAGGCGCCCGGCTTCGGTGACCGCCGCAAGGCGATGCTCGAGGACATGGCGATCCTGACCGGCGGTCAGGTCATCAGCGAAGACCTTGGCTTGAAGCTCGACCAGACCAAGGTCGAGCAGCTGGGTAAGGCTCGCCGCGTGACCGTCACCAAGGACGACACCACCATCGTGGAAGGCGCCGGCAAGCCGGAGGCCATCCAGGGCAGGATCAAGGCGATCAAGGCCCAGGTCGAGGAGACCACGTCCGACTTCGACAAGGAGAAGCTGCAGGAGCGGCTCGCGAAGCTCGCCGGCGGCGTCGCCGTGATCAAAGTCGGGGCTGCAACCGAGGTGGAGCAGAAAGAGAAGAAGCACCGCATCGAGGACGCTCTTAGCGCTACCAAGGCCGCGGTGGAAGAGGGAATTGTCGCGGGCGGTGGAACCGTGCTGCTGAACGCGCAGAAGAAGCTCGACGGCGGGCTCGGTTTGAAGGACGACCAGGCGACGGGCGTCAACATTGTCCGCAAGGCGCTCGAGGAGCCGCTGAAGCAGATCGCCCAGAACGCCGGCAAGGAAGGCTCCGTCATCGTCGAGGAAGTGCGCAAGGCCAAGCCGGGATTCGGCTACGACGCCCTCAACGACAAGTTCGTGAACATGTTCGAAGCCGGCATCGTGGACCCGGCCAAGGTCACTCGCTCGGCGCTGCAGAATGCCGCATCGATCGCCGCGATGGTGCTTACGACCGAGGCGATGGTGACAGAGGTTCCCGAGGAGAAGCGTGGCGGCGGCGGTGGCATGGGCGGCATGTCGCCGGACATGATGTAAGGGTCTTTGGGACCCGGTTAGTTCGACCGAAGCGAGCCCCTCTTCGCGAGGGGCTCGTTCTTTTACCTCCCCACTTCGTGCGGAGGTCGGCGCGGAGCGCCGGGTGGGGAGGTGCGGCGTAGCTTTTCGCGCCCCGCGGGCTCATCTACAGGGATTATCCCGCCGAGCCCGGCCAGGCGCCTGCCGGCGAATGTCACCGCAAATGGCAACAAGAGCATGAACGCGGCCACGATCATTGACAGCGAATCGGGCAGGTGGCGCGGATCCCGCATCCCGAGGTAAGTAAGGTAGCCGCCGCCGGCCGCGGTGAGCGCGACGATCAGGACCGCCGCTCCGACCACCCAGATCCGGTACTCGCGGAACAGCGGCGGGGCATGCAGGCTGGCGAGCCGGAGCAGCCACCAGGCGGTGAGCCCGTTGAGGACCAATCCGCTCAGCAGGGCCAGTCCGGCGATGACCAGGCGGAAGGCATCCAGGTGGATCATCACGAAGGCCGAGGCGTTGACGGCGAGGATGCCGACGGGCGTGAGTACGCCCAGTGTCAGCAGTACGTATTCACGGAGCCGGCGACGAGAGCGGTGGTTAGTGGCCGCAGCCGCAGGCTTGGGCGCCGCCTGCATCGTCGCCTGTGTCGAACGAGTGGCCGCAGGAGCACGAGTGCACCGCGTTCGGGTTGTGGACCGTGAAGCCGGCGCCCATGAGGCTGTCGACGTAGTCGATCTCGGAGCCTCGGATGTAGGGGGCGCTGAAGTCGTCGATCACGATCTGCACGCCGTCCTGGTCGATGGTGACGTCCTCCGGCCGGCGCATGTCGTCAAATGCCATTCCGTACTGCATGCCCGAGCAGCCGCCGCCGCTGACGAAGATCCGGAGCGCCAGCTGGGGGTTGCCCTCCTTGCCAAGGAGCTCCTTCAGGCGTACCTGGGCGTCGGGGGTTAGTGAGACGACAGCTTGTTCGATCACGATTTGGGATGTTACCACGGGCATGCCGCCGTCAACTCGATCTCGCATACTGCCCGCGTGAAGCCGGCCTACGGGCTCGATGCACCGGGCGTGGTCCGGAATCTGGCGCTCGGCGGGCTGGCTGCCCTTATCGCCGCGATCGCCGTCCAATTCTTGCCGTTCCACCCGGCCGACAGGAACATCGCCTCGGCCTGGTTCAGCGTCACCGCGGCGGTCTTTTTCGTCGAGGTGGCATGGATGGTCTACAGCAGCCGGGTCGGAAAGCTTCGTCAACGGCAGATCCTTGTCGACTCGCTTGGACTGAAAGGGGACGAGCGAGTCCTCGATGTAGGCTGTGGCCGCGGCCTTCTACTGGTGGAGGCGGCGAAGCGGCTGCCGCACCGAATGGCCGTCGGTATCGATCTTTGGAGCGCTCGCGACCTGAGCGGCAACCGCCCGCAGGTCACCATTGAGAATGCTCGGAGGGAAGGGGTGGCGGAGCGCGTCAAGGTGGTGACAGGCGATATGCGCAGGCTGCCGTTTTGTGACGGCTCTTTCGACGCTGTCGTTGCGAGCTTTGCAATTCACAACATTGGCGACGCCTCCGGCCGGGAAGCTGCCGTCCGCGAAATCGACCGCGTCTTGAAGCGCAGTGGCCGCGTCGCTCTACTCGACTTCGCCCGCACTGGGGAGTACGTGCGCACCTTGCGGGCGGTGGCATGGGCTGACGTCAGCCGCTCGCAGTACAGCTTCCGGATGTTTCCGCCGGCGCGTACGGTGCGCGGGAGCAAACCCTGATGAACATGGCTGTGGGGAGGTAGAACATGCTGGAGACCACCTTTACGCGGCTCGTCGGTTGCACAGTCCCGATCCAGCTGGCAGGGATGGGCAGCATTCTCTCGCCCGAGCTTGCGGCGGCGGTGTCGAACGCCGGCGCCTTGGGGCAGATGACTTTCGCCGGCATCGAAGTGGAGGACGCGAGACGACGGCTGGACCGCCTTTCGCTGCTGACCTCAAAGCCGTTTGGCGTCAATCTACTGATCCCCTACCTGGATATGAAGATCCTCGAGGTGGCGGCCGCGAAGGCCAGGGTGATCGACTTCTTCTGGGGCGACCCTGACCCGGAGTTGGTCAGCTTCGTGCATGACGCCGGCGCCCTGGCGTCCTGGCAGGTCGGTTCGACGGTTGAGGCGATTGCTGCCGAGGCGGCCGGTTGTGACTTCATCATCGCCCAGGGCATCGAGGCCGGCGGACACATCAGGGGCACGCTCGGGTTGCTCCCACTGATGAGCTCGGTGCTCGATGAAGTCTCAATCCCGGTGCTCGCTGCAGGTGGCATCGGCAGCGGTCGTAGCATCGCCGCGGTGCTGACGGCCGGCGCTGCCGGGGTCCGGATGGGGACCCGCTTCATCGCCGCGGAAGAATCGAACGCTCACCCGGACTATGTGCAGGCCGTAATCCGCGCCCGGGCCGAGGACAGCGTTCGCACCAACAAGTTCCACGTGGAATGTCCACTATGCCCCTCGACCCACGGCGTCCTGCGACAGGCGATCGAGGCTGCCGACGCGTTTCAAGGCGAATACGTGGCAGAGATCGAGTTCGGAGGAAAGCGCCAGCAGATCGCTCGCTTCCGAGGAGTCCCGCCGTTCAAGGGCTTCCATGGCCACATCGATGCGATGGCCTGCTACGCGGGACAGTCGGTGGGCGACGTAAAGAGCATTCAGCCTGCCGCAGAAATTGTGGCGGACCTGGTCAGCGACGCGGAGAGGTTCATTCGCGCCTCGGCTTGACTTCCTCTCCCACAAGGGGAAAGAGGGTTGGGAAGAGGGGCGTGAGAAGTCCATCAGGGATCTGCCTGCTAACCTGCCGGCATCGCCGCGGAGAGCTCGTCTCTAGATCCTAGGCGCGCACGCTATTACCGGCTCTTCTTCGCGCTGGCCGCCGCGACGGGCCTCGGGTTCGCCATCGTGGCGTTGTTCTTCCCTTCCACGATCCTCGACATATTCCAGGTAGACGAACCGCGCTACTCGATCCTGCTTCAGGGCGTTGGGATCGTCGACGCCGCGCTGGCCATCGGCTATGCCTACACCTCGAGGCGGTTGGACCGGGCACTCCCATTCATCGCAGCCGGAATGGCGGCCAAGGTGAGCGCTCCACTCGTTTGGGTGTTCGCGGTGGCCGGCGGCCTGCTGACGGCCCGCACGCTCACCCTCGTCATCTTCGAGGACGTTGTCTGGTGGATTCCCTTCGCGCTGTTCCTGCTCGAGGGAACCGTCGCCGGCGAGCGTCTGCGCGCCGCAGCCCCGTACGTATGCGCTCTGCTCAACCTCACCGCAGCGGGCGCGCTCCTGCTTGTCCTCCGGCCAGGCACCGAGGTCGTGCCGGACGTTGCAAGCCGCATTGCCTACATCACGAACAACGAGCTGGTCTGGCGAGCGGGCTGGGTCTGCTGGATCGCGGCGGCGCTGAGCCTGCTCGCCTTCTACGCCTGGTGGGGTGCTCGCCTGCCGACCTGGGGTTGGGGAGTGGCGGCACTCGCCATCGCCTCGGCCGGCCTTGTATTCGATCTCACAGCTGAGTCCTTGCTGATCGCCTGGCTGCCCAAGGACTACGCCACCGTCGCCCCTGTGGCGAGCCTGCTGACGGGTGGCCCTGGCAACGGCCTCTACACGGTTGCGGGAGCCGTGCTGACTGTCGGGACGCGAGGGCTGAAGGGCTGGTTCTCGGCCTGGACGTGGACCATCTGGGCCGCGGGCTTCGGACTGAGCGCGTTCACCTTCGCGGGCAATTTCCTGGGCGTCGCCGTTTGTTCCGGCGTACTCTTCCTGCTCTTCTGTCCTTGGGCGGCGGTTATGGGTCGCAAGTTCGCGTGAGACGAATTGTGCTGCTCGGAAGCAGTGGTTTCTTCGGCTCGGCGATCGCCGAGACTCTCCGCGAGCGGGGATTCGCCCCGCAGACGCCATCGCACGCTCAGGTCGACGTCGAAAGGACCGAGGCATTGGTGTCGATGCTCCAGGCGGGTGATGTCGTCATCGATGCAAGTGGTCCGTTCCACCGGCGCTCGACAGCGCTGCTCGAGGTCGCGATCACGGTCGGCTTCGACGTGATCGACCTCTCCGACAACCTCGGCTACGCGCTTGGGGTTTACGCCATGCATGAGCGCTTGAAAGCAGCCAACGTTAGGGTCTTCACGTCCTGCAGCGCAGTTTCGACCGTGACCGCCGCAGCTGTCAGCAAGAGCGGTATTCCGGAGCCTGTTCGAGTCTCGGTCTGCCTGCTTCCGGCCAGCCGCTATTCCTCGGGCGCCGGCACGACGGCCTCGCTGCTTCGCTCTCTGAGCCGACCAATTCGTGTGTTGCGCGAAGGCCACTTGACCGCTGCGTCGGGGTGGAGCCGTTCGAGTGTCTTCAGCCTTCCCCTCGGACGCGGCGAGGTGCGTGGGTATCTGGCCGAGAGCGCCGACGCCGTCACCTTGCCTGTGGTGTGGCGCGGTCTGCGCGACGTCGATTTCTTCGTCGACACGCAAGTCTTCGGTGTGAACCGTCTGATCGCGTTCGCTTTGCGGGTCCCCGCCGGGAAGCGGCTGCTCGGAGGCATGGCGCCAGTTGGGCTTCAGCTTTCACGTCTGGCTGGTTCGCGGTCGGGCGGCTATGTCGTCGAAGCGGTGGCTTATGATGGGCACATCGCAACGACCGCGTTGCTGGGGCAGCGTCGAAGTTATCTGGCGGCAGTGATGCCGGCTGTCCTCGCGGCCGAGTCATTGATGAGTGGCAACTCTCCGCTGCCAGGGGTGGTGCCAGCGGATCGGCATTGCGACCCGAATGAGCTATTCGACGAGCTCCGCAAGCGGGGAATCCAGATCGACCAGTACTAACCCACCCTGCGCTAGCCTGTCGCGAGTGGAGCAGGCGGCGCAAAGGCTGAGCACCTGGCGGCGGCGGCCGCCTCTGAACATCGTCATGGCATTTTTCGCGAGCCACGCCTCCGATCACGCCGCCGGCCTGGCATTCAACGCCTTCCTATCGATGTTCCCGCTCATGCTCGGGCTCATTGCTGTGGTCGGGCTGTTTCCGCAATCCGACGAGATCAAAGCGGCGATCGAAAAGGTGCTGGTGGTGGCGTTTCCGCCCAGCGAGCAGGCCGGAATATTGAAGTCGTTCCAACACGCCAAGACGTCGGCAGGCACTCTGGCAGTCTTCTCCTTACTGGCATTGCTGTGGAGCGGCACCAACCTTTTTGCGTCGATGGAGTTCGCGCTGTGCCAGATCTATCTGTGCGCGACCCGACCCTTTTGGCGAACGCGATTGATGGGTCTGGCGATGCTGGGCGTGTTCCTGGTCGCGGTGGGCGTGTCGGTGGGAGTCACCACGACACTCGTCGCTGCGCCGGAACACGTTGTGATCGGGTTCGCGGTCGGTTGGCTCCTCATGACGGGCGTGCTCTTGATCATCTACCGCTTTGTTCCTAATCGACGAATCCGCTTCTCCGAGGTGTGGCCGGGAGCCCTTGCCGCCGGATTGTCTATCGAGCTGCTGAACCTGGCCTTCCCGATCTATGTAAACCTGACTCGCGGAGCGGCCACGTACGGACGGAGTTTCGGGTTCCTGTTCGTTGTGGGCACGTGGACCTACCTGCTGAGCCTGTTGCTCCTGTTCGGGGCGGTCATGAATCGGATGTGGCTCGACCGAAGCCGCCTGGAGGGCAAGGATCAATGAGAGACCCAGTCGCCGAAGTTGCATCCAGGCTGGAGGCAAAGGCCGCGTCCTTCGTAAAGGAAAACCGCCTTCCGGGGGCGGCGGTCGGGATCGTCCACGGCGACGACCTTGTCTGGGCGTCAGGCGTGGGCTTCGCCGATGTGGCGACGCGACACGCGCCGGAGCGCCTGACTCTTTACAGAATCGCCTCGATCACCAAGACGTTCACCGGGACGGCGATCATGCAGCTCCGCGACGAAGGCAAGCTGCACCTTGAGGATCCTGCCGTGGCGCATCTGCCTGAGCTGCGAGCCGCGGACAGCCCTTTCGGTCCGATTGAAACAGTGACGATCCGGCGCATGCTCTCGCATGAGTCCGGCCTCATGAGCGAGCCCCCTGGGACTGACTGGAGAGCCCCGAGGTACGAGGGTTCGGTGGAGCGCAACCTCGCGCGTGCTGGCGAGATTGGCACGAAGGTCCCGCCCAACGTTCAGCAGAAATACTCGAACCTGGCCTACCAGCTGCTGGGCGAGATCGTGGCGCGCACGAGCAGGACTCCCTATGTGGAGTACGTACGGGCGTCGATCCTCGAGCCGCTGGGCATGACAGGCAGCGCGTTCGAGCCGCTGCCGGACTCAATGCTGCCGCGCCGAGCCACTGGCTACGCGGGGAGGTTTCTGTCCGATGAGTTCGAGCTGTCGTCGACCGCGCCTACGATTTGGGCCGAGGGCGGCCTGTGGTCATGTGTCGAAGACCTTGGCAAGTGGCTCGCGTTCCAGTTTCGCGAGGACGGTGGCGCGCGCAATGGTGCTCAGGTTCTGGCCGGTGACACTTTGAAAGAGATGCACATGCCTCGTTACATCGGCAACGACGACTGGACCCAGGCGTGGTGCATCTCCTGGTACGCGATGCGGAGAGAAGAAGTGATCTGGGTGCAGCACACCGGAGGCCTGCACGGTTTCACGAGCGACGTGTGTTTCGACCCCAAGAGCAAGGTCGGGGCGATCGCGCTGCTGAACGGGAACGGCGACCCACGCACCCTGGCGATGGACCTAGCGACGATCGCGCGCGACGCCGTCCTCGAGGCGGCACCGGCGATCGAGCCCCCGGTGGCGCTGCCCGAAGCGTATCGCCGGCTGTTGGGGATTTACGTCCGCGAAGAGTCCGGGTGGCTTATCCGGCTGGAGTGGCGCGACGGGAAGCTGTCCATCATCGATCCGGATGATGCAACATGGCGGCCGACCCTCGCCCCGACGGACGACCCGGCAGTGTTTGTGGTGGAGCTGGGGACCCGGCAGTCAGGCGAGCACGCTGTGTTCCGCAGCTTGTCAGACGGCCGGGTGGCGTCACTGTTCCTTGCGGCATCAACCTTCATGCGGCTGGATCAAGTGGTGCCGATTGATAGACCTGCTTGACCCGCGATCAGCCCCGGCCTAGCTTGAACCCCTTCTTGGCCTGCTTCCCTTCGGCGCCGGCGGTCGTGCCCGCGATCAGCTGCGCCAGTTGCTCCGCGCCACGCGAGATTGCGCTTTTAGGATCGGTGAGGACCAGGATCTCGCCCCTGACCGCCGCCTCATCCGGCTTCGTGCCGTCGAAGTCGATCTCGACCGCGAGCTCCTGCTTGAGCGTCCGCACCACGTCTTCCTTGCTCACCACCGACTTGGGCACCTTGTTGTTGAGGGCGAGGATGACGCGGCCAGGGACGATGTTGAGCACGTTGGTGAAGATGTTCAGCAGCTCGCCCACGTCCTTCAGAGACGAAAGCTCAGGCGTGACCAGGACCAGCACGCGTTGCGAGTGGTCGAGGACGCTGATCACGATGTCGGTGAACGCGACGCCGAGGTCGAAGACGATGTACCGGAAGGCGTTGACCAGGATGCCCATCGCCCGGTTGACCAGGTCGACCGTGATCAGGTCGGCCTGCTCCGCGCGAAGCACGCCGGGCAGCAGCATCATCCCGCCGGGGTGGTGGAGGATGGCCCCGAGCACGGCCTCCTCGAAGTTGGAAGGGGGCACCTGGCTTGCCGCAGCCAGGCACCCTGTGGGGGTGAGGTACGAGATAAGCGCGGCGTGGTTGTACGGGAGGGCGAGGTCGACGAGCAGGACCTCTCCGGGGAACCGCTTGCCGAGCGCCGCCGCGAGGTTGACCGCCATGGTCGTCCGGCCGGACCCGCCCTTGGGCGAGTAGACGGCGACCGTTGACGCGGCCTGCTCCGGCGCGACCATGCGCGCACGCGCGATGAGGTTTGGCAGCGTGTCCTTGCGCTGCTCGACTAGTTTGGTCAGCTCGATGATGGCGTCGGAATCCGCGGGCAGTGTCTCGTAGAGGGTCTTGCGGTCGAGGGTGAGCAGCTTGCAGTCCTCGAGCGCGCGAACGCTGGCGGTCCGGGTCTCCTCCGAGATGAGCGCCATCTCGCCGAAGAAGTCGTCCGGGCCCATGAGCGCGATCGTGATGGTGTGCCCGGGAGACTCCTCGACGTACACCTCGCAGCGGCCCGACTCGACCACGAACATCGTGTCTCCGGGGTCGCCTTGGTGGACGATCACCGAGCCCTTGGCAGCCGACGCGGGAGCGAGCCTACGGGCCAGGGCGTGGAGGATGTTGTCCGGCAGCGTGAAGAAGATCGCAACGCGTTCCAGGATCTGGAAGCGTTTCCTGAGTTCGTCGGGCGGCCCTCCGCCCATCTGGTGACTGTCGCTCACGGCTAAGGAATTATAGAAGTGGTGTACGGAGCCTCCATCTGGGCTCCCGCCGAGTTGGGACGCAATCAGGGCGCTGGTAGATTAAAAGGGGTCCCCGCGAACTTGCGGCGAAGCCTCTGAGTTCGTGGGGGCTTTAGACTTAGCCGCCGTCGGTCCCGTGGTGTAGCCTGGCCAAACACGCGGCCCTGTCAAGGCCGAGAACGCCGGTTCGAATCCGGTCGGGACCGCCATCAGACCCGACGATCGGGTGCGGCGCGGAGGGCGTCTCGCTGGAGAGGTGGCCGAGTCCGGTTGAAGGCGACGGTCTCGAAAACCGTTATGGGTCACTGGCCCATCGAGAGTTCAAATCTCTCCCTCTCCGCTCGGGCTTTTTGCCGTACCTCCAATTAGAATGGCGCGGCCGTGCTCGAGGTCTGCCGGGGAGGAGTGACGCTCCGATAGCCCGCATCCGGCGGATTGCGATCGTCACCAGCTCGTATCCCGCCAGCAGCTCCGACTATGCAGGGGCGTTCGTGCCCGGGTTCGCATCAGCTCTGAGCGAGCGTGGTTGCCAGGTCACCGTGCTCACGCCTGACAAGGCCGGTCCCAAAGAAGCGTGCTCGACCCACTTCGTACGGTGGTTTGCGTGGGCCGGCAGCTCCAAACCGTTGGTCGACTTCAGTCTTCGCTCGCCGGCGGACCTCAGATTGATCGTTTCGCTGCTCCGGTCTGGAGAGCGGGCGTTGCGGACACTGATCGCGGAGGAGCGCATCGAGGCCACGCTCGCGCTGTGGGCCGTGCCCGCGGGATACCTGGCCTGGCGCGCAAGCCCGCCTGGCGTCCCTTATTCGGTATGGGCCTTGGGCTCGGACATCCACACGTGGGCGCGGCGTCCGCTGATCGGCAGCCTCGTGCGCCGCATTCTCCGAGACGCTCACGACCGCTTCGCCGACGGCCTCGA
>WNFA01007999.1_pt1 | contig 11289 bp, 11 predicted proteins | sample 5400481 | NCBI WGS metagenome assembly WNFA01 (sample SAMN13153340, study PRJNA577476) | soil metagenome | isolation source: 120 cm saprolite under Douglas fir tree site 2 hole 1 replicate 2 | place: USA:California | collected 2015-04-18
CCAGAAATTCAGCGTTGATGCCGGTGAAAAAATCGATGGCCGCGACACTTACTTGGTTGTCGGGCGCAACGAAGGCCAGCCGCCGCTGCGCCTTTATCTGGACAAAGAATCGGGTCTCTTGCTGCGCCTCGTCCGGTACGGCGAAACACCGCTTGGCCGGAATCCTACGCAAATTGACTATTCGGATTATCGCGAAGCGAATGGCGTGAGAGTGCCTTTCCGTTGGACCCTCGCGCGGCCCGGCAACCGCTTCACGATCCAGGTCGAACAGCTTCTGCAAAACGTGCCGGTGGACGATGCCAAATTCGCGCCGCCTCCACCGCCTCCGTCGCCAGCGCCGAAGCCTTCCGCCCCTTAAATGCGGAGAACCCTTTCGAACTAAGACGGGAAGTATCTGCGTGGTGGGCCTGCGTGCACTTGAACCACCGGCCTCGCCGTTATCAGGTCAGATCTCTAGCCTATAGGAATGGAAGGAGGGGGTGTCTGGCTGGCGGGCAACAAAATCGAGGGTTTCCGCAAGGATGAGAAACTTGAATTAGTAGATGACGTTCTGGATCCCGAAGGCACGCTGGTATCGGCGCTCGTCAGGCCTACGTAGAGACGGAAGTCAACCGATTTCTACACGAGGGCAGAACGCAGGACATGCTCATCCGGCCCACGGCCCGCGCAGCACCCTGCCAATTTACCCTCAACTACGATTGCAGGCACGCTGCGGATTCCGTAATGCTTCGCCTTGGACGCGACTTCGGTTATACGGGAGTCTCGGTCTTGGCTCTGACTTCAGTAATTATCACCGGCGTGTTCACGATTGCCAGCATTCTGCTGTTCGGAGCGAGGCGGCCCAAACGTGAGAAATAGTGCGCGGTAAGCCGTCACGATGCTTGCTTGAGAGATGAAATCGCGCTTAGGAAAGAAATACATGAAGATGACCGTCAGCGCTACACTCCCGACACCGATGAGAATGTGATGGAACAGACGGCGCCGCAGACGATTGTTGAGCATTTGGAATTGTGTGGGCAAGGTAGCCCGGTTGTAAACTGCCGGTATGAGTGGAACTGCCGTTCTGGAACGTGCCGCTGTCGTGCGCCGTGGGCGAAGGCTCGAACACTTCACCATTGGGTGGAACGCACTAGAAGGTTTAGTGGCCGTAGTCGCGGGCGTAGTGGCCGGGAGCATTTCCCTTGTCGGCTTTGGAATCGATAGCTTCATCGAAGTCACGTCGGGTTCGGTCTTGCTGTGGAGAATGTCCGTTGACGCGGAGGTTCACCAGCGCGAAAGAAACGAGAAACGTGCGCTTAAAGTTGTCGGTGTCTGTTTTTTGGCTTTGGCGGCGTACATTGCCTACGAATCCGTCAGAGATCTATGGTCTGGGCGAGCTCCCGAACACAGCATGCCCGGAATAATTCTGGCTTGTGTCTCGCTGGTCGTAATGCCTCTACTCTCGCGGGCAAAGCGAAAAGTGGGCCGTGCTCTGGGCAGCTCCGCCATGCATGCGGACGCCAAACAAACGGAGTTTTGCACTTACTTGTCGGCCATTTTGCTGGTGGGGCTACTGCTCAATACTTTCTTCGGTCTGTGGTGGGCCGATCCCGTGGCGGCACTAGTGATGGTTCCCATCATCGTGAAAGAGGGAGTGGGAGGATTGCAGGGTAAAACCTGCGAGGAATCCCGAACGGGATAATTAATTCTTCGGAGGATCGTTGGATATAGTTGGGACATCTTGTGTCCGGTGGTCGACGATTTGAAAGAGCAGGAAAGCGTGCACGGCGTCCGTTGTCTCCGGACTGGAGGTGACAAGCCGAATCCGCGCGCCGCGATCCGTTTCCAAGAATTCGTAGCGAATCTGTTCCTTGAGCCTCGTCATGGTCGCCGTGCCCGGTGGGTTGGTGTCGTGAATGAGCATCGGCGCCTTGAAATTCCCGGAGGCAAACATTTTGGCGATGTGCCCGAAATGACTCCGAATTTGATCGATGCTCGCTTTATCTTTCGGGTCGTTGGCCGTGACGTCGATTTCTCCTCCGTCGTTGAATAATCGGAAATGATGCGTGGCAACTTCGTGCGAGAAGCCCATGACATGGTCTCCACGCTTGACGACGCCTTCCGAACGCTTGTCCTGTGCCGGCGATGGATTCTGTTGAGCGCTCGCCATTCCTGGAAGGATGGCCAGCGATAAGAGAAACGGCAATGTGCGCATGATCTATTGTCCTTTCTTCCTTCGGAGCTTCGGAAAACCTGAAGCAATTCTGGCGCGCGGTCTCGGCGGCACAGCCTCCAGCAACCGCGCTACTTGACCTGGTTTTGTCTGGCGCAACCGCTTATCCCAGCCCTTCGATAATCGTTTCAGTTCGAGGCGCAGGGAGACCAGACTCCTGATTTGCTGGTCCATGTCGCGGATCTTCGAACACATCAAGGCGCGAACGTGGCGACAAGGTGCTCCGCCCCTGTCGCGCACGGCCAGAATAGTCTTCAACTCAGCGAGGGAAAAACCAATCGTCAATGCCCGTTGAACGAGTTCGACCCTAAGCTGAGATGTCGGAGGGTACTCCCGATAATTTCCGGCAGTGCGCTGCGGCAGAGGCAAGAGTCCAAGACGCTCATAGTGCCGCAACGTATCGGTGCTTACGCCCGTGAGATGGGCTAATTGTCCCGAACGCATGGAATATCCCTCCACGAGAAGAGTCTAAACGCTGGAACAAATTCCAGGGTCAAGTCGAAACTGATAGTTATTTCGACGCGGCGACTTCTTGAACGGACAGCGTATCGCCCTTCAGAGTTCCCTTAACCGTGACTCTTTGGCCAGCGAGCTTCGAGAGCTCCGCTTCATGTCCTTCCAAGGTGTAGAGCTTCTTGTCCACGGCCAGCGCGTACTTCATGCCGTCCTTCACACACATCCGGGTGCATTCGGCGGGCGTCTTGTCCTTGGCCATGTGCGTGGCACCGCACATGGAGTCCGTGACGACCCCGGTAAAGGATTGTTGCTGGGCGAACGCGATAACCGTTCCTCCGAGTGCAAAGGTGAGTGCCGCGACGACCTTTGTTCTGTTCTTCATTTCCATCGCTCCTTGTGGTTAACTTTTTTATCGAGCAACTCGGCAACCTGAAAAGTATTGAGCCACCGGGTTGTCAATCCTTTGCCGCGTCGTTGCCCTGCAGGTTGAGCGCCCCGCGCCGCAGAGCGCGTTCCTTCATCAGCGCGAAAAATACGGGCACTAGAATCAACACGTGAATCGTGGAGGTGATCATGCCGCCCACGATGGGCGCCGCAATCGGCTTCATGACGTCGGAACCGATGCCGCTCTCCCACAAAATAGGAATAAGACTTGCGAGGACTACACACACCGTCATGAGCTTTGGCCTAAGGCGCTGCACGGCACCCTCGATGACAGCTTCCTCAATGTCCTCGTGTTTTAGCGGTTTTCCGCTCGCTAGCCGGCGGTTCAATGCTTCGTGGAGGTACACCACCATGACGACTCCAGTCTCGACGGCGATGCCAAAAAGAGCGATGTATCCGACCCACACGGCAACGCTGAAGTTGTAACCCAGAAGCTTTTGCAGGATGAGCCCGCCGGTGAGCGCATAGAGCGTCGGGAAAATAAGCACCGCCGACTCCGCGACGGAATGGAAGACCATATAGAGGAGCACGAAGATAATAAAGAAGACGACCGGCAAGATGACTTGCAGCCGCTCCTTGGCCCGCAATTCGAACTCATACTCGCCTGCCCATTTGTACGTATAGCCCGCGGGCAGGTGAACCTTTTGCGTCAACATATCTTTTGCGGCCCTGACGAAGTCGCCGTAGTTCCTGGAATTTAGATCGATATAGACATAGCCGGTAAGAGCGCCATCTTCGTCGCGTACCATGGAAGGCCCGCGTGAAAACGAGATTCGCGCAACTTCTTCAATGGGAATCTGTGCGCCGGATGGGGTAGCGATCAGAACTCTGCGCAGCTCGTCTACGTTGTCACGAAAGTCGCGGTTATAACGGACGTTGACGGGGTAACGCTCGCGGCCTTCGATGTTTTCGGCGACCGTTTCGCCGCCGATTCCCGAACTGACGGCCTGCTGAACATCGGCGACCGTAAGGCCATAGCGAGACGCTTCTTCGCGGTTCACTTCGATGTTGACGTAAAAACCTTGCGAGACGCGCTCGGAAAAGATCGATCGAACCTCGGAGATGCCCGAAAGGACCTGTTGTATTTGCGCGCCGGCCTGCTGGATGCCTTCCAGCGTTGGACCCTGTATTTTCAGGCCGAGCGGAGTCTTGATTCCGGTCAATTCCATATCCAGACGGTTTTCGACCGGCATCGTCCAGGTGTTGGATAAGCCGGGGAATTGTAGCTTTCCATCCATCTCCTGGATGAGCTTTTCGTAGGTCATTCCTGTTCGCCACTGTTCTCGCGGCTTGAGCATGATGGTGGTGTCGTACATGTCGAGCGGAGCATTATCGGTGGCGCTGTCCGATCGTCCGATCGTTCCGAACACGGTTTCCACTTCCGGGAATGTGCGGATGATGCGGTCCTGTTCCTGAAGCAATTGTGAAGCTTGGCCGATGGAGATTCCCGGCAACGCTGTCGGCATGTACAATGCCGAGCCCTCAAACAACGGGGGCATAAACTGGCTGCCGATCTTTAGCGCGAGAGGAAGCGTAACAACCAGGAAAATCAAGTTGAGCAGCAAAGTAGTCTTGCGAAACCTCAGACACAAGCGCAAGACGGGCAAATAGAGAGCCTGGGTCATGCGGGAGAGTGGATTTTGAGACTCTGGCCGCAGCCGTCCGCGGATAAACAGAATCATGAGCACGGGCACGAGCGTGATGGCCAGCAGCGACGAGAAGCCCACGGCGAGCGTCTTTGTCCACGCGAGGGGCCGGAACATTCGGCCCTCCTGGGCTTCGAGGAGGAAAACCGGGAGAAACGAGACCACAATGATCAGAAGCGAAAAGAAAATGGCGGGGCCAACCTGTTTGGCGGCGTCGAGCAAAATCCTTCGCCTTTCCGGTTCAGAGACCGGCTTGGCCGCTTGATGTTCGGAGAGCTGACGGTAACCGTTCTCGACCATCACGATAGCGGCATCGACGAGGACGCCGATGGCCAAAGCCAGGCCGCCGAGCGACATGATGTTCGAACTGACGTGCAGGTAGTACATCGGAATGAAGGATGCGACCACAGCAATCGGCAACGTCAGAATGGGAATCAACGCGGACCGGAAATGAAAAAGAAAGATGATGATGACAACGCTGACGATGAGGGCCTCTTCCAGCAGATCTCGCTGCAGTGTTTCGATGGAAGCGCGAATCAGTCCCGAGCGGTCGTAACCGGACACAACTTCGACTCCGGGAGGCAATGAGGTTTTGATCTCGACGAGCTTTTTCTTGACGCCGTTGATGACGTTCAAGGCGTTCATGCCATCGCGCATAACCACAATGCCCGCCACCGTTTCGCCCTCGCCCTGCCATTCCGCCGCCCCTTCTCGAATATCCGGACCGAAGGTGACTGTCCCGAGGTCACGAATCTTGACGGAGGTGCCGTTCTTCGTGGCCAAGGGCACGGTTTCCAAGTCGCTCAACGAACGCAGATAGCCGAGTCCCCGGATCATGTATTCCGCGCCGCCCATTTCAAGCACTCTCCCGCCGACTTCATTCGTGCTGGCGCGGACTTTTTCGATGACCGTGGAAAGCGGGATTCCGTAGGCGCGAAGCTTGTTCGGGTCCAGATTGACTTGGTACTGCTTGACGAAACCACCAATTGTCGCGACCTCCGCGACGCCTGGGACAGTTTCAAGTTGGTAGCGGAGGTACCAATCCTGAATGCTGCGCAAGTCGGCAAGACTGCGCTGGTGGCTGCGGTCCACAAGGACGTACTCGTAGACCCAGCCCGCCCCCGTGGCGTCCGGTCCAATCACTGGATGGACGTTCGCCGGGAGCCCTCCCTCAATTTGCTGCATGTATTCGAGAACCCGCGAGCGCGCCCAATACAAATCGGTTCCGTCTTCGAAGACGACGAAGACGTAGGAATCGCCAAACATGGTCTGCGCGCGCACGGCTTTGACGTGCGGAGCTGCAAGAAGTTTAGTGACGATGGGATAGGTGACTTGGTCCTCGATGAGGCTCGGCGGTTGGCCGGTCCACAAAGTATGAATGATGACTTGCACGTCGGAAATGTCCGGTAACGCGTCCAGTGGAATGCGGCGCAGCGACCAGATTCCCGCGAGCACAAGAAGGAGCGTTCCCGTAAACACCAGGAAGCGATTGCGCGCGCACCAGTCGATCCATCGCCCGATCACGTTACATGCCTCCAGTGGCGTTCACGCTCAGTTGTTTGCTGGCAATGGTTTGCCCCTTCTTTTTCGCTAAGATCGTGACCTGCCAAGTTCCCCCGCTTTCCATCTGGCCGGCACCCTCATAGAGCCCGCTGCCTTTTTCTGCGAGAGGAACCTGCGTCCGCATGGCGGCCATGCCCATCGCCGGCATCCCGGGCATTGAGAATGTGATAGACACTTCAGCGCCCGCGATCGCTCCTCCGTTCGCGTCCGTGAGTTTCACGCGGAAAGTGTTAGTGCCCTTGTGCGGAGGAGACGGATCGGTTGAAAGCTCAATATTTGTTTGGGGTGCATTCATTGCTCCCGCAGCACCAACGCCAGGTGGCGGCGGAACGAAAGAACCGAGAGCCGCCTGGAGCTGGCTCTCCGAATCGATCAGAAAATTCGCGGACGTGACGATTTGCTCGCCTTCCTTGAGGCCTTTCGTGACAATGAAATCGTCTCCGGCGCGAGCGCCAAGCTCCACCTCACGCGGTTCGAGGTATCCGTCGCCCCGATTCACGAAAACAACTTGGCGCGTGCCCGACTGCAAGACGCCTGTTGCAGGAATCACCAGATGCTTTCCTGCGCTGACCTTGAGCGTGGCGTTTACAAACATGCCCGGTATAAGTTTCAGACCGGGATTCGGGAATACGAGCCGCACGCGCGTGGTGCGCGTCATCATGTCGACCTGCGGGTAGATGAAATTTACGCGGCCTTCGAAGGTGCGTCCCGGATAGGTGTCCACGGTGAGCGTCGCGCGGTCGCCGGTCTTGATTCTTCCCATGTCGGTTTGAAACACATCGGCCAAGACCCAAACCGTCGAGAGATCGGCGACGGAATAGAGGCGCGTCTCCGGCTGAACGGTTAGATTCGGCAAGGCGTTGCGTTCGGTGATGTAGCCGGAGACCGGCGATTCGACCGTGAGTTCCTGCTGCACCTGGCCTGTGGATTCGAGTCTCGCGATCTCTTTCTGTGGCACTCCCCACTGCCTGAGCCGTTCGGCCGCTGCTTCCAAAAGGGACGCTGCACCTTCGCTTACGCGTGGAACAGTGCTTCCGGCCACGCGCTGCTGATTTTGTTTCGCTACCAGGTACTCGCGCTCCGTCGCCGCGAGTTCCGGGCTATAGATGGTGAAGAGCGGCTGATCCTTGCGGAGATACTGATACGTTGCGTCGGCAAAGACCTTCTGGATGTATCCGGAATATCGCACCTGCACATAAGAGAGCCGTGTTTCATCGACGGCGACGTTTCCAGTGACACGAATTTCATCGCCCACGACTTTGCTCTCAACGCGGCCCATGCGAACGCCGATGCTCTGCATTCGTTCCGGCGAGAGTTGAACAGGTACGAGGGCAGCCTCGTGAGGCGCCATGGCCGCGCTTTCCCAACCGTTCGGGGTGTTCTTAGCCATTTCGTCGGAACCGGGTTGCATGGCCGCTTCGGTTTTCTTGTGCTGCGCGGACCGCCACCACAGAGCGCTGAGAATTCCGATGAGCGCGATATTGCCCACAAGTGCCAAGGCGAACGCATTTCGATAGTTCCGCATGTTTCTTCCTCTCTTAGCGCAGCGACAATCCCGTGAGCTGTTCGAGCCGGGCGATGGCCGTCTCGTACTCCGCCACGTTCTGCCAGTACTCCTCGTCGAGGTGCAGCACGTCGAGAAAGGCCGTTAGCAGCGCTTGGAAATCCTGCTTGTTCGATTGGTACGTCGCGAGGCCGGCCTGAAACTCCGCCCGTGCCTGGGGAGCCAGCCCTTCGCGGTGAATCTTGAGAACCTCGGAGGTTTGCTGCGCGATGACGTACTGCGCGCGCAGTTCTGATGAAACTTGTTGGGACTGGGCCTGAAGTTCGCTGCGGGCGCGGGACTGCTCCGCTTCCGCTTGCGCAAGTTCAGGGCGTTGCTTGCGTCCGCGGTAGATGGGCACGCGCACACCGAAGCTCAGCATGTAGTACGCGCGGAACTGAGTCGGGTCGGTGCGTTGCCACATGTACTGCACGTTGAAGTCCGGGTAAAAATCCTTGCGCGCGAGGTTGACCTGAAGAGATTGTTTTTCGATCATCTTCTGTGCGCTCGCGAGCTCCGGATTCTGGACTTGCGCCGCGGCCTGAAGATCGGCATAGGTCTGAACGAGAGGCGTTTCGACTAGCCCCGTCGGCTCGATGTCCGGCGAATCCTGAGCACGGTTGAGGAGCTGCTTCAATTGGGCTTCGCGCTTGCCCACTTCCAGGTGGTGCATGGCAATTTCGCGAAGCAGCTTCGTCTGTTGCAGCTGCGCTTGGAGCAAATCTTGCTGCGTCCCCATGCCCGAGCGGTAGCGTGCGTCCGCTGCTTTCTCGACTTGCTGGAGTAGCTGTCCGTCGCTTTCAAGGATTCCGAGAGTCTTCGAGAGATAGGCAAGCTGGAAATATGCTGATTTGACTTGGGCGAGGATCGAGCGGCGTACGGACTCGTACCGCTGCTGCACAACGTCAGCCTCTCGCTTCGCTATCTCGCCTTTAAGCCGCAGTTTTCCTGGATAGGGAAAGTCCTGAGAGACGCCGAGGCCAATATAGGCGAAGTCGCTGTTTGTATATCCAGCGAAAGGTCTCGGGCTTCCGACATTGAGGGAAGCGTCGAGACTTGTGAAGGAATCTGCTTCGCGGACTGCCAGCCTTGGCGCGCGGCCCGAATCTGCGGATTGTTCTGCTCCGCCTCGGTTAACAAATCCTGTAGCGGAGCGACAGCTTCAGAATGCGGATGTTGCTGCGGCGGCAAGACAACTTGAACCGAGCCGCCGGTTTGTTCTCGGCCGAAGGTTCTCGGTGCTTGCGCGAAAGAACTGAGAAGTACCGTAAGGCAGAGAATGCGGACTACAAAGAATTCATTTTGCGGTTTTTCGCCGCGTAATGCCGACATTTTATTCGCCTCCTGAGAAGGCCTCAGAATTCCAGTGATCGAGAGTGTGGAAGTGTGGTCCGCGCTGTGAATACGAACTCAGCAGCACAGAGCCTAATTAGGGACACAAATAGAGTGTGCAGGACGCACACCAATAGATAGGTCTAAATCAGAAGGGAGGCGTGAAGTGTATAAAGCTCTGGAGGGGAATGTTGCGGAGCTTCGACGCCAACATGTTGTAACCAAACCAATCGGACCACCTCAACCGATGCGAAGGGTTCAACGAGCGTAATAGCGGGCGCATTCAGTGAGACGCGCGCCGTCGGAAGCATATTCGGGCTTTGCCCGGAAACCATCGCCTTACAGCAATCGTGGCTTTGATTTGCGGGCGTGCAAGGCATGGAGCCACAGCATTTCATGCTGTCCTGGTCCGGCGTCATGGCAGACATGCAGTCTGCGAATTGCAGGAACAACAAGGCGCCTGCTGCCAGCACCAGGAATAGTCTCTTGCAATTCATACTGCTCTGACTCTAGGGATATTAGACGCACGAGTCAAGGATTCGATGCACTCTAGGTCCGCCTCAGCCAACAAAGCCGAGTGTCGCACGAGCATACCTGCTTCTGAAGCACGGGTTCTACTTTGTCAAAACTGCGCAGAATTCTGCCGACAAAATAGGAGTCCGCGCAATCCCCTGGTTGCCAAGCCGCTCTAGTCTATTGTTCTTGCTGTCGAGGCATTTCGGCGGCCCAAGGTCCCGCAGCATCTTCATACGGGTTGCACCGCGTCGGAACTCCCCGATAGTGGCCGACTCGGCCTACGCGAAGATTCGGCAAAATTTTTGGCAAAATGGTTCTTGATGACGATTCCCCCTATGAGGGAGAAAACGTGAATCGCCGCGTATTTATTGATAGTTTTGAATGGTGGACCTGGGTGGACTTGAACCACCGACCTTCTCGATCTTATCGGGACGCTCCAGCCAATGACTCGATGTAGGCGTGACTCCTCATCTTTTTGAGTTGGCGTTCTCTGTGCACGGCCTCGGAGCGGGTCGCAAACCCCTCGGAGTAGAACAATTTCCATGGCCCTCGACTCTTGATCGAAGGTGTCCGGTTATTGTTGTGCTCGAAAATGCGCTTGTCAGGTTTTCTGTATGGCCGATATAGAAGCGTCCCGTGAATTGACTTTTCAAGACGTAGGTATGAAACGCCATAAAGAGCGAATGGTGGGCCTGGGTGGACTTGAACCACCGACCTCGCCCTTATCAGGGGCGCGCTCTAGCCACCTGAGCTACAGGCCCCAACATCGCAGCGGAACCGCTCACAACTATCTCATTGTACGGTGGTTTAGTGTATTTCGCAATTGTGCCGAAATCTTGGTTTGGTACAAGACAGCAATTTCTCCGACCCAATTACTGTGCACGATATCCGAATCGCCCTTCCGTCGGTCGTGGAGACTCTACAGCCGAGGGGGTGCCAAGATGTAGTAGCTAAGCTGGAAAGTGCAATGTTTTAGCGCATTTCCAATCAACAAACAGAACGACAATGTCGATCGCTCGAAAGATAAACTCGCTAAAAGAGGAGCCCTACGATTAGGAAATTGAGCTTCAAACGGCCCCTAGCGCGCCGCCACCTGAGCCTATAACTCAAAAGTCTCGACCTGCTGCCTCATTCGCTCGAAATTCCACTGAATCCGGTCGACCCCGAACGAGAGTACCTGTGGTCCAACTTCCCGATTGCCGACGAACCGGACGGCATCGCTTACCGGAGCGCGTTTCTTTGGTTAAGAAATAACCTTGGTCGCTGCTTCGATTCAGGATATCGGTTTGCCAATCTCCCAGTGGTGTCCGTACGGATCGACGACCCTTCCCAGGCGCCAACCATGTTGATTTCCGACTGGCCACACCGTCACGGCTCCGGCAGCAACGGCCTTGGCGAATGCCGCGTCTGGGTCATCCACAACCATCACCATACGAACGGTTCCTCCGCCAAGGGTTTCAGGACTGAAGTTCTTATGTTCGGGAGACTCGTCCGCTACCCAAAACTCCGCTCCGTTTATCGACAGGCGAGCCACTACGGTTCCGTCAGGTGCATCAATGCGATACACAACCTCAGCA
>WNFA01011392.1_pt1 | contig 11278 bp, 10 predicted proteins | sample 5400481 | NCBI WGS metagenome assembly WNFA01 (sample SAMN13153340, study PRJNA577476) | soil metagenome | isolation source: 120 cm saprolite under Douglas fir tree site 2 hole 1 replicate 2 | place: USA:California | collected 2015-04-18
GACAAGGCGGCGCTCATCGAGCGCGAGTTCCACGGCAACGCCAAGGTCGAGATCGGCCGCTTCAAGGGGCTGGGCGAGATGATGGCGGACCAGCTCAGAGTGACCACGATGGATCCGGCCAGGCGCACGCTGTTGCGCGTGGTGCTGCTCACCGAGGACCGCGAGGACACCGCGGATTCGGTCGAGCGCCTGATGGGCACCAAGGCCGAGGCCCGCTTCGCCTTCATCCAGGAGCGCGCGGAATTCGCCGGCGAGGAACTGCTGGACGTGTGATCAGAATACGCTCGTGTCCCCAGCGGGACCCGTTCCGAATCAAAGGGCAACCGCGTATTTGCCAAACCCTGCCTGGACCTCGGATCTGCGGCGCACCACTACGTGCTGCGCCGCGTCCGGGGAACGCTGGCTTCCTGCGGCGCACCGCTCGTCATCCTGAGGCGCGAGCGCCGCCCTTCGAGGCTCGGCGCTTCGCGCCTCGCACCTCAGGATGACGGCGCGCGCCTCGAAGGAAGCGTTGCGCCGCGTCCGGGGAACGCTCTCGCGACGGACCGTCTTTTTCCATGTGTCCGCGGGCGGGGAAGGGAGCGTGGAAGATCTGCACCAGCATGTTGTCGGCGATCACCATGTCGAGCACCTTCCGCCGGGTCTGTTCCGCCTGATCCGGAATCTGGTCGAAGAAGGCGTGCCAACCCGGATTGCGCACGAACAGCTCGGGACGATTGGTGACATCCGAAAACACGAACATCCGCTCCGACCCCGACGCGATCACGAACGAGGTGTGGCCAGGCGTATGGCCGGGGGTCGCGACCGCGGTAATGCCCGGCGCGATCTCCTTGCCCCATTCATAGGTCGACGTGCGCTTGAGGATCTCGCCGCTGAAGACGCGCCGGTTGTTCTTGAACAAGCCTTCCATGCGGCCCGGGCTGGCACGGCTCATCTCGCCATCGTCCATCCAGAACTTGTGCTCGACCGCCGGAACGATGATCTCCGCGCTCGGGAAAGCGGGGCTCCCGTCCGCCGCGACCAGACCGTCGGCATGGTCCTGATGATAATGGGAGATGATGACGGTATCGATCGACTTGGCGTCGATGCCGGCGGCCGCGAGATTTTGCTGATATTGCCCGTGGGTGCTGTTCGGCTTGGCCGCTTCGGCAGGACCGTAGCCGGTATCGATGGCGATCAGCTTCGACCCGGTGTTGACGATGATGGGATTGAAGACCAGCGTGATGGCATCCTTCGGCAGATAAGCCGCTTGCAGCGCGGCGTTGACGTCGTCCTTCTTGGCGTTCGTCACGAAGGTATCGGGGAGCGGAAACGACCGTGCGCCGTCCGTCACGACGGTGATCTCGTAGCTGCCGAGCTTGTAGCGGTAGAATCCGGGTGCCTGCCTGCCGGTGGGGGGCGCAGCAGAATGAGCCGGCGCGAGGACCGATCCTGGGCTCATGACCGTCGTGGCGGCAGCGGCAGTGCCCCCGAGCACGGTACGACGGGTGAATTTGGGCATGGCTTTCTCCCTGTTGCCGCCCCTGTCCGCGCTGAGTTGTTCGTATCGAGACGAAGTCTCTCGGCTCGTGTCGCGTGATGGCAACACGCGCGCTACTGCATTTTCAATAATCGGCACCGCGCTTTTGTTCCTTTCCCGGCTCCGGGCGCGGCGCACACGAAGCGATGCGCTGGTGAACTGGGACCTATGCTGAATCGACGGCCATCGGGACGTTTACAAGTGCTGCATGGACCTTGGATCGGCGGCGTGAACGCTACGCGTTGCGCCGCGTCCTGGGAATGACGATCGAGGCGGAACCTTTCGGAGCATCTCCGGTTTGCGGTGAGGCGCCGAGGGCTGTCCCGCCGATTCCTGCTCAAACCGGTGCACTTTGCCCACCGATTTATCGCCCTTCCCTACCCGAACCCTGCCCCATGGCGTGCGCGAATTGCGCTCGGTCCATGTCGACGATTACAACGTCGAGCTCCGCGAGGACGGCGCCTTCTTGGGCGACCGCGCCAACAAGAAGGCGTTCCAGGCGATGCTGGATCGCTGGCGCCAAAAACTCGGCGACGCCGACCCGTTGCGGGATATTTCGACGCAAGAGCTCTACAAGCAGAAGCAGGAGCTGGAAAAAATCCTGCTGCACGGCGATCCGGTCGCGGCCGGCGTGCTGATCGGCGCCATCGAGGAGTTTTCGCATTCGCTCTGCGAGGTGGTCGAGCGCTTCCTGCAGCTCCCGGCGTGGCGCGACACGCGGCGCATCGTGATCGGCGGCGGGTTTCGCGAAGGACGCATCGGCGAGCTCGTCGTCGGGCGCACCGCCGTCCTGCTCAGGCGCGCGGGGAAACCGGTCGAGCTGCTGCCGATCCGGCACCATCCCGACGCGGCCGGCCTCCTCGGCAGCGTCGAGCTTGCGCCGGACTGGGCACGCTCGGGCTTCGATGGCATCCTCGCCGCCGATATCGGCGGGACCAACATCCGCACCGGCGTCGTCGAGCTTGCATCGGGACCGGGCTCGGCCGAAATTTGGAAATCGGAGCGTTGGCGCCACGCCGATGACGCGCCGGAGCGGGACGAGGCGGTCGAGGCGCTGATCGCCATGCTGCGCGAGCTCATCGGCGCGGCCCAAGCCGAAAAATTCCGGCTCGCGCCGTTCATCGGCATCGCCTGCCCGGGCATCATCCGCCCGGACGGCACGATCGCGCGTGGCGCGCAAAACCTGCCCGGCGACTGGGAGAGCGCGGACTTCAACCTGCCGGCCCGCGTGGTTCGGGCGATTCCGCGAATCCATGGCGAGGATGCACGGGTCATCATGCACAACGACGCCGTCGTGCAGGGCCTGAGCGAGGCCTGTTTCATGCGCGACGTTGCGCAATGGGGCATTCTCACCGTCGGCACCGGGCTCGGCAACGCGCATTTCACCAACCGCGGGCGTGGCGATGTTGATCATGCATGACGCGCGAGGCTAGCTCGGCCCGCCGAGCTCGCGGCATCGCTTACTCCTTAACCGGCTCTAGTCGAACGGCAGGCCGGTGTAATTCTCGGCGAGCGCGCGCTGGGCATTCTGCGAGCCGGTGAGGTAATCGAGCTCGGCGAGCTGGCGGCGGCGGTCGAACGCGTTGGCGTCGGCCGGCTGATGCAGCATCGTCGTCATCCACCAGGAAAAGCGCTGCGCCTTCCACACCCGGCGCAGGCAGGTCTGGGAATAGGCGTCGAGCGCATCGGTGCGGCCGGAACGATAAAATTCCGCGAACGCGCGAGAGAGCACGCGGACGTCGGCGATCGCCAGGTTCATGCCCTTGGCGCCGGTCGGCGGCACGATGTGCGCGGAATCCCCCGCCAGGAACAGTTTTCCGTATTGCATCGGCTCGACCACGACGCTGCGCATCGGGGTCACGCCCTTGAGCAGCACTTTGCCCTCCGCCAGCTTCAGATCCTCGTCGGCGGAGCATTGCAGGTAGAGCCGCGAGAGCGTCGGGGAGCGCATGCTGTAGAGCCCGAACCCGCGCTCGTGATAGGCGTAGATGAGCTCCTCGCAAGGCGGCGGCGATTCCGCGAGAATGCCGAGCCAGCCGTACGGATATTCCCGCTCGAAGCTCGTCAGCACGCCCGGGGGAATGCTCGGTCGGCACACGCCGTGGGAGCCATCGCAACCGGCGATGAAATCGCAAGCGAGCTCGACGGCTTCCCCGCCTTTGTTTCGAAAGCGGATGCGCGGCGCGGCGCCGGCGAAATCGCAGATGCCGACGTCCTCCACCTCGAACAGGATCTCAGCCCCGCCGTCGAGCCGCGCGGCAACCAGGTCCTTGACCACCTCCTGCTGGCCATAGACGGTGATGTGCTTGCCGATGAGATCGGTGAAATCCAGGTGATGCAGGCTGCCGGCAAAGCTGATGTTGATGCCGCGGTGAAGGAGCCCCTCGCGCCGCATCCGTTCGCCGAGCCCGGTCTCGACCAGGAGGTCGGCGACCCATTGCTCGATCACGCCGGCGCGAACCCGGCCCTCGATATACCTTCCCGCCGCAGCAGATGCGCGAGCATCAGGCCTGCCGGCCCCGCCCCTACGATCCCCACCTGCGTGCGCATCTCCAAATCGTTTTCCCGCTGAGGTCTACGTATGGATCGAAGTATCAGCTGTCGGGCTCTTGGGGCGAGGCATATTCCTTCCCTCCCCCTGAAAGGGGGAGGGGTAGGGAGGGGGTCGCGCTATTGGATCGCAACGAGTCAACGACTCGAACGATCTCGCTCCAGACGCCTTCCAGATTCTCGATGACGTCGTTGTTCCAGAAGCGCAGAACGGTGATCCCTTTCGACGCAAGCCATTTCGTTCGGCGCCGATCCCGAGCACGTGTGCGGTCGAAGCCGTGCTGTCCACCATCGAGCTCAAGAGCCAATCGGATTTCAGGACAATAGAAATCCAACACGTACGGACCGATTGGATGTTGGCGTCGGAAATGCAACCTCTCGAGCTGATCGCGTCGCAGCACGTTCCAAAGCTTCGTCTCGGCCCTGGTCATCTCCCTTCTGAGGCCGCGAGCTTTCGAGGTCATCGACGGGGTGCGAGAAAAACGTGAGCCTGAAGGGGACCCCCTCCCGGCCGCCATCCGAAATCGGCTGTTGCCGATTTCGGCAATCATGATTGGGCCAAGTCGGAAACATCCGACTTGGCCGCGGCCGACCTCCCCCTTGCAGGGGGAGGTGGAGCGTGTGGCACCGCCTTTGCGAGTCATCGAGGCATCCCAGTCGCAAAGCCGTCAACCGAAAGAAGGGACGATTTCCCGAAACGTTGAACTTTTCACACAAGTTCGTGCGCGGGACCCCAAGCCCTTCCGGCGCCGCCGTTTTCGCGTAAGCTGCCGTTATGAATCAAGTCAAGCTCGGTGAAGCCGAGGCGCTGTTCGCGGTGCTGCGCCAGTCGGCCGACGCGGACGTGGTCGCGGCGATCGAGGCCCTGGTCCGCGACGCCCCGGACCCGGCGCTCAACCGCGTCAACGTGCTGGATTTCGCCGCCAAGCGCGGGCTCGACCAGGAGCGGGTCATCGCCGCATTCCTGCATGCGGCCCGCGTCGGCCTGTTCGACCTCTCCTGGAACGTGCTCTGTCCCGGCTGCGGGGGCGTGCTCGACGCCAATACCTCGCTCAAGACCGTGCACGAGGACGCCTACAGCTGCGCGCTGTGCGGCGCGGGCTACGAGCCCACGCTCGACGAAATGGTCGAGGTGTCGTTCACCGTGAATCCCCGCGTTCGCCGGATCGCGGCGCACGATCCGCATACCTTGCCGATGTGGGAATACCACCGGCAGATCTTCTGGAGCACCGGCATCGACCTCCCGGAGAATTTCGAGGACATCATCGCGGAGATCGTGCTGGATTCGATCGAGTTGCCGCCGGGCGAGCGCGCTTCGCTGTCGCTGCAGCTGCCCCGGCAATTCGTCATCGTGTTCGAGCCGGTGACGCATTCGGCGCAGTTCCTCGACGTCAAGGGCGAACCGACCCGGGAGCGGCAGAATCTCACCGTGGTGTTCAACAAGGTGAGCGCGCCGGTCGCGACGCTGACGATGCGCCCGGGCCCGTTGCAGCTCTCGCTGGAGAACCGGACCGACGCGCGGGTGCTGCCGGGAGTGTGGATCGCGGGCGACGCGCTCCACGGCCTGCTCGGCAGGCGCCGGCCGTTCCTGACCGCCAAGCGCCTGCTCACCAACCAGACGTTCCGCGACATCTACCGGACCGACACGCTCGACGTCGACCAGCGCCTGAAAATCACCAGCCTGACCTTCCTGTTCACCGACCTGAAAGGCTCGACCGAGCTCTACGAGCGCGTCGGCGACCTCGTCGCCTACGAGCTGGTGCGCGCGCATTTCCGCGTGCTCAACGAGATCATCGCCGCGGAGGCCGGCGCGGTGGTCAAGACCATCGGCGATGCGGTGATGGCGACGTTCCCGACCCCGGACCGGGCGATCGCCGCGGCGTTGCGCATGCGCGAGGCGATGCGCGGCATCAAGCACGGCGACGGCGACCGCGACCTGCTGCTCAAGATAGGCATTCACGAGGGGCCGTGCCTCGCCGTCACGCTCAACGACCGCCAGGACTATTTCGGGCAGACCGTGAACATCGCCGCGCGGGTGCAGGGGCTTGCCGCGTCGCGCTCGATCTTCGCGACCGAGCCGGTCGTCGGCCATCCGCAGTCCTCGTCGATCCTTCGGACCAGCGGGCTCACGCCGCTGCCCAAACGCGCCTCCCTGCGCGGCATCGCCGACGAGTTCATGGTCTACGAAATCCCGTGACGCAGGCGTCATTCCCGGTCCGGCCCTCGGGGCCAGCCCGGAACGACCGAGTGATCAAAGCATTCGCCCAAAAAAGATTAATGGTTCTTTGGGTTTGGCGCGGGCCGCGGCGGCCAAAAGGGTTGACTTTCGCCCGCGTCTCCCTATGTTCCCGGCAGATCGAAACTGTCAGATTCGATCGCTTTCCGTGCATGTCATCGTCGTTTCACTCTCCGGCGAGACTTAAGCCGGGACGATAACGACTTTTGAGGTTGCATGCCTTTTTCCCATCTCGGCTTGTCCGACAAGGTTCTCTCGGCGGTTGCTTCCGCCGGATACACGACCCCCACCCCGATCCAGGAACAGGCGATCCCGCACGTGCTGGCGCGCCGCGACGTGCTCGGCATCGCCCAGACCGGCACCGGCAAGACCGCCGCCTTCGTGCTGCCGATGCTCACCGCGCTCGAGCACGGGCGCGCGCGAGCGCGCATGCCGCGCACGCTGATCCTCGAGCCGACGCGCGAACTCGCCGCGCAGGTCGAGGACCATTTTGCCAAATACGGGATCAATCATAAGCTCAACGTCGCGCTGTTGATCGGCGGCGTGTCGTTCGACAATCAGGACACCAAGCTGACCCGCGGCGTCGACGTGCTGATCGCCACGCCCGGGCGCCTGCTCGACCATTTCGAGCGCGGCCGGCTGCTGCTCTCCGGGGTCGAGCTCCTGGTCATCGACGAAGCCGACCGCATGCTCGACATGGGGTTCATCCCGGACATCGAGCGCATCTGCAAGCTGGTGCCGTTCACGCGCCAGACCCTGTTCTTCACCGCGACCATGCCGCCGGAGATCCGGCGCATCGTCGACACCTTCCTGCACAATCCGGTCAAGGTGGAAGTGACGCGTCCCGCCACCACGGTCGCGACCACGGCGCAATGGCTGGCGCCGAGCGGGCGTGACGCCGCGGCAAAACGCGAAACGCTGCGCCGCCTGATCCGCGCCGAAGGCTTCAAGAACGCCATCGTGTTCTGCAATCGCAAGCGCGAGGTCGCCGTGCTGCACCGCTCGCTGCTGCGCCACGGGTTTTCCGCGGTCGCGCTGCACGGCGATCTGGACCAGCCCTCGCGCATGGCCGCGCTCGACCGGTTCCGCCGCGGCGAGACCCCGCTCCTGATCGCCTCCGACGTCGCCGCCCGCGGGCTCGACATCCCCGACGTGAGCCACGTGTTCAATTTCGACGTGCCGCACCATCCCGACGATTACGTTCACCGGATCGGCCGCACCGGCCGCGCCGGCAAATCCGGCACCGCGATCACCATCACGGCGCCGAGCGACCACAAGGCGGTCGCCGCGATCGAGAAGCTGATCGGCCAGAAGATCGCCTCGATGGCGGGGCCGGTCCGCGGCGCCGAGGCGGAACCGCCCCGAGCCGAGCCGGTCCGCGCGTTCGAAAAACCCCGGGCCGCCCGCGCCGAGGCGCGCGCAGCCCCCGCCCCGCGGCACCGGCGCCCGCACGCACCCGCCAAGGTCACGCGGCTCGACGAGGCACGGCCGCCACGCCCGCAGCATCGCGCCGAGACCGACGGCGGCCACCTCCCCGCCTTCCTGCTGCGCCCCATCCGCGCGAAGGCGTAATTCTTCCAACCCTTGTAGCCCGGATGGAGCGCAGCGAAATCCGGGGCCTCGGATCCCGCATTCCGCTGCGCTCCATGCGGGCTACGATCTGGTCCGCTTGCGCTTAAGCCCCCGTGCGGCGGCGCGGCGGGCCGCCTCCAGCGCGGCCTTGGCCCAATTCGCCAGCTCCTCGGGCTCGTCATAGAGCCGGTCCGGCATTCGCCAGTAGGATTTCAGCGAACGTTCCCCGCGTTTGGTGTCGTAGGTGAAGGGCCCGCAGCCCTCCCGCTCGAACCGGGCCGCGGTGTGCTCGTCGGTCTTGAGGTAGATGAGCTCGTCGACGACGAGGCCGAACATCACGCCGTCGGCATAGATGCCGGCGCCGCCGAACATGGTCCGCACGTCGACGCGGCCGAACGCGGCAAACAGCTCGGAAATGTGCTCGGAGTCCAAGCTGGAGCCCCCGCTCCCCAAAACTCTCGGCCGTCGTCCCGGCCAAGGCGCCTGTGGCGCCGCGAGCCGGGACCTATGAACGCCGTGTTCATGGGTTCCGGCTCTCGCGCCAGAGCGCTCGGCCGGAACGACAGGTGACCTGCTACTGCGCGGCGGCTTCGCCCGCCGGCGCCAGCTCCACCGATTCGCCGCAGCCGCAGGCGGAAACCTGGTTCGGGTTGTTGAACACGAACTGGGCGGAGAGCTTGTCGATCTTGAAGTCCATCTCGGTGCCGAGCAGGAACAGCACCGCCTTGGGATCGATCAGGATGCGCACGCCCTTGTCCTCGACGATTTCATCGGTCGGAGCGATTTGCTCGGCATATTCCATCGTATAGGCCATCCCGGCGCAGCCGCCGTTCTTGACCCCCACGCGAACGCCCGCGATCGGCTTCTGCGACTGGGCAAGAAGCTCCTTGATACGCGCGGCGGCGGCATCGCTCAGCCGCATCACCTGGGGCTTGGGCCTGACCATGGCCATCATTTGCACTCCTCGATCCATCCTTATGTGGGGCCGAAGCCCGTTTCCTGCAACTTCCTACCACATATTGAGGGCGACGCGCGCCTCGTCCGACATCCGGCTCGGATCCCAGGGCGGATCCCAGACGAGATTGACCTTGACCTCGCCGACGCCGGGAACGCTCGCGACCGCGTTCTCGACCATCGCGGGGAGCTCGGCCGCGGAAGGGCAGTTCGGCGTCGTCAGCGTCATATCGACGACGACTTTGCGATCGTCGGCGATGTCGACCTTGTAGATCAGGCCGAGCTCGTAGATGTCCGCCGGGATCTCCGGGTCGTAGACGGTCTTGAGCGCGGCGACGATATCGCTGGTGAGCCGCTCGATCTCCTCGGCCGGCAAGGCGGAGCCCTGCCCATCGGCGGCTTGCTCGACCGCGGGGGTCTCGGCGCTCGGTGCGTGCACCTCGCTCATCTCGTCCACTCTCATGCGAAGAAATCCTGGGCTTTCATCAGCGCCTGCGCAAGGCTGTCGACCTCCGCGGCGGTATTATAGAGGCCGAACGAGGCCCGGCAGGTTGCGGATACGCCATATCGAGCCAACAGCGGCATGGTGCAATGGGTACCGGCCCGCACCGCCACCCCGGAATGGTCGATGATGGTGGCGATGTCGTGGGGATGCGCGCCCTGCACGTCGAACGCGACGATCGGCCCCTTGTCGCGCGTGGTGCCGAAAATGCGCACGCGATTGATCTCGCGCAGGCGTTCGTGGGCGTATTTCACCAGCGCGGCCTCGTGCGCCCGGATACGCTCCTTGCCGATCGAGCCGACGTAGTCGATGGCAGCGCCGAGCCCGATCGCCTGCACGATCGCCGGCGTGCCGGCCTCGAACTTGTTCGGGGGATCCCCATAGGTCACGCGATCCTCGTAGACCTCGCGGATCATCTCGCCGCCGCCGTTGAACGGCCGCATGGCCGCGAGGTGATCGTAGCGGCCGTAGAGCACGCCGGCACCGGTCGGTCCGTAGAGCTTGTGGCCGGTGAAGACGTAGAAGTCGCAGCCGATGTCGCGCACGTCGACGTCGAGGTGCACGGCGGCCTGGCTGCCGTCGAGCAGCACCGGAATGCCGCGCGCATGGGCGAGCCGCACCACTTCCTTCACCGGCACGACCGTGCCGGTGACGTTCGACATGTGCGTGATCGCGACGAGGCGCGTGCGCTCGGTCAGCAGCTCCTCGAAGGCGTCGAGCAGAAAATTCCCGACCTCGTCGATCGGCGCCCATTTGATCACGGCGCCGTGGCGCTCGCGCAGGAAATGCCAGGGCACGATGTTGGAATGGTGCTCCAGGATCGAGAGCACGATCTCGTCGCCTGCCCGCACCTGCTCGACCCCGAACGTATAGGCGACGAGATTGATCGCCTCGGTCGCGTTGCGGGTGAAGATGATCTCCTGCGGTTTTTCCGCATTGAGGAAGGCGCGGACCTTCTCGCGCGCGCCCTCGTAAGCCTCGGTCGCGGCATTGGCGAGATAGTGCAGGCCGCGATGCACGTTGGAATATTCGGCGGTGTAGGCGTGCTCGAGGCGATCGAGCACCGCGCGGGGCTTCTGCGCCGAGGCGGCATTGTCGAGGTACACCAGCGGCTTGCCGTAGACCTCGAGCCCCAGCGCCGGGAAATCCTCGCGGATCCGGTCAACATCGTAGCCGCCGTTCATGACCGCCGGGTGCATCATCTCCGCCTCGTGCCCCGGACGCGGTGCAGCGTATCGACGCTGCGCCGCAGATCCGGGGCCCATGTCTCACAGTTCCTGGGTCCCGGGTCTGCAGCGCACCACTGCGTGCTGCGCTGCGCCCGGGACACGAACCTTAACCACGGACGGCGAGCCATTCGGCCGCCGCGCCCATCAGCGCGTCCTTCACGCCCTCGTGCTCGAGCGTCTCGATTGCCTCGCCGACGAAGGCCTGGATGAGGAGTGCCTCGGCCTCGGCCTGCGGAATGCCGCGCGCCTTCAAATAGAACAGCAGGTTCTGGTCCAGCGCCCCGGCCGTCGCGCCGTGGCCGCATTGCACATCGTCGGCGAAAATCTCGAGCTCCGGCTTGTTGTCGGCTTCGGCGTTCTCCGAGAGCAGCAGCGCCTGCGCCATCATCTTGCCGTCGGTCTTCTGCGCGCCCGGCCGCACGATGATCTTGCCCTGGAATACGCTGCGGCTCTCGCCGTCGAGCACCGACTTGTTGAGCTCGCGGCTGAACCCGCCCGGAACGGCGTGGTCGACGACCAGCGTGTTGTCGACATGCTGGCGGCCCTTGATCAGATTCGCGCCGTTGAGCGCCAGGGTGGCGCCCTCGCCGGCAAAGCGCACGAACAGCTGGTTGCGAACCAAAGCGCCGCCGGTCGTGAAGACCAGGTCGCGCAAACGGGCGTGCGCGCCGATCGAGGCCATCAAGGTCGAAACATGAATCGCCCGAGCGCCTTCG
>WNFA01013587.1_pt1 | contig 11276 bp, 9 predicted proteins | sample 5400481 | NCBI WGS metagenome assembly WNFA01 (sample SAMN13153340, study PRJNA577476) | soil metagenome | isolation source: 120 cm saprolite under Douglas fir tree site 2 hole 1 replicate 2 | place: USA:California | collected 2015-04-18
CGCGGCGGCTACCAGCTCTTTGCGAGCACGGCGACAATTTTCGCTAGTGCGTCGAGATCGCGCGTATCAATGACCTCGCCGGGTGAATGCGAATATCGCAGGGGCCAGCCGAGCGGAATGTCGACTGTGCCGTAACGCGGGAAAACAGAGCCATCGTTGCCACCGCCAGTTACGCCGTATTGCACGGGGATTTTGTTTACCCTGGCGAGGTTCACAACGCGGTCGACGTATTCTCGCGGAGTGATGTTGGAATTGTCCACGGCGCGGATGACGAAGCCTTTGCCGATTTCAGCGTCGGCGAAGCGCTTGGATTCGAGCGGAGAGTCCGAACTGACAAACGTATCGATGGCGAAAACGAAGTCAGGCACGTTACCTTCTTTTGCTATCCGTTCCGCGAAGGCCGTCGCGCCTTTGAGGCCGACTTCTTCTTCGGTGGACCACACAAACGTGACATCGCGCCCCGGCAGATCGGGCCCGAGCGCCTTCGCGGCTTCTATTAGCGCGGCGCAGCCGACGCGATCATCGAAGCTGCGCCCGTTGGCCCGCGTCCCCAGCAGCGGGCGATACTCTTTCGGAATCGTGACCCAGTCGCCGGCTTTGATGCCCAACTTCTGAGTCTCCTCCGCTGAGTGCGTGCCAACGTAGACGTGCACGGATTCGTCCATCGCGCGCGGCCCGTGCGGCCATTCGAATCCGGGCTGATCCCAGTTTGCAGGCAACTCGAGCACGCCGGCGGCCGAATTCCCGTCTGCCTTGTGGACCAGCACGACATGGCCAAGGAAAAATTCCGTGTAGCCACCACCGAGCACGTCAACAAGCAAGCGTCCATCGGGCTCAATCGAGCGGACTTGATAGCCAATTTCATCCATATGAGCTACAAAGACGATCTTCGGGGTCTTGGCGCCGGGTTTGGCGTCGCCGAGATGCAAGATCAGATTGCCAGCGGAATCAGTCTCGGTCTCAAGCTTCTTTTTCGGGGAATAGTTCGGATTCAACCAGTCTTGAATCTGCTTGCGGACAGCGTCCTCATGACCGCTGGCTCCGTAAGTCTCAATAAGAGCCGGAAGCAACGGGGGGCCGCAGTCCGCACAGCCACCCATTGCTCCACTGCCCACGCCGCCGGTGGGCGCCGCACCGGTGACGTAGCGATAGAGCAATTCGGTCAAGGCACCGACATCGCCGATGTTGAGGGTCTCTGCAGGGGTAACTGGAAAAAGCGTGGCCACGCCGAGTTGGGCAAATCGCTGAGGAAAAGCAGTTGGCTTCACGTTCCCAGTGGTTCGAGGAGGAGCAGTGAGCTGAGGTGTAAGCGGCAAATGCGCTTCATCCGCGATCTTCTTCAACTCTGTCGCCAAGCCTGACAGAGGCGCTGAAGCATCAGCGACTCCCATCAGAATTCCTTTTCCGAGGACCGTGCGATTCACCACGGCCGCGGCTCCGGGGACAGGCCGCGGCGGAGTCAGGCGGCCGACATAGATTACCTCGTCGGGATGCAGTTCGTTAAGCAGGCGATCTATGCCGCGGCCGCCGGTCCATTGTTGTGTTACAAAAGCGACGGTTAGGGTGCCTTGAATTCTCGCGTCTCCAAGCCGAAGCGTCGCAAAGAGATTCGTGAGCGCCACGCAGCCGAAGCGATCCCCAATCGCAAACGCGGCGTATTCCTCAACGTCAAGTTTGTAGTCAGATCGGTTCAAAACAACCGGATCGAGCAGATCGACGCCCGCAGCGCGGACCTCTTCGGCGCTCGATGCTCCGATGTCCACGTACATTTCGTCCGGGTGAGCCATCTTCGGTGCGTTCTGGCGCAGCGGCTGCAGATGCACTGACAACCCGGCAAAGACGCCGTTCACTTTCTTTCCACCGCGAGTGAGCACCCAAGCCGGCTGCGCGGCGTGCAGCAGATCAAATACGGAGTTGGGCGGAGCCTGCGGCGAACGCTGAACGCGCAAGTATCCATCCGGTGTAATACCGCTGACGATGTATCCGGGCTCATCCATGGGCGTGACGATGAGCCGATGCGGCACACCATTCCCTAGCGTTACGTAGATATTGCCGAGATTGTCTGTCTTTGGAGAGAGGCTTTTCAATTTCTCTCGAATCTTTGCGGCCAGCTCCTGTTCATAACCGCTGACGGCGGGAATTCGAACGAGGCCTTCCCAATCCGACTCAGAAAACGATCGTTGCGCACAAACGCTCGAAGCGGAGAGCCCTATGAGCAGCAAAGCAAGGCAAGTTGCCCTTCGGAACAACTTTCGCATGAACATCATTGCGCCCTCCAGATTGTGTTTAGGAATTTCCGCCGGTCGAACCTGCGTGCGGGTTTACCGGCACAGCGCCTCGATCAAAGTCTCTTTCTTTTTCTCGGCGAGATCGGTCAGCGCGTCGAGTGAGGCGAAGTATCCGGCCACCACCGCCGCCGTCAAAAACGCAAATGCTTCGACCGGAAGCCAGCGATTGTCCGTCCAGCGGCCGGCAAAAAGAATAAGCGCGCTGATCCCGCCAAGGAGAATCTGCGTGCCGAAGGCGACGAGCACGGCCATGCCGGATTGACGTTGGCCGCGCATCTGGCCGAATTCGAGCTTGCGGGGAAAGTTCAACGAAGACCAGTTGGCGATGGACAATTGCCCCACACTGTTGAAAGCAATGGCGGCGAGCGTGGCAACAAAGACCGGCATGGAGGGCAATCCGACGAGGTAGGAAAAAGCGGCGATGGAGAGGGTCAATTCAAGAAAGAGCACCGCAAGCTGCATAAGGTTCTTTCCGAGAAAAACCTCGCGAAAACGCACCGGCGCGGTGAAATAGGCCTGAACTCCCTTTCCTTCATAAGCGAAGGAGTTATACGCAGGTGACATCAGAAGGAGGATGAGATAAGCCATCATGCCGGGGAAAAAAAGATCCGGCGAAAGGGGGTGTTTCGTGGCCGTAGGGTGCCGGCCGGCGAATTGCGTACCGAACAGCAAGACGAAGACCGGGGGCATGATCAGGAGGAAGAAAGCAAAACCGTTTCGCGTGAGATAACGGAACTCTTTGCGCAGGACGGCGGCAACCTGCGGGGAGAGCAAGCGGAGTGCATCCTCTTGATCGTCTCTCTGGGAGGCGGGTCGCGCCGAAACGCGCGAAGGAGCGGCGGTTTCGCTTAATTCTTCCCCGCGGTATTGCGCAGAAAACCGCCACCAGAGGAAGGCGCTGAAAAGTAATAGATAGGAAAAAACACCAGCCGCTCCAAGGATCACATCACGAGAGTGATTCGTGGCGGCTCCCGCTATGGCGCGGCCGGCCAGCGACGCAGGAAAAACGGCGAAGTACGGAAGTAGCCGCAGCGCCCAAGGCTGCGCGGAGCGGCCGTATCGTTGGAGCAGCGGCGAGATGAATTGGATCGAGACTATGAAAAATATGAACAGGGCGAAAAAGAGTTCACGAGTGCGGCGCCGCGCCAGTAGCCTCTCGAGCCAGGAGCCAATCATGCGCTCGAGAGTCACATTCATCAGCAAAAAGAGCGCGGCGATGACTAGCATCGCGGGCAGCACATTTGGATTTGCGACGCCGGCGCCCAGGGTCATGGCGAAAAGCCAGCAGACGGAAGCGATGGCCGCGAAATCGGCGAGGCCGTAGGCTAGACCGATGATATAAAACGCGCGAAGGCTCAAGGGGAACCGGAGCAAGGTGCGAAACTCGAAACCCGCGCCAAAGCCCGCCGTAAAAAGCGGAAAAGCCTGCCAGAAGAGAAAAATCCCCCAAAAAAGCAAGGCGAGCCAGGCTTCATGAGACGTCGAAAGAAACGTGTATGCGCCAAAATAAAAGGCGAAGCTGAGACCAAGAGCGAACAGAGCGCCTAAGAACCCGGTGATGATCAAACCGATCAAGTCCCAGCGATTATTTTTTCTGCGCAGGCCGTTGCGCAAAATTCGCCAGCGGAGTCCTGCGACAAGGCGAATTTGTTCCCACAGACCGGGAACTTGCGCTACATCAGCCACGAAAGCTCCTCGAGTTGGGGTCTTTCGGCGCCACCTTGTCCAACGATGGAGAGGAAAACCTGCTCAAGGGTTGTCTTGCTGCCCTCCTCGCCGGCGATTCCCGCGCGCAGCTCTTCGAGCGAGCCTTGGGCGACGAGCCGCCCTTTGTGAATGATGGCCACGTGACTGCAGAGGCGTTCGACGATTTCCAACACATGAGAAGTGAGAAAAATGGTGACGCCGCGTTCCGTCATTCGTCCGAGCAGGGCCTTGAGCGCGCCTGCGGCGAGGGCGTCCACGCCTTCAAAGGGTTCGTCGAGAAAAAGAATACGTGGCCCGTGGATCACCGCCGCGGCCAGCGCGAGCTTTTTCTGCATGCCGTGCGAATAATCGGCGATCAGCGTCTTGGGCCGGTCAGCGAGCTGCATGAAATCAAGAAGCTCTTCGGAACGGCGCAGAGTCGTAGCGCGGTCCAGCCCGTACATCCGCCCGACGAAATGCAAATACTCCCTGCCGGTGAGGCGCTCGAAAAGGCCCATGCCTTCCGGTACAACGCCGATCTGACGCTTGACTTCAACGGGATGGGCGGCGAAGTCCAACCCGAGCAGCTCCATGCGGCCCGAACTGGGAGCCAACAGCCCCGTCAACATCTTGATCGTGGTCGATTTTCCGGCGCCATTGGGTCCCAGAAAACCGAAGAACTGCCCGGCAGCAACCTTCAGGTCCATGCTGTCCACGGCCGTCAGGTTGCCGAATCGCCGGGTCAGTTTTTCGGTTACGATGGCTGTGTCGGTCATCGGGTCTCCTGCCATCCGCACAAAATCCGAAGCAAGACTCTAGCACGAGTCCACCGTCCTTCGAGAGACGTGAACAGAATGGATTTCAGGAATAGAAAAGCCGGGAGATGTCAGGCTGACTTATGCGGATCGGAGGAAGCGCCGGTCAGATGGAAATCTTTCGTAGGAAAGGCCGCAAGAACCGCTGGCAACTCTATGCGGAACACCGCGCCGCCTTCTTGGCTGTTGTAACAGAGGATCCGGCCGGCGTGTTCCTGCACAATTCCGAAGCAAATGCTGAGACCCAGGCCCGTGCCTTTTCCGACCGGTTTGGTGGTATAGAAAGGATCGAAAACGCGATGAGGCTCCTTGAGACCGGGGCCGGTGTCGGAGAAAAGGATCACCACGTTGCCGCGGTCGCGCATCGTCTTGATTGCCAGCACGCCCCCCTGCATCGAGTCCATGGCATCCACGGCATTGCTGATGAGGTTGAAGAAAACCTGCATCAGCTGATTCCCATCGCCGCGAACCCCAGGGAGCACCGATTCAAGCTGGAGCTCAATGCGCGTGCTCCCGGAGCGCAGATCCAGAGTGCGGAGCTGCACCGCGTTGGTCACCACGGTATTGATGTCCAACAGTATGCGCTCGGTAGGGACCTGCCGCGCGAAGCTAAGCAGATTGCCCACGAGAGTCTTCGTGCGGCGCGCCTGGTCTCGAATCTTTCCGGCGGTCGCTCGCGCCTTGTCGGCGAGCGACGGGTCGTCGGCGAGGAGGTCGGAGAAGCCCAGAATCGCCGTCAGGGGGTTGTTGATTTCGTGCGCCGCGCCGGCGGCGAGCTGGCCGAGCGACACCAGTTTTTCTGATTGCACGATTTGTGCTTGCAGCCGCTGCAGGTTCTCGATCGATCGCTCAGACTGCGAGAGCAATCGCACGCGCTCCGCATCCGCGACGTGACTTCGAAGGAAGATACAGACGGTCAGCGGCAACGCCGCAATCGCCACGGTCATCAAGCGGAAATCCCGCACCGCGGGGCTATCATGAGCGAATTTCAGCGTGTAGATTGCAAAGAACGGCAACGAAAACACCGCAGCCATCGCTAGACGAGAAGCGACGATGCTTTCTGCATGAAGACCTTCAGCACCGGAATCGACGGCACTGTCCGACGGGGACTCCAGCGCCGCCCGGTTCTTGTAGGCTACCGCGCCGGCCAGCGCAAGCCACAGAAAGGACGCGATCAGGGGGAGATCGTAGAGGCTCCCGGTGTAATACCGGCCGGTGTCGATCGCAACATTGACAGTGAGCACCGCGAGCATGTACAGCGTCGCTCCGCCGAATAGATGAGCGTAAACAACGCGCCAGGCTCCCGCTGACCTCAGCCAGAGATAGCCCAAACCTCCGACGATGATCAAGTTTTGCGCGTTCTCCAGCAGGTTGAAGTTGTGGTTGTAATCACCTAGCGAGGGGGATGCATAAATCCACGGCAACACAATGAAGATGTAGAGAAACGTCCACCACGTCAGCAACAGCACAAAATCAAGATAGCCGAACCGTAGCGGCACTTCGCGGTGCATGCGGTGCGGGCGCAGCGCCAGCGCCGCCATCATCGGGATTCCGCGCAAAAAGAAAACGATGTCGCCTGCATAGAGGTCCGGCATTTTCTTGTGCAAATAGACTTCGTAATAAGTCCATTGAAATTGCCCCGCCATCCAGAGCGTGCATCCCATCGCCAGAAACATCCAGAAAAAGTTTCTACGCCAGTGCGGCGTGCCGGCGTTCAGGAGCAGACCCGCATTGGCAAAGAGCGGCACGACGCACTGAACCACATTGCCGAAAGCATTCAGAAAATCACTGCCCCGCGGGAGAGCCAGAGAGATAGCCGTGTAGACCGCTAGGACTACCAGCCAAATTCCCGCCAGCCAGATGATTGTTCGGGAGGAAGACATAAAGACAGGCTTCCATTGTAGGACTGCGAGGGCAAGCTGTTGCTTTCGTATTGTCCTACGAATGGCCTAACTATAACGAACCCTGAATTCGAGATCCGGGCTGGGCTTGCCCATTGCGCTGAAAATGGCGGAGGAGGAGGGATTAACGCGGAAAATCATTAGAGAGAATCGCCTGTGTTTATGCGGCTTCCGAAATACCGCAAATCCGCCAGAACTAGTAGCAAGAACAGTAGCAAAGGCTCCTAGTTCCCTGTCCGTGTGGCTGACCACCGGTCATTTTGACAGAGAAAAATCCCCGGCAGTAGTGTTATATTTTCGAAGGGAACGGCCCCGGCGAATCTCTGGAACAGAATTCATATTTGACATACTATCCATTGAAGATGGCGACCGCTCCGCTTGCAACGCTTCGCGCGATCTCTCCCGTCAAGGAAATGGGGGCATACGAGGCTCTGTGGGCAAAAAACGACACGACGTTTTCATCGCTGGCTGAAAAGTTTCGACAACACCCCGACCACCTTCCTTCTGATTTCGTGCCGGAATACGAGGCTTATTACTTTTCGACTGTCGTACGCGGAATGCTGCGTGATGCCGGAATAAAGCAGTTCGGAGTCCGAGTTTACAGAGCGGGGGAATATCCAAAGAAGTTAAGAGATGCTGAAGACCCAGTTGAACTGTTATATTACCGAGGCCAGTGGGACCTCGTCGAAACGCGATCTGTTGCAGTCGTAGGCACGAGAGAACCATCACCATTGGGACTTGAAAGAACGGCTAGTCTCGCAAGACGCTTGGTGAAGGACGGGTTCACAGTTGTTTCCGGTTTGGCTCGCGGCGTTGATGCCGCAGCACACAAAGCTGCGATACAAGATGGTGGAAAGACAATCGCTGTCGTCGGGACACCCCTCAATCGTGTGTACCCCAAAGAGAATTCTGATCTACAAGAAGAGATCGCGCAAAATTTTCTCTTGATCTCTCAGGTTCCGGTTTATCGATACTCTAAGCAAGACTTTCGCCGGAATCGAGGGTTTTTCCCGGAGCGGAACAAGACGATGTCGGCGCTGACCGAAGCGACGATCATCGTGGAGGCTGGGCAGACTTCTGGAACACTGATACAAGCCCGAGCAGCTTTAGCTCAGGGTAGAAAACTATTTATTTCGGATAGCTGCTTCACCAATCCCTCTCTCAGTTGGCCTCACGAGTTCGAGTCCAGGGGCGCGATCAAGGTCTCAAAATACGAAGACATTCGCAGCAACCTGGCCGCGCATGCTGACCAAGATCGATGAATTAACCCTGCCGGATCACTGGCACCTAGACAGCGAGGACGAGTGTTATTTCATCGGGGAATACACTGCCGGGCAAGGCTTCGCGCACAGTAACACGAATCAGTTTATTTTCAATTTCAAGAAGAGCGTTGAGAAGCGCGGCCATTCCGATTGGATATGGAAGGAAAGAGCCATCCAGCAGGCGGCTACGGTGCTGCGCGGGTCTCTGAATCCAGCCTTCCTTCAGAATGCGACCTTCGTTCCTGTTCCACCGTGCAGGGTCGTTGCCGACCCACTCTATGATGATCGTATGAGTCAGGTGCTTCGGTTACTCGGGCCAGGGACTGACGTGAGAGAACTTGTTCTTCAGTTGGAGAGCACCGAGGGCGCTCACATCTCTCCAGATCGCCCCGGACCGCGTGAACTTTATGAGAACTATACCGTTGACGATTCTCTGATCGAGCCAGCGCCATCCCAGATTGCCGTGGTTGACGATGTTCTGACAACCGGAGCACACTTCAAGGCAATAAAGAGAATCCTGCGCGAGACCTTTCCGGATGTTGAGGTGGTGGGTCTGTTCCTGGCTCGAAGAGTCCCTAATACGGAATAGAGGCCCGGAGCGCATCAGCGGCATAGCGAATTACTCGCCATTTTCTTCGCGTTCAACTCGCTGTCGGAAATCTCTTTCCGCTTCGGTCAGGCTTGGATATTGGCCGCTCGCGTAGTTTTTCTTAACAACGTCCAAAATCCGCTCAATGGCACGACGGAAAGCAGCGTCCTTGCCAACTTTGAGTTGGCTGGCTAAGCGGTCAAGAAATTCCGTGCTCACATTCGGATTATACTTGCCCGTATACCCGTTCCGAAACTGACATGAACTAGGGGCTGAACAGGCTTCATTATCGCCCGAAAGAATGAACAATTTTCCAGTTCTAGTACGCTCCGCACTTCAAAGATGGGCCACGGAGCATTCAATAAGTCGCTATTCCTCATAGCCTTCTAAAAAATGTGCCTGTTGGCCCGGTTGTTGCGGTTACAAAGGGTGCCTGTTACCCGGGGGGAAGGAAACCCAGTCATGAATGCTGGCCGAGGAGGATGCTTATGGGTTCAAGCCATGTGATTGCGGGGAATCCAAAGACCGAACTATCAGTCCAAAATAAATCTCTGCCAAGAGATGAATATGCTTTGGAAAATGAGCTAGAGAATCGTATAAAAAACTTGGATAGACTTGTGGATAGCGTACATGCAGCTCTCGAACAGGAGTCATTCTCGGGCAAACCTCATGCTCTTGACCTCGTAATTGACCTTTTCGAAGGTACGCGAATGCCTGAATGACCTTGAACAGGCCTTTGCGTCGCACCTGGGTGTCGAGATGACCTAGCGTGGCTATTTCCGGCATGTGAATAGCAACCTGACGATACTGCCCGCCGGACTCCTTGCTTGCCTTCCAATCCCCTTGATGAAATAATTTCGCTATGATTATCGGCGACCGCCTCCGCGCAATGCGCGAAGAAAAGAAACTCTCCCAAGGTGACGTTGAAAAACGCACAGGCCTGCTTCGGTGCTACATCTCCCGCGTGGAAAATGGCCATACCGTTCCCGCCCTGGAAACGCTGGAAAAGCTGCCGCGTGCTTTCGAAGTCCCACTCTATCAACTCTTCTACGAAGGCGAAGAACCTCCCGAGGTACCACATCTTCTCAAGCGGAAGTCCACTGATGAAGGCGCTTGGGGCAGTTTCGGCAGGGATGCGCGGTATGTGAGCAAGCTTCGCCGTCTGTTGGGCAAATCGGACGAGCAAGACCGGAAACTCATTCTGTATATGACCCAGAAAATGGCTCGTCGCTAGCGGGAACGTGTTTCATTTTGTTGCCGCGTGCTACTTTTGCGACGGAGTTTTTGTACTTCCGGGTCTGTGCCCACTTTTCAAAAACACTTCATACGCATCGGGGATGGACAGAGTTTTTTCAATCCGGTCATTTCTTTGGCGGTCATGACCAAAGAGCAGTAACATTCGTCAGGAGGGACTATATGGGAAGCGGCAAAAAAGCAATGGCAACGAAGAGGCGCGATGGAGCCAAGCTCCATTTGAGCAAGATAGCTAAGAAGGCAGCGCGGACTAGACAAAAGAACGCCAACAAGAAAAAATCATAAGTGGGTCCCTAAGCTTTGTCCTGGTTGCTATACCAAGCAAGCGCGATTTTTTATGCTGAGCGGAACTGGTTCTGCCGTAGTGTCCCGGTCGCCCAGGCGCTCGGGCCACCAAAGAGAGGTAGATTACCCCTAATGACCCCGGGGCCGGAGTGCCTGGTCACAACTGCCGCTATATGTATGTGCACACACATTTGAACTCGTAGCCACCACCCGGCAGTGGCACGCCAATTGTTTGGCACTGGCCCTCTACATCAGGCGTGTCGCCTGGTGCGGGCTTCTTGGAGAATAAAGTAGGACATTCCCCAATGCATTCTGCTCGTTCATTTTGTTTGCCCTTGTCAACTACGGCTAGGGCGCACTTCGAACCCTTCGGTTCATAGATGCAAACGCACTCGAAGTTGGCAGGTTTTTTGTTGCCCATGGTCACCAGCACCAACGTACATTTACCGGTGACTTTGTTCCCTTGTGCGTCGAAGAGGTCCCTACACGTCCCTTTGTCGTCACACTTAAGCGTGAAAGGCGGTTTGTTGCTCCATATTTTTACACATTCTGCCATGACGGCCTCCCTATTCGGAACTATCGCTTTGAGTATTCAACAACTCGGAAAGGTCTTAAATTCAGGAGCTTTTCTTTGCCGCGCTCCATCGTTCCTTTGCGGCATTGCTCATCTTCACAAAAAAAGAAGGACGCATCAGCCGTTAAGCTTTTGCGCCCTCTTTTGAACTGAGCCGTAAAGTTTCTAAGCGTCTCCCGCTGCTCAATCTGGCGTGAAGATAGGGCTTCTCGTTCGCGTCGTCAATGCGATTTCTACTGCAGGACTGTGGAAAATCTGTGGACGGCTGTGCAAAATTAGAGGCCCTAGTGTCTCCCCTTCGCTTTCGCTGCCCTATCATGAGGCGTGGAATGTCACCGCTTGATAAGGAATAGTTCCACTCTGCGGTTCTTCGCCCGCCCGGCTGGGTCGTCGGACCCATCTGGCCGCGTGTTCGGCGCCACGGGCTTCGATTTGCCCCAGCCCTTCGTTTGCACGTCCGAGCCACCCTTCAGATACCGGTGCGAGACGAGCCATTGAGCCACTGCCTTGGCGCGCCGGTCGGATAGCTCCAGGTTGTACCCGTCAGCTCCTTTGCGATCCGCATGCCCATCGATATCGACGCGACGTACCCGATACGACCGGATGATAGCCCCCGCTTGTT
>WNFA01004802.1_pt1 | contig 11275 bp, 8 predicted proteins | sample 5400481 | NCBI WGS metagenome assembly WNFA01 (sample SAMN13153340, study PRJNA577476) | soil metagenome | isolation source: 120 cm saprolite under Douglas fir tree site 2 hole 1 replicate 2 | place: USA:California | collected 2015-04-18
ATTTTCGCCAAAGGCGATCCCGGCAACAGCATGATGGCGGTGCTCAAGGGCCGCGTCATGATCAGCGCCCCGTCGCCCGACGGCAGACAGGTGGTGCTGACCGTGATGCGCGAGGGCGACGTGTTCGGCGAAATCGCGCTGCTCGACGGCAACGAGCGCACCGCCGATGCGACCGCACAGATCGATTGCGAGCTCTTGGTCGTGCCGCGTCGCTCGCTTTTGGCGTTGCTCGAGCGCCGGCCGGATCTCTGCATCGACCTCTTGATCGTGCTGTGCGAACGATTGCGGCGAACCAACGAGCAGGTCGAGGATCTGGCCTTCCTCGACCTCGAAGCGCGGATCGCCAAAGTCCTGGTCCGGCTCGCCGAAGAGAACGGTGAGGGCCAATCGCCGACCAAGCCGGTCGGCGTCAAGATATCGCAGCGCGCGCTCGGCGAGCTGGTCGGCGGTTCGCGGGAAAGCGTCAACAAGCACCTGCAGGATTGGAAGCGTTCCGGGTTCATCGTGATTGAGAAAGGCGCGATCGTGATCCGCGATCTTGCGGCACTCGCGGAACTCGCCTGAGGCGGGCCTACCGCCTGAACGGCCTTCCCAAGGTGCTTTGAAAAAAATTTTCGAAAAATTGCTCGCACCTGTGAGCACCCTCACACGCTGCCGTCACGATTCCGAGATATGACCCCCCCTGACAACGGGCGAACCCGCCCGAATCCCGCGCCGATCCGGCGCATAGCATTGGGGGCAGGTCGTGGATTCTCTTCCTACGGAGCTGAGCCCACCGGCACACGAGAGCACGCGGAGGGCATGAAAGTGACCCGCAAAAACTCGCTGATTTGTGACCTCAAGACCCGCCGCCAGACGGTCGGCTGGTCCATCAAAGAATTGAGCGATCGCTGCGGAATCGACGAGGCATTCCTGAGCGATTGGGAAAGCGGCCTCGGCTCGCCGCGGTTCGACGAGATCGAGCACTGGGCTGGGGCACTCGGCCTCACTTTGGAGTTGGTTCCGGCCGAGAGCGAATCCCGGCACGGGCTCCTGGTCGATTGGGACAAACACTGCGTCAAGGTCGACGGTACACCGATCCGCCTCACTCCGATGGAGTGGAAAGCCCTGGAACGCCTGGCTCGGACGCCGGGCGAGCTGGTTACCCATCAAGCCCTGTTCCGTCACCTCTATGGCGATGATCGGCACCATCGGGCGCAGTCGACCGCCGTCCGCGTGCTGATCACCAAGCTGCGCCGGCTACTCCCTATCCGGATCGAGGCGCAATGGGGCCAAGGCTATGTGATCAGCGGTCTCGCGCCGTCGCTGCCGAACACCGACATCGGTGATGGCGCAGGCAGTAATGGCGCTGGCAGTAATGGCGCCGGTAGTAATGGCGCGGGTGGTAACGGCGCAGCTAATGGAGGCGCCAGGCCGCAGCCGGCCGTCGCGCAGGCATCGTGCGAGCGCATTGGCCTCGCGCCGAGGACGGCGCCACGCAACCCGCCGCCGATGGTGCGGGAGCTTGTCGCGCTCAGCGAACCCGCAATCCGGCGCGTTATTAGTGCGCCAATCCGCGTCGGCCCGCGGCGCGCCGAAGAACTCGGGGTCATCGAGCGGTTTCTATCCGAGCGCGGTGTGACGCGGTGTCCCGATGTCGCGACAATCCAGCAGTCACCGCTTCCGACGCTGATCTGGGACAAGATCAAGCGTAAGTGGGTTCGGCCGTCGATGACTGGACGCGTGGCGAGCTGAACGCCACAAACACACTCGGTTCGGCCCGCGCCCATTCGGTCGCGGGCCGAGCCTCTAGCGCCATCTGCCGATCCCCGTGAATGAGCGGCGCGTCCATGCGCCGCTCAAGCCGCTGCAGAAACTCTCCTCCTGTCGGCTCTTCTGATCGAAGCGGCGCGGTTCTATGATCGCGCTGGGCCGGGCGGCCAGGCGGGAGCAAATGCGACGCTTCGATGCGATCGTGATCGGCGGCGGGTTGGTCGGCACGGCGATCGGCTATGGCCTCGCGCGCGCCGGGCTCGGGGTGGCTCTCATCGACGAAGGCGACATCGCCTATCGCGCCTCGCGCGGCAATTTCGGTCTCGTCTGGGTGCAGAGCAAGGGCCTCGGTGCGCCGCATTATCAGCGCTGGACGCGGCACGCGGCCGAGGCATGGCCGCTTCTCGCCGCCGAACTCGGCGAGCGCACCGGGATCGATGTCGGGCTCGAACAAAAGGGCGGCGTCCAGCTCTGCCTCGGCGAAGCGGAGCTGGCGAAGCGCCGGGCGATGATGGAGCAGATGCATGCCGAAGCCGGCAATTTCGGCTTCGAGTACCGCATGCTCGACCATGACGAGCTGGCCGCCATGCTGCCCGGCCTCGGCCCCTCTGTGGGCGGCGCCTCGTGGACGCCCTATGACGGGCACGCCAACTCGCTTGCCCTGTTTCACGCGCTGCACAAGGGGTTTGCCGCCGCGGGCGGGACTTACCTGCCCAACTGCACCGTGAGCGAGGTTGTCGCGGCACCGCGCGACTTTCGCATCGCGGCTGGCGGCGAGACGGTAGGCGCGCCCCGGATCGTGCTCGCCGCAGGGCTCGGCAATGCCGAGCTGGCGCCGCTATTCGGGCTCAACGCGCCGGTGCGGCCGCAACGCGGCCAGATCCTGGTGACCGAACGCACGACGCGGGCCTGGCCGATCCCGCTCGGCAGCATCCGGCAGACGCCGGAGGGCAGCATCCTCCTGGGCAGCAGCGAGGAGGATGTCGGCTTCGACACCGGCCAGAAGCCGGAAATCATGCAACAGATCGCGCGCCGCGCCGTGCTGTCGTTCCCGTGGCTGGCTGACCTTCAGATCGTCCGCGCCTGGGCCGCGCTGCGGGTCATGCCGCCCGATGGCCTGCCGATTTACGACGAATCCGAGGGCTTCCCCGGCGCGTTCACCGCCAATTGCCACAGCGGCGTCACCTTGGCGGGCGCGCATGCCAAATTGTTCGCGCCGATGGTCGCCAAGGGCGCGCTCGACCCGATGCTGGCACCCTTTTCGGCCAAGCGCTTCGATGTTCCGGCCGCGGCCTGACAGCCCCGCCGCGACGATTGCGGTCGAGGTCGAGGGCCGGATTGTCCTGGTGCCGGCAGGCGCCTCCGCGGCCGCGGCGGTGCTGATGGCTGGGCTCTTCAGCATCCGCGAGACGCCGGTCGGCGCGAGCGAGCGCGGGCCCTATTGCATGATGGGCATCTGCTTCGATTGCCTCGCGGAGATCGACGGCGCGCCCAACCGGCAGAGCTGCATGGTCGCCGCGCGGCCCGGCATGCGCATCCGCCGCCAGCGCGGGGCGCGCGCCATCGAGATGGAATGACCGTCGATCTCGCGATCATCGGCGCCGGACCGGCCGGCATGGCGGCGGCGGCACTGGCCGCCGAGCTTGGCCTCGACACAATGCTCGTCGACGAGCAGGACGCTCCCGGCGGGCAGATCTACCGCGCCATCGAGCGCGTCCCGGAAGGCTCGCCAAAAGCATCGCCGCTGGGTGCCGACTATCTGGCCGGGCGGGAGCTGGCGGCCGATTTGCGCGGCAGCACGGCTCGTTATCGGCCGGCGACCACGGTGTGGCACATCGAGCCCGACGGCATTTTGTCGCTGGTTGCCGACGGAAAGAGCGAGACGGTGGCCGCGCGGCATATCCTGCTCGCGACCGGCGCGATCGAGCGTCCCGTGCCGGTCCCGGGCTGGACCCTGCCGGGCGTGATGACGGTCGGCGCCGCGCAGATCCTCCTCAAGACCGCCGACCTCGTGCCCGAAGGGCGCGCGGTGCTGGCCGGGCAAGGGCCGCTCCTCGCCCTCGTCGCGCTGCAGCTCGCCCGCGCCGGCGCGCCGCCGATCGCCGTGCTGCAGACGACGCCGCGCCGGAATTACGCCGCCGCGGTGTGCCATGTCGACGAATTGTGGGCGGGGCGCCGCGACTTGGCCAAGGGATTGGCGCTGCTCTTCGGCCTCTCTCGCGCCGGGGTCGCGGTGCGGCGCGGCGTGCGCGGGTTGCGGGCGCTTGGCCGAGGGCGGCTGGAGCGCGTTGCCTGGGACGGCGGCGAGATCGCCGCCGATCATCTGTTTCTGCATGAAGGGGTGATCCCCAACACCCAGATCAGCCTCGGTTTGCAGCTGGGGCACCGCTGGGACGACGAACAGCTGTACTGGCGCCCGGTCGTCGACGATTGGGGCCGCACCAGCCTGCCGCGAATCGCGATTGCCGGCGATGGCGGAGGGATCGCCGGGGCCGCAGCAGCAGCGCTCTCGGGTCGGCTCGCCGCGCTCGATGCGGCCGCTGCGCTCGGGCGTATCGACGAGGCCGAGCGCGATCGCCGCGCCGTGCCGATCCGCGCTGGCCTCGCCCGGGAACGCGCCATCCGGCCATTTCTCGACGCGCTCTACCGCCCGGCCGACGGCGTGCTGAACCCGGCCGACGAGGTCATCGCGTGCCGCTGCGAGGAAATCTCCGCCGGCCAGATCCGCCAGGCGGTATCGCTCGGCGCGACCGGCCCCAATCAGGTCAAGGCGTTCCTGCGCTGCGGCATGGGACCCTGCCAGGGGCGTGTATGCGGGCCGATTGTCGGCGCCGTTATCGCGAGAGCGCGCGGCGTGCCGATCGCCGAAATTGGGAATTACCGCCCGCGCGCGCCCTATAAGCCCATCACCATCGGCACGCTCGCCGCAGTGGTGGTCCCGCCCAAACCATAGTGCCAACTAACGCAGAAGACTCTTTCGCATAGCTGACCTACTATAAGCGCAAGGCTCATCCAAAAAAGCCGGCGCTACGCGAGGAGGCGATAATGGCAATAGAGATGCTGACGCGACGCCGCGTGCTGCAAACAGCCGCATTGGCGGCAGGCGGGTTGGCTGCTCCGCTGGTGCGGCGGGCGGGCGCTGCCGCATCGCCCTGCGAAGGCGGCATGGTCCTGGCTTGGCACACCAACATCGCGCCCCGCTGGCTCGACCCGCAGCAGCATGACGGCGGCGCCACCCCGGATAATTTCCTCAATGTGGTGCACGATGCGCTGATCAAGAACTTCCGCACTGAGCTCTACGACCATCCGGCGCTTGCCGATCGCTTCGATTTTGCCGAAGACGCCAAGAGCGCGACTTTTCACCTGCGCCCCAACAGCAAGTTCCACGACGGCTCGCTGGTCACACCCGCCGACGTCAAGTGGAGCTACGAGCACTACCGTGGCGCCTGGGCCACCGTGCTGCACGACAAGACTGACGGCGTCGAGATCGTCGATGACCGGACCCTGCGCTTTACCTTCAAAGGAGCATTCCTGGATTTTCCGAGGCTGCTGGGCACGTCTAACGTCACCGGCGCGGGCTGGGTCGTCCCTGCCAAATACTACCAGGAGGTCGGGCCGGACGGATTTTTGCAGAAACCGATCGGCGCTGGGCCGTACCGGTTGGTGGCGCAGCAACCGGGCACGAAGATCGAGTTCGAAGCATTCAACGATTACTACCGGCCCGTGCACGTCAAGGAATTCACCATCGTCAGCGTACCCGAGGCGGCGACGCGGGTCGCGATGCTTGAGCGCGGCGAAGCGGACATCATTTACTTCGTCCCGGGCGAGCTGATCGACCGGGTCAAGAACAACCCGAAGCTGATGCTGGCGCCGGTCGTTTCGGGGAGCTGGTGGCTCGAGTTTCCCGGTTTTCTTGATCCGAAGAACCCGTTTCACGACAAACGGGTGCGCGAGGCGGTGAGCCTGGCGATCGACCGCACGGCCATCAACGATACCGAGTCCGGAGGGATGGGTCGAGTAAGCGGCAACTGGATCAATGACGACGTGCAATACGCCCTCGACTGGCCGAAGTTCCCCCGCGACGTTGCCAAAGCAAAGCAGCTGATGACGGAAGCCGGCTACCCCAATGGCTTTACCGTCGACTGGCTTACCCCCGCGCCCAACTATTATTCGCGCGGAGAGCGCGTCGTCTCACAGCTGCAGGCGATCGGCATTCGCGCGAAGCTCCAGGTCATGGAGCGGGCTGTTTTCCTGAAACGGCAGCAGGGCGGGATGAAGGAATGGCCCGGGGTCCAGATCATCATGAACGGCGCCCGCATCGGCGCCAGCTGGGCCAATTGGTATGAATCGAACTTCAAATGTGGCGGCCAGCTCGCCGCCGATCGGGTTTGCATAAGCGATCTCGACGCGAAGTTCGACCGATATGTGGCATCCGACCAGCCGGCCGAGCGCAAGACGCTCGCCGAGCAGATCCAGCGCGAGATCCTGGAGAACTATTATTTCGTCCCGGTCTTCCGGCACGCCTTCGTCAATGCGATCGGACCGCGCATCGCCGCCAAGAAATGGCAGGACGTGTTTCCAACGGCGGTCACCACCGGCTACGCCTATCCCTGGGAAGACATTCAGCTCAAAGGTTGACGAGAACCTGGCGGCTCGCCACGGAGGAAATCATGGCAATGACGTTTCTGACGCGGCGCACGGTGCTGACCTCGGCATTGGCGACTGGTGCGCTTGCCGCACCCTTCCTCCCGCGCGCCCGCGCTGGCGGCGCGACGGGCGGCATGACCCTGGCTTGGCACACCAACATCGCGCCGCGCTGGCTCGACCCGCTGCAACATGACGGCGGCGCCACACCGGATAATTTCCTCAACGTCGTGCAGGATGCCCTGATCAAGAACTTCCGCGACAAGAAGTACGACCATCTGGCGCTCGCCGAGCACTTCGACTTCGCCGAAGACGCCAAAAGGGCCACCTTCGTACTTCGGAAGGGGCTCAAGTTCCATGACGGCTCGCCCGTCACGCCCGCCGACGTCAAATGGAGCTATGAGCATTACCACGGGTCCTCGGCGCAGGTTCTGCACGACAAGACCGCTTCCGTGACGATCGTCGACGACCGCACCGTCCGCTTCGATTTCAAGGAGCCGTTTTTGGATTTTCCGGTGCTGATGGGCACCGCAAACGCCTGTGGCGCCGCCTGGGTGGTCCCGGCGAAATATTATGAGAAGGTGGGGCCAGACGGGTTTGTGCAGAAGCCGATCGGCGCCGGGCCCTACAAGCTCGTATCACAGGAACCGGGAACCAAGCTCGAATTCGAGGCTTTTGCAGACTACTACCGGCCGGTCCACATAAAGAAATTCACGATCGTCAGCGTGCCCGAAGCAGCGACCCGCTTGGCGATGCTCGAACGCGGCGAAGCCGACCTTACTTACGGCATTCCAGGCGACCTGGTCGCTCGGATACAGAAAAACCCAAAGCTGACTTTGGCGCCGGTGGTCTCGGGCAATTGGTGGGTCGAGTTTCCCGGCTTCCAGGATCCCAAGAACCCATTCCATGACAAGCGCGTGCGCGAGGCGGTGAGCCTCGCGATCGACCGCGAAGCGATCAACCAGGCGGAATGCGCCGGACTGGGCCAGATCGACGGCAACTGGATCAATGACGACGTGCAATACGCCCTCGACTGGCCAAAATGGGAACACAACCTCGACAAGGCAAAGAAGCTGATGGCGGAGGCCGGCCATCCCAACGGTTTCACGGTCGACTGGCTGACCCCGGCACCACCCTATTATTCGCGTGGCGAGCGCATCATCTCGCAATTGAAGGCGATCGGGATCCAAGCGAAGCTCCAGGTTCTGGAGCGCGGCGTCTACAACAAAAAGCGCTCGGGTGGGATGAAAGAGTGGCCGGGCCTCAACATCCTCTTCGTTGGCGCACGCATCGGGGCAAGCTGGGCCAATTGGTACGAATTCAACTTCCGGTGCGGCGGCTATCTTTCTGCCGACCGGATCTGCGTGAGTGATCTCGACGCCAAGTTCGACCGTTACCTTGCATCGGATCGCCTTCCCGAGCGTCAGGCGCTAGCCGAGGAAATCCAACGTGCGATCCTTGAGAATTACTATTACGTCCCTGTCTTCAGGCACGCGTTCATGAATGCGTTCGGACCGCGCATCAAAGCGGCGAAATGGCAGGATGTGTTCCCGACGATTACGACGGGGTATGCCTATCCGTGGGAAGATATTGAGTTGAAGGCGTGATCTCTTTATGAAAGCAAGAAATCCGAAAACTGAAGCGGGAGATTGCCATGAAGACGGCGGTGCTGACACGGCGGACATTGTTGAGCAGCGCAGCGTTCGCGACGATAGCGCTGCCGATGCCGTTCGTGCGCCGTGCTCGCGCCGCCGCCACCGTCGTCCCCAAGGGCAAGATGACGCTCGGCTGGCACAGCAACATCGCCTCGCGCTGGCTCGACCCGCAGCAACATGACGGGACGGCGACCCCCGACAATTTCCTGTTTGCCAATCACGATGCGCTTATCAAGAATTTCCGCGATAAAAAATACGACCATCTCGCGCTTGCCGAAACGTTCGACTTCGCCGAAGACGCCAAGAGTGCGACCTTTCAACTCCGCGCGGGGCTCAAGTTTCACGACGGCTCGCCGATTACCCCCGAGGATGTCAAATGGAGCTATGAGCACTATAGCGGCGCCTCAGCCACGGCGCTCCACGAAAAGACCCATGCGATCGACATCGTCAATGACCGCACGGTGAAGTTCTCCTTCACGGAGCCGTTTCTCGAATTCCCGATCCTGATGGGCACCGGAAATGTCTGCGGCGCCGGCTGGGTCGTGCCGGCAAAGTATTACCAGAAGGTTGGCAAGGACGGGTTTGTCCAGAAACCGATCGGCGCTGGCCCCTACAAGCTGGTCTCGCAGGAGCCGGGGAGCAAGATCGAGTACGAGGCCTTCGAAGGCTATTACCGCCCGGTAAACATCAAGAACTTCACGATCATCAGCGTGCCCGAGGCGGCGACCCGCGTGGCCATGCTCGAGCGCGGCGAAGCCGACATCATCTATCTGGTCCCCGGCGAGCTGATCGATCGGATCAAGAACAATCCGAAGCTGACGTTGGCGCCGGTGGTTTCGGGCTCGTGGTGGCTCGAGTTCCCCGGCTTCAACGACCCGAAGAACCCGTTTCACGACAAGCGGGTGCGCCAGGCGGTCAGCCTCACCATCGACCGCAAGGCGATCAACGACGCCGAGAGCGGCGGCATGGGACGGGTCAGCGGCAACTGGATCAACGACGATGTCGAATACGCGATCGACTGGCCGCAATGGGAAACCAACATCCCGAAGGCCAAAGAGCTGATGAAGCAAGCCGGCTTCCCGGACGGGTTCAAGGTCGACTGGTTGACCGTGGTGCCGAACTATTTCTCGCGCGGCGAGCGCGTGATTTCGCAGCTCAAGGCGATCGGCATCCAGACCCGCCTGCAGTCGATGGAGCGGGGCGTTTACCTCAAACGCCTGGAAGGCGGGCTGAAGGAATGGCCGGGTCTCCAGATCATCATGAACGCCACGCGGATCGGCGGTTCGTGGTCGAGCTGGTACGACGGCATGTTCAAATGCGGCGGCTACAACAGCAAAGACATGATCTGCGTGAAGGAGCTCGACGATAAATTCGCCAAGTACACCGCGTCGTTCGACCGCGCCGAGCGCAAGAAGCTCGCCGAGGAGATCCAAAAGGTGATCCTTGAGGAACATTACTTCGTTCCGGTATTTCGGCACGCCTTCCTCAACGCGTACGGGCCGCGGATCAAGGCAGCGAAATGGCAGGACGTGTTCCCGACGGCACTTACCTCCGGCTACGCCTATCCTTGGGAGGACCTCGAGCTCAAGGAAACCTCGGCTGCCCAGAACTAGGCGGGCATCAACGGAGCGGCGATGGGCCAGTTCATCATTCGGCGAACGATTTACGCGATCATCACGCTGTTCATCCTCAGCCTGACCATCTTCACGGTGATCAGGCTGACCGGGGATCCGGTGACGTTGCTGGCCGAGCCTGGCGCGCGCGCCGAGGATCTCGACCGCATCCGGGTCGAATGGGGTCTCGATCAACCCTGGCCGGTGCAATACCTGACCTTTGCCAAAAACGTCTTCACCGGCGATTTGGGCAAATCGTTCAATTACCAGATGCCGGTCAGCACGCTGTATTTTCAGCGGCTGCCGAATTCGCTGGAGCTCGCGCTGGCGGCGACGCTGATCTCCTTTGTGATCGGCATCCCGGCGGGGCTCATTTCAGCGGTCAAGGTCAATAGCGCCTGGGACAATTTCGGCAAGGTGATCGCGCTGTTCGGCTTGGCGGTCCCCGGGTTCTGGCTCGGGCTGGTGATGATCCTGGTATTTTCGGTCTGGCTCGGCTGGCTGCCGACCAGCGGACAGGGCGGCTGGCGGAACCTGATCATGCCGGCGGTGGCGCTCGGCTGGTATTTCGCCGCCTCGCTCTTGCGCCTCACCCGGTCCAGCATGCTGGAGGTGCTGCGCAGCGAGTACATCAAGCTGGCCCGGCTGAAGGGCCTGCCGGGCTACGTCGTGATCGCCGTGCACGCCTTCAAGAACGCGCTCATTCCGGTGCTCACCCTGGCCGGCGTCAACCTCGTCGTCATGCTCAATGCGGCGGTGATCATCGAGGTGATCTTCGCCTGGCCGGGCATCGGACGGCTGTTGTACGAGGGCATCTTTCAGCGCGACTTCCCGCTCGTGCAGGGGGTGGTCATGGAGGCCGGCATCATGGTCGTGGTCATCAACCTGATCATCGACATCCTCTACGCCTATATCGACCCCCGCATCCGGCTGACCAGATAGGTGCGTGATGGCCTTTGTCACTGACCCAACCGATGCGGTTCTCGCCGCGACCCCGCCGCCGCGCGCCGGGGGCGGTCAGCAGAGCTGGCTCCGCCTCACGCGCGAATTGCCGATCTTGCCGCTGGCGATCCTGGTACCGTTCGTTCTGGTCGCGGTGTTCGCGGGCGCGGTCGCTCCCTACGATCCGACCGAACCGATCCCGGGCGCGAAGATTTTCGAGCAGCCCTTCTGGGTGCAGGGGGCAAACCCGCTGGCTCTTCTCGGCACCGATTTTCAGGGTCGCGACGTGCTCAGCCGGCTGATTTACGGCGCCCGCGTCTCGCTGATCGTGGGGGTCACCGGGACCATCGTCGCCGGCAGCATCGGCACCACCTTGGGCATCCTCGCCGGCTATCTCGGCGGCTGGGTCGATCAGGTGATCATGCGCGTGACCGACGCCTGGCTGGCGCTGCCGGCGCTGGTCTTCGCCATCTTCCTGGCGACGATGCTCGGCCCCAGCATGTGGAACATCGTCATCATCCTGGGGCTCGTCTATTGGACCCGCTATGCCAGGGTGATCCGCGGCGAGGTCCTAAGCCTGCGCGAGCGCGAGTTCGTCAAGCTGGCCGAGATCGCGGGCGCCTCGAGCCGGCGCGTGATCCTGCGCCACATCCTGCCGAACGTGCTGAA
>WNFA01004803.1_pt1 | contig 11273 bp, 8 predicted proteins | sample 5400481 | NCBI WGS metagenome assembly WNFA01 (sample SAMN13153340, study PRJNA577476) | soil metagenome | isolation source: 120 cm saprolite under Douglas fir tree site 2 hole 1 replicate 2 | place: USA:California | collected 2015-04-18
ACCGCGGCGACCCGATCGGCTCCGCCGCCGCCGTTACGCAGCCGCAGGTAGAGATGATCGACGTCGCCCCAGAACCAGCGACTGCGGACCCCCACGCGATAGTCAGCCACCGGGGTCGGGGGAAGGCCAAGCGCGCACGCGACGAGTAGCGCCGGAAAGTCCACGCCAGCGTCGATCGCGAGTTTGAGTGAGCCCCACAGCCGTGCGTTCACCTCCATGAAGACGTGCCTTCCCGTCGCGAGGTCGCGCTTGCACTCGACCATCGCCACACCCTGCCAGCCCAGCCGGGCAAACAGCTTCGCGCACGCCGCGACCAACTCGGCGGGTGGTACGATGCTCTCGCGATACACGCTCACGCCGCCCTCCAGCGGCTTTTCCCGCAGCCGGCGATGGGCGAACGCCGCCACGATGCGCCCATCCCACCGTAAGCCGAACAGCCCCTCGCCGGGCCCGTGCACGCGCTGCTGCAGGAGCACCGGGAACGCCCCGTCCGGCAGGCCGGCCAGCACCCCCCGACATGATGCGATGTCGTCTACGTGGGATACGTTGATCTTGCGCCGTCCGGCGCCCGTGCCGTTCGCCGCGATCACCGAGCGGTGCGGCTTGAGGACTGCGGGAAAGAAGTCCGAAGGCGGCAGGCGGAGGCTGGCACGCCGAGTCTTGAACACCACGGTCTCCGGCACCGCAAGCCCGGCGGCGCGCGCCAGATCCAGCGTCTCCGCCTTGTCCGAGGCGCGACGGTAGGTAGCGAGGTCGGGAAACGGGAGGATGACCTCGGCCGGAAGCGCGTCGCGGTACTCGAGCAGTGCCTCGACGGAGGCGTCCGTGACTGGAAGCACCAGGTCGATTGCCAACTCGCGGATCAGGTTGCTCGCTTCGCGCGCGTAGGCGCGCGGGTCGCTCAACGGATCTGACACCAGGCGGCAAGAGCGGGCCCCGCGGGAAGCACCGGCGAGCGACCAACGGTGGCGGGAGGCCACGACGACGTCGTGCTTCGCGGTGATCAGCGAGCGGGCCGCCGCGAGCGCGCTTCGCTCGTCTCCGTCCGTGATGAGGATACGCATGTGCGGTTAAACTGCCCCGACAGAACCGTGCCTGCGGGCCGAGCGGCGGGATGGCCCCACCGGTGTGGTGCGCACGCCACACTCTGAGGGACGCGACGCGGCGTCGCCCTGGCGTCGGTCTTGCACAAGGGTCCGGCGTGACCACCCCATCAAACAGAGGCGGCCCGCTCCGCGTCGCATTCGTCGGGGCAGGCAAGATGGCCCGCCTGCACGTACACGCGCTGCGGCGGGTGGCCACCCCGCACGCCATGGTCGCGGTGTGCGATGCCGCCGACGGTGCGGCCCGTGAATTCGCCACCTTGAGCGGCGCAGTCGCCTACCGAAGCCTGCCCGAGCTCCTGCGGGACGTCGGGCCACAGGTGGTGCACGTGTGCACGCCGTCGGGCACGCACTTTGAGCCGGCTCGCGCGGCGCTCCTCGCTGGCGCGCACGTATATGTGGAGAAACCCTTCGTCGAGACCGCCCGCGAGGCCGAGGAGCTGCTCGCGATCGCTGCAGAGCACGGCCTGCTCGTCTGTGCGGGTCACCAGCAAGTGCGTGATCCCGCGTACGTTGAGCTGATGCGCGGAGTCCCCGAGCTCGGCAGTATCGTGCAAGCCGACTGCCATTTCGCGTTCCGGCCGGCGGGGGCGAACGCGGAGCGAGGGGGGCCGAGCGCGCTCGCGGCCCAGTTGCTGGACGTGTTGCCGCATCCGCTGTACACGCTGGTTGCGACGCTCGAGCACGCAACGGCGCAGCCAGCCGCTATCGAGATCGCCGCGCTGACGACGGGTCTCACGGACGTGCACGCCGTACTGCGCGCCAACGGGGCGTACGGCCGCCTCTCGGTGAGCCTTCGGGCGCGGCCCGTGGCGTCTACCCTCTCGGTCTCCGGAACCGGTGGCACGCGCGTCGCCGACTTTATCCGCACTAGCATGGTAGGAGCGGCCAACACGGGTGGAGGGCCGCTGGAGAAGATGCTCAACCCGCTCCTCGAGGCAGGACAGAGTGCTGTACGCACTGTGGCGGGCGTGACGCGACGACTGGTCTCAGGCGGAGACTATCCCGGGCTCGCGGAGTTGATCGGGGACTTTTACGATGCGGTGGCGCAGGGTCGAAGCTCCCCCCTCTCGACCGATCACCTGCGCCGGGTGACGGCCCTGTACGAGGAGCTGTCCGCAAGCGTGCGTGGCGTGGCGCAACGGAGCGCCACGCCGCGGCCGACGCGCTCCGCGCCGCCGGACGGGGCTCCCGTTGCGGTCCTCACAGGAGCACGCGGGTTCTTCGGAAAGGCGATTGCCCGCGAGCTCGCCCGCCGCGGGTACCAGGTGCGCGGCATCAGCCGCTCGCCCGATCGTGAAGAGCCACATGTGCACGAGTGGTGCCGGCTGGACCTGAGTCGCGCGGCGCCCCCCGACGTCTTCACCGGCGCGGCCGTCGTAGTGCATGCGGCTGCGGAGTCCGCAGGCGGATACGAAGACCATCAACGCAACACGATCGACGTGACCCGCAACGTGCTCTCCGCCCTCTGTACGGCGGGCGTTTCGCGTCTCGTGTATGTGAGCAGCCTGTCCGTTCTGCGGCCGCCCCGCACTCCGTGGGAGCGGCAGGACGAGCGAACGCCGCTCGCGCAGCCGGGCGCCCGGCAGTTCGGCGCCTACGCATGGGGGAAAACCGAGGCCGAGCGATTACTCACGGCCGATGCGGCACGGCACGGGATCGAGACGCGGATCGTGCGGCCGGCGGCCCTAATCGACTTTCAGTATCCTGAGCTGCCGGGCTTGGTCGGCCGTCACCTGTTTGGTCGCTGGCATCTCGGTTTCGGACGCCCCGCTCTTCCCTTCGCCAGTTGTGACGTCGACGCCGCCGCAGCGGCGGTGGCGTGGTGCGCGCAGCAGTTCGACACCGCACCCGTCGTGTTGAACCTCCTCGACCCGGGAATCTCGACGCGGGGCCAGCTGCTCGCGCGGTTGCGTCGGTCCGGCTGGCGCGGGCGCGTCGCTTGGATCCCGATCTCCTTTTTCGCCGCGCTGTTCACCGTTCTGCGAATCGCGCTCGGTCTTGCCACGATGCGTCCTGCCGGCCGCATGGCCGTGTGGTCCATCTTTCGACCGCGGCGTTATGACCCTCGGCTCTCGGCCAAGGTGCTGCGCGTCGCCGCGCGCCTGGAGCCCGCGACGCTCCCCGAGCCGAACCCGTGAATCCCGCGTTGGCGGGGCTGACCGACGGCATGCCGGGCCGGCCAGCGGCGGTCGCTGGGGGCGCGGCTGTCATACCAGACCGGCGTTGGGACTCACTCACGATCAGCCTCTCCGCGTACGTGCTCACTGCGGTGGGGCGCGTGCATCAGCTGTTCTCGTTCCTTGAGCCGCTGCACCTCCCGCTCCTATCCGCCGGCCTCGCCGTCGCGTTGTACATGACGCAGCATGCCCGGGTGCGGCGACTCGATCTCGTGCTGCGACAACGCACGACGCGATGCGTGCTGGGACTGCTGGTGTGGATGGCGCTCTCCATCCCCGGCGCCCTCTGGCCGGGAGGAGCGCTTGCCGAGCTCACCGACGAGTTCGGGAAGGCGGCGCTCATGTACGTCGTGCTGGCGAGCGCGGTGCGGGGCCTGCTGGACCTGGAGCGTCTGACCTTCGCCTATCTCATCTCTGTTGGCGTCTATTCCGCCGTCGTGCTCTCTCGCTTCTCCATCGGCGGAGATCAGTGGCGACTCGCCAGCCTGTATTACTACGATGCCAACGAGTTCGCGACGCTCGGCGTCGTCTGCCTGCCACTGGCCGTCTATTTTGTGGTCCGTCCGCGCCCGCTGTGGCGGCGCCTCGCCAGCGCCGTGGCGGGAGTCTTGATCACGGTGGGGTTCGTATGGGCAGGCTCGCGCGGTGGCTTCATCGCCCTCCTCGCCGTCGGTGGGTTGCTTCTGGTCCGTTACCGCGCCATCCGTGTGGGCTGGCGCCTCTTCGCAGCGGCGCTCCTCGTGCTAGTGTTCGCCGCGACGGCGACAGACACGTATTGGCAGAAAATGGGCACCATCCTTTCACCGAAGGAAGACTATAACGTCACCGGACAGGAGGGACGGCTCCAGCTGTGGAAGCGAGGCATGGGATACATGCTCCGGAACCCCGTATTCGGAGTCGGCGCCGGTAATTTTCCCACTGCCGAAGGAACCATCTCGCCCTTGCTCCGCTCGACGCCGAGCGGACGCGGCGTGAAATGGTCCGTGGCGCACAACAGCTATGTGCAGGTGGGTGCCGAGCTCGGGATCCCAGGCCTCTTGCTGTTTCTCATCTTGCTACGGAGCGCTTTCGGCGCTCTGAGCACGATCGGCCGCGGCAACCCATCGCTCGCGTCCGACGAGCGCGGCCCACCGGCGGGGCAGCTTGCCGAGGCCCTGGCCGCCGCGCTCGTGGGCTACGTGGTCGGTGCGTTCTTTCTGTCGCTCGCCTATCGCGACCTGCTCATGGTCCTCATCGGGCTGATCGCCGGGCTCCGGAAAGTCACGGGTCCTCCACCCCGACCCATCCCGCGGCTGGCCGTATCGCGGGCCATGCCATGGCGCTCCTAACTGGTCTCATCGCAGGCGTCGCCGCCGTCTTGCTGTTACCGACGGTGTCCGACGTTATCAGTTTTGTCTGGATTGCGCTCGGCAGGCGTCTGCCCACCGGGAGCCTGTCTGCCCAGGGTGCTCGGCTCTTGTTCCTCGTCCCCGCGCACGACGAGGAGCTGCTCATCGACGCGTGCGTCCGGTCGCTGCTGTACCAGCGCGATCATCACGGCCAGGTGGACGTCGTGGTGATCGCGGACAACTGCACCGACCACACGGCGACTCTCGCCCGTGCGGCGGGAGCGCGCTGCCTCGTGCGGGACGATCGTGCGCGACCCGGCAAGCCGCACGCGATCGCCTGGGCGCTCGAGCGCCTGTCGATCGCGGCGACGGACGCCGTCGTGATTATCGACGCCGACACGATCGTCGCTCCCGACTTCGCCGCCCACCTGATGGCGTCCGGGCCACTGCGATCGAAAGCGATGCAGGCCTTCTTCGACGTGAGCAATCCCGACGAAAGCCCCCTCACGCGGATGGCGGCGGTGCTCGCGACCGCCATGCACCGCCTGGCCTATCCATTGAAGCAGCGGGCCGGCCTCAATGTGCCCCTCGTCGGCAACGGCATGCTGTTCGGCAGCGATATCCTCGTTCGACACGGCTGGCACGCGTTCTCCATTTGCGAAGACTGGGAGATGTACGCCTTGCTGAGCGAACAGGGGATCCCGATCCAGTCCGTGCCGGCTGCTCGCCTGTACGCGCAAGAAGCCCGCTCGTTGCGTCAGAGCTCGAGTCAACGGCAGCGGTGGACTGCGGGGAAGCTGACCGTGCTAACCCGAATCGGGCCACGCCTGCTCGCGACCAAACGCATCGGCGTCCGCCAGAAGCTCGACGCCTGTGCGGAGCTCGCAGCACCCGGCCCGGCCCTGCACCTCGGATTGGTGGGCGCGCTGGGTGCCGTGTGTCTCCTGCTGCGCGGGCCAGGCTCGGTCCTCGCTATCGTGGCCCTGATCGCCTCTCTGCTTCGGCCCTTGACGTATGCGGCCGTGGCGCTGACCATGCAGCCCCAACCGCGACGAGCGCTCACGGCGTTCGCCTTTCTGCCGGTCTACACCGTGTGGCGAATCGGAACGGCCGTGTTGGCGCTCCGGATGCTCGGAAACAAGCCCTGGATCCGCACCCAGCGGCACCAGCACACGCCCGTCTGACCACCACCGGTCGTCCTAACACGACACGCCGGCCTCGATACGAAACGAGGCCGGCGTGGGTGATTCCGCTACGTATGGGCCGCCTCAGTTGCTACTGAGGTGGGCGTGGTCGAACCAGAAGTAATCGGTTTCCGTCTTGGTCCCCCCGATCCCGCCCCACGTCGAGGCAAACTCCCACAGCACGAACGGGCCCCCGTACGGCACCCCCGTCGCATGGCCAATACGCTGGCCATCCAACCACCAGTCGGCCGTCCCGGCCCCGGCATCCAAGAACAGCTCCACCCGGTGCCAGACCCCGAGCGTCACCGGCACGTGCACATCCGGCTCCAGCCAATAGGTGTTGCCAAACTCCGGCTCGAACTTCAACTCGTAGGGCCCCCCAGGCGGCCCATACATGATCAGCGGCATCGACCCACTGCCGGTGAACACAAAGGTCATTTTGTTCACGCCCGAAGGGTGGCCCTGCCACGGATTACTCGGCTTCCACCAAAACCCCACGTACAGCTTGTTCACGCTCGGCAGGTTGTAGTACACCGTCCCCGGGCCCGACCCGGCCACGAACCCCACCGGATACATCAACTGCAGCACCGTGCTCGGCGACATCGGGGCGCCGACCCCGGGCACGAGCGAGACGTTCCCTGCCCCGTTGTAGATCGAGTTCCAGCCGCTCCCCCCCGGAATCGGCACATCCGCGTTCGTCACCGGGATGGCATCGGGGAACGCGTAGTCCGTCCGGACTGCCAGGCCCGCCGGCTCGTTCGGCCAGCTCCCAGGCGGCAGCACAGTCACCGTCAGCGCAGCCGACCCGCTCTGCCCCTCGCTCGTCGCCGTGATCGTCGTGGTCCCGGCCAGGAGCGCCGTCACGAGGCCGGTCGTGGACACGTTCGCCACGCTCAACGCGCTCGACGTCCAGCTGATAGCACGGCCGCCGAGCACGTTGCCGCTCGCGTCCCGAAGCGTCGCGATGAACTGCTGACTCCCGCCGACTGCGACAGTCGCGCTCGCCGGACTGAGCGTCACCGTTGCGACGGGCGCCGGCGGGGGGGCAGTGACCGTCACGGTCGCCGTCGCGCTCTGTCCTTCACTGGTTGCCGTAATCATGGTCGAGCCGGCGGAGCTGGCGCCGACCAATCCGCTCCCGCTCACGGTCGCCACCCCGGAGTTACTGCTCGTCCAGGTGATCGCCCGGCCGGTCAGAACATTGCCGCTCCCGTCCCGGAGGGTCGCCGTGAACTGCTGACTCGCCCCGACCGCGACAGTCGCGCTCGCTGGACTGAGCGTCACCGTTGCCACGGGCGCCGGCGCGGGGGTAGCGACCGTCACGGGCGCCATCCCGCTCTGTCCTTCACGGGTTGCCGTAATCACGGTCGAGCCGTCGGAGCTGGCGCCGACCAATCCGCTCCCGCTCACGGTCGCCACCCCGGAATTGCTGCTCGTCCAGGTGATGGCCCGTCCGGTGAGTGCGTTCCCGTTCGCATCCTTCGGGGTCGCGATGAGCTGCTGCGTGCCCCCGACGGTCAGGCTCGCCGTCGCCGGGCTCACGGTCACCGAGCCGACCGGTACGTTCGAAACCGAGATGGAGGCGGTGCCGCTCTGGCCTTCACTCATCGCGGTGATGGTGGCCGAGCCCGCTGCGCTGGCGCCGACGAGCCCGCTCCCGTTCACGGTCGCGACACTCGAGTTGTTACTCGTCCACGTCACCGTCCGTCCGGTCACTACGTTCCCAGCGGAATCGAAGGTCGTCGCCACAAGCTGCGCGGTCTGTCCCACCAACACGCTCGGGGACGCGGGGTTGATCGTCACCGCAGAAACCGGCACAGGCGTCACGGTCACCACGGCGGTGTCGGTCGAACCGCCCGGATTGCCGCGGGCGATTACTTTCACCTTTCCAGTGTCCGTGCCCGCCTTGTAGTGACCGTAATGCCGACCACCGGTGGTGCTCGTGTCGATAACGCTGCCGCTCGTGACGCTCCACGAGACGGACAGAGGGACCGTGTCCCCGGTGGCCGTCAAGGCGACCGCCACGAAGGAGACCATTTGGTTGGTGCGCAGCGTCACAGTTCGAGGAGAGACGACCAGCTGGGATACCGGGGTGCCCGTATCAGTGAGCTTGGCGGGTATTTCACACGCCGCGAGCGCCGCGGCCGTGAGAACGAGCGCGGTGCATCGCATTCGGGCCAACCGCTGCGAAAGCTTGAAGGTGAACGGCATAGTGTTGCGCTCCCGCTACGGGTTCACTGCTGGCAAAAAAAAAGGCCAGCGTCGACGCGTCGTCGAATCGCTGGCGGCCCGGCGGACCTCGCGAGCACTAGCCCGCCTTAGTCCCGTGGCTCTGCGTCACCGTCTTTCGACGGCTTTGCTCTGAGCAGCGTTACGTGGCTTGCTGCGGGTCTCTCCCGCAACGCCCGACCGGTGTTGGACACGAATTCCGCGTCGCGCGTGCGGCCACAGTAGCAAGGGGCGGGTTAGGGGCGCAAGTGGTGCAACCTAAGTAGATCAACGGGAGGTGCCGTAGACCGCGGACTGCCGCGTGGGGGCTGTATTCTTGTGCAATTAGGGGAGTTACGTAAAACAGCAGGCCGGGCCACGGGTGATATAGATCACGTGGCCACCTGAGCGCGATCGACGCGCCTCGTCCCTACTGACCGCTATCGGCCGCTGATGTGCACGTGATCGTACCAGTAGAAGTCGTTCTCACTCTTGGCGGAGCCCACGCCACCCCAGATGGCGCTGACTTTGTAGACCGCCATCGGAGCATCCGGGAACTGGACGTTCCCGTAGTCCGCGATCAACTGGCCGTCGAGCCACCACCGCACGATGCCGTTCGGCGGGTTCGTCGTCGTGTTGGGCGCAAGTAGCCACTCGATGCGGTGCCACTCTCCCAGGGTCACCGGGATTCGTGTCACGTTCGGCACCAGCCACTCGGATGGCAGACCGGGAAACTGCGGCAGTACTCGGAGCTCGTACGGCCCTCCCGGCGAGCCGTACATCGCGAGGTAGATGTCTCCGCCACTTCGCGGGAAGAGAAACTCGATCTTGTTCACGTTGCTCGGGTGCCCCTGCCAGGGGTTGCTGACCTTCCACCAGATGCCGACGAACACCTGTCGTAACCCCTGCAGCTCCAGCGCTTCGGCGCCGGGACCGATGCCGCCTGGGAAACCGACGGGGAAGGAATACTGCAGCACGCTGGGCGGGGACAGACGAGCGTGGGGGTCGAGCGCGAGCGTGACCAGGTTCTGCGTATTGTCCACCAGCTGCCAGCCGGGCGCGTTCAGGAGATTGAACGGGTTATCGGAAACGATGGTAAAGGCCTACGGTTCGTTCGGCCACGGGCCGCTCCCCGGCGGCACGACGGAGATCACCGCCGATGCGGTCTGGCCCTGGGACGCCGCGGTGATGGTCGCCGTCCCGGCCGTCAGGCCGGTGACGACGCCGTTCGAGTCCACGGCCCCGACCGCGGGAGCGTCACTCGCCCACGTGATGCGGGCTGAGGAGAGAGGGTAGCCGGCCGAATCGAACGCCGTCGCAAAGAGCTGCCATGAGCCCTGCAGGGGCAGGGTCGCCGTGTCGGGCTGTATGCGGATGACGGCCACAACCCGATGAATCACGCTGATCCCGGCGCGCCCAGGGAGTACACCCCCGCCCAGGCGGGTCGCGGTGACGCTGAACGTGCCCGGGTCCGACCCGGCCGTGTAGACACCCGCTGACGTGATCGTCCCGCCCGTGGCATGCCACTCGACGACAGCGCCCGGCACGGTGTCACCGCCAGCCGTCACGTCGCCGGCGGTGAACGCCTGCGTCTCTCCGGGTCCCACCGAGACGACGGGCGGAATCACGGCGATGGCCACGACGCGATCGAGCGGAGGTGACGATGCTACCGACGTGTCGCGGCAGGCGAGACAACCGGCGGCGGCGGCGACCGCGACCGGCAAGCGAACGCGCGCGAGCCGCTCCATGCGAATGGACATGAGTGCGATGGGCGTTGCCGCTCTCTCTTTTCGAGTACCGGGCGCCGTCGACGGCGAGACGGTCGCCGCCACGTGTGCCGCAAGAATTATGTGTGCGAACATTAGAGGGTACACCCCTTGCGGAACCAGTGTCGAAAAAGCGCCACAGTCACACGATGTCCCGTTGCGGTGCTGCACGGGGGCGATGCATGCCGCATCTGTGTTTCATCCCTGCAAGGTTCGCGTTCCGTCCCGCGACTACGGCGCGACGCCGACGACACGAGACGCACCATGGGGCCGCCTGGAAACTCACAGGCACCTGTTGGCGAGCGGGGGCAACGCTGCGAGCCGCTCCGCCAGGTACGCCGCCGCGATCGCGTAACCGCGCGGCGAGGGGTGACCGTCGGAGGGCAAGAGGTACAGCCCCTCCGCCCCGAGACCGCTCGCCGTCAATGGCGTAAGCAGGTTGACCACGGGGATTGTGGTCGCGGCCGCGGTGCGGGTGACCCACTCCATCTGCCCGCGCATTGTTGCCTTCAGCACCGCATGATGCGATGGATACGCGACGAAGACGAAATGAGTCGCCGGTGAACAGGATGCGAAACTCGCCCGCTTCTTTCCGCCGCGGAAATCCGTGGCCGCGATAGCCGAGGCTGTCACTGGTCATGTGATACGGCAATCTCGAGTTGCGAGCATCGACGACATCCTGGTCGGGCGCGAGAATCCCGGTATTGATCGGAAGTCTCCTGCGGTTACCGTGGCGACGCCGTCGGCGGGCGCGAGGTGCAGTAGTCGCAACACGCCTTCGGCCAGCATCATGGCCACGACCACCCCGATACCGATGGCTGCCCACCGCAGGAAGCCCTGCCGCATGTGGCTCGCCTTCCAACGGAGGGACCCCGCCCATCCGACGCAACGGGCGTGCCCGCCGCGCGTCGGTCAGGGCCATGTGTCATGTAGCAAGGGCGCCACACGCCCGTCGCCGTTGCCATGTCGCCTCGCGACCGCGCGTTCTCGCGTTGCGGGTGCGCGACACACAGGCCCACCGCCCGCGTAGAAGGATGAGGAGAAGCGGCCGCAGAATAAGGACTTATCACGGTCGGCAGGGGCGTGACTCCCCTAGCCCGCTGCTTGCCACTCAGGGGCGACGCCATGGCACCCAAGTACATCCTCGGCCTTTCGGCCTTCTTCGGGTTTTACGACAAGCCGCTGCTCAAGTTCGAGCGCATCACCGAGACGTACCTGGGCGTGGCGCCGCGCGGCTTTGGCTCGATTCGCATGGCTGGCCCGCTGTGGATGAAAGAAAAGCTCTTTTACGGAACGCGACATCCGCCGCCAGCTCGATGGCTACGAGGGAGAGGTGCTGTTCGCGGAGCACCAAGAGTCGCATGATCCGGTACGCTAACCGAGCGCCGATCGACTTCCAGCAGGTAGAGATGGCCACCCGATGAAACGACTCGTCTGCGCAGGGGAGCCGCACACCGTCCCAGGTGCCGAATTCGAGCTTTCCCGGAACGCCGCGCAGCTCGGC
>WNFA01004804.1_pt1 | contig 11273 bp, 13 predicted proteins | sample 5400481 | NCBI WGS metagenome assembly WNFA01 (sample SAMN13153340, study PRJNA577476) | soil metagenome | isolation source: 120 cm saprolite under Douglas fir tree site 2 hole 1 replicate 2 | place: USA:California | collected 2015-04-18
CCCTTGCAATTACGCTCTGTCGTTCGATTTTGATGCATAGTCATCAACTATGCAATTGACTATGCATGATTTTGAGGGTTTTCTGGTGAAAATTCCTCTTTCTTTCTTCTTTCTTTTTTCTTTCAGAACTCATATGTATGAATTGTTAGGATGGGTTCATGGAACATGCTGTCCTATGGCGCGAATAAAAGCTGAAACCCCACAACCACAATTATTTTCTCTCGCTCCTGGACTGCAAAACAAACCGTTCCCTAGTGATGTCGCGCCTCCTGAAGAATTACTGCCAGGTGACACCGAGCAAGGGACTTTGTTTGAATTGCCTGTACATTCCCGTCGGGGAAGAGCCGCGAAACTGAGTGAACCGATAAATCCTGACGATCTGACACAATCAGGCATGTTTGGGCAAGTCGAGCAAGGAAAAGTCAGAACAATGGCTGATTGTTTTGTGGAAAAGAAGCCGATTATAGAGGAGACTCAGAAAACAGTACACGGAAAAACGATAAAACGGACAGAATGGAAATGCACCTTCACTTCCCCGCCTGATCTCTGGCATTTGGACAATCCGGCAATCATCCATGTGTCAGCAATAGATCCGGAAACAATAAAACTGGCAAAAGCGGCCAAGTTACAACGGGGAAACTATGTGACTATCACCGGCAGAGTAACAAATGAACATGAACAGCCAATGGGCAATGACGCTGAACCAAGGCAGATTACTTATCTCACCTTGATAAACATTCTCTCTGTTGTGAGACCGAGTACCGCGAAAACGAAAACAAATATCGCGCCGCTCCTCGCTCGTCGCGGGTAAAATGGTTTCGCTCTTTCGCGCTACAACGCGATTTTAGATCATATTTTCTTTTGGCAATATCAATACTAACTTTTGAGGAAACTCTTTCGTAGGGGTCGCTGGTGATGTGAGAAAGGCATTGTGGTACACTTTTCAATTATCATCACACACTGCTTATCTCTCTATGAATACTCCCCCTCTGCGTTTTGAATAGTTGAGTATGGTGTCAGGGTTGATAAAATCAAAAACTTTGTTTGATGGATCGGTTATACTCTGAATGTTTGATGTTTCCCCAAGATGCGGTAAGCCTGGAATGTTTGGCAATGCTGACAAAACTGGCGGGGTTACATCCTGCCGATTTCTGAGGATCGGACTTTGCCACCATTTCAACCGGTGCGCTTTAATCGGTTTAAAGTTCCGGTGAATAATAATCGCGTGTTTATCGTGCATTTCCTGTAGTTCCCTGGCACTCATGACAGCTATTCCCTGCTCTGACAGGCTTTCGCTAAACATCTCATTTCCCTGGCGCATATTGATTGACTCGGCAAACTGTGATCCTCTGCCTAACCATTCTTCAATACCTGCTGCGGTGTCTTTGTCATTTGGCCGCAAAATAATATGGGTATCCATATTCGCGCTGATAGTTTGGGCTTCTTTCTCTCCGTAGTTTTTCTCAAGCTGGCTAAATGATTGCGCGTAGAGTTGAATAAAAATATTTCGTGACCTCACCGTTGAGACATACCCGTCAAGGTCTGGTATAGGCGTTCTGCCGATTTCATCTAGGCAGAGTAATACAGGTCTGCATCCTTTTCCCTCTACCTTGTCATAACAGGCGATGAGTCCTTTCATGAGGCTAATACAGAACACTCTCACTAAAGGCGCAAGCCGTTCCAGTTCTGTTTCTTCCCAACGCAAATATAATGTTACTGGCCTGTCACTTCGCATAATGGTATCAGGCGTAAAATCTGTTCTGGTGAAACATCTTACTAAGGTTTCTGTTAAAAAGGGCGTGAGGCTTGTTTGCAAGGTACTCCATATGCCGTAAAGCGTCCGGTTTGTATCAAGATTGACTTGTTCTATATTTGCTCCGAGAAAAGAGGTTGCTATATTTGGATCAATGGAATTGAGACGAGCTGCAACTGCTGGTAGTCCTAAGTCAATCATATGCCTGACATAGATGAGAGGAGGTACATTCTCAATTCGCGCTGCCTTAAACAGTTGCATAATCATCCTGGCCGCGCTTTTGCTCCAATAGGTATCATGATCTTTTGCGTCAAACACTAATGCTCCTGCAACTGATAAATAGGTGTCCTCTGTGACTTTTTTATGTAAAGGATCATAGCTATGCCCTACTCCCCTGGTCGGGTCAATCACGAAAACATCTCCTAATGTCGCCCTGTATCCGGCTGTCGCTAAGAACAGGTCGCCTTTGGGATCATTGATAACCAAACTGTCCTTCCATGCAACGATTTGACCTCTAATCAAGTTGCCCTTCCCTCCTCCTGTTGGAGCAATAATTAAAGAATTGCCGATTTCTTTTTTCTGCTTTGTTGGCCGAACACAAATATACTGACGGAATAGGTAAAATTGTTTCACACTGCCAAGTATCAAGCCGTCACTGACTGGTTTTCTTGATAATAATGGCTCGATCTCATCGAGTCTTGCTAAGCGTGATTTGTACAGGTTTTTATTTATCAGAAGTGGATACAGGCGGTATGCTAACCATATGCCAATGCCAATTGTTGCAAAAAACAATACACTGAGTATTGGAAATGTCGGTAAGCCTGGTAACGTAAAAATGCTTCCTGCAAGTATCGGCGCAATACTCCCCCAAAGATATGACCAAAGGCTAACAGTCATGTGTGACATGAAACGTAGCTGAAACAGCAGCAATAGCAGAAGAGAAGATACACCGATACTGATAAAAGAGTTCTGTAGAGTCAATTGAAAGTGTTTCCAGAGGATCAGTGAAACAACAAATGACAGTATGGCCGGAATTGTGACCGTGCGGATTGTTTTAGTCAATGCTACTTTGATCGTTCTCTCTCCCATTCCGGTTGCTCCTTTCCTTGTTCTTTGGTTTGCTCCCTCCTTAAATCAAGCTCTTGACGCTGCTCTAAAGATGCCTCTGTTGCTATGCGGATCATTTCCTTTGCAGGCAGTAACCGCGCTTTGGTAACAGCTAATACATGCACATGGGCTATTGGTGTATGGTCGTCATGAATTGCTGCTACCCATGAAACAGGCTTCCCTAACTTTTCTTCAAGTGCCATTGTTTTTATGGTTATCTCCCGCAATAATAAATCATGCTCCATGTTTTCTTTTGCCGGATCAGGACTAATCTTCACGCGGAAAAAGGTACTCCCCTCTTCTGATGCATCAATCATGTCGTAAGCCCCCCGTCTCGTCATCTGTCCATACGCTCCGAAAAGTGGTCGCTGTATTTTCTCGCCATTTTTGCCTTTCCTGTTTTCAATGTATTTGATATTCGCTTTTGCCGAAGACCTCTCCCCTGCTCCTTTTTTAACATAATTGACTCTGATAACTGCCACATCATGTTTGTTTGTCCTCCCCCTCTTTCAGAAACTGTTTTATCGCTCCAACAACGTCTTGTATGTTTGGGTTCCATTGCTTCACGCTTTTTATGGTTTCCGTCTGGCTGGTATCAAGGAGTGTATAAAACTCTTCTTTGGTGAATTTCTTCTCAGGGTTAATGACTTCACGGAATAACTTATTGACAAAAAGCCACCTGATTTGTCCTATTTCAAAGAGGCTTCGTCCATGAAACTGTGAGAGATTGTTCATGAGGCGGTTCATTTCTTTATGGATGGTTGCCTCAAGAACAGGTTGTGCAAGAACCTCTCGCTGGATGCGAAGTTTCTGTTGCAATCCGTCCATAAGAATAGCCTTTCCTGTTGCTGAAATACTTAGTCCTTCAAGCGATGCGAGACGTTGTAGCTCCGCTTTCTCAGATGGTTTTACCCAAATGGTAAGATGCACAGTTTGCCGTTTGTTGGATCTCTTGCGCGGTTGACGATTGGCCGGGGCAGGATAGCTCATATTAACCCAAGCTAGCGAAAAAGAGAAAGAAATATATGAGGTTTTGGTAAGAAATCAGTCTTTGAAATAGTTTTGTGAACGGGAAGTTTTTATATTCATCTGACGCGCTCGCGTCACTTTTTTTAGTGACGCAGGCTGTACGGTGGCTACGCGCTCGCATTTTGACGCGCCTTTATCTTGCCTTACACCACCGCAGTGGTTGTTACCCGGTCGCCGCGCTGCAACGCCGGGGGTTGCTTTGTGACGAAGTGTGAGTATGCACCTTGTTCACTTACACTGTGTCGCAGTGAGTACTTTTCTTCGAGCAAGCAAATTTTTCGCGGAAGCGTCGGTTTTACGTTTAGTTATCCACATTCGGAGCGTCGTTTTCAACTACTTTTCCACGAACTTCCCTATCCCCTTTTGATCCCCAGGGGTTACGGTGGTATTGTCTTTTCTGTTCCCTCGTTCCCTTCGCTTTTTCTTCCCGTTGCCAAGCAACGATAAAAAAAATTTGTCAGCAAGTTCTAGTCGGGTGAGTAACTCAGGGCTTAGTTCCGTAAAGGAGCTTGCGTCATATATTTACTATGACCACCGTAGTATCTCAACGGCTCCCTATCTGACAGCTTCGGTCACTTCGGTCACGTCAAAGCCAGCTAGTCCGTTTTTACCCATAAAACCTACCCTGTAGGAAAACGGCGGCTGCTGTGTCTGATGGCAGAGTGATATATTTTGGTATACATAAGTTGATCCTTTTCAGCACACAAAAAACCCCTTGACAACTATCGAGGGGTTTGCTAAGCTTAAATTGTTCAGGTTTAAGCTAGTTTTTCCTCAAATAACCGATTTAGAAGATCGGTTTTTTGTTGCTTTTAATTCCTTTTAGCATGGCAAAAATAATGGCTGCTTGTCAAGGGGAGAAAAAATACCGTATTTTACGGTAAAACAGTTTTACTATCTGCGCTATCAATGAGGCGGCGGATTAGGTCTTGTTGGTTTATTCGTACACCAGTTCGCTTTCTAAAATCCTCTATCAATTCATAGAGCTTATTCACCTGCTCCGGCGTTGGGTAAATGGTGATTTTCTCGCGCTTTAGCCTGTCATTCTCTGATTGTAAAACTTTCCTCTTTTGTGCTGCTTTCCTTTTTCCAAACAAGTTAAATGATGGCATAGTTTTAATCCTTCAATGAGAAAAAATAATCCAACGCCTCCTGCACAATATCATAATCATGCTCGTCGTGGTCAAGTGAATACTGCTTTATCGCTTTTATGGTTTCTGATCTGAGGTGCGTCGTATACTTAACCACTGGTGTACTTGTGGTTTTCCTGTTTTGTTGGGTTGTAGGGTTCTCTATTTGTGGTTTTGTTGGTTTGTGGGTTTTCCTACTTGTAGAGTTACTTACTTGTTGGTTTATGGGTTTACCTACAAGTACACTTGTGGTTTTGTCCACTTGTTGATTTGTAGCGTTGTTGGTTTGTGGAGCTAAGATATCAACAGGTTTTATAACCTGTCTCTGCTCTCTCAGAGTTACGGGGTTTCTTTTTTTCAATATCTCGTCTAATGATTGGCTATTTTTGCTCTTGCTCATAGATTGCTTTGGAAAGTTTTATATATTCCTGGGCTGTCTCGTCTTGCTGGTCATAAATGACTAATGGTATACCCTCTGCACTTGCAGCAACATTTTTAATAGCGAACTTAATACGATGGGGGAGGAGTAGGTGAGGGTACATCTGATCTACTAAAGCAAGTATTTTCTTTGTTATGGTTGGGTTTACCTGTACTTTCGTTGCCAGAATACCAAATATCGTAAGATGCGGATTGAGGCCGTTTTGTACCTTCTTTATGTCCTGCATAATTTCATCAAGTCCGGTCATAGCCAAATAATGAGGCTCTAAGGGGATAATGACACTATCTGAGGCGACAAGGGCGGCGACTGACAAGTAACTTTTGCCTGGCGGCGTGTCAATGATTATAAAATCGAACTCTTGGCGGAGGGGATCAATAAGAGGACGCAAAGAACCAACCATAGTAGCCGTCATACCTGCGTCAACTTGTTCTAACCCTTTCGATGCTGGTAACACTGATAAACCGTACTCGGTTTGTATAATGGCGTCCTGGGGGGTGACATCAAGAGAAGTGAATAAATCAGCCAGAGAGGTCTTTACTGAATACGGGTCAATTCCTACGCTGATAGTTGCGTTCGCGGTATGTTCGAGGTCAATAAGTAGCGTCTTATATCCTTTAAGATGTAACGCAGTAGCTATGTTAACCGCGCTTGTGGTCTTTCCAACTCCACCTTTTCTAATAGCAATACTAATAACCTTGCTCATATCCTGGGCTGTTTAATCATCATAGCAAAAAATCGTGAAAATACAAGTGGTTTTGTGGACTTGTGGGGTTGTGGGCTTCTTGGCTTCTATTCCTAGTGGTGGTGATCGACGGGTAAGAGGGGAGTGTCCTTTAATTTTTTACCGCAATATTTGTTGCTACGCAGGCAGGGGAGAGGGATAACCTGTACTATTAACTTGACAACAGGCAACTGGTTATGGCATCTTTTTTAACAATGGCAGAGCAACAACCGGAAGAAAAAAAAGAACAAAAGCCACTCTCTCACCCTGAAAAACATGCGGAAAACATTGACGATGTTCTCGCTGCCCGCACTATTGAAGAAATCTTGAAAGAAACAGCGAAAAAACTTCCTCAAGAAGACAAACAGGCAGGGCGTTCTTCTCAAAGTGGTACACACGTAAGGGATAAACTGTGTATCACTCCCATAAACTCAATTGTCTTCTCATCTCTCGGCGCAACGGTGATTGTTCTTTGGTGATAGATGAACCACAACGGAAAGTGTACTCTCAAAGATCCGCTCCTGAAAGTAGGGGAGAGGTGGAGCAATAAAACAATGCTATAATTGTTCTGCTTATTGAAGTATGTTTAATAATGAGCAGAATTTTTCTCTCAAAGAGTTTTTTTCTCCTTTAACCACAGTAAAAGCAATTTGTATTATTGCCGTTGTAGGCATTTTTGTTTTTTTCAACAGTCTTTTTAACGGTTTTGTATGGGATGATTATGATTATATTATTAGTAATCTGGCCTTTAACAAATTTGATTTCCCCGGCCTGGTCGGTGTGAATATGTATAACAGTCCAGAAGCTGGGTTTTACCGGATAATTCCGGCACTATACTTCGCAGGTTTACACCAACTATTCGGAAATAATGCGTTCTTTTACCATGCTATACAGATTATTCTTCACATTATTACCACAATACTTTTTTATCATTTCCTGAAAAAGTTGCTCAGCAACAACGTTTCTTTTTTTCTCTCTTTGGTCTTTCTTGTCCATCCGATGAACATTGAGTCAGTCGCGTATATCGCTGCTGGATCGCCAAGTATTCTGCTTTTTTTGTTTGGCATATCAGCATTACTGCTCAGCGTTAAAGACAGGATAACAATTCCACGTCTACTGCTTATTTCCGCACTACTGTTATTATCCGTATTAACGAAAGAAACAGGAGTGTTCTTTGTGCTTTTAGTGCCGCTATTGAGAATTCTCTACCGGAAGAAACAAACAGTCGCACTTATCCTTTCTGCACTTGCTGTTCTCTTGATCTATCTGATAATGCGGTTTAAAACAATTGGCTTTAACTATCATCCGTTACATAATTTCATACCGATTGACAACATTTCACAAATACAAAGACTTTATACTATTCCAAAAATAATCTTCTATTATATCCAAACATTTGTATTTCCCGCTAAATTAGCAATAGCTCAAAATTGGACAGTAACAACTCCTGATTTTCAACATTTTTTTCTTCCCATGCTGCTTGATATTATATTCTTCTTCGGTAGTGGTTTATTCGGGTTTTATGTGTATAAACAAAATCGTGAGCAGGGAAAATTATTCATTTTTTTCTGTCTCTGGTTTGTGATTGGGTTAGGACAGTTATTACAGATTGTACCGCTTGATATGACAGTTGCGGATCGCTGGTTTTATTTCCCTATGGCTGGATTATTAGGAATGCTAGGAGTAGGGATAACTGCGCTTCACCTTAACAGTAGCAGACTAACTTATCCCGTTGCGATAACAGCTATTTTGCTCATTGGTATTCTTTCAATCAGAACTATAGTGAGAAATACAAACTGGTATGACCCGGTGACTTTATATACTCACGACATCCAGGTACATGAAGATTATTATCTGGAAGGAGCTTTAGGGGAATATCTCAAGCATAAAGGGATGGTTGGTCAGGCAATGCCGCATTATAAAAAAGCTCTTGAATTAAATCCCTATCTAAGAAAGGATTATTGGTTTTATTATTGGGTTGAGAACTATAACCATACTGAAGAATAATAGCACAGCTTGATATGGTTTGTTGTCTTGACAAGGGAGAGAAAAGTTTACTACATTAAATATATGCTCATACAGATAAAAAATCTGTCTAAACTTCGTCCATTCGTTCCAATTATTCTTTTTGTCGTAGTTATTCTTTTGTTAGCTAGCGGCAGGGTATACGCAGATCCGACGAACCTCTTTACCGGTTGTTTAAGTACATCTGGAAAGACTGCAATGTATTATGCCCAGGTTGGCACCTCACCATCTTCGCCTTGCAAAAGTGGTGACCCTCAAGTATCAGCAGACTACGGCGACATCACTTCAGTTATTGCGGGTACAGGATTATCAGGCGGTGCAACGCAAGGAAACGCCACACTGTCGATAGCCGACGGAGGGGTAACGACAGCCAAAATCGCTGATGGTTCAGTAACGCAAGCGAAATTAGCATTTACTATATCCGGAGGAACACAATTCGGAGATTTCGTTCAAAATTTAGCTGGCGCAGACCTATCAAATATGGATCTACGCTACCATAATTTTGAAGGCGCAGACTTATCAAATACAAATTTTTCCGGAACTAAATTGTTTAATAGCGATCTCAAAAATACCAACCTAACTGGAGCAAATCTGGGTGCTAATCTCGAAAATATAGACATGACAACAACAACGATTACCAATGCAGATTTGAGCAGTGCAGATCTTAGCAATTGTAATCTCTCGGGAAAAGACTTTACAGGCAATAATACAGCGAACACAACTTTCAACAGTGCAAACCTCACTGGAACGAATTTTTCCAGTAAAACTTTTGTAGGAAATGCTTTTAATAGTGTTAATTTAACCAGTGCAAATATGAGCGGGACAATAACAGGATCAAGAAATATATCATTTAATACTGCAACCTTAACAAGTACCAATTTCACCGGTTTTACCACTGGGGGTGAGAGCGTAGATTTTAACAATGTGTCAGGATCACAAACAAATTTTACCAATGCAAATTTAACTAACGCGTCGTTTACTGGAAATACATTAACCAATACGATTTGGTCTAATACAATATGCCCAGATGGTACAAATAGTAATAATGACGGAAATACCTGTGTAGGTCATGGTGTTTAAGTTTATTAAGCTACATATTTGAGTACAATCCCACAAAGGTACAAAAGTTTTCAACAATCATTCCCTATAACAATCCAGTATTGGGGAATACCTCAATAAAAGTGCATTAATGGAAACCTCTCCAACCATACGGTATGTTTACTCCCAAAGACTCGGCTGTATTCTCACTTCTCGTCGTAACGGGTGGCGTTCTCCTGTGCTGGCATTGACCACAACCGAAAGTGTACGCTCAAAAATCCTCTCTTGTCTGCATGTCGGGCAAAGGTGAGAAGCGTTATGCTGGTCTTTTAACACGCGCTCAAGTGTTCGGTCTCCGTCCCATATGCGCGACACATGCCAGGTGATACCTTCTTTGCTAATTGCTCTCATAAACGTCGCGCCTCGTCCGTTCCGGTGCTGCTGGACTCGTTCTTGTACATCTTCACTAAAGCCTAAATAATGTTTTGCGTGTTTCAATGCGTGATCCAGGTGAATGAGATACACTTTTTTCCCTGTGAGGTCGATCTGGCGGGGAAGTGACGCTTCATACTGAGGAAACGGAATAAGGACATATACATCAAGACGTTTGAACAGGGAAGCGGATCGTTGTTCTGTAGCGAGCATAAACAGTTATGCTAACAAACGATGTTAAGAAATGAGTAAGGTAGGGAAGTGTAAGAATTGTGTAAGATTTCATGAAACGTTGTCCTGCGGTAAACTAATTTGACAAATCTCCTCTATGCTAGAAATAGTTAGGAGGTGATGGTATGACACAGAACGAATTAAAAATGCTGTTTTGGCTCTGGATCGCTGGATTTAAACCTGCAAAAACTGAACGGACAGAAACAGGGATAAGAGTAACCTGGAAGCACGTTTCATCCGTTTAGCTCATTCGCACGCAGGGGAGAGGTGAGAGCAGTAACCGAGCAGGTATGATCCTAATTTATTATTGAAGGTAGGAGTTTGTTGAGTAAATCAACCATTGTATCAACTTCGCTTATGTCAATGAGTATATTGGGTCTATGTGTAACGAAATCATAGATATCTTTGTGAATAGATACAAAGCTGTCAACAAAGCGTTGCTCATCAGGAGATAGGATTTTTTCATTTCGGGCGCTATCTATCATTTCTTTCGGAGCCAGGTCGTTTCTGTTTGCTGTTTTAGATTGTGGGTTTATTCTTTTTGCCTTCTCATAAATTACCAAGCTCAGAATTGTACGGAAACCAATGGCTACTAGGTTTGGACTAATATCCTTTGCTGCATTAAATTCTTTCAGCAGTTCTGCGAGCTTACTGTCTTTTACTCTCTTGATATAGTCCTCAAGTATTGGCTTTACTTCATATTCCTGGTCAAGCCGACTAAGTGCACCATCGATATAACTCACGAATACAGACCGTAGCTCATTAAAAATTTCTACATCTGTTTCCTGTCGATATCCACCAAGGTCGCTATTAATTTTAATGTCTATGATCGGATTAAACGTACTAAGCGCAGCATACTTACGAAACGCTGCTGTCCACTTATTTAACCACTCATCAACTAGAGCATATGGGCGAGATACACCTATTCGGTTGGTTGTATCAGTAGCGAAGTTAATATTGAGCAGGTCTTCACGAGCTTCTTTAAGTTCTTGCGAAAGCTTGAGTCTGCGTAGTTCCATATGTTTTCTCTTTTCAATCAGATCAATTTGGTGTGACTATACATTATACTCTCGCTGCTGTCCACCAGTTATTACCTTAGTCTCAAACTATCTGAACTCCGCTTTAGCTTTGTCTTCGAGCAGGATCTCGCGGAGGTCTGTTGTACGCGCTTCTCACACTGGCTATCGCTTCTTTCGAGGTGTATTGTTCTTTGCCCTCCGGCGCAAGATTGGCGTAGAGAAGCCCTAAACGTTTCGCTTCCGACTCCGGTATTTTGTCATCTCGCATCTGGCACGCCATCCAGAAACCGACAGCATTGCGATTTCCCTCTCTGGCCTTTGCTAATGCCTGCTGCAACCAATATTCGCC
>WNFA01005938.1_pt1 | contig 11273 bp, 4 predicted proteins | sample 5400481 | NCBI WGS metagenome assembly WNFA01 (sample SAMN13153340, study PRJNA577476) | soil metagenome | isolation source: 120 cm saprolite under Douglas fir tree site 2 hole 1 replicate 2 | place: USA:California | collected 2015-04-18
GGAAGTGCGATCTGCTATTCAACAGATTGCCTTGGAGCATCGTCGGCGATACGGCTATCGGCGAATCACGGCGGAGCTGCACCGTCGAGGGATGCAGGTAAACCACAAACGGGTGGTGCGGATCATGCGGGAAGATAGCTTGCTTGGCATACAACCGAAGCGATTCGTGGTGACCACGAACTCGAGCCACAAGTTTGAGGTTTATCTGAACTTAGCCGCTCGGATGAAACTGACAGCGATCAATCAGCTTTGGGTGGCTGACATCACCTACATTCGGCTGAAAGCGGAATTTGTCTACTTAGCGGTGATCCTCGATGCATTCTCACGCAGAGTGGTGGGCTGGACTTTGGGTCGCACACTAGCGGCACGGCTCACCATCGAGGCACTGGAACAAGCCATCGAAGGACGACAGCCAGAACCGGGCTTGGTGCATCACTCGGATCGAGGATTTCAATACGCGTGCGCTGAATATATAGCCGTCATCGAGAAGCACCGTATGGTCCCGAGCATGAGTCGGCCGGCGAACCCCTACGACAATGCCAGTTGCGAAAGCTTCATGAAGACGCTGAAGCGGGAAGAAATCTATGCCAACAAATATGATGACCTGGAACATCTGCGAGCAAACATCGAAGAGTTCATCGAGGAATATTACAATCGGCAGCGGTTGCACTCCGCGCTGGGCTATCGATCCCCGGAAGAATTCGAGCGCCAGGCCGGGAGCCCGGCTGAATCTCGAAGCGCAACGATGGAGTTCTTTGAGAACAAAGAGAACAGCAGGAAGATTTCTACAGGGCTGCTGGGGAAAGGGACTCAAATGCCGTCCCCTTCCCCAGACCCCTTCTCCTGCTAGGAGATGCAAGAACGCTTCTATGAAAGCGGAAGCTGTGCCCAAATAATTTGTGCCACCGTAGGGGTTCACCCCATAAACTTGAGTCCAATTTGGGTCCGATAGCTGCCAAACTAGGTCCAAAACCATGTACTGAGACGTAGAACAAAGCCAAACAGGCCAACAACATAGATTTTATTTCGCTGCTTTGCAAGCAGGGGGTCACCGGTTCGATCCCGGTCACGTCCACCAGTTTTTCTGCGTCGTACAGTACTTAGCGGGCCTACTTACTTCCACGAGGACTAGGCGTTAAACCGGAGCAGGCAGAATTCCTCGCGCTACGCGGATTGAGGATGTCCCGCTAACGCTGTTTGGCGGCAGGCTGGCGTGCCGTTGCCAGATAATGCTGGTCAAGCGCCTGTCGAATCAGAGTCTTGATTACCGCTTGGCGGCTGATGTTCAGTTCTTTTGCTGCGTTGTCCAGTTCGTCCAGCATCGGCGACGCGAAATCTACATTGACCCGCTGGATCGGACTCATCATGTGGCCTGAGTTCGTGAAAAAACGCGAGACAGCATGCCACCAACGGGATTGCTCTTACTTGTGTTATTCAAGAAACTGAAGATGTCTGCGCGAGATCCCGGATTGCGATTCCGGCGAAGATCGACCACGAGCGGCAGATTGCCCGGATCAGTTCCTTACTGCAAGGATCGGTGCGAGGTCGTAGCGGCCCCGGAGGTCTGTGTGCGCCTCTTGTTGCACGCTGGTGAGTATGCGCACCGCCTCATTTTGCTGGCGCCGAAATTCGACCTGATTGCCGGTGAGAGAAGAGACCTGCCCCAAAAGATAATGACATTGAGCCACCAGCTGGTCCGTGCCCATTTTCTGTCCGGCAACGAGGGCGCGTTGGAGTTCCGCTTGGGCTTGCGCGTACCTTTTTGTCTGGATCAACGCTTTTGAAATGTACAGGGAGCATTGGAGAGACAAGTACTTCATTCCCGCGGCGTTCGCGGACTCACGCAGGGATTCCAGGCGGATTATCGGAGCACGTGAGCCCTGTTCCTCCACGTTAAGTTTGGCGAGATTAAAGCTGCTGAAGAGTGCGAGCTGCTGATCAGTCGTTCGGGAGGCCTCATGTTCCGCATCTTTGTAAAGGGGCCGCGCGGCCTTAAATTCACCCCGACAGAAGTAGCGATCCCCCTGAAAGCCTTTAATCTTCGCGACCAACCCATGATTCTTCAACCCCGACGCGATGCCCTGGGCGGCATCGAGTTCCTTTTGCGCCTCTTCGCTCTTTCCCATCTGCGCATACACTTCTCCGTACCCGCTCTGAATCTGCGCTAGCCAGAATCCCTGTTCTCCCAACTCTTGAAAAGTCTTGAGAGCGTCGCGGTGAGCGTCCAGAGCCGCCCCGTAGCGCCCCTGCAGTCCAAAGACAGTGCCCATGCTGTAGGATTCAATGGCAACTCCCCGCTTATCGCCGATCTTCCGGCGCAATTCAACGGCACGGAGGTATTGCGCCAGCGCTTGATCGTAGAGTCCCAGATTGGTGGAAGTTTCTCCGAGGTTGTGAAGAGTATCAGCGGTGTCACCGTCCACTTGAAATTTCTCGCGCTTCTGCAGGGCCTGTTCAAAATAGGTATGTGCGTCCTCGTAATCCCCCTTAGCAAGATAGATGTTGCCAATGTTGTTCAGCGCCAGTCCCTGGTCTTGCTCGCTCCCCAACTCCGTTTCGATTCGGAGAAATTCCTTAAATAGGTTGAGTGCCTTATCGTAGTTTCCCTGGTCGTACAGCAGGTTTCCCAGATCGTTTATCGCGCCGGCCGTCCCCGCCTTATCGCCGGTTTCGCGCATCAAGTTCAGGGCCTCGGTGTAGCCCCTCAGCGCGAGGTCGGGTTTCCCCATGGCCCGATGCACTTGGGCGATGGCGCTGAGGCTCTCCGCAGTGCCACTCTTCAACCCCAATTTCCGCTTGATCTCCAAGGAGTCTTCAAAACTGCGCAGGGCATCGGGCAGCCGATTCAGGAGTTGATAGGCAACGCCCATCGCCTGCTGAATGTCGGCCCGCTGTTCATCACGGTTGAATTGGGTCGCCAGGTTCAGCGCGGAACTCAAGTAGTCGAGACCGTTCCCCGGATTTCCGCTTTTGATCTCCACGCGGCCTTGTGCCAACAGCGCGTCGACGCGTTTGGGGTCCAGGGCGCGCACCTTGCCGTAGGCTTCGCGCGCTTTTTCAAAATTACCAGAGTCTTCGTACAGACCCCCAAGGCCAAACAAAATATCCGTGTCTCCCGGCCTCACTTTGGCCAACTCTTCGTAGGCAGATATGGCTTTTGGAAAATCCTTCATCAATTTGGCGTGTGCCGCGGAGATCAAGAATTTCTCCTGCGGCGGGAGTCCTAAAGTTTGGCTGAGGTCAACGGCCTTCATGGAAGCGACTTCGGCATCCGTGTCCTGGCCGAGCGCTGCATAGCACTCCCCAAGTTTGGACAATGCCAGTGCGAAATTCGGATCTTCCTTAGTGGAGTCAGCAAATTGTTTCGCCGCTTCCAGGTTATTCCCGCCGCGGGCTGCCTGGAGTCCTTGCTGGTAAAACTGCAACGCCTGGAGCGAATTGGAGGACGGCTTGATGGCCCGAGTTTCCAGTTCATGGATAGCCTTCGACGAGAGGGAGAGATTGCTCCGGATCTCCCCTGCAAGGCTGTCCACGGCCGCGAAGAGGTTCTTCTCATTCTCCGCGTCCTGGTGGAACGAGGCGGTATGTCCGTCCTTGCTATTCTGCAGCGTCGCTGTGATCCGCAGGCGGTCGCCAAGTTTCGCGAATTGCCCCCAGACGATAACTTCCGCGTTGCTATACTCCGCCAGCCGTTGGACCAGGTGCGAGTCAAGCCCGGCGTCAGGCGCGATGCGCAAGTCCTGCAAGATTTGGCTCGCGCGGTCGGCGGAGACGGTGCGGAGCTCCGCGGATTGGCCCACGTCCTCGGTCAGCATTTGCGCCACGCTGGAACCCAGCCAGTCGAGTCGGGAGTCCGTCGTAGCATTCCGGAACGGAAATATGGCCAATGATTGCAGTGGAAGTGCTGCCGAACTGGCGGTGTCACGAGTCGTCGTTCTCGCCTGGAACCTTTGACGTACTATCACACTCCCCACGGTGGCCAGCAGGAGAACTCCCGCCGCGATGGCTGCGAAGCGTGGCTTCAGCTTTCGCTCCACGGCTCGCTGGAAAGTTGTCCAATGCGACGCCGACGCTCCATGCTTCCAGTGCTCCAGGTCGTCCCAGATCTCGCGGGCCGTTTGATATCGATCGCGCGGATCTTTTTCCAGGCATTTGGCGACCACTTCGCTGAGGTAACGCGGTACCTGGGGATCCATTTCCATCGCCGGCCGTGCGCGCTCGACTGTGCGCCGGAACATGGCGCTCTCCGCGCTACCACCCGAGTACGGTTTGTTCCCCGTCAGTAGTTCATAGGAGATAATGCCGAGACTGAACAGATCGGACTGTCCATCCACATGATCGCCCCGCACCTGTTCGGGCGACATGTATTCCGGCGTGCCCACCAATGCTCCCGTCATGGTCATCCCCGCGGCGCCCGCGGCCCGCGCAATCCCGAAATCCATCACCACAACCTTTCCGTGCTTGTCCATCATGATGTTGTGGGGTTTCAGATCACGGTGAACCACTCCTTCTGCGTGCGCTGCCTCCAGAGCAAGGCATACTTGTTGAATGATGCCGACGGATTCTTGGTAGCTTAACTTGCCCCGTTCCTGCACCATGGAGTTCAGATTCTGACCCTCGATGTACTCCATGGTGATGAATTTGATCCCGGAGTCCTCTCCGAGATCAAAAATGCGAATAACATTTTTATGAGTGACTTGGCGCGCCAGAATCAGTTCCTGCTTGAACCGCCGAAGGATGTCCGATTGCTCCGCCAGATCCGGACGAATCACTTTGATGGCCACAAAACGATCCAGTTCGCGATCCTTCGCTCGGTAGACCGCGCCCATTCCGCCGGCCCCCAGCCGCTCACGAGTCTCATATCGCCCTGCGAGCAGAGCGCCTGGTTTAAGAAACCCTTTTGAGTCTGAAGCTGCAACTTCGTGAGACCCTGCAGCAGCGGACCAGTCCTTGGCGAAAGATTCATTGAGTGTTACTGAGGGGTCTTCCACTTCCTTTGGGGCAACATCAGTTCCTGGAATCGGGGTGTCACACTGTAAACAACGAGCTGCCGTGGCAGGGTTGGAGGCGTGACATTGAGGGCAGTCCATGCGTACTACTTCCTCGGGCGTAGCGATTGAGGTGTACGTTACTTCCTCCTTGTCAGGAAATCAAGTTGGAGAAAGTGCCATTCCATTTGTTGGCGCCGTTTGTATGGGAATTTTGCCCTTGCGCAAATAGGCCATCGGGAGAGGTCTCTGTTCGCCCACGCAACGAGCCGGGGGACAACTACTGGTGCCGCATTTTACTTGACTTTGAATAGTTGAGGAATAGTATCTCCCAACAGTGTCCCCCCTTGTAGGGCCCTCTGCCAGGAAATAAAGAACGAGGCTAACCCCATGCTCAGATCAAGTACGGTTAAGCTTGCACTCCTCACTATTTCTCTCACGCACTTGGTTCCACCCTCGCTCCTCGCGCAAGCGCCCACGCTCATCAGCGTCGCCGGTGGAGGCGGGCTCGCTGGGGGTCCGGCTTTGTCCGCGGCCCTTCCGGAGATCGGCTCCATTGCCTCCGACGCCGCTGGTAATGGTTACGGCGTGTCCACGATTACTTGCGTTGTCTATAAGTACGATGCCTCAGGGAATATTTCGGTGTTCGCTGGAAACGGTGTTTGCGCTTCCTCGGGTGATGGCGGCCCAGCTGTGCAAGCAGGGTTTAGGGTACCCATTTCCGTCGCGGTCGATTCCCATTCCAATGTTTACGTCGCGGACTTCCCGGCTAGGGTTCGCATGATCAATGCCGCCACCGGCATAATTACCACCGTTGCCGGCAATGGCACCTTCGGCTTCAGCGGCGATGGTGGCCCGGCCACCCAGGCGTCGCTCAGGCCAGACGGTGTTGCTTTTGACGCGCTCGGAAATCTCTACATCGCCGATGAGGTAAACCGTGTCATTCGCCGCGTGGATGCCGTCACTGGCATCATCACCACCATCGCCGGCATCCCCCAACAGGGAGGCTACTCAGGTGATGGCGGGCCGGCCACTGCGGCCCGTATCGGCCAGCCTGCCGGTCTGGTTTTTGACTCCGCGGGGAATCTCTTCTTCGCCCAACTTGCACAGTGTACGGTTCGACGCATCGACGCGGTCACTGGCGTTATTACTCGTTATGCCGGAAGCATCAGTTGCGGCTATGGGGGTGATGGAGGTCTCGCCGTAAATGCCCTCCTGCAATTTCTCCTGCAATTTCCGAATCTCCTTCGTCCTCAACTGGCCTTTGACGCTTCCGGAAACCTTCTGATCACGGATTCAGGCAATCAGCGCATCCGCCGCGTCACCACCTCCACCGGGGTAATTTCAACCATAGCCGGTACAGGCACGGCAGGTTTTTCCGGTGACGGCGGCCTCGCCACCTCCGCCAATCTGAATTATCCCTCGGGCATCCTCGTCTCTGGCGACGGCACGATCTTCGTCGCCGACAGCTTCAACAGCCGCGTTCGCATGCTCACTAAATCTGTCCTGCAGCTCATTACCACGTTCGCTGGCAGCGGCTCACTGGGTGACGGTGGTCCGGCCACTTCTGCGATTATCAGTCCTTTGAACGGCGTTACGCGCGACACTCAGGGGAACCTTTTTATAGGCGACTCTACTTCTAACATCATCCGCAAAGTCAACACCGCCGGTATTATCTCCACCATCGCGGGTATACCTTTTCTCGCTGGACCAGGCGGCGATGGCGGCCCCGCAAGTCAAGCTTCTCTCAGTTTCCCCAGTGGTCTGGCTTTTGATAGTCAGGGCAATCTTTTTGTCGCCGATCCAGGGAATGACAGCGTTCGCGAAATCTCTCCCTCGGGCATAATCAGCACCTACGCTGGGAATGCCACCCCCGGCAATTCAGGTGACGGAGGCCCTGCGACACAAGCCCAACTGATCCGTCCCTACGGCATTGGTTTTGACGCATTCGATAATCTGTATATCGCCGACGCAGACAACAATAATATCCGGCGTGTTGACGCCATCACGCATGTCATTACGACGGTCGCCGGCAACGGGACGGCTGGCTTTAGCGGCGACGGCGGCCCCGCCACCTCCGCCAGCTTGAGTTTTCCTAGCAACGTCAGGGTCGATTCCCAGGGCAATCTCTTCATCGCGGAATTCGGAAATGCCCGGATCCGCCGCGTTGACCACGTCACAGGTGTCATCACCACCTTTGCCGGAAACGGTTCGTTCAACTTGTCGGGAGACGGAGGCCTCGCCGCCCTTGCCGGTATCGGCGCCGTCTGGGGTCTTGGTTTTGATGCCACCGGCAATCTCTTCTTCACCGATGATTCCAACCAGGCCATTCGGCGCATCGACGCTTCCACGGGGACCATCGCCACCATTGCCGGCAACAATGGCTGCGCGAGTTCCGGCATTGGCGGCCCAGCCTTGCAAGCGGCCTTCTGCTTGCCCGCCGATATCTTTATTGATTCCTCCCAGAATCTTTTTTTCGCAGATTCCTTCACCCGCCGCATCTACAAGATCAGCCTCGCTCCAGTGTCATCGGTTGTGGGTCACTTCAGCGATTTCGGGCTGGTCAGCGACGGCACAACCAGCCTTCCCCAGACCATCACCATCAACAACACCGGCTCAACCACACTCTCGATCACCAACCTGGCAGTCACGGGCAACTTCAGCGCCGCGCTTACTTGCGAAACTGCTACCGTGGCGCCTCTCCAGAGTTGCGGCGTTCGCGCCTTTTTCACGCCCGGGTTGTCTGGTCCACAGGCTGGCACTCTTTCCTTTTCGACGAATGACCCGGCTCATCCTTTGTATAGCTTTAATCTGAGTGGCACCGGCTTCATTGGCCCAACACTGGGCGTCTCACCGTCCAGCCTTAGTTTCGGCAACGCCATCGTGTCTTCAACTACCCCGGCCCAAAGCGTGACCGTCAGCAACACGGGCGCGACAAACGTCATGATTTCCAGTATTACGATTTCCGGCGCCAACTCTGGAAGTTTTGCGCAAAGCAATAATTGTCCGATTTCTCCCGTGCCTCTGCTGCCGAATAATAGTTGCCAAATATTTGCTACCTTCACGCCTCTCGCCCTCGGTGCAAATAACGCATCCTTAGTGATTACAGACGCGCAAGGAGTTTTGGTCAACGCACAGCAAAGCGTTTCACTGAGCGGAACCGGCACGGATGTGCCCGTGGTCGCGTCCACCACGTACAACATCAAGGGCAACCCCTTCACCAGCTTCAGCGGCTCGGCGGCGTGTCCACCGGACTGCAACGTCTCCGGCTCCTTCAGTCTGCCGCGACCATTGCCTCCCAATCTTTCAAACGCCACCACTACTCCTGCTTCCTTTAGCTTCACTGTGGGCACAACAAATCTCCATCAATCAAATGTGACCTCTGCAACCTTCACCATTGTTTCCACTGATGCCAGCGGTTCAATCACCAGTTGGGCCATCTCACTTTCGAATGCAAACTTCTCAATCGTGACCAATAATGTGCAGGATAATGTCACTGACTCTTTCACAATTGTCACGCCGCAAGGCGACGCCTCGAACGCCAACTCTCCCGCGACCTGGCCGAAGACAGTGGTCACTCCACTCACTTTCACCGCGAGCAATACGCCGGTTTCAAACGTTGCCGTCGTCAACTGCCCCTCGGGCACCACACCTTGTACGGACGCGAATGCACATTCCATGAAGCTGACCGTGCCGCAAGTGTCTAATTCCTTTACGTTGACTGTAACCTCTTATGAGGTGCCGCTAAGCCAAGCGAACGGCGTCTGCGAGAACGGGCAGACCGAGAGCACGGATCTCGACTGCCGGTTCGTAAGTTACTTCACGATACAGAAGCTTCCAAATGGCAACGTAATCGTGCCGCAGTGCGTTCCCTACTCCAACGGCAACTGCGTCTTCTATCGCGTCGGCAACACCCCTTCCACGACCGCCTACCAGGGTCCGGTCATCGAGTACATCGCCTGGAACAATTCGGCTTTTGTGCCCCCGCCAATCTATCAGGCCAATAATCCGCGTCTGTACGACGATCCCAGCGATCCGCCCTACGACGTGAATCACCAGTTCGTTTTCGATATCACGAATTACTATCAGCCGACAGGCGAGTTTGTGGGCGTGGACGCCGGCATCAGCGGGCAAACCCTGCACTTCAACGATTTCGTTGTCGCCTACCCCGGCGTAACCAGCAGTTCCTACAGTTACTCCTGGTTGTCCCCACTGAAGGGGAGTAAAGCAACACAGTTCGCCGTGGGCGCTTCCATTCCCGTGCGCTTCCAGCTTTTGCCAGACAAACCCGCGGGTATAGCGTTGCTCTCGCCCAACCACCTCGGCTACAGCGTGCTGCTGGATACTGGCAGCACGGGTTGCACGGATTTCACCGGTGTGCACCAGCCCGTGCTAACCCTGCCCAGTACGCAAACCGGTTTCGTCTACGATCCCAAGCATCAGGAATATGACTTGAAGCTGTTGGGAATCTACAAGCCTGGAAATTACAAATTGCTGGTGAACTCCGATCTTTTGCCTGAACAATGTGCCGTATTTCAGGTAACCAGCGGCAACTGAAGATTCCAGAGCGCCGTATGGGTACAAAGAGAAGATCCTGGAGGTGGATTTTTTCAAAGGTGCCTTGCAAAAAATCGAGGCTCGACGCCAGCGCAACAGCGGCTCTGGCGAAATGGCATCTACGACCAGATCCGAGAAGTGATGTCATTGCGAGGCAGCCTGAGTATCGAGCGCATGTGTCAGATGGTGCCGGTCAGCCGCCGGGGCTTTTACCGGTCGCTGAAGGAACAGCAACCTGTTGAAGAAGAGATGGAAGTGCGATCTGCGATCCAACAAATTGCCTTGGAGCATCGCCGCCGTTACGGCTATCGACGGATTACGGCAGAGCTGCACCGCCGGGGCGTGCAAGTGAACCACAAGAGGGTGGCGCGGATCATGCGAAAAGATAACCTGCTGGGGATGCAGCCGGAGCGGTTCGTGGTCACCACCAATTCGAATCACAAGCTGGAGATCTATCTCAACTTAGCCAGTCGTATGAAACTGACAGGCATCAATCAGCTGTGGGTGGCCGACATCACGTACATCCGGCTGAAAGCCGAGTTTGTCTATTTAGCGGTGATCCTCGATGGGTTCTCTCGCAAAGTGGTGGGCTGGGCACTGGATCGAACTTTGGCAATTCGACTGACGACGAATCTACGCCAACAAGTACGAGGACCTCGAACATCTGCGAGCAAACATCGCAGAGTTCACTCGTCGCTGGATAAGTCATCAATTGGTACTCAGCTTCACAGTCTTATGCTTGCCACGGTGTCTCAGCCAAGTTGCGGGCTCTCGCGTATGTGAAACTATCTTCTCGGGAAACTTGAGAATATTTTGCGGATAGCATCGCGCGGTCTCTCGATCTGTTCCAAGAACGAGACTCGGCTTTGCTAAACTGGGAGTGTGCTCCTCCCGTTGGCTCCAAATACGCGCCTTCGTTGCAATCAAGCGGCACATTTGACAGCCAGACACCCGTGAACAATTCCTCCGTGAGATAGTTGCCTGTTCCATCTTTGAACCCGTCGCGCAGAATCGCGTCGGCGTTGCGAGCGGTGGTCCGATGGCAGAGATTCATTGTTCTGCACCTTGGGGAGCGTGGCACAAACTGATGTTTTGGGGCGCTAAGAAGAGACTGAAGAAAGTTTTGGAGCTGGCTGCCGATTCTCACACTTCTTGGTACATTTGATAGAAGCGGATTTTCCAACCCACATTCCAACCCACAGTTTACGGTGCCTTGTACGACTTGCGCGGTGTTTGGCAGTCCCCGCGGTCTTGTAAGTTGTTGTAAAACCTAACCACGCTACCCTGATAAGGGCGAGGTCGGTGGTTCAAGTCCACCCAGGCCCACCATCACAATCACCAGTAAATACGCGGCTATTCTCACTTTTCCACTTTCGGGGAATACCTCTCAAAAAACCAATTTGCCAACTATTTGCCAAATCTTCGCGCAGGACGAGTCGGCCATTTTCCGGGCGTTCCGACACGGCGCAAGCCGTATGAACATGCTGCGGGAACTTCGTCCCCCGAAATGCCTCGACAGCAAGAACAATGAGTTAGCTATAGCGGCTCGCCTCGCGCGACAACGGTTGGACACAAACCAAGCAACACCCGACGATGTATCCTTTCGTTGACTCAGGCGTCTAATCCACATAGAGTTGAACTAGCATGATGGGTAAGAGACTATTCGTAGTTTTGGCCGTGGTCGCCGTGTTGGGCCTGCAATTTGCGGACTGCATGTCCGCGATGACG
>WNFA01018619.1_pt1 | contig 11273 bp, 11 predicted proteins | sample 5400481 | NCBI WGS metagenome assembly WNFA01 (sample SAMN13153340, study PRJNA577476) | soil metagenome | isolation source: 120 cm saprolite under Douglas fir tree site 2 hole 1 replicate 2 | place: USA:California | collected 2015-04-18
AATGGGGGTGCGGTCGGGTGTGCCATAGAGAGCGGCCGTCGAGGAAAACACGAGGCGGTGAACTTTGTGCGCCAGCATCGATTCCAATAACGTAAGAGAGTTGACCGTGTTGTTGCGAAAATATTTCTCGGGAACCTGCATGGATTCGCCGGCTTCAATGAAGGCCGCGAAGTGCATGACGGCATCGATGCGGTGTTCCTGAAAGATTCGATCGAGCGCGGCGCGGTCCGCCGTGTCCGCAACGATGAGCTTTGCGCCGTCTGGAACTGCATTCTTGCTGCCATGCGAGAGATTGTCGCAGACGATGACCTCGTATCCCTTCGCTAAAAGTTGCGAAGTAACGACGCTGCCGATGTACCCGGCACCGCCCGTAACAAGAACGCGTTCGGCCATTTGGCTGGATCCTTTTGTGGCGTATGCCCTTGAGCTGTATTAACGCCCACAGAATTACATCAAGAATCGAGAGCGCGCGCCAGCGCACAGGGAAGGGCGGGTTCCGCCGCGCTAGTCGTGTCGAGCGCCTCGAACTTTCGCAATCGCTGCACGCAGCGCGCTCAACGCCGAATCGATCTCCTCAGCACTTTTGTATTTGCGGCGGGGCCAGAAAAACCCCTTCAAGCCGTCACCTTTCGTTCGCGGAACAATATGAACATGGAAGTGCGGAACGCTTTGGCTGACGCGATTGTTGGCGGCGACGAACGTGCCTTCGGCGCGCATACCAAGCTCGACTGCCGTGGAAAGCAAGCGCACATTGGCAAACAATGGCGCGAGGAGAGAATCCGGCAAATCGTTGATGGTCTCCAAATGGCTCTTTGGGATTAGCAGGCAATGGCCTGGAAACAATGGCCGGTGGTCCAGAAATCCGATTGTCTGTTCATCTTCAAAAACACGAAAACCGTCGTCAGCACGAACGATTTTGCAGAAGGTGCAGTTTTCATCGAACGTGTGGGGTGGAGAGCTCATAGACGTTCAAGAAAAACTATTTTGCAAGGAGTACGCATCAGGTCAGCGAAGAAAACAGCAGTTCTTTCCACTTGGGTACGTCGAGGCCCCAACATACGTCGACTTTGCGGTCTCGTTCAATCGCAATGGCCCATTCGTTCTTATTCCTGGGATCGGCTGCGACGTCAAGGCGATCGACGACCGTCATACCGCGCGTTAGCTCACTGTTAACCTCGATTTCGACATAGTGCTTGCTCGAGGAGGTGCAAAGTGCGGGATTGAGCGCGATGCCCATGGTCACGGGATCAGGCAGTGAGATGCCCCTTTGCCCTGTTTGCGTGAAGAATGCCTGCGCTGCCGCGCTGTTGCAGCGTATCGCGAATTCTGCGATTGGATTTTTCAGCGCCAGCACGTGGTCAATGTCTCGCTGGTGAAGAGCGGCGTCTCCGCAACACAATTGCCAGCCTACCATTTCCAGCGGCAGCCCAGATTGGAAGACAATGCGCGCAGCTTCGGGATCCACCCAAATATTGAATTCGGCTGCGGGAGTGACATTGCCGACACAACACGGAGCGCCACCCATCACCACGCAGCGCTTCACCGAGGCTGCGAGCTTTGGCTCGCGCAACACGGCCATGGCCAGATTCGTGAGCGGACCTAACGTTACAATTTCAATCCCAGGATTGTCGCGGACGGTCTGAATTAGCGCGTCTACCGCATGACCTTGCATGGCACGAAGCTTGGCGGGCTTGTATCCGTGATCGCCGAGGCCGTCGGCGCCGTGGAACCAATCCGCTATCTCCAGCTTCCGTAGCAGCGGAGCTTCCGCGCCAGAGTATACCGGCACATCCGCGCCGCACAGTTCGACGGTGAGAAGAGCATTGCTGGTAGCCTGCGTCACCGGGACATTGCCGGCAACAACGGTTATGGCAGCCACACGCACTTCGCGCGAGCGCAGCGCCATAATGAGGGCTACGGCGTCGTCGGAAGCTGTATCTGTATCAATAAGGAATGTTCGCGTCATTCAGGCAGCACGGCCATGAAAGCATTAACTGGCAATTTTGCGCTGCTCAGTGTGAACCTTTTAATCCGCTGCATCCAGACAATTCTACCTTGGTGGTGTACCGAACTTCAGGCCGCACTCGAACTTTCCGCATGAATCAAATCAGGCTTTTGAATTGGCGGACGACGAATCTCTTAAACCGCGCTAGGCCGCTTTTCCGGCTCTTCAATCTTCATTAGTTCAGGTCCTGTGTCTGTTTGGGTCCTTTTCGTTCGGTGCGCTATTATTGATATGTGCAAAGTCGTGCGACGAAATCGAAATCCGCTAAGGGCGAAGTCGCAAAGACAAAGCGCATATTCCTTCTTTCCCCTGCGAACGCCGCAGGAAAACGCGCGCAGTTGCTGATGCGAGAGGGCGCTACCTTCGGACTAGCTCGCCGGCTCCAAAATGGTGGACTTCCGTTGGGGGAGGCCTTTAGTTTCATCAGCGGATTGTATTTTCGGGGCAAACTGGCCTACGCAACCGCCTTCTCCTCCGCTCCGGATGGCCTGCCCGGAGCGTTGATCATCACAGCCTGTGGCGGACTTCTGCCTCCGGAAACGCCGGTAAATCGAGAGCAACTCTGCCTCATCTCCTCAGCGCCAGTCGAAGCGTCGGAACCGCGTTACCGTATTCCCCTTGAGCGCGATGCCCGCCTCGTGGCCGCGCATCTGACTGATGATTGTGAGGTTGTCCTCCTGGGCAGCGTTGCCACACCGAAGTATGTGGAACCACTGCTTGCCATTTTTGGCGAGCGGCTGGTGTTTCCTAAAGAATTCGCCGGGCGTGGGGACATGAGCCGGGGCGGACTGATGCTCCGTTGTGTGCGTGAGGGCGTAGAACTAAATTACGTATCGCTTGCGACGGGCGAACGCCACGGCCCCAAGCCCGCCAAGCTTTCAAAAATGGTCCCTAGCAGTCGAACAGCGAATCAAAGTAAATCCAACGCCGAACGATTCTCTCGCTGAACCTGCTTCATAGTGCATTCGCGGGGGTCTTTTTCGGGCCGCCACCGCAAGAATCTTGTGCCATGACGAAACCGTCCGCCGGCGAAGTGATCGAACTGCACCTCGACGACCAGTTTTGGCTCAATCGGCTGCCACTCCATCGAATGCTTCGTACTCCAGCGGCTCAATCCGCCGGGAGCTTTGCCCGTGAAGCCTGGCGGATTCGCCATTTTTTCTAATTTCTTGGTCAACGGCTGACGGTCCTCATTACGGATGGAAGAAGTAAAGCCTACGTGGTCGAGCAAACCTTCGTCATTGTAAAGGCCAAGCAGCAAAGAGCCGATAAGCTTTTTCCTTTCGAGATATCGAAAACCTCCCACCACGCAATCGGCCGTGCGCTGCTTCTTGATCTTTTGCATTCCCGTCCGCTTGCCCGATTGATAGGGAAGATCCTCGCGCTTGGCGACAATGCCATCTAGGCCCACACCCATGTGGAACCACTTGCGCGCGACGGATAGATCGCAAGTCATCGGCGACAACCGGATCAATCCGTCCTTTCTAAAATATTTCTTGGCGAAGGATTCCAGGTGACGCCGCCGCTCGCGAAGCGGTTGATTAATTAACGGCTTGGCCTGCTCGTCCACCAGCAAATCAAAGACGATAAAGACGCACGGCGTCTCTTCGCTGAGCTTCCGGATGCGGCTTTCCGCAGGATGAATCCGCATTAGCAAGCGGTCGAACGACAACTTGCCATCTACGGAAATTACGATCTCGCCGTCGAGCGCAAACTTTTTCGCCCTTAGAGACCTCAACTCCGCAACAAGTTCGGGGAAATAACGGGTGAGCGGTTTCGGCGATTTAGAGAGGAGCTCGATCTTGCGATCATCGCGAAATGCCAGGCAGCGGAACCCGTCCCACTTCGGTTCGTAGTGCCATTCGGGACCGGCAGGAAGGTCCGACGCCGGTTGTGCCTCCATCGACGGAAAGCTCTTGCGGATCGGCAGAGTCATAGGAAGGTTTCGAGGCGGACGCGGGCTTTTGTATCCAGCAGCGGCTCCCAAAGATCGCCGACCTTTTTCAGCCGGCGCGGCACGTTCATCATCGTGAAGTCTTCGATTTCCACGCCTCGTTCTACTTCCTTCCAAGTCACTGGAGTTGAAACCGTGGCCTCCGGTTTTGGCCGAACGGAATAAACGGAAGCCAGCGTACGATTCCACGCGTTCTGGTTGTAATCCACCAGAACGCGCCCTTTAGGCCTCTTTGCAACGCGATATTCGGCAGTCACAACTTTGGGATGCCGTTGCTCGAGTTCTTTGGAGAATTTCTTGGCGAAGGCCCAGACTTGCTTTTGATCTGGGCCGCGCACGATAGGAACGTACACATGAATTCCCCGCGATCCCGTCGTCTTCGCATAGCTCCTGATTTGCAATGCCGACAACGCATCTCGGACTAACAACGAGGTCTCCAGCACACGTCGAAATGAGGTGCCCTTCACAGGGTCCAAGTCAAAATGCACGTAATCTGGACGATGAACGTCATCGCATCGCGCATACCACGGATTTAGGTCGATGCAACCGAGATTCACCAGCCACAGTAAGGGTGCAACATCTTGAATGATCGGGAAGTCGATGATGTTGCCCGAAGCGTGTTCGATGGGACAAATTGGAACGAAATCGGGCCGGGGTGATGGCGCGCGTTTCATGAAGAAAAACGGAGCGTTAATCCCATTGGGGTACCGCTTCATCACCATAGCGCGGTGTCTGAGGTGCGGCAGAAGCCACGACGCAACGTCCGCGTAATACTGCAGCAGATCACGCTTGGTCAGGCGAAGCTTGGGCCAGAAAATCTTTTGAAGGTTCGTCAGCTTTACCGTGGCGCCATCTACGGTCACTTCTGCGTCCGGCACATTGTTAGGGATCGAAACTGGCGCGGCGCTTTTCTTTGCACGCGTATATCTGCCCGTACTTCCTTGGCGCTTCGCAGTTGAAACTGCAATCATAATATCTCGCCCCATTTTTAGACTCTCGCATGGGGTGGGAGGTTCTTTTAATTACAAATGGAGATCGGCCAAAGACCGGCACTACTGCAAAGAACTAAATATCCTCTTTGCGCTCAGGAATCTCCGTATCGCCGTAGACTTCGTCGGCGTGCTTGCGAATATTTTCGTTAGGAGGCAACTCCACTTTCGTTGACCTCCCTCGTCCCTGACGAGCGGAACTGTCATCCTTCTTATTACGGCGTGGACTCTCAGTCGTTTGTTTGCGCTGCGCGCGGGAACTGCCTCTCCCAACCTTCGATGTACTATTGCCCGGCGTTTCCGTAGCTCTTCTCCTGCAAATCGATGCTATGAAAGCCTATTCAGCCCCAGCCAGTCGGCCCATCCAGTTCATGCTGAATTTGGGAGTTGGATATCTCTAGCCGAACCGAACAGTAAGTGATCCTTAGCGCCAAAAATGTTCTAAAATCGAGGTAGTACACGATGCGCCCGTAGCTCAGCTGGATAGAGCGTCTGCCTTCTAAGCAGAGGGTCGGGAGTTCGAGTCTCCCCGGGCGCGCCACTTCCATGTTTTTATGCTTTCGCCCAAAACCGTTCTTGTTGGACACTCTGCTTTCTCGCCAAATGAGCTTCTTCTGTCAGGCTTCCTCTCCGTCGAAAGCGTCGTCTGCGCGCAAGATAAGCGGCATTCTAATTTGCTCGGCAGCTATTTCGCCGAAAAGCGAAACACGGTCTGCGAGTGAAAAACCACATTCGGCTTCAGCAGAGTGCTCGGGAAGTTCGGATGATTCGGAGAATCCGGAAAGTGCTGCGTCTCCAGGCAGAACGCCGCCCTTTGCGGGTAAGGCTTATTTCCCTTGCCTTTTGCGCCGTCCAGAAAATTGCCGCTGTAGAACTGCACTCCAGGCTCGGTCGTTAGAACTTCAAGTTTACGTCCGCTTTTCGGATCATAAGCTTCCGCCGCGACCAACAATCCACTTCCGCCGCCAGCGCGAGTGAGCACCCAGTTGTGATCGTATCCTTTTCCGAATACGAGCTGCTCGTCGCTTTCATTGATGCGCTTACCGATCGCCGTGGCGCTGTTGAAATCCATCGGCGTTCCGCCTACGTTCTTTAACTCACCAGTCGGAATCAATCCCTTGTCCACCGGCGTGAACTGCTTGGCGTGCAGCGTCATCACGTGATCCAGAATATCCCCATTGCCCTCCCCCGCCAGATTGAAATACGAGTGGTTGGTCAGGTTCAGCACCGTATCCTTATCAGTGGTCGCCGTGTAGTCGATCTTCAATTCGTTGCGTTCCGCCGGCAATGTGAACACCACCTTCGCGGAAAGGTTTCCCGGAAATCCTTCCTCTCCATCCGCACTCAGATACGTCATTTCCAGCGACTCGCCTGCCTTGGATGCAATCTCTCGCGCCTTCCAGACCTTCTTATTGAATCCCACGATTCCGCCATGAAGCGTGTTCTCGCCATTATTCTTCGGAAGCGTGTAGGTCTTTCCATCAAGTGAGAATTTGCCCCCCGCAATGCGATTCCCATACCGTCCGACCGTCGCGCCAAAATAAGACGTTCCCTTCTCATAGCCGTCAAGCGTGTCGTAGCCCAGAACAGTGTCCGCCGCTTTCCCCGCGCGATCCGGAACCTTCAGCGTGACCACCGTGGCCCCAAAATTGGTGATCGAAACTTCCATTCCCTTCTTGTTCGACAGCGAATAAAGCTCAATCTGCTCTCCGCCGGTAGTCTTACCAAACGATTCCTTTTTAATGGTTCCTCGCATTCCTTGCGAACTCAGCGAGCTCGCAAGAGACAATCCGCCCATGAATATTAAAGCACACAGTAAAGTGCGCGCCTTCTGTTTTGCGTTAATCATCCTTCTCTCCTATGCCTGCCTCCGCCACCGAATCCCGACCAATTTCTAAATTGGCGGCAAGAAATCGCGTACTGCGTATACTATCAACCCTTTGGCCTTGCAAGAACGTTTCTGACTCTTCGCCAAATTGCGCAATCAATACGGCCTACGTGATCCCTTTACCACAACTCTTCAACGTCGCCACCCATTTCGTGGATCGCAACATCCTCGAAGGCCGCGCCCAAAACATCGCCATCGAATGCGGCGAAGAGGTTGTCACTTACCAGCAGCTCTTCGAGCGCACTAATCGCGCGGGTAACGCCCTCCGCGACCTCGGCGTCCGCGCCCAAGAGCGCGTCCTCCTGCTGCTGCTGGACACACCCGAATTCCTTTACTCCTTCTTCGGCACCATCAAAATCGGCGCCGTAGCCATTCCGGTCAACACCCAAGCCAAGCCTCACGATTACGAGTACATCCTCAATGACTCCCGCGCGCGAGTAGCCATCGTCAGCGAATCACTGTTGCCACAGCTCCAAGCCATTCCGCGCCAAAATCTCACCCATCTCCGCGAAATCGTAGTGGTCGGTGCTCCTGATCACGCCCGAGACCACTCCCGTCTGCGCAATCTGATGGAAGCCGCGTCAATCGATCTCACCGCCGTGTCCACCTCCAAAGATGACCCCGCCTTCTGGCTCTACTCTTCCGGTTCCACCGGTGTCCCCAAAGGTTGCGTGCATCTTCATCACGACATGGTAGTCAGCTCCCACCACTACGCCCACGCCATTCTCAAAATCAACGAACGCGACCGCTGCCTCAGCGTCGCCCGCCTTTTTTTCGCGTACGGCCTCGGCAACGCCGGCTACTTCCCTCTCTCCTGCGGCGCCACCACAATTCTTTCCCCCACTCGCCCCACGCCAGCCAGCATCTACGCCGATATCGAGCGGTATCGCCCCACTCTCTTTTTCTCTGTGCCAACAAATTACGCCGCGCTGCTCGATCACCATCGATCCGCGGGGCCCGACTTTGATCTCTCCAGCATCCGTCACGCCGTTTCCGCTGGCGAAGCCCTCCCCGCGCCTCTCTTCGAACGCTTCCGTCAGCGCTTCGGCATCGAAATCCTCGACGCCCTCGGCTCCACGGAAAGCCTGCACATGGTCATCTCCAACCAGCCCGGCGAAGTGAAGCCTGGCTCCAGCGGCAAAATCCTCCCCGGCTTCGAAGCGAAAATCACCGACGAATCAGGCCGCCCCGCCGCCACAAACGAGATCGGCGACCTCTGGGTGAAGTGCGATTCCCTCTGCGCTACTTACTGGAATCAACCCGAAAAAACAAAAATCACCTTCGTGGACCAGTGGTTCCGCACCGGCGACAAATATCGCCAAGACGAAGACGGCTTCTTCTGGCACGCCGGCCGCTCCGACGACCTCTTCAAAGTCCACGGCCTCTGGCTAAGTCCCGCCGAAGTGGAAAGCTCATTGATCGCCCACCCTGCCGTCCTCGAAGCGGCCGTCATCGCGCGCGACGACGAAGCCGGCCTGGCCAAGCCCGCCGCCTACGTCGTATTGAAAAAGGAATTCGCGCCGACCCCGCAGCTTGCCTGCGAGCTACAAAACTTTGTCGCCGAACGCATCGGCGGTTACAAGCGCCCCCGCTGGATCGAGTTCCTGCAGGAACTCCCCAAAACCGCCACCGGAAAACTCCAGCGCTTCAAGCTCCGCGAGCGCCAACCTAGTCAAGGCCAGATCAAAAAGTGAGCGCCGCATTTTGGAGTGCGGCGGTCTTGCCGCCGCTTTTGAGGCGTAAGCTCATTCACCGACGTAAAACAGAGCAAGCTATTCCTATCCGTCGAGACTCTTACCATTGTTTCTCGTCCCGCCGAAACTCATCGCGCCGCATACTTCTTCGTCTCCCCAGTCCGCGAATTAAACACCGCAAAACTCCCGTCCTCCGCCGCCGTAATCTTCAAATAATTTCCTGTATCCAGCCCCTGCAAATTCGCCAGAAAAGACGCCGCAACATTGTGCGCGTCCCCGCCCTCGTCGGAATAATGCAACTGCCAAAGATCCTCCAGCCCCGGCGACTTCTCAATAACGTCCCACGCCACAGGTGAACCACCCTTCTTGGCCCCGTTGTCCATAATCGCCACGCGCGGTGCGATCGCGTTCACCAGCGCCGCACTACCGCTCTGGAAAAATCCATGATGCGACGCGATATAAATATCAACCGGCCCAATCTTGTTCGTGGGGCACATCAGTTCCAATTCTTTATCAATCGTCAAATCCCCCAAATCCAAAATCCGCAGCTTCCCAAAAGTAATCAATGTCCCCAGCGACCGCGGATTCTCCGTCACATCAACCGGCGGCTTAGCCGCATTCGCGCAATTCGCATTTTCCTTCCCGCCCCCCGGCAATGGCCTCTCAATCACTTGCCCGTCCGCCGTCACCACGCGCACCTGCATACCGGTGATAGGCAGCACCTCCCCCGGCTTCGCTACAATGTGCTTGTACTTCCCGCTAGACAGCAATTCCTGATACGCGCCGAAAACCCGGCTGGCGCTAGCGTCGCTCGTCTCCCGATTCTCCCCGTGATCGATAAACGTTCCCACCGAAATTTTCGCCGCAAGTTGCGACGCCCCGCCGACATGGTCATCGTGATAGTGCGTAATCAGCACAAAATCAATCTTCTTGATGCCCGCATCCTTCGCAGCCGCCGCAATACGATCCGCATCCCTCCCATTGTTGCCCGGCCATCCCGTATCAATCAGCAGCGACTTCCCATCCGGCGTCACAAACAACGTCGCCTGCCCGCCCTCCACATCCACAAAATAAATCTGCAATCCTTTGTGCGACTCTGGAACCGCTGCTGCCCCCGCAAATAATCCCAGAGGCACGCAAACCGCCGTAGCGAATATTCGTTTCACTAACCATCCTCGCAAAACTCACCTCCCGCGCCGCGTCTTGCCGCGCGAACCCTTCTTTTCGTCCTGCTTTGAACCCGATCGAGTCGGCGGCGACTGCACCAGCGCCCGCGTTGCCCCGGTGGAAATCCCCCCATCCACCAGTAACGTCTGCCCGGTCACGTACCGGCTCCCTTCCGACGCCAGAAAAACCACAGCCGCATCCAAATCTTCCGGCCGGCCCGGCCGCTTCACCGGAATTCGGTCACACAAATACTCCACCCACTCCTTATTTTCGTACAGCACCTTGTTCTGTTCCGTTCGAAACCACCCGGGCGCCAGGCAATTCACCGTCACGCCATGTTTGCCCCAATCGTCCGCCAAACTCATCGTCAACTGCCGAATCCCTCCCCGGCTAGCCCCATAAGGCCCCAACCCCGCATATCCTGCCACGCTGGTCACCGACCCTATATTAATGATGCGACCGTAACCCCGCGGAATCATCCGCCGCGCCACCGCTTGCGCCACAAAAAAACTCCCGCGCAAATTCGTATCCAGAATCAAATTCCAGTCGTCCCAAGTCACATCGAGCGCCGGCTTGCGTACATTGCATCCAGCATTGTTCACCAAAATATCCAACCGCCCGAAAGCCTTCTCCGCCTGCGACACCATCCGCTCGATGCTCTCGAGATTTCGTACATCCAGATCTAGCGAAACCGCCCGCTGTCCCAGTGACTTGATCTCCGTCTCGAATGCACGCAGACTTTCCCGCGTCCGGCTGGTCAGCACCAAATCCGCGCCGGACCGCGCCAATGCCCGCGCCATGTACTGCCCCAGGCCGTGGCTCGTGCCGGTGACGATCGCCACCCGCCCGGAAAGATCAAACAACCCCGCGCTTCCCTCGCTCACGAAGTCGACCCCGGCGTAAGCACCACCTTCAGCAAGTTCGGCTCCCGAGCATACAATCGCTCAAACCATGCCGGCCCCTCCGCCAATGGCGCAATCGCCGTAATCAGCGGCTTCACTCGAATCGCACCACTCGCCATCAGCTTGATCGCTTCCGGATATTCCCCTGCGGACGCACACGACCCCTGCAACCGAATCTGCCGCGTAACCACTTTCTGCAACGGTAGGGTCACCTCCGGTGAAATGTTCCCCACCAATACTACTGTCCCACCCTTGCGCACGCTCGCAATCGCCGCGTTCACCGTCTCATTCCGTCCCACCGCCTCCATCGCCACATCCACTCCCACTCCACCGGTGCGCTGCAAAATCTGCGCAACAACATCGGTGTCCGCCAGCAAAACGTCCGCCGCGCCCAAATCCTTCGCCATCTTCAATCGCGTAGCATCTACGTCCGACACCAACACCCGCTTACATCCCGCCGCACGCAACGCCTGTAAAGTCAGCACGCCAATCGTTCCCGCTCCCACCACCAGCGCCGTACTCTCCGTCGAAACTTTCGCCAGCGATACCCCGTGAATCGCCACCGCCGCGGCTTCCAGCATCGCCGCTTCCGCAAAAGAAATGCTCTCGGGCAATTTGTAAACCACGCGCGCCGGCACCGCCACGAACTCCGCAAACGCTCCCGCCCGGCTGTA
>WNFA01004805.1_pt1 | contig 11272 bp, 9 predicted proteins | sample 5400481 | NCBI WGS metagenome assembly WNFA01 (sample SAMN13153340, study PRJNA577476) | soil metagenome | isolation source: 120 cm saprolite under Douglas fir tree site 2 hole 1 replicate 2 | place: USA:California | collected 2015-04-18
GGCCTCGCCACCACGACACTCGCCGACCACGATCCGATCGGGGCGCATCCGGAGGGCGTTGACGACCAGGTCGCGGATGGCGATCCGGCCGCGGCCTTCCACGGTCGCCGGTCGTGACTCAAGTGTTACAACGTGCTCCTGGTTGAGTTGCAGCTCGGCCGCGTCCTCGACCGTCACCACCCGCTCCTCCTCCGGGATGAAGCTGGAGAGCACGTTGAGGGTCGTGGTCTTGCCCGAGCCGGTGCCGCCGGAGACCAGCATGTTCAGCCGGGAGCGGACACAGGCCCGCACGAACTGGGCCATCGGATCGGTGATGGTGCCGAACTTGATCAGGTCGGTGATCTTGTAGGGGTCTTTCGAGAACTTCCGGATAGTCAGGATGGGGCCGTTCAAGGAGAGCGGCGGGATGATGACGTTGACACGGGATCCGTCCTTGAGCCGGGCATCAACCATCGGGGAGCCCTCGTCGATGCGCCGGCCGATGGTCGAGACGATGCGGTCGATCACCCGCCGCAGCTGGTCCTCGCTCTCGAACTGGACCGTGGAGAGCGTCAGCTTGCCCTTGTGCTCGACGAAAATCTGGTCAGCTCCATTGACCATGATCTCGGTGATCGTCGGGTCGCTGATCAGCGCCTCGATCGGGCCAAGCCCGAGGAAGTCGTTCAGCACCGAGTCGAGCAGCCGCTGTTTCTCGGGCTTTGTCAGATTCACGCCCATCTCGGCGATCACAGCGTTCAGGGTCTCGGTGATGTGGGCAGCCCGCTGGTCCCGGTTCTCGTCCCCAGAGTCGTCGGCCGACTCCTCGATGAGTCGCGCCTGCAGGCGGTTCTTGATCCGTTCGGCCATCAGCTCGGACGGCGTCCGGCTTCGGGTTGCGGCGGAGAGGGGCTGGCGGGCGGGGGTCTGGCCCGCCTGCGGAACGTAGGCACCGTCGGGGGGCGCGCTCGGGTCCGGGCCCTGCTGCTTTTGGACGCGATCGAGGAGCGACATGGTTCAGGCCGTCCTGGCGACACATGGGCGCAACCCGGTCACGGACCGTGGCACGGCAAGATAAGCCGAAGCCCGAGAGGTCATCTCAACCCTTCTAACGGCGGGCGAACAGACCCTTGCGGGGTTTCTTCTCGGAAGTCTCCGGCGCCGCCACCGGCACGGCGGGCAGCAGCTTGGCCACGAGCTCGCGAATGCGCTGGCTGATCTCAGATTCGGGGTGGGTGGTGACGAAGGGATTCCCCCGGTTGATCGAGTTGATGACCAGTTTGGGGTCGTTGGGGATCTGTCCGGCGATCGGGAAGCGCAGGTTCGCTTCCACGCTCTCCTTGTTGAATTCCGAGTGGGCGTCCGACTTGTTGAGCAGCAGGACGACGCGCTCCGGGGGGATGGATAGCGAGTCGAAGATCTTCAGCGCCAGCTTGGTGTTCTTGATCGCCGGGATGCTCAAAGAGGTGACGACCACCACGCGGTCGGCGTGATCGAGCACCTCGAGGTTGATCTCGCCGAGGTGGGCGCTGCTGTCGACAATGATGTAGTCGAACATCTTGCGCAGCTCGCCGAAGATGCGCCGGACGTGGTCGACCGTGACCAGGTCGGCGAGCTCCGGGCTGATCGGTGGGAGCAGCACCTTGATCCCGAACGGGCCGTCCACCATGATCTCGCGAATGAAGTCGGGATCCATGTGGTCGATGTTCTCGATCAGGTCGGTGATCCCCTGGGAGTGATCCAGGTTGAGGAGCACACCGATGTCGCCAAACTGCAGGTCCAGGTCGACGAGCGCGACCTTGCCTTTTGTTTCGTTCGCCATCGACACGGCAAGGTTGGCGGCGATCAAGGACTTCCCCACGCCGCCCTTGCCGGAGTAGAAGAAGAAGACCTGGCCGTGTTCCCCCCGGCGTGGGATCTCGCCATCCGCCGGCGCGGCGGGCGCCTTTTCCATCCCGGCGGTTGTCTTGGCGAGGAACGACTCCTTCTTCTGCTCCAGCTGATAGACACGCCGGATGCTGGCAATCAGCTCGTCCCCGCTGAAGGGCTTGATCAGGAACTCGCGGGCCCCCGATTGCATCGCCCGTCGCAGGTAGTCGCGCTCACCCTGGACGGACATGATGATGACCGGCGAGCCGGGCACCTCTTGGGCCAGCGTTTCGGTGGCCTGGATGCCATCCATGATCGGCATGTTGACGTCCATGAGGACGATGTCCGGTGCCAGCTTTTGCGCCTGCTCGATGCCTTCCTTGCCGTTCATGGCCGTGCCGACGACCTGAATGTCGGGCTCGAAAGAGAGCAGCTTCTGGAGGTTGTCCAGGGTGCTGGCAATGTCATCCACGATCAGGACCTTGATTGGCTCGCTCATCTGATCATCCCGTTAAAGAAGGCACCCCGCGAAATCTTCCGATTTCGCGGGGAGCCTGTCAACGTTTTTCCGTTTTCGGTCCTAGCGGACGCGGTACGTGCTGCTGAAGCTATCCATCGAGGTCGCGCTGGTGTCGGGGTCGGGCACATCGTAGTCCTTGACGGACTTGAGGACGAACTTGTAGTTGGAGCTGTCCAACGCCCACTTGAGGTCCTCAGCCTGCTTGAGCGTCACGATGACGGTCAGGCTCGAGGTGATCCCACGGGTGTTGGCACCGCCAGCCGGGCCAACGCGGATCACATGAAGGTTGGTAAAGCTGGTCTTCGTCAGCGGCTGGGGAGCGCCCTTGGGCTGATAGCTGACGATAACGTCGATCCGGTCGTCGGGCTGGATATAACCGCCCACGCCGACGAGCTCACCAGTCGGAATCTGCATCGCGACCATGCCGGCTGGAATCGGCAGGAACGCCTGCTTCGCCGGCTGGACGCCGCTGACGTCGCTGACGACGTCATAGTCGATGATCGCCGAGCCTGTATGGATCGGGATCGCCGCGAACTTGCCGACGACCAGGTCCTTCGCACGGAACGCGTAGGGCGGCGCCTGGTCCGACGAGAACTGCTGGACGGTAACCATGTCCGCAGTGATCTGGGTCGAAGCCGGGATGTCTTTCGTCGCTACCACGGCCGGCACGTTCTTCGATCCTCCAACCGATACAGAGCCGCCCGAGGTTCTGCCAACGAGCAAGGCCCCTCCAAACGCCACAATGGCAAGGAAAACACCGAAGATCAAGAGGATGCGGTTGCTCTTCGGCTTAACCTCCGTCGCCAATCGACTCACCTCCTGATACTCGGCGTCAGCGCTCCAAGGCGTGACGCTCCTTCGGGTCATGTATCTATCGGTGAGCGCTCTTCCTTGCGCAAGCGGGAAAAAGAAAGAGAGCCCGCTTGCGCAGGCTCTCTCTTGTTGCTCCCAAGAACGAAATGGGCTACTGGCCCAGGCCGCCCGAGATGTTGCAGAAAACGTTCTTGACCTGGTTGCCGAGGATGATCAGGACTACGATCACGACCACCGCGATCAAGACGAGGATAAGGGCGTACTCGACCATACCCTGCCCTTCCTCACGGTTGAGCAGAGCGCGAAGCTTGAGATAAAGGTTGGTCAACATGCAGATTCACCTCCTTGTGGAGCAGTTCGAACAGGACCCAGTTTCACACTGGTCCGCGTTCAAATCAACGAATGCCGGGCGGAGGAACGGCTAAGAACTTTTGACGGCTCGGTAACAGTGCGCGCGTTTCTTGCGAAGCGCGTTACAACCGCGGCGTGCGCGGCTAGCGTTTGCCGGTCGCGATCTCGACCTTTACTTCGGTGCCGCGACCGGGTTGCGAACGAATCTCGAGGGTTCCCTTCTCTAGCTCGGCGCGTTCACGCATGGAGAGGAGCCCCAGGTTCTTGTTCTTGTGCAGGTTGGCCTCGGTGCGGGCCACGTCGAATCCCTGGCCATCGTCCTTGATCGTCACCGAGACTCGGTTGGGCTGGAGGTTCATGGTGACCTCCGCCATCTTCGCCCGGGCGTGCTTGTGGACGTTGGTGAGCGCCTCCTGGATGATCCGGAAGAGGACACCCTCGGTGTTGCCCGGCAGCCGGCGCTCCTGGCCGACAACGTTGAAACGGGTGGCAAGGCCATATCGGTCGCCGTATTCCTTGATGAACTTTCGCAGCGTCGGCACCAGGCCGAGGTCGTCGAGGGTCATCGGTCGCAGGTCGAAGATCAGCTGGCGGGTCTCCTCGAGCGCGTTGCGAACGCTGTTCTTGAATTCCGCCAGCTCGGTCACCAGCTGCTTGGGGTTGCGGTCGAGCAGCCGCTCCAGAATCTCTGCCTGGAGCACCAGGTTGGCCATCGACTGTGCCGGACCATCGTGCATATCGCGCGCGATGCGCATCCGCTCTTCTTCGATGATCTGGAACACCTGGCGCGAGGCGTCGCGGAACTGCTTGTCACCTTCGGCCGCGGTCGGAGGCGCGCCATTCTCGCCGTACATCCGCTGCAGGTCGGCCAGGATCTGGCTGGCGGACCGAAGGAACTGGCCCTGGTCCTTCAGCTCGGCACGACGCGCCGTAAGGAACTCGTACTCGAGCTGCACCCGCTCCACGCTCAGCTGCGTCTCGCGGATGTTGGCGAACGTCTCCTGGACCTCGGACGGGGAGAACTGTTTGAGGTTGTTGAGCAGGTGCTTTTCAACCACCCGCGATTCTTCGGCCTGGTCCCGGACCTGCTCCAGGGACGCCTCCAGCTCCCTCGATTTTGACTCAGCCGTCTCCAGCTCCGCCTCGACGATCTGCAGGCGGGCGGTGACCGACTGATGAATCAACACGAATGGATCGAAGATCTCATCCGTGGCCTGGATCGCACTCATATAGGACTACTAGGACTACGGAAAACGATGTTGCTTTCTGGCTGGAGCCCCGTTTGGCGGCACCATGATAGCAGGAAAATCGGCGAATTCACGCTGAATCTCCATACCAGATGAATGACAGGGCGTCCTTCATCGTCGGACGGGCGCTACCCATCGGCGTCTTTGGCTTCCTGGTGGCCATTCAAGCGGAGCTGGCCGCCGCGGGCGTCCAGCACGCGTTCCGTGGCGACCTGGACCGGACGCAGGCGATGTACCTGCTCAACCGACTCCTCACCTTCGCCTTCTTCGCGTTCCTGGTGGTGATCTACGCGGTGCGCAGCAAGGCCATCGCCCGGGATCACAACCCGGTGGCGGTCGCGGCGGCGCTGGTGGGCAGCTTCGTCCTCTACGGGCTCTTTCTCATTCCCGGCCAGGCCCGCAGCAACGACATCTGGGTGCTGGCCGGCAGCGACATCGGCCTCGCCTGCGGCATCATCTGGGCGCTCTACTCGCTGAGCTACCTGGGAAGGGCTTTCAGCATCGTGCCCGAAGCGCGCGGGTTGGTGACCAGCGGTCCCTACCATTTCGCACGCCACCCCATCTACCTGGGTGAGATCATCGCCGGCTTCGGGTTGGTGCTGCCAACGCTGTTCAGCCTGCACGCGGTGGTGTTTGCCATCTTCCTCGCCGCCCAGGTGGTCCGCACCCACTTCGAGGAACGGATGCTGCGCAGCACCTACCCACAGTACGAGGCCTACGCCCGGCGCACCCGCCGGCTCATCCCCTTCGTCCTGTAAATTGGCAACCCTGGCCCGTTCCCCCGCCCCGTCCCCGTTCCAGCCAGATCCTGATCGGTGGCTGAGCCGAGCCGTCCGTTGGCTCGACCTCCCGCACTTCTTCACGATCGCCATTTTCCTGACGATGCTGATCGCTGCCATTCAGCCGGTCACCGATCCGGACTTCTGGTGGCACGTCACGACCGGCAACTGGATCCTGAGCCACCACGCGGTGCCCCACCACGATCTCTACACCTTCACCGTCCCCGATCACCGCTGGATCACCCACGAATGGCTGAGTGAGGTGCTGCTGTCGGCGCTCTACGCGGCCGGCCGGCTGCCGCTGGTGAGCCTCGTGTTCGGGGCGATTACCGCCGCGGGCTTTCTCCTCGTCTACCTGGCGATCGACCGGCGGGTGAACTTCGTGATCGCCGGCCTGACGCTCGCCCTCGGGGTGGCGGCGGCCAACCCCATCTGGGGCCCGCGCATCCAGATGATCACCTTCGCCTTGACCGCCCTGACCTACCTCTGGGTCAAGCGCTATTGCGAAGGCAGCAGCCGCGCCCTGTACTTCCTGCCCGCGGTCATGCTCATCTGGGTCAACCTCCACGCCGGGTTCGTGCTCGGCTACGCGATCCTTGGTATCGCGCTCGTCGTCGAGGGCGGGCGCTACCTCCTCCGGCTTCCGGGGGCCATGGCATTTCCCCGCCTACGGGCGATGACGGCCGTCCTCGCCGCGGCGATCGCCGTCGCCATCGTCAACCCGAACGGCTGGGACATCTATCTCTATCCCTTTCAGACCGGCGGCAGCGCGGAGCAGCAGCGCTTGATTGTCGAGTGGTTCTCACCAAACTTCCAGATGTCACAGATCTGGGCCTTCGAGGCGATGATCTTCCTGATCATCGGCGGCCTGGCGTTGGCGCGCCGCATCGAGGCGCGCCAATTCCTCCTGCTGCTGGTCGGCCTCGGCCTCGCCCTGCACTCGGTACGCAACCTCTCTTTGTTCATGCTGGTCGCCGTCCCGGCGTTGGCGGACTATGCCCAGCAGGCACGGGAGCGCCTTTCGCTCCGCTGGCCGCGCCGCGTGCCGAAGACGACGCCCGTCACCTTCGCCTTGAACCTCGTGATGATCCTCCTGGTCGTCGCCATCGTGGCCGTCGCCGGCCTGCCGAGCCTGCTGCAGCGCGTCGATGGCAAAGTGGTGGCGCGCGACTTTCCGATCAAGGCCGCGGACTTCCTGGCGCAACACCCGCCGCCCGGGCACATGCTCAACGTCTACGGCTGGGGTGGCTACTTGATCTTCCGTCTCGACGCGCAAACCACGAGGCAACCGGTTTTCATCTTTGGCGACGCGGCCCTGGACGGCGATCAGTTGCTGCGCGACTACGACCATCTGCAGTCGCTCGGCACGGACCAGGCGCAGCTCCTCGAGCGTTACCAGATCAACTGGGTGATCTTCCACTCGACCGATCCGATCATCACCGAACTGCGGCAGATCCACAATTCGCCGGGTACCACCGGTTGGTTCGAGCTCAAGACCTTCGACAAGGCGACGATCATGATGCGCGACACGCCTGAGAACCGCGCCTACGCCCAGGCCCAGGGATGACTCGCGCGGCGGCCCGCGGCCGATTCCGACAGCGTCTGCTGGTCCTCTTCCTGCTGGCGATGCTCATCCCCTACGGGCGCCAGGTGGCTTCCTCGCCTACTCTCGGTCAGGACTTCCGCGCCTTCTTCGCCGCCGCGACCGTCGTGGCGCATCAGGGCGATCCCTACAACTGGCCCACGCTGGGCGCCACGGAGTATCGCCTCTATGACGCCTCGGGCGGTATCAAGCCGGGCGACCCAACCTACTACGAATTTCTGGCTTACCCGGAAGGGCCGTGGCTCGCCTTTGCCCTGGTGCCGCTCATGAGTCTGCCCTGGCCGGTCGCTTACGCCTTCTTCGCCGTCCTGCTCGGTCTCATCCTGGTGGCGGCGGCGTTCGGCACCTTCACCCTGCTCGGCTGGCCGCAGCGCCGGGCGGCGCTCGCCGCGGGGTGCACGCTCCTCTCCGCGGTCGGCTTCATCAACCTCTTCATGGGGCAGGTCTCGGTCATCGTCTTTGGCGCCTTTGTCGCCGCCTGGATGCTCGCGTCGCGCGGGCGACCCTGGCTGGCCGGGGCCGTGCTCGCGCTCGTCTGGATGAAACCGAACATCGGCCTGCCCCTCCCGCTCGTCCTCGCCCTGCTCGAACCGGCCGTGGCCCGCCGGATGATCGGCGGCTTCATCGCGGCGTCGGCGGCGATCTTCGGCGTGGCCTTCACGGTCCTGGGTACCGGCTTCTTCGAGTGGCCGCTCCAGGTTCCGCGCATGTGGCAGGCAGTCCAGGGTCTTCAGCCCGACATGGCCTCGGTCGAGAGCTTTTTCTATCCCGGGCTCGGCGGCTGGATCAAGACGACGGCGCTGGTGGTGACGCTGGCGGCGGCGGTCGCCTACGGCAGTTGGGCGATCCGTCGAGCACCCGACGCGCACGGCCGCGGGCTCACCGTGTTGATCCTCTGGCTCTTCGCGCTTCCCTTCGTGCAGTCCTACGACCTGGTCCTCTTGCTCCCGGCCGTGGCGCTTCTCCTCGGACCGCAGCTTGACGGCTGGGATGACCTGACGGTCGAGCTCACCATCTGGGGCTTTGCCGCGATCCCGCTCCTCTACTTCCTGGGCGCCCGCTTCGGCTATTTCAACGGCTTCACCGTGATCCCGTTCTCAGTGCTCGTCATCGCCTGGCATCGGCGGATGCTGGTCAGACCGGCGCTGCCGGCGCAGGCCAGGGCCGCATGAACGTTCGACGCTGGTACGGGATCCGGCGACTATACGAGGCATCGTTTCGAGACCGCCTGCTCCTGCTGCTGGTGATCGTCCTCGGCGCCTACTACGTCACGTGGTCGGTCGTGCAATGGGTGACCCTGACACCGGCGGCGCTCCAATTCGACTTCGTCAACTACTTTGGCGGCGCTCAGGCCGCGGCCCATGGCACGGATATCTATGCCGACTTCAAGCGCTCCTGGGGAAGCGAAGCCTGGGTGGTCGCCTACATCTATCCGCCCTTCTTCGCCTTAGTGCTCGCGCCGCTGACCTCGCTCGGGCTGCTGGCCGCGGCGCGGATCTGGCTGCTGACCGTCCACGCGGCGTTTTTCGGTTCGCTGGCGCTGATCCTGCGGATTCACCCGGAGTTATCACGCGGCGGCCGCCGCCTGCTGCTGCTCGCCAGCCTCGGGTTCATGCCGGTCTACCTCAACCTCAAGTTCCAGCAGGTGGCGACGGTCTGGTTACTGTTGATGACGGCCACACTGTGGGCGGCGCTGCGACGCCGGGCTGGCCTGGCCGGCGCCTTCATCGCGGCCGCCGCCTCGCTGAAGGTGTCGCCCATCTTCCTGATCCCCCTGTTCGCTCGTTTGGGCCGGTGGCGAATTGCGGTGCTGGGCAGCGCGACGCTGGTCGCCCTGACGGTGGTCACCATGCTCGCCGCCCCCGGCAGCTGGCAATTCTTCACCGTGGTCCTGCCGCGCATCGGGTTGGGGACGGCGAACTGGGACAACGGATCGATCGACGGATTGGTGAGTCGCATCGCGCAGCTGGCCCCCGGCCTTTTTGGCGGCGCAACCCAGGCGGTGGCCAAAGTGGTGATCGTCGCTGCCGCCGTCATCGTCATCGGCATCACGCTCTGGCGTGCGCGCGGCCAACGTCTCAAACGCTCGCATCGCACTGAAGCGCGGCTCGCGTGGGGCGACGCCCCGGACGAGGCCTGGACGCTCCGGCTCAGCGTGGCGGCCCTCATCACCGCATTACTGATCGTCAGCAGCGTGACCTGGCAGCACCACCTGGTGACGCTGCTGCTCCCGATGGCAACGGCCATCGCCTGGATCACAGTGCGCCGGCCGGGCGCGCGCTATGGCTGGTGGCTGCTCGCCGCCTACGCGATGTGCTGGATGGACCGGCGCGCCTTCCCGCTGCCCGCCGACCTGCAGGTGCACTCCTCGACCGAGGCGGCGCTGGTGCTGGCCGGCACGTCGGTCAAGCTGCTCGGCTTGCTGCTGCTCTGGTCCTTGCTGCTGCAGATGCTCCGGGTCGAACAGCACCTGGCCTCGGTCACGCGGCCCGACCAATCGGTGGCCGGCGCCGCTGCGCGGCCCGCTGCCTGAACTGCCAGCCGTACCACGCGATAACGGCGGTCATGACAATGGGCCCCAGCGGCAGACCAACGCCGCGCAGGTCGATGAGAAGAGCGACGTCCACGGCCAGCAAACCGGGCACCGGGTTGGGAAGCGGGCCCTCGCGATAGAGCACGAAGGCAAGCCACGCCGGCACCGCCAGGATCAGCAGATCGTGAGGCAGCGCGTGGGGCGAGGCGAGCACCGTCAACGCCCCCACGAGCGCGGCGAACCCGATAACCGACGCGGGGCGCCGCCACGCGACGACGAGGAGCGCCGCGAGCACGCCCACATAAAGGATGATCGCCACCGCCGTGGCCATGCTCGCCGGAAGGGCGGGTCCGATCAGGCCGATCCAGGATTCGTTGAGCCGGACGGCGACCGCCTGGTTCGCGCTGAGCGCGTTGTGGACCATCGCGGTCAAACCGGTGGTGCCGCCAACCAGCGGACTCAGCAAGAGCAGGCCGGCGCCTGCGGCAGCGGCCGCGAGTGACCGCCAGCGGCGGGCGGCGAAGATGATGGCGAGGTAGGCGGGCAGGTACTGCGGCTTCACAGCGAGCAGCACCCCGGCGCCCGCCGCCATCGCCGGAGAATCCCGGTGCAGGACCGCCACCACCATGGCGCCTCCAAGGAAAAGCCACGCAGTCGGCTGCCCCTCGGTCAACGTGGCCCAGGTGGGGATCGCGGCCAGCAGGCCGACCATCGCCAGGCCCGGAGCCCCCGGCAGTGGCAGAGCGCGCTGCAATAGGACGATCGCAATCAGCAAGAGGGCCACGGTGACCAGCTGCCACAGGCGAAAGGCCGGCTCGATCGGCAGCAGCGAGAGCACGGCGTACGGCAGCGCCGCGCCCAGCGGCAAGCTGAACGGCAGTCGAGGATCGATTGCCCCGCCTGGGGCTACACGCCGCATCATGTCGCCCAGCTCCGCCTGCTGGTAGGGCGCGGCGAAATGGCCCTGACGCACGAGCGTCCCGGCGCTGTAGTTGATGGTGAAGTCGGAGCTTAGCCGCGAGGCCGGCGACTGAGTGAGGACAACCATCAGTCCGGCAGCCGCCAGCGCCAGGACCAGCGCGAGGAGGGCACGTGGTACGCGCCGACTCATGGCCGCACCTGGAAGAGCGCGGCCGTATCCTCGAAATCGATCATCTGCAATTCTGGATCCGGCGCGAGCCGTGCGGCGAAGGCGGGGTCGGTGGTCAGCACATAGTCGATCCCGTTCGCCTGCAGGAAGGCCGCGCGCCGGGTCGCGCTCAAGCTGCTGAAGAAGGCGAGCGCTTCGTCCGACTTGCGGCGAGCGTCGATCGTCATCTCCGGGTGGCCGTTGAAGGCGCGCGCGCTCGTCTGCGCGGGAACGAAGATCCCGTCGAGGTAGGTGGTCAGCACTACATCACGTGCCGATACATGCGGTGCGAGGCGAGCGAGGAGGGCAGCCTCGCCATGGCTCTCGTACTCGGCATTGGGATCGAGCCGGAAGGCCGCGATCCAGTACGGCTGTGCCAGGCTGAAGATGCCGTAAAAGCTCGACGCGACCAGCGTGATGGCGAGCACCCGGCGGCGCCATCGGATGGTGCG
>WNFA01008797.1_pt1 | contig 11272 bp, 11 predicted proteins | sample 5400481 | NCBI WGS metagenome assembly WNFA01 (sample SAMN13153340, study PRJNA577476) | soil metagenome | isolation source: 120 cm saprolite under Douglas fir tree site 2 hole 1 replicate 2 | place: USA:California | collected 2015-04-18
AGGGGAAAATTGGAAGGATGAATGCAAATGAACCTTCGATGAGGCTGCGTGACGTCGCGGTCATCGGAACGGCTAAGACGATGATGAATGGGACAACGGTCCCTGCGGGCTCACTAATCGCAGGAACGGATACCCGGTCCCCGCAGTAAAGAAGGCATCCTCCCCAATTGCGTCTCACGCATGCGGAACAGGAGAACCCCAATGAAGTCTCAGAGATGGTCGATACTCTGAGTAAGCTAACCGTAAGGGAAGCCGAACTCTTCAGTGGGAAAGGGAAGGATCAAAAAGCGAAGGCTGCTAGTCGAAAGGCAACAGGAAACCATAACTGAGCAGATAGGGCCGGGCAACCGGAGATACCCACGCTGAAAGGCGGCTGACGTGATCCTGGTGCATCACCCAAAGAACGATGTGAAGGCTATTTATCAAGGGAAAAGTTAGATGCAAGCAGCACGCTTTGCAAACGGAACCGAGAAGCAGACCAACTGGAACGCTATTGACTGGCGTAAAGCCAATCGGACTGTTCGTAACCTGAGACAACGAATCTTTCGGGCTGCACAAGAGGGCAACTTGAAAAAGGTGCGCTCGCTTCAAAAGCTCATGCTGAAAAGTTACTCGAACCGGCTCGTCAGTGTCCGGCGAGTCACTCAGATCAATGCTGGGAAAAACACGCCTGGAGTGGATAAGCTGGTAGTAAAAACACCAGCCGCCAGAGGAAGAATGGTCGATACTCTCGCTCACTACACCCTCTGGAAAGCCAAACCAGCAAAAAGGGTTTACATTCCAAAAGCCAACAACAAATTAAGGCCACTCGGAATTCCCGTCGTTTTTGATCGCTGCCTTCAGGCAATGGTTAAGAATGCTCTTGAACCCTCCTGGGAAGCCAGATTCGAGGGCACGAGCTACGGATTTCGACCGGGGCGCAGTGGACATGATGCAATCGAGAAAATCTTTGTATTAGCTCGACCAAACAAGACCAAGAAATGGGTCTTGGACGCGGATATACGCGGCGCCTTCGACCACATCTCGCACGAGTATCTGCTCAAGGCCATTGGCTCAGTACCTGGAAAGGAACTGATCAAACAATGGCTGAAAGCAGGCTATGTCGAACATGGGACATTTCATGCAACGGAGCAAGGAACCCCACAGGGTGGGGTCGTGTCGCCCTTGTTGGCAAACATCGCGTTGCACGGGATGGAAGAGGCCATTGGCGTCAAATATGACTATCGAGGCCAACTCATTGGCAAACGAGCAGTCGTGAGGTATGCCGATGACTTCATTTGCTTTTGTGAAACCAGGGAAGACGCCGAGCGGGTGCAAGGCATCCTGATGGAATGGTTGAAAGAGCGCGGCCTGACCCTCTCTGAGGAGAAGACACGCATTGTCCACCTGACCGAAGGGTTTGACTTTCTCGGCTTCAATATTCGGCACTACCCAGCGCCGAAAACCTCACGCACGGGATGGAAACTGCTTATTAAACCCAGTAAAGAATCAGTGCAAGACATGCGAACGAAGCTCAAAGTTCTGTGGGAAAAAGCCCACGGGATGAACGTCCAAACCGTTCTGGGGAAATTCAACCCGGTCATACGGGGATGGGCGAACTACTTTCGCACGGCTGTAGCCAAAGAAATCTTTAGCGGCCTGGATTGCTGGATGTTCTACAAAGAAGATCGGTATACCAGGCGTGCCCACCCGAAGAAAAACAAAGACTGGCGACACCAACGCTACTGGGGCCGACTGCATCTGGAACGAAACGATCCCTGGGTGTTTGGGGACAAACAAACCGGGGCCTATCTTCTCAAGTTCAGTTGGTTCCCCATTGAGCGGCATATCCTGGTAAAAGGAACGGCCTCGCCAGATGACCCTCATCTCAAGGACTACTGGATGAAACGGCAGGCCAGATCAGTGAAGGACCTGACGTTCTCAAAACAGAAGCTTGCCAAGAGACAAAAAGGTCGATGTCCAGAATGTGGAGAGTCCCTCTTCAATGATGAAGAACTCCACGTTCACCACCTGTTGCCCCTGTCGCAGGGAGGCAAAAACACCTACAGCAACTTAGCACTGGTTCATTTGCTCTGTCATCAGCAAATTCATGCCAAGACGAACCGGGCTATGCGTGACTGTCAGCAATTCAACGACCGAGAACTGACAGAGGGAAACGACAGCCCCAAACAGTCAAGGCAGGAAGAGAACAAGAAGCCGTGTAGTTCGTGATGTGCTTGAGCCGGATGTCTTGAGAGGGACAAGTCCGGTTCTGAGGGGGCCGAGGGGCAGCAATGTCCCTTGGCTACCCGACTGCTCTATCGAACCCGCGAAGGGATCGAACAGGCCAAAAGCGTCTTGGAACGCTGGCTGAAAGACATGGGATTGGAAATGAAGCCCAGCAAAACCCGTGTCGTTCATACCCTCGAAGCTCTGGAAGCAGAACCCCCTGGCTTTGACTTTTTAGGGTTCGAGATCCGGCAATATCCTGTTGGCAGACACCATTCAGGAACACAGAACGGCAAACAGTTAGGCTTCAAAACGCTCATTCGGCCCAGTAAGGAAGCCATCAAACGGCATCGAGAAGCCTTACGAACGGTGGTTCTCGCAGGAACCGGACTTTCTCAAGACGCACTCATTGGGCAATTGAACCCAAAGATACGTGGATGGTCACGCTACTATCGCAGTGTCGCCGCCAAGAAACCCTGAATGACTGCGACTACCACTTATTCCCACTTCTTCTTCGATGGGCCAAACGCCGACACACCCGCAAGTCCGCGAGTTGGATACGGACGCGCTACTGGCGTACCATGGGGCAAGATCACTGGCGGTTTGCTACGCCGGATGGTCATTACCTCAGCGATCACGCCGCAACCGCAATCCAACGCCATGTGAAGGTCAAAGGGAACGCCAGCCCATTTGATGGAAACCTGCTCTATTGGGCCAAGAGGCTCACCAAGAGCAAACTGGGAGCCTTGCTGCACAAACAGCAAGGAAAATGTCGTTGGTGTGAACTCTACTTTGCCGAAAGCGATTTGATAGAGATCGATCACATCACCCCCCGAAGTCAAGGGGGAACGGAGGCACTCAGTAATCTTTTCGCCTTACATCGGCATTGCCACGATCAACGTCATGCAAAGAAGCATGTATGGGGTGCTCCTGACACGAGTCATCTCACTGAGGAGCCGGATGAGGGGAAAACTCTCATGTCCGGTTCTGAAGGCGGGCAGGAGGGAGCGATCCCTCTTGCCTAGCTACCAAAATCGCTTGCATTGGCGGCGCGACGTGACGCTGCGCGAAGATCACTGTCAAGTGCGCAAGGGCAACGCGCCTCGCATTCTCGCGCTCCTCAACAGTTTCCTGTTGGCGGTGCTGGATTTCCTGGGGGTCTCCAATGTCCCTGAGCAGATGCGCTTCTTTGACGCTCACCCGTTACAGGCTGTTCGCCTCTTGCTCGGTTCATTGCTGACTTTTAAATAGCCCTGAGGGAAAATGGTCTGCAGTCGTCGATGTTCTCATCGTTCTCATCAAATTTTCCTCCCCTTCTCATAAAAGAAAGGTACAACGAAGGCAGGACAGAATGATGTCCAGAAAAAACATGCACTCGATCAACAGAAAGAGGTGAAAGACGTGACACTATTCACACAACTGATGCAGTGGCTGCTGCGCATTGGCAGTGGTTTCATGGTTGCATGCTTCCTTGGTTTAGCCTGGGGCAGCACCGCACTGGCAGCCAGTGGGGTTGGTGATGGAGACAGTTTTGACGGCGCTGAAGTGATCTGGCCCTTGCTGGTACTAGGCGCTCTCGCTTTTGTTGGGGTGTTCACCTTCTTGGTGATCCGTTCCCGTAGGAGCGCCCAGTCTCAGAACCGCAATGGATAAAAATGAGTGGACACGTGGCTGCTCTCCAACAAGGGCGGGTACGAAACCATCGCTCAAAAAATTGAGTGACACGAATAGGAAAGGAAGATGACTACCTATGGGATACATGCCTCTACAGAGAAGACAACGACGATGGCTCGTGTGCTCTCTCCTCCTCGCGATCAGTGGTATGCTGCTGCTGAGTGCCTGTGGAGGACAGGGAGCAGGAAGCCAGGCGCAAGCCGCCTCCGCAACGATGACGCCGATTGATTGGAAGCAGGTTGACCAGGCGATGGGCAAGGCCGGGGTACCCCAGCCAGGGGGCGTCTATAGATATAGCCTGCCGCGAACAGATCTCAAGGTCACCCTTCAGGGCGTCCCCCTGAAAGCAGGATTTGCCCTGGGCGGGTATGTGGCCTTCAAGCCTTCGGGCAACGCTGCGATGGCGATGGGGGATTTGGTCCTGACCGAAGACGAAATCAATCCCGTGCTCTCTGAGCTGGAACAGGGGGGTATCCAACAGACGGCCTTGCATAACCATCTCCTGTTTGAGACACCGCACGTGATGTACCTGCATATCGGTGGGCAAGGCGATCCAATTCAACTGGCTCGTGCGATTCACGCCGCCCTCCTCTTGACGAAGACCCCTTTGACGGCTCCAGCCCCCAGTCAAACGAGCCCGCTTGATCTTGACACCACACAGCTCGATGCCATTGTGGGCTATCATGGCAAGGCCAATAACGGCGTCTACCAGTACGGCATCCCCCGTGCGGAAACCATTACGGATGGAGGCATGGTGATCCCGCCAGCGATGGGCGTCGCCACCGCCATCAACTTTCAATCGACTGGGCATGGCAATGCCGCCATTACGGGTGACTTTACCTTGATTGCCAAAGAAGTCCCACTTGTTCTTCGGACGCTGCGTGAACAAGGCATTGAAATCACCGCACTGCACAGTCACATGCTCAATGATTCACCTCATCTCTTCTTCGTCCACTTCTGGGCGAATGAGCATGCCATCAAGCTTGCGCATGGTCTGCGAGCTGCCCTCGACCAGACCAACAGCGCAAAAGCCAGCACGTAGTGTCTCTGTTTGCTTGAGAGAGAGCACGGTTTCCTTGATGGTGTACAATAGGGGGTAAGCATGCTCTCGCGCGCAGATGAGCGTGCGCTACGGTTCCTCATGGAGTTGAACGTATGCTCATCCTGAGCATATGAATGGGAGGATGGAAGTCTAGGAGGCGAGGGAGCAATGCGATCTCCGACTGATCACGCACCAGATGCTCAGCACACGTCTATTCTCGTTGTCGAAGATGAACGGCCTATTGCCCGCTTCATCGAACTGGAGCTGCTCCAGGCAGGCTACCAGGTCAGGCTTGCCACTGATGGGATTGAGGCCGTGATGCAGGCCAGCCGCCAGCCGCCAGACCTGGTCATCCTCGACCTGATGATTCCAGGCATTGACGGGCTGGAAGTGTGTCGGCGACTGAGATCGGGACCTGGCACGCTGCCTGATCTGCCGATTGTGATGGTGACGGCCAAAGACAGCATTCCTGATCGGGTGAGGGGGCTGAAAACAGGGGCCGACGACTACGTGACCAAGCCCTTTGCCATTGAAGAACTGCTCGCCCGCATCGAAGCGTTGCTGCGCCGGTCAGGGGCAACAGGCAGTGTCGTGCCCAGTGACACGCGGCTGGTGGTCGCCGATGTGGTGCTCGATACGACGACCCGTGAAGTGACACGAGGCAAGCATTACCTTGACCTGACCACCAAAGAATACGAGTTGCTCGACTATCTCATGCGTCATCCTCGTCAGGTGCTGCGTCGTGAGCAGATCTATGATGCCGTCTGGGGCTATGATTTTGGGGGTGAATCCAATGTGCTGGATGTCTATATTCGCTACCTGCGCAACAAACTGGAGTGTCATGGACCAAAGCTTATTCACACCATACGAGGGGTGGGCTATGTCTTGAAGGAAGGCGGACCATGAGGGTTCCTAGCGTGAGTATTCGCTGGAAAATGACGCTGGTGTATACGGGATTATTGGCCGTCCTCCTGGTGGCCTTTGGCCTGTTCCTCTATGGTGCTGTTGAGCAACTCACCATTCGGAGTGTGGAGACCGCCTTTACCCCTCGCTTCGAGCTGGACATCCGTGCGACCCCCCAGATCATGGCAGAACTGGCTGATCATCGGCTCGGAGAAGGCCCTCACCATCTTCCTACCCTGGATCGCCTGGCAAGTCCAGGCACCTTCCTCCAGGTACGAGATCGTAGCGGGCAGGTCGTCGCCACCAGTTCCAATCTTGACAAGAGACGGCTTCCACCTCCGACCACGCTGCCGCGTCTCCCCAATCAGGTGCAACAGGAAGTGATTCGACTGCCTGTTGCGGGACTGCTGCCAGAAGCCGCAGGCACAGATATCACCACGGCGCATTTCTTGCTGCGCAGCCAGCTCTTGGTGGACGCACATCAGCACGTGGTGGGCCTGCTCGAAGGCGCTCAGTCTCTCTTGATGGTGGATGAAGTCCAGGATCAGTTGATCGATGTGCTGCTTGCCGGGATCGCCATCGCCCTGGTCCTGGCACTGCTGATCGGCCTCTGGTTGGCAGGGCGACTGCTGCGTCCAATTGCTCGTATCACGGACCTGGCACAGCACATTGGGGTGAGTCAGGACCTTTCTGGGCGGATTACGCTGGTGAAGCGACGTGATGAAGTGGGTCGCTTGACGGTGACATTGAATACCATGCTGGAGCGGTTAGAAGTGGTGTTTCTAGCACAACACCACTTTGTCGCCAATGCCAGTCACGAACTGCGGACCCCCTTGACCGCCATCTTGGGCCACGCCAACGTGATCCGACGACATGGGAACCGTCACCCGGATCTCGCTGCGGAGGCGCTCCAGGAGATCATTGAGCAGGCAGAACGGATGCACCAGATTGTCAAGGATTTACTCATCTTAGCCGAGAGCGGCCAGAACAAAGAGATGGTGCGAGAGACGGTGTCCATGAGGCAAATGGCATACACCGTCGTCAAAGAACTTGCTCCACTCGCTGACGAGAAGACGATTCAGTTGACGATGACCAACGACAGGGAAGAAGCGCACTGGGTGCTGGGCGAGCGAAATCTCCTCAAACAGGTCGTGACGAATCTGGTGGAGAACGCACTCAAATTCACTCCGGCAGGAGGACAGGTGAGCGTCTCTACCTGGCAGAAAAGGTCTGGAGTGAAACGAGAGGTCGTACTGGAGGTACGGGATAGTGGATGTGGCATCGCCCCAACAGAGGTGCCGCATATTTTTGGACGGTGGTACCGGGTGGACAAAGCGCGCACGAGAGCAACTGGTGGAAGTGGGCTGGGTCTTTCGATTGTCCAGGCTGTCGTAGAACGTCACGGTGGTACCGTTTCCGTAGAGAGCCAGCTTGGACAAGGCTCGGTCTTCCAGGTGCGTCTTCCCGGAGCGTTCGAGACGGGGGGAGCGTCCCTGGGTGAATCAGAGTGCTGATGCGGACAGTTCCTTCACGTTCTGTTACCATGCATCGCTTCTCGTTGTATACCACAACGGACACTGAGACACACCATACTTCAACGCTCATGGGTGGTACATACTCATAGTTCTCATGGACATCTCTACGTCCCTGCAATGATCGTGCCCTCAATCGCGATCTGGCGCTCCTTTGTGAGCGGGTTAATGAGGCTGCTCCTCGCTTGCCTGATGGACGCCAGCTTTCTTTCACCATCCGTTCCACCTGTTGCATTCGCGCCTCGCGCAAAAAGCCTCTCGAATACCGTGACTCCCTGTTCACCCATACCCGTGATGGAGTGATCCACATCGAGGCTCGGCGTAGACATCCCTTCACTTCGACAAGTTCCTCTCCATCTGGAGGAACCAGTTCGCGCAACTGGGCTCTCCCACGCAGGTGTCTGTCTCCGATGGATGGCAAGTCTCCCTCCATGGAAAGCGGTTCTCCGGCGATTTTCACGCCATTCCCTGGCAAGCACACCCGGCTCGATTACCCTTGCCTGGCAGAGTCCGGGCAGACCGCCCGATACCCCCTTCGCCTGGAACGGCCTCTAGAGACTGGTTCTGGTGCAAGGTATCTCACCTGAGGTCTTCTGCCACCTGAATCCTTGCATTTCTTGGCAGCTTGAGATAGAATATAACCGCGGTTAAAGAATTCAATAACCGGTGATGTGTTTGACCACACCACAGGATGGCACGCGTTTCCCATCCGGAAGGAAGGAGCAAATGGAGACCACACAGACGACGAACGGAACGGCAACACAGGCACCAGAGCGCTCACCCTACACGCTCTGGCAGCTGGTGCGCTATTTCCTACGACTGGGGACGCTCGGCTTTGGTGGTCCAGTGGCGCTCGTCGGGTATATGCAGCGTGACCTCGTCGAGCAGCGAGCCTGGATCGCCGAGGCTGACTACAAGGAGGGATTGGCCCTCGCCCAGCTCTGCCCGGGTCCGCTGGCCGCCCAACTCGCGATGTACCTGGGCTACATTCGGTATCGCATCCTGGGAGCAACCCTGGTGGGACTGGCCTTTATCTGGCCATCGTTTCTGATGGTGGTCGTCCTCGGCTGGCTCTACACGCTCTATGGAGGACTCACCTGGATGCAAGCCGTGTTCTATGGGGTGGGTGCCAGCGTGATTGGGATCATTGCCCACAGTGCCTACAAGTTGACCACCAAAACCATCGGTCGCGACCCGCTGCTCTGGGCGATCTACCTGGTCACCGCCGCTGTGACCATTCTTACCCAGACCGAACAGGTGCTGCTCTTTCTCGTCGCGGGTCTCCTCGTCTGGCTGGTCAAGGCTCCCCCCAGGGCGTTCTGGAAAGCCTGGCGGAAAGGGAAGACTGGGGTAGCCAGCTTCTCCCCGGTGCCTCTGGCAGCCTTGTTCGCCGTGGCGGGGGTCACAGGTGGAACGCTGTGGGCGCTTTTTACTTTCTTCACTGCCGCCGGGGCCTTCGTGTTCGGCAGTGGGCTGGCCATCATCCCCTTTCTCTACGGGGGCGTCGTGCAGGGACACCACTGGCTCAGCGACCGCCAGTTCGTGGATGCGGTCGCGGTCGCCATGATTACCCCTGGGCCGGTGGTGATCACCTCCGGGTTCATCGGGTTCCTGGTGGCAGGTTTCGCCGGGGCGTGTGTCGCGGCCTTGGGAACGTTCCTGCCCTGCTATGCCTTTGTCGTGATCGCCGCACCCGCCTTCCGCAAGTATGGCAAGCGCCCGGCCATCGCCGCCTTCGTCAAAGGCGTCACCGCTGCCGCCATCGGCGCGATCACCGGAGCCGTCATCATTCTGGGGCGACGCACCATTACAGATCTCCCCACCGTGCTGCTGGCCCTGGTGACGCTGGTCCTACTGTGGCGGTGGCGAAAGATTCCAGAGCCGCTCATCGTCGCGAGTGCGGCGGTCATCGGGCTGGTTGTGTACTCTGTCCTCTATCACTAGGAGGGATGTTGCGTGGAACAGCCGCAGGAAACACCGTGGATGCTGCTCGTCTACAAAATCCCGCGCGAGCCCACATCCAGTCGTGCTACGGTCTGGCGCAAACTCAAACGCCTGGGCGCGCTGCTTCTGCATGATGCCGTCTGGGTGCTGCCATCCACGCCCTGGACACGCGAGCAGTTCCAGTGGCTGGCCGTGGAGATTGGCGAACTCGAGGGAGAGGCCTACCTGTGGGAATCGCACCTGCTCTTGAACGGGCAGGCAGACGCGCTGGTCCAGCAGTTTCAGTCCCGTGTGGATGCAGTCTACCAGGAGATCCTGGACGAACTCTCGCAGGAGGACGCCGACCTGGTGGCACTCTCCCGCAAGTATCAACAGGTGCGGGCGCAAGACTACTTTCACTCAGCGCTGGGTACACACGTCAGGGAGCGACTGATGAGTGCGAGAGGAGGGTTTGCATCATGAAATGGGTTACCTGGGAGCAGGTGGGCGTGGACCGCATGGCCTGCGCCTGGCTCATTCTGAAATATATTGATCCCGAGGCCGAATTCCTGTTTGTCCCTACCGGACAGAAACCGCTGCCGGAAGGGGTAGAGCCATTCGATATTCCCGGTGTGCGGCTGTCCCATCACCGGGGGCATTGTACGTTCCACACCATGTTGCAGGAGTACGACCTGCACGACCCGGTCTTGCAGCGCATCGCCCGCGTGGTGGATGAAGCTGACACCGTGCAGGATGTCATGCTGGAGCCTGCGGCAGCGGGCCTGGATGTCATCTGCCAGGGTATCCGCCTGGTCAGCCCTGATGACCGGATCGCTCTGGAACGCGGGAGGCTCGTCTACGAGGCCCTGTATGCGCAGTTCGCGAGCGAGCCGACCCAGGAGTAAACAGCTCACACCAAAAGAGGAGAAACGTATGGCTACGAGTCCTTCCGTCTTTCCGTTTGCGCACATCGCGTTGACGGCGGTCATCACGGCGGTGGTTGCGCTGCTCGTGCTCGTTATCCTGCGACCGCGCTACAAGATGCTTTCACTGGTCGATTGTCTGCTGGTCGCTGTGGTCGTGGGCATCTCAGTCATCGTGTGGAGATCTGCGGGTAACACCGGGGCATTGAACAACGATCCCATTCCACCGGTGAGCCCCAATGATGTGCTGTGTCCCCTGGTGACGTATCTGTTCATCGGCTTTTACGCCGCCTTCCGGCCCCCGCTCGATGCCATGCGCTTCGAGCAGGCACGGGTGCTGCTCACCCTGGTGTCCTTTATCGTCAATGTGGTCACGATCTAACGAGAAGGAAGGAGAAAAGCCATGGCAAGCAAACTGGCTCTGCGCCAGTACATTCCCCTGCCACCGCACCCGGCGGGTGACTTCGACCACGGGGACGTGTACCTCGAGAGTGGCCGCGTCTTCGTCGCCAATACGAAAGCCTCCACCGTTGAGGTTATCGATGGGGAGCATCTGTGCCACCTGGCAACCATTCCCGGCTGCCCAGAGGCCAGCGGGGTGCTCTGTGCCCAGGAAGACACACTGATCTTCGCGGCTGCACGCGGAACAGGCAAGCTCCTGGTGATCGATCCCACCACGAATACTGTCTTGCGAACGGTTGTGGTCGGGCAGAAACCCAACGGCCTGGCCTGGGACCGGCGCCGGAAGCACCTGCTGGTGGCCGATGTCCAGGAGAACAAGGCGCGGCTGATCGACCCGCAGGTAGGCGAGGTGATGGCTTCGGTGGAACTTCCGGGTCGCCCGCGCTGGGCTGTCTACCAACAGGCGAGAGATCGCTTTCTGGTCAATATACGTGAACCGGCCTGCGTAGTGGTGTTCTCGGCAGATCCGTTCGTGCTGGTTGAGCGGTTCCCCGTCTGGAGCCCTGGGCCGCATGGGTTGGACCTCGATCAGGATGGCCGCCGGGCGTTTGTGGCCTGCGATGGAAGCACGGTGGTCACGCTCGATCTGGCCAGGGGTCGAGAAC
>WNFA01011387.1_pt1 | contig 11271 bp, 9 predicted proteins | sample 5400481 | NCBI WGS metagenome assembly WNFA01 (sample SAMN13153340, study PRJNA577476) | soil metagenome | isolation source: 120 cm saprolite under Douglas fir tree site 2 hole 1 replicate 2 | place: USA:California | collected 2015-04-18
CCTGAAAATTCCACTCGCTTGCCGTCGCCGTATCCAGCAGCACCCAATCTTTCGTATCGCCCTTGAGAAAGAATTCCGCATCCTTGCCGTCGATGCGGCTCACGAACACGCGAAACGATTTCTTGTCCGGCCCGACCACAATCAGAAGCGGAGTGCCGTGCACGTGGTCAACAACCGGCGACTGCTTGACCAGCGTCTCCCAGGGATACGCCCGTGCCATTCCCTCGATCGTCACTCCCACAACCACATCGCGCGACTTCAACTCCGTTCCCGGAAAGCTGATGACCACCGGCAGTTTGGCTACCTCAGTTTCCCATTTGCTGTCATATTCCTTCTCGTACTTCGCCACCGGAACCAGCACGCGCCCCGTCGAGACTTCTGACTTCCATTGTCCAAAACTCAATTCATCGCTCGGCACCAATTCAAGCGACGCGCCCTTCAGCGGACCGTACACAGCCTTGCCCGTAATCTGCTGCCACCACGAGCCGGTTTCCTTATCTCGCATGAGAAAGTTCTGGTTATTAATTCCGGCCAGATAAAAATGCAGCAGCCTTCCGTTCACCGTTCTTTTCCACACCAGACCGGTGTGACAAAGCGTTCAATAAGTGACGGCGACCGGGACTCCCCCCACCCAGTCATTCAAGATGTGGTGATAAGCCATTTCACTGATGGGATAGGCGCGCTCGTCGCTGCCGAAGCGCACCGCCATGATCATTTCGCCAGCATCCAGCTTGCTCTGTGCCTCGGCTACGAACTGCGCGCTGTCTACCGGATGAAACATCCACTCGAAGTAATTCACCCGCGCCATGACCGCGGAAAAGCCCACGAGCAGCATCGTAATCGTGACGACTATCCGTCCCCACCGCCGTGAGTTTCTCCACAGCACAAAAGCAAACACCAGAGAGACGACCGCAGCAACCAATGTCCATACCGGCGCCCGGTCGTGCACCGCCAGCGCAAGCCACAATGCGCGCGGCGCCTGGTAGCGAAACGGACGGATGATGAACGCCGGGACGAAAAACAGTCCGATACCCAGGAGCGCACAGACCGCAAATGTGGCCCACAACCCACGCGAGCTACCCTGATCCGAATCGTACCTAGACATAGACATAGAGATATCGTCCGAGAACGCAGGTCCCCGGGAGACCTGACTAGGATTCTACAACCTCTGCGGCGTCATCCTGAGCGTAGCCGCATTTCAGGCAGAGCGAAGAGCCTGCCCTGAGCGAAGTCGAAGGGATCTCGCGCGCATCGTCCCTGCGCTAAGCTGATTGCATCCGCAACCTCGCGATCAAACCCCGCGTTCACTCCAAAACTAAAACGCCCCGATCCGCGGAGCAGGACCGGGGCGGCTGTTGGTTAGGTTGCATGTTTACTGTGGTGTGAAGTTCTGGTGATAGCTCAGACTCACGACGTCCTGAAACATCGGCGTGCCCGGAGGCAGGTTGTTCGGGTTCAGGAACTGCGTGTCGAAAAAGTAGTTTCGGGTCGGAGGAGAGTACACCGAAGTACAGCACTTGAATATACCCGTGTTGTACTGCGAGTAATACATGCTGATGAGCGAGCCGGTGTAATTCACAGTGGCCCCGTTAGCCCCGCGGTTCTCCAGGTAGCGCAGGAAGTTGTGCATACCACCGTCAGTCCCGAAGTCCTTCAAGCCGGCGGCAGTAGCCCAGCCCGGCTCGAGGAATGGAACGCTCTTGCCGGCCGCGATCGCCATTCGGTAGTAGCTGGTGTTGCCAGGTCGGTTGTTCTGCAGCGCTGGGTTTGCGAAGCTTTCGGCATCCGTCCAGCCCGTGGTCGGTACCGGAGCTGTATTTCCTGCTGGTGGGTTGGAGAGCAGCGTAACTGAATCCGCAATGATCGCAGCCGCCGAATGCAGCGCTCCACCAGGATTGCCGCCACTGGGCCAGAAGGGATCGGCGGATCCGCTGTTGTAGTCTCCCCAAACATAGACGGGTTCTTCCGAAGTGACAGTGAATCCGTTCCCAGTGTTTGCCACAGTCGCAGGATGTGGCAGGTAGCTGGTGGTGCCGTTCATGCCGCCATCGACCAGGCGCAGCGCGTGCCGCGGACCAGTCACCATATTCCACTCCGCCTTCGTCGAACAGCTGGTGATCCCGGTTGTCGTGCCATTGATGTAATAGGGCTGGTTCATAGTTCCCGCTGCGATGCCGAACCCAGCACCCAGATTTGCCTGTCCCCACTTGTCGAGGAAAGCAGGCACCTTGGCCGCTACATTTTCCGGCGAGTAGGTGTAATAGCTCGCGGGTTCCAGGACGCCATCGGGTACGCCGGTGACCGATGTCGCGTTCACTGTGTCGTTCAAACCAGACATTCCAGAAATGTTGTTATAGAAACCAGTCAACGGTTTCGTATCGGCCAACATCCCCCGGTGGTCCGAGAAATAGAGAATGTAGCCATTCTGGTTCGTGCTGTTCACCAGGTTGCCTGAGCCGCCAGCATACGGACCCGCCTTTTGCAGCCAGAGCCACAGGTTGCCCACATCGAGCTCTACCGCATTCATGACGCCAATCGGGCTGCATGAAGTCATGAGGTCGCCAACGGGTCGACTGTCCCGGGGCTCGCCTTCGCGCGCGTCGTAAAAGTTAATTGGCAGCCAGTTGTTCGCTGTGCCCACGCCAGTCCCTGAGGCTGGACCCTTGTTAATTTGTAGCTGCTGAAGGATGAGGATCGCCGGGCTGATCGGGTTATAGCATTGGCCAGCCGGAAAGGGGCCGGCCGGGTACGCCGTGTACGTGGGGCAAACTGGTTTTCCGGCTGTCTGGTACGGCGCCGTCGGAGGCGTATTGTAACCGCGGCCGAACCCATAGCTCAGCCATTCGTTCGTCACTCCCACCCAAGCGCCTGCGTTGTTCAAATATTCCACTCGCAGCCATACGCTCTGGCACTTCGCCGCGGCTGTGACTTCCCCATGCAACGGCCACGGACCCGCACCACAGCCTGTCGGAGCCACCCAGCTCCCGGTGTTGTTGTTCATGGCAAAGAACATGGTTCCTGCAGTAGTCGCCACGGAGCCGGTGAGCTGCACATCGTTTGCATCCAGCGCACCCGCGCCGCGTTCAGGGTGGAGGTCGGCTAGCGTGTCAGCCAGAAGAATTCGTATCTCTGCCTTGTTGTAAAGGCGCGAGCTGCTCAGAAGTGCGCTGTCGCCGGGCGTCGGTCTGCGGACGATGTCAATCGCACCAACCGCGGACGTCTGCACAAACGGCAATTGCAGCTTGGTAGCGCCGGTAAGTCCATTCGTGATAAACCCGCTGAACGTCGTCTTCGAGATGCCCTTCCATCCCGGGTTTGCAGTACCCGTCGGCGGGAATCCGCCGGTCCAGCTGCCGGCAGAGAGTTGGATGCAATTCGAGCCTGCTCCGGGACCGGTCGCAGGAGCGGCAGGACAGCCGCTGGCGGCATTAGGTACCCATATCGTGCCGGTGTAACCGTTGGAGGTCGGCCAGCCATTCTCCAGTTGGTCGGTGATGACCTGCCCCACCGCCGCGATCTTGTCGGTGAAGGTCAGGTTGCTGCCCGATGCCAGAAACAGGTTGCCATTGGCGTGAACTCGGCCTCCAAAGTTAAAGTTGGGGCCGGCGAAGTAATCACAATCGCCATCGCAGAACACGCCGAATTCGAAAGCCGGGAGCAGCGCTACTTCCACCACCCGCGTCAGATTTACCGACGCGCCCGTTGCCGCCGCTGAGGAATTCGCCGCAATCTGGCCAGAAGAGGACTGACGTGTGGCCGTAACCTGCAACGTGTAGGGAATCAGCGTCGCTACCATCCCTTGGTCCGGCCCAGCGCCGACAATGTCCCACGAACCGCACGGGTCGGGAGCATTCGGGCATGGCGTCCCGTTAGTCTGGTTCGCTGGCCATGTGATCGTCTCCACGTAATTCGTGTAGGTGATGTTGGAACCACTGATCGCCGTCGGATAATTCGCGGGGTTGGTCAGAGCCGTGATGGAAGCGGAGTTGGGCGTCTGCGAGGTCTGATACAGCTGGGAGATTTGCGAAGTCAGATTTTCGATCCCAGCTTCGGCGGCAAAGTACGCCACACTGCCTTCCTGATCGTTGCCTCCCATCCGCACTTCGTTCGAGACCATGTACAACAATCCCACCGCCACACCCGACAATAAAACCGTCAGTAACAGGGCGGCGATCAGCGTGAACCCTCGCGAATCTCGTGTTCTCTTCCCCATATTTTTCCCCTCAAACTCGCAAAGCATTGCTACTGGCAAACCGTGGTCGAACTGCTGTATGAATTGCAGAAACTCATGTTGCGCGCAGCCACCGAAGTCGCCAGATACATGCTCTGGGCTTTTCTTCCTGCCGTGGTCAGACCTTGCCCCATGACCCACAGGTTTACTTTCTGAATCAATGCGGGGGAAAGGCCCGCGGGTAGCGGATTGGCCGAATTGGCCGTAATTGTGCCGGCGACCGAATCGATGATGTCGTAGGTGAACTGCAGGTTGATGATGTTGTCAGCCACCGGAATCGCGTTCTGTCCGTTGACCTGCCTCATCAGCCGGGGTGTCTGCACTGTGCCGCCCGCGACCGGAACTTGCAGGAAATACGAAACCGCATACAGCCGGCAAGCCGACATTTGTGTTCCCGCACCCGAGCTGGCGATCACCGTGGACAGATTGTTGCTCGTTCCCGCGCCAGTCTGGTTCATGTTGAGCGCATCCCCGCTGGCAAAATTGATGGTCGTATTGTTCGGGATCGTTGTGACTTCGGCCACCACCGCGGCGTTCTGGATCAGGCTCGTGCCATTGTTCCCGTTGCCGTTGCCCGGCGTGCTCACGGTAAACAGGATCAGATCGCCCGGATTGAGTCCACCAGCAGCCAGGATGTTATTCGGCTGCACCCCGGCATTGATTACCGTGACCGTAGCCTGGGTAGGTCCGCCTGGAAACGTAAAGTTGAAATTGGAGAGCGGGAAATTGTAGTCGCAATAAATGGATGTAATGCTGTCATTGACTTGCCCGGGAGCAGCTGTAATCACCGCGCCCGCCTGCACTCCAGTGTTGAAGCCGGGAATGATTCCGTACATGAAGTTCGGTACACCGCCGCCGCTGGCTGGGTACGTGCCCGCCGGTACGTAACAGGTGCCTGTCTGGTTACATCCAAACTTCGACACCGTGCCGCCAGTTACCAGCTGCAGGCCACCGGAGGGCAGCCCCGAACCCGCTAAGCTGATGTCCTGCGTCATCAACTCGACCGCCGCGCGCATGTTTTGCTGGGTCTCAGCGCGCTGCGTAACGGTGAACGTAGCGTCCATGCCTATCTTGAACAGGCTGGTCATGGCCGCGATCACCACTAGCCCCACGGCCGAAGCGATCATCAGCTCCAGAAGGGTAAAGCCACGCTGCGGTTTTCCGATTCGTCTCTTCATAGTTCCTGTCCCCGCTCAGTGGTAGCTCGAGATCAATCCATTCACCGTATAGCTTCGAACCGGCCAACCACCTTTGCTGTAAGCCACGGTGATCGTGACCGCGATCAAGTTGGCGTTGACTCCGCCTCCTTGCGCCGCCGGCAGCAGTACGTTGTTAAACGCAATCGTGCGTGTGAAGTTCGACAGACTCTGCGTTACATCGTCCGCGTTTCCCAGAATGCCATCAGGCCCGGGCAGCACCAGGCACTCCACTCCACCCGGACATGCGGCTCCCGTCCCTGGCACCGTGCAAGGCGCATCATCCCCGGTGCCGATAATCCCGTCCGCCCCCGCGCACAGCAGCGGTTGCGCTCCGCCCAGAAAGATCCCCCCACTGGCCGTATTGTTGATCGACGCGAACGGAATCTGCTGGGCGTTGCGAGCCGTGTAGATACTCTCCATCGCGTCCAATGCCTTGTGACGCGCAACCAGATCTTCTTGGGCAGACTGTGTCGCCGCCAGCGCCGTGGCAAAGCTGGCGATCAGCGCCAGCAGACCCACCGTCATCACCACCACGGCGATCATCGTCTCAATCAGCGTGAATCCGCCCTGCTGTCGTTGAAGTTCGCGTTTTGCAATTCTTTTTGAGCTCATTGTTGTACCCAGGTTGGTGCCCCAGCTACCTGATCCAGACGCCAGCCTCGCACCCGGCCGGTCGCACCCCATACCGTGACCGCGCGCGAAGTGTTGATCGTGTCCGACGCCCGCGTGATATACACCACGCCACTGTTGTAGTTGCCGAGAGTGTCGCGAGATGTGCCATCCGGCATGAACGCGACATAGTTCAGACTGCCCGCTCCCAGGCCTTGCCCAAAATCCACGGACGCGATGCCGGTGCCGAAACCGTCCGGAGTGCTCGCCGGAAATCCCGCTCGCACCCCAATACTCATGTCCGCTGGCAGAGTGTAGGTTTGCACCAACTGAACCGCCGGGAAGACCCCGCCCACCGCGGGCGGCTGATACTGCACCGTCATGGTCCCAGTCGCATTGTTAAAGACAACCAGGTACTCGTGGCTTTGCGTGATGGCCAGGTGGCGTGTGTTGCGCAGGACCGCCAACGTCGTGGTATAGGCGCCGTCGATGTGCCCCTTGTACAGTAGCGGGCGCATGCCCATGTACGTGGCTCCCATCAAGATCAGCGCAATGCTGACCGTGATCATCAGTTCCAGCAGCGAGAACCCGCGATGTTTCCTCAATCTCATAAGACTCTTTCACGGGGGAGACAGCGACGAGGTCGAAGCCGTTTTCTCTTGCTCCGCCACCAACCGAAGCCGGAGCATGCCGAGGAAGCAACGTGCGCTTGCCAATGGCAAAGCGTTTCCTCGCGATCACTTAACCGTAATTATCGTAAGGGAGAGTTTTGGGGAGGGCAAAACACGAACGTCCAATTCGGGATTGGACGTTCGTCATACCACTTTCGGGCCATTGATCGCGTTATTACGCCTAGGCTCACTCCCGAAATCAGTACATCTCTTCCCGTGAGGCAACCACCAAAAAGTGCATGTTATTTCCGATATTGGCCCAGCAGCTGTTGTACTGGATACCGTTGGTGCCTCCGCCATTCCACGCAATCAACGGGCTCGCCAAGCTGGCAAGCTGCGAGTACGGGGGGGTTGAGCTATTGGTCTTGGCCAGAAAAATCGATCCGTTGAACTGGCCGCCTCCACCGCCGCTTTCCGTCAGTACTCCCTGTCCGATGATCAGGATCAGCCCGTTGAAACCCGATTGCCCGGTGATATTGAGTGTCCCGGTAACGACCAGGATGCCCGAGCCGGAATTTGAGCCCATGTTAAAGTCGCCGTTCACGTAGGTTATCTGCGGGGCGGCGTCAGTCCCCAACCCTGCCGCCGGGAAGCTGCACGGTGCTCCTATGCCACAGGAGAGCGACAGGTCGGCTGCATTCGCCAGGTTGGAGACGAGATTGTTCAGTTCCGCCGGACTCGACCACGCTCCGCTTAACTGGTTCGTACCTCCCGACCCCGCATCGATTATCGATGGAGTAGCCGTCGGCTTACCCGCCGGCTCCCTTGGGGAGTGATCGACAGAGCGGTCACCAGATAGGTTGGTTCGACGCTGAGACCCGCCGTTGCCGCCGCGGCGCAATTGGCATAGCCGAGGGTGGTACTTGGGACCTCGCGATTGTTCATCGAGTCCCAACATACCGGCGCAGTGGCAGCTTGCGTGCTATCCACCCACTGCGAGGCGCCGGTTCCAACCGTCCCATTTTGCTTCAGCGTAAGGCGCACCCATTTGTACTTCAACGCGGCTGGAGTGTTCGTATTGAGCGAAAAACTGGGCACGTACGTGTAACTGCCGCCCGGTGCAGCCCCGGCGGCGGTGCAGGGTGTTGAATACGAAACCGATGGCATGCCAGGAGTGAAGTTCTCATGGCAGAGTTCATCGTCGAAGTACAGATTGCCAAATGTCGCCGGATCCACTGTATCGGAAGCACCTGCAGGGTTGGTAATGTACACAATCGAATTTGCCGCCGGCGGCATGGCCGTGGGCAGCGTGATGGGGGCGCCGCTGCTGCTGCGCATCCGGTCCCGCATTTCCTCCATTCCGGCCCGCACTGAGAAGAAGGCCGTCTGCGTGTCCTTGTAGTTCGTATTGACCGCAGTTTCCGTGTTTGACATGTAGACCATTCCCAAGCCGATGGCGGAAATCAGAAGCAGCGCCAACAGGGCCAGGAGCAATGCCATTCCGCGTTGCTGATTTCGAATATTTTGTAGTAACTGAGCTCGCCAGAAGATTAATCGTCAGGCGAATTGACTTAATGTTGGGGATATTGCTCTGGCCTGCCGTCGTGCTGAGATCCAGCGGAAGGGCTACGGGCGTGCCATTTTGGTCATATGCCGTAAAGACCGGGTAATCCTTAAAGGTCGTGATGGCTGCGTAGTAAGCCGTGTTGCTCGCTCCCCACGCCGTGTTCCCCGAGATCACTAAACCAGTTCCATAAGGCGCAGTGCCCGCCACCACCCCGCTGTTCACAACGTTCTGCAGTTCCTGGCTAAACGTCGTCGGCTGGGCGAGGGGGAGGATCCCGTTCACTTTCGGCATTTGGCTGCGCTGGAGAGTGCAAGGACAGTTGGTCGCAGGCGGATAGTTGTTATCCTGATCGACCAGCCGGTACCAGACCGTGTCCACCACGCCATCCCCGTCCACGTCAGCCTCAAACGCGATCTGCGTGTTGGAAATCGAGACCAGCCCGGCGGCCACCGCCGAATTCTGCGCCACCAGAAGATTCGTATAGTCCGGGGGACAGTTGGTCGCTGCTCCGGGCGTCGCGATCAAACGGCAGTTGGGATAGCCTGCCTGATGAAGGTCGCGCTGAAACTCATCCACGAATGCGCGGCCGGATTGGGTCAGATCGATCTTGACTTGTTCCGCCTGGCTGCGCTGCGCAACTTGACTAATGATTGTGAACACGCCCCCCAGCACGATTACCAGGATGGCGCATACAATGCTCAACTCCACCATCGAGAAACCCTTCGACTTTTGTGTCGTTATGCTCATTCTCAGTTCTCAATCAAAGTACGTAGCGTGGTGGGCACCGCGAAAAGCATCCCGTTGTGGGTCGCCCCGGCTGAAATCTGTCGCGATGAGACCGTCAGCAAGCTGATCCGGCTGCTGGCAGTCGGGTTTGTGCAAGTCGCCAAACTTCCGCATGCCGGTGCCTGCATGATGTTCCAGTGCACCTCGTAGATGTCGCCGTTACAGGTCTGATATTGGATGGCATAACCCGCAATCGTCGCTGTGGCCATCGCCGGACTCGCTATCGTCCAATCGACGTCCCCGACTTGCGCCGGCGTCGGTGCAGTTGCCGAGGTGTACAGGGTTGCGCCATTGCCGCTTGGGCTTGCTCCTTGAACCAGCGACGCCAGGTGAAGGTTCGCGCCATTCAGAGCGCAGTCATAAATGTTGGCTGTGCCGGTCTTCGGATAGTTCTTCAGAGTCGCAAACTTTTCCAGGATCTCCTGGTCGAGCACCACCGCGGAGGTATCGGTCTTGTTCCGCGTGTTCGATTGCATGCCCACCAGGATCATAATCATCGATCCCAGCATTCCCACGGTGAGCACGGTCATGGCAATCAACAGCTCGATGATGCTCGTGCCGCTCTCACCCAATCTCTTTGGACAAGGGGAAATGCCCGGCACGATTTTTCGCGAATTTAGCATTTGAACTCTCATTTGAGGATCAGCGCTGTATCCAGTTGCCGTTGGCGTCACAAGTCCAGACCTGAACCCGGCCGCTCGGGTTTACTACCAGCGATGCCCAGCGGATATCGCCAAAGGGGCTCCCTCTTTTGAGGAACAGAACGAATCCCTGTCCCGCGTTTTGTGGACATGTATTCGCGACCGTTGGGCTGCAAGGAAGGCCCCGCGCATTGAAGCTGGGGACCGTTCCACCGGGCATGACCGCAAACCCCAGCCCGGCTACGAACACTCCCTCATTGGGCGCGCCGCTGCCGATTCCCTGAAAAACTTGGATCTGCGAGCCCATTGGCACCATAGGATTCCCTGCGACGTACGTTCCGCCCTGGAGATTTACAAAATACCCGGTGTCAGCGTTCGGCAAGGTGGTTGGCACGATTCCGTAGAACGTATTCCTCTTGACCGCCTGGATGCGCGCCGTCTGCAACAGCCCGCTCAGATTCGTCGCGGCATATCGAAGACCGATGTCGCTGATCGTTGTCATCAGCGTCGGCACAGAAAACGCCGCCAAAATCAGTAGGATGGCGATCACGATCATCATCTCAATTAGAGAGAAGCCGTGATCGTTATTCCGGATAGTTTTGGAATCCGTCATTTTCAGAGGAGGTTCCGTCCGCTCACGGCGCACGTACATGCTCGCCACACTTCATCGTAGGGTCGGGTTGGAACGGCGTCAAAGCACGACGGTGTACCGTCCGATCATGGGCTCTTTGTCATCCTGAATGGTTACTCATGCCACTCGACTGATGGGATGCGACTTAGTCGCACAGCCTGAAGCCAGAAGCTCGGGAGGGTGACTCCGGTAACTTGTCCGCGGAACTGACGTGACTCTACGATGACGGGCAGGTATGACTCTCTCGTCGCTCCTCGTATGCCTCGACCCCACGGCTGCAGAAATCCTGCGCCGCGTCCTTTTGGAACTCGGTATTAAAGTCGAGTCTTGCCCCGACCTCGCACGAGCCGCGGTCCGCCTGGCACAACAGCGCTTCGATGTGGTGATTATCGATTGCGACTCGCAGAAAGAAGTCAACTCCCTGCTTCGTGAAACCCGCCTTTCCCGTCTCAATGACTCCACGCTCGCAGTCGCAGTCGTCAAGGGGCAGGAAAGCATTCGCGAGATGTTCTCGCTGGGCGTGAACTTCGTGCTCTACAAGCCGGTTTCCCACGAGCGCGCACTGAGCAGCTTGCGTGCCGCCCGTGCGGTGATGCGCAAGGAAAAGCGCCGCAAAGCCCGCGCTCCCGTACATACTCACGCTACCGTCGACTACGCCAACGTGGAACAGGAGAAGGCCACCCTCATGGACCTCGCCGAGGATGGCATGGCGGTCCTTTTCGGCAGGAAGCTTCCGCCCACCAGCAAAGTCTATTTTCAGTTTCAACTGCCCGGGCAGAAATCCAGCGTGCGTCTCTCCGGACAGGTGCTGTGGCAGGATTGGAACGGGCGAGCGGGAATTCAATTCGTGGATGTTCCCAAAACTTCCCGCCGTCTGCTGGACGAATACTTAAGCGCGAATCTTCCCCAGTCTTCGGAACCATTCCCCCCGGTAACCGTGGAACTGGAAGAACCGCTCCCGCCTGAACCCGTGCCCGTGGGAGCCGAGCCGCACCA
>WNFA01004808.1_pt1 | contig 11270 bp, 10 predicted proteins | sample 5400481 | NCBI WGS metagenome assembly WNFA01 (sample SAMN13153340, study PRJNA577476) | soil metagenome | isolation source: 120 cm saprolite under Douglas fir tree site 2 hole 1 replicate 2 | place: USA:California | collected 2015-04-18
TAGCGACAGAGGCCGCCGACTGAGGCGGCCTTCACGCGTTGTCGATCTTTGATTCAATCGGCGATCATGCCCCCGAGGTGAAACGCGCCTTCTACTGTGCGCCGATAGCGCTGTGTTGAAATCGGCGAAGGCCTATCTATGTGCCGAGCCAGCCGGCGACCTCGCGGACCAGGGCCTCGCCCTGTGAAATCCAAGGGTTTTGCTTGCCTCGAGAGCGAAGAGGTGCTAGAACAAACAGAGAACAGTGGAGCCGGCCGGCCACAGGGAGGAGCATCTCTGTGGAAAAGGCGGAATGCGCTTGCCGGGCTCCGCCTTGAGCTTAGGGTGTCGTCGAGCAGGAGAATGTCATGGCAGGTTCGGTCAACAAGGTGATCCTCGTCGGCAATCTGGGCAAGGATCCCGAAATCAGGCGCACCCAGGACGGCCGCCCGATCGCGAATTTGAGCGTCGCCACCTCCGACACCTGGCGCGACAAGGCGACCGGCGAACGCAAAGAACGAACCGAATGGCATCGCGTGGTGATTTTCAACGAGGCGCTTTGTCGGATCGCCGAGCAGTACCTGAAGAAGGGCTCGAAGGTCTATCTCGAGGGCCAGCTGCAGACCCGCAAGTGGCAGGATCAATCCGGCCAGGACAAGTACACCACCGAGGTGGTGCTGCAGTTCAACGCCCAGCTCACCATGCTCGATCGGGCCGGCGACCGCGGCGGGGATATCGGCTCGTCCGAGAGCGGCGGCGAGTTCGGCTCTTCCGGGCCGACCGCGCGCGAGAAGCAGCCGGCGCTGGCGGGCGCCGGCAAGCGCGGGGACATGGACGACGAGATTCCGTTTTGACGACCGCGCCGCGCGGCTTGCCGCGCAGTTCCGGAGCTCGAGAAAGCGGGACGAGCGATGAGATCTGGCGCAATCGCGGCGGCGCTCGTCGGCGCGGCAATGGCCTCGGCGCTGGCGGCGCCCAAGCCGGGCGACACCGTCGCAGTGACGGCTTGCGTCCGCCCGGGGGTCGAGGCGGCGTGCCTCATCGTCGACGGCGCCGACGGCGCCGTCTTCAACGTCACGAGCGCCAAGCCGAAACCGCCGCTCGACGTCATGGTCCGGCTGCGCGGCACCGTGACCGAGAAGGTCAGCGCCTGCAATCAGGGCGTCGTTCTCGACCATATCAGCTGGACGGCGACCCGGCAGAAGTGCCCGAATTAGCCTCGGTGCGGCGACATCGAAAAAAATGTGGTCGCTGCGACCGCGGCGATCTTGCGCTCAGGCTCCGGAAACCGCTCCTCGGGCGAGCGCGACTTCGACTCCAAACGTCGGCACGACCCCCAGTTGAGGCGCCCGGCTTCTCCAATTACAGTACCGTGGTCCAGTCCATCACCAGGGAGGGTGATATGACTTCGCGAGGTTGGTTGACTTTGGCAATCGCCCTTTGTGGCGCGTTGGCGGTGACCGCAGCGGACGCCGCCGTCAAGAAGCGGGTCGCCGGTCCGATCGCACGCGGCTGCACCCAGCAGATCTCACCGGCATGCGTCGCCCTGGTCTCGCGCGGCAAGAGCTATGCGCTGGTCGGGGCCGTGCCGTTCATTCCGCCTGGCATCGGCGCCGACGTGTGGGGGACGGCCACGGCGAGCCCCTGCGGCCCGGCCATCCAGGTCGCATCCTGGAAACCAAACCGGCTCCGGTGCTCGCGCTGAACGGCGCTCCCTGGCCTCGCCGAACCACGGCGTTACAGTCGAACCGTCCTCCGGTCGCTCGGCCATGGCAGTCATGACCGCGGTTTGACGCGGCGGCCGTCGCCCCGATGCCTCGATCGCGATTTTTGCCGACGCCGATTGCGGGGCCTGTTCCCGCACGGTCGCATCGTGCACGCGCGGGCGCCCGGGCCTTCGCCGCGGGAGCGGCTCCATTTCCGCTTGAGCGAGGCTCTCGGCGGAGCCATTTTGCGGGGCTGAAAACGACTGCCGCACCTTGACGATAAGTCACTGAATTACCATCTAAAAACTGTTCGCCTCGGCGCATCTTGAGGGGTGGCGCCGCCCCGGTGAATCAGCTAAGCAGTTCTGGCTTTCTCCGAACGGGATTCCCACTTGGCCGACAACGACGATCGCCAGCCGGACGACCCCGGCCCGTCCGATATTCGCCCCGTCTCCATCACCGAGGAGATGAAGCGCAGCTATCTCGATTACGCCATGAGCGTGATCGTGGCGCGCGCGCTGCCGGACGCGCGCGACGGCCTCAAGCCGGTGCATCGGCGCATCCTCTTTTCCATGCACGAGAGCGGGCACACGCCCGACAAGAAATACGTGAAGTCGGCGCGCGTGGTCGGCGACGTGATGGGCAAATACCACCCGCACGGCGACCAGGCGATCTACGACGCGCTGGTGCGCATGGCGCAGGATTTCTCCATGCGCCTGCCGCTGATCGACGGGCAGGGCAATTTCGGCTCGGTCGACGGCGATCCGCCGGCGGCCATGCGCTACACCGAATGCCGCCTGGCACGGCCGGCGATGGAGCTGCTCGAGGACATCGACAAGGACACGGTCGCTTTCCAGCCCAACTACGACGGCAACGAGCAAGAGCCGGTGGTGCTGCCGGCGCGCTTCCCGAACCTGCTGGTGAACGGAGCCGGCGGCATCGCGGTCGGCATGGCGACCAACATCCCGCCGCACAATCTCGGCGAGGTGATCGACGCCTGCGTCGCCCTGATCGAGAATCCCGGCCTCGGCATCGATGAACTGATCGAGATCATTCCCGGCCCCGACTTTCCGACCGGCGGCATCATCCTCGGCCGCTCGGGCATCCGCGCCGCCTATCACCTCGGGCGCGGCTCGATCGTCATGCGCGGCAAGGTCGCGATCGAGACGCTGCGCGGCGATCGCGAGGCGATCATCGTCAGCGAGATTCCCTATCAGGTGAACAAGGCGACGATGGTCGAGCGCATCGGCGAGCTGTGGCGCGACAAGAAGATCGACGGCATTTCCGCGCTGCGCGACGAATCCGACCGCGACGGCTATCGCGTGGTGATCGAGCTCAAGCGCGATGCCATGGCCGATGTCGTGCTCAACCAGCTCTACCGGTTCACCGCGCTGCAATCGACTTTCGGCGCCAACGTGGTGGCGCTCGAAGGCGGCCGCCCGCTGGTGATGACGCTCAAGGACCTGCTGGCGTCCTTCGTCGGCTTCCGCGAGGAGGTGATCTCGCGGCGCACCAAATACCTGCTCGGCAAGGCGCGCGACCGCGCCCATGTCCTGGTCGGGCTCGCCATCGCGGTCGCCAATATCGACGAGGTGATCAGGCTCATCCGCGCCTCGCGCGACGCCAACGAGGCGCGCGAGGCCTTGATGGTGCGCGACTGGCCGGCGCGGGACGTCGAGGCCATGATCACCTTGATCGACGACCCGCGCCACAAGGTGTCGGCGGCCGGCACCTATAAGCTCTCCGCCGAGCAGGCCAAGGCCATTCTCGATCTGCGCCTGCAGCGGCTGACCGCGCTCGGCCGCGACGAGATCAAGGCCGAGCTCGACAAGCTCGCCGAGGAGATCGCCGACTATCTCGACATCCTGCGCTCGCGCGCGCGCATCCAGTCGATCGTCAAGGACGAGCTCAAGGCGGTGCGAGACAAGTTCGCGACCCCGCGCCGGACGGTCATCCTCGAGCAGGAAGGCGAGGTCGAGGAAGAAGACCTGATCCACCGCGAGGACATGGTGGTCACGGTCTCCCACCTCGGCTACGTCAAGCGCGTGCCGCTGTCGACCTATCGCGCGCAACGGCGCGGCGGCAAGGGTCGCGCCGGCATGCAGACGCGCGAGGAGGATTTCGTCTCGCGGCTGTTCGTGGCTTCGACGCATACCCCGGTCTTGTTCTTCACCTCGCACGGCCGGGTGTACAAGGAGAAGGTCTGGCGGCTGCCGCAGGCGGCGCCGCAGGCGCGCGGCAAGGCGCTGATCAACATCCTGGCGCTCGAGCAGGGCGAGCTGGTCACCACCGTCATGCCGCTGCCCGAGGACGAGCAGAGCTGGGGCGCGCTCGACGTGATGTTCGCCACCACGCGCGGTACCGTGCGGCGCAACAAGCTGTCCGATTTCGTCGACGTGCGTCGCTCCGGCATCATCGCCATGAAGCTCGACGAGAGCGAAGCGATCGTCGACGTGCAGATCTGCACCGAGCGCGACGACGTGCTGCTCACCTCGGCGGGCGGGCAGTGCATCCGCTTCCCGGTCACCGACGTGCGCGTGTTCCAGGGCCGCACCTCCATGGGCGTGCGCGGCATCATGCTGGCGGAAGGCGACAAGCTGATCTCGCTGTCGATCCTGCGCCACATGGACGCGAGCGCCGAGGAGCGCGCGGCCTATCTCAGGCGCGCCAGCGCCGTGCGGCGCGGCCTCAACGGCGACGCCGAGGAACCCGCGCCGGAAGTCGAAGAGGCGCCGGAGCCCGCGGTCGACGACGCAATCGAGCTCGGCGAGCAGCGCTACGTGGAGATGTCGGCGGCCGAGCAGTTCGTGCTCACCGTGTCCGAGCGCGGCTACGGCAAGCGCTCGTCGTCCTTCGAGTATCGGATCACCGGCCGCGGCGGCAAAGGCATCGTCGCCATGGACGTGCGCGAGCGCGACGGCACGATCCGCAAGAAGACCGGCAAGCTGATCGCCTCGTTCCCGGCCGAGGACGGCGACCAGCTCATGCTGGTCACCGACGGCGGCCAGCTCATCCGCACCCGTGTCGAAGGCATCCGCATCGCCGGGCGCTCGACCCAGGGCGTCATCGTGTTCGATACCGCGGAAGGCGAGCGGGTGGTGTCGGTCGAGCGGATCAGCGAGGAAGGCGAGGAGAACGGCGGCTAGGCGCCACCGGTGATCGGGCGGCAGGCGCCTGGTCCGCCCTACGGCTCCTTCCGCGGGGCGTCATTCCGCCTTCAGCCCGAGCGCCTTCACCACCGGCGCCCACTTGGCGATATCGGCCTTGATCAGGTTGGCGAAGTCCTGCGGCGTTCCGCCCAGCGGCTCGTTGCCGAGGCGCGCGAGCGCGGCCGTGAATTCGGGCGACGCCACGCCGGCGTTGATCTGCGCATTGAGCCGGTCGACGATCTCGCGCGGCGTGCGCGCCGGCGCCAACAGCCCGGTCCAGCTCACCGACACGAAATCGGGAAAGCCGCTCTCGATCATGGTCGGCAGGTCCGGCAGCTGCGGCAGGCGTTTCGCGCTGGTGACGGCGAGCGCGCGCAGCTTGCCGCTCTCGATCAGCGGCCGCAACACGCTCACGCCCTCGAAGGTCATTTGCACCTGACCGCCGACGAGGTCGTTGATCGAGGGGCCGCCGCCTCGATAGGGCACGTGCACGATGTCGATGCCGGCGCGCGACTTGAACCATTCGCCGATCAGGTGCGGCAGGACGCCGATGCCGCCGGAGGAGAAGTTCACCTTGCCCGGATTGGCCCTGGCATGGGCGACGAGCTCGGCAACCGTATGCGCCGGCACGGAAGGATGCACGACCAGGATGGTCGAGCTCTGCGCCACCAGCGCGATCGGGTCGTAGCTGGTGATCGGGTCGTAGCCGGCATTCTTCTGCAGCATCGGGGCGAGCACGAGCCCGCTGGCGCTCGAATAGAGCAGCGTATAGCCGTCCGGCTCCGCCTGCGCGGCTTCTTTCGAGCCGATGGTGTTGCCGGCGCCGGGCCGGTTGTCGACGACCACCGTCTGGCCATTGGCGGTGGCCAGATGATTGGCGACCAGGCGTCCGATCACGTCGACCGGACCGCCCGCCGGCGTCGGCACGATGATCTTGATCGGCCGCGCCGGATAGGGCTCCCCCTGCGCCGACGTCAGGGCGCCGAGCCCGAGGCCCAGCGCCGCGGCTGCAACGGCGATCCGTCCGCCGGTCATTTGTCCTCCCCGGAATGGCGCCCTATGATCCGACGCGTGATGTATCATGGCGGCATCGGCGGGCCTGGCACCCGCGCCGACAAGTCTAGGAAGGACCGACGCCGTGCGCCAGACCAGGCCGCCGGCTGGGCGGGCGGAACCATCGCCCGGCAGCCGCGTTGCTTGATGTTCGGCGGCAGTCCGAGGTAGGCCGATCCGAAATGTCCGTGCCCGACGACAAGAAGCAGCAAGACAACGTCGTACGGCTGGGCACGGAGACGCTATTCGCCATCGCCGACGAGCTGCGCCGCATGTACGATGCCGACCTCCGCTCGAAGCCCTCGACCGAGCTCGAGCGGCTCCTGCGAAAGATCGAGCGCGGCGAGGAGCCCTCCGGCGGTGCGCCGAAGTCCGACCGCTAATTAGAGCGCCCTCCGGTGAGGTTGACGCACAACCGTGCGACGCACTCGGTGGAGCTCCCTCTCCCCTCCGAACTCGGGTTTACTCGAGTTCGGCATCTTTAAGCGGCCGAAGTCGGATAAATCCGACTTCGGCTGGGGAGAGGGAGCAGACCGAGTTCGCCGCTTTGGATTGACTCCATCTCACCGGAACGTGCTCTAGCGTTGTGACGCTGACGTCAAAGGGAAGCCGGAATGATCATAGATTGGCACGCGCACATCTATACGCCGGAAGAGGCCGCAGGCGATTTGCGTACCTTCGACGGCAGGAGCGGCCCGTCGTGGGGCGAGCGCGGGTGTCCGATGGTGCTCGAAAATTTCCTCGATGCGCACCACAAGGCCGGTATCGACATCAGTGTGGTGAGCAACGCAGCCCACTATTTGCGGAGTAAGAACGCGGAAGAGGAACTGCCGGCCGTGCAACGCTGGAGCGATTACGCCGCCGAGGTGCAGGAAAAGCACAAGGGCACGCTCTATTGCTTCGCGACCATCCTGCCTTGCGGCGGCCAAAGCTTCATCAAGGAGACCGAGCGTGCCATTCGCCAACTCGGCCTCAAGGGCATTTTCATCCACTCCAGCCACAAGGGACATTACCCGGACGACGAGGAAGCGCGTCCATTCTGGGAGCTTGTGCAGGACCTCGACGTGCCCGTGATGATCCACCCGCCGCACCTCGGCTTCGGGGAGGAGCGAATGAAGGAATACCGGCTTGCCTCCAGCATCGGCCGCCCATTCGATTTATGTCTGGCGCTGGGGCGTCTCATCGTGCGGGGAATTCTCGAGGACTTCCCGCGGCTGAAAATCGTGGCGTCGCACGGCGGCGGCGGCATTTGCGAGACCATCAGCCGGATGGATTATGCCTACGAGCTGCAGGACGAGGCGTTTTTCCTCGGACCCTATGCGCCGATGAAGATCAAGCACGCGCCAAGTCACTATTTGAAGAAAATGCACCTCGACACGGTGACCTACAACCTCCCGGCCGTGAAGATGGTCTTGGAATGGATGGGATCGGATCGCGTCCTTTACGGCAGTGACGCGCCGCCGCTGACTTCGCTGAAGCCGCGCGCGATAAAGCTGATCAGGGACTTGGATATTTCTGCGGCCGACAGGGACAAGATTTTCTGCGGTAACGCTCAGCGCCTGCTCAAGCTGAGCGCGATTCCGGAAAGGCGCTGAGCGAGCAAGGGATGAAGACTTTCATCGCTTTCCTTGCAATTTCCGCCGTCGCTTTCGCCGCGTGCACATGCGCCGGCGCACAGACCTACCCGAACAAGCCGATCCGGATCATCACCGCTAACAGCGCCGGCGGCACCAGCGATATCTTCGTGCGCGCGCTGGGCGAGGAGCTGCAAAAGCGTCTCCATCAGGCCATCGTCATCGAGAACCGCTCCGGCGGCGGAATGAACATCGCCGGCCGCGCTTGCGCCGAAGCCGCAAATGACGGCTACACGATTTGTCTGCTACCGAACGAGACGCTGACGCTCAATCAATTCACCTACAAGTCGATTCCGTACAATCCGGAAAAGGATTTTGACCCGATCACCAACGCCTTCATCAACACTCAGGTCATGGTGGTGAGCTCGGCGTTGAACGTCAGCTCGCTCGACGAGCTTGCGACGCTGTCCAAAGCCAAGCCGGGGGCCTTGAGTTACAGCGCGCTCGCGATTCCGATGCAGATCACCGTCGAGAACTGGAAAAAGAAGACTGGCGCCGATCTGGTCTACGTTCCGGTTCGGGGCGGCGGCGACATGGTCACCGGCCTCCTCACCGGGACGACGCCGGTTGCCATCGTCGGCCTCCCCAACTTCATCCCGTACATCCGCAATGGCACGGTCAAGGCCCTGGCCGTCGATTCGGATGCGCGCTCCCCGCTCTTTCCCGGCGTTCCGACCTTGCGGGAGTTGGGGTTTGCCAATCTGGCACCGGTCTATTTCGCCTTCGTGGCGCCGGCCGGCGTACCGAAGCCGATTGTCGATATGCTGCACGACGAGATTGCCGCCATCGGCAACGAGCCGGAATTCCGCAAGTCACGCTTGGTCGATATCGGGATCGTTCCGGTGTTCGACACGCCCGAGCGCCTGGCCCAATATCTCAGGGAGCAGAGGCAGAATGGGGCGCGGCTCATCCGCGAATCGGGGTTCCAGCCGCGCTGACGCGACCAATCCGGGCCCAGCGGCTCGCACGCCGATCAGCGCGCGCCGGCGTGCTCGAGAATGCGGGCGATCTGCGAATAGCCGCGCCGGTGGGCGTGGCCGAGGGGCGTCGTGCCGTGCCGATCCGCCAGGTTCACGTCGGCCCCCGCCTCGACCAGAGCCGCGACCACGGCGGTGTGCCTCGTCCCGCCGTTGCCGAGCACGACCGCCTCGAGGAGGGCGGTCCAGCCGAGATTGTTGATATGGTCGAGCGGCGCCTTGGCGACGATCAGGGCGCGCACGATCTCGACGTGGCCGCGATGGGCGGCCGCGATCAGCGCGGTTCCGTCGTAGGGGCTGGTGGCGGCGCGCGCGTTGCCGCCGCCCGCAAGCGCGATCTCGAGCATTTCGCGATCGTCGTTCACGGACGCGATGGTGACGACGTCGTAGCGCTCGGCATCGAGCGCGTTGGGATCGGCGCCGAGCCGGATGAGCGCGCGTGCCGCGTCATGCTTGCGCAGGAAGGCGGCAACGTGCAGCGGGGTGCGGCTGCGGGCGTCCTGGATGTTCGGCTTTTCGCCTTCGGCGATCAGCTTCTCGATCTCGGCGGCGTCGCCGCGCGCGGCCGCGTCGTGCAATCCGGCATAGATGCGCAGCTCCCGCTCGCTCGGCGGCGTCTGTCCGAACGCCGGCCCGGCCGCCGACACGACTGCGTTCACCGCCAGCAGAACGAAAACGGCAAGGCCTCGCGTCATGGCTAACTCGGCATGCGCAGCACCGGCTTGATCGTCGTTCCCGTCGCCGATTCCTGCGCGGCGCGATTGATCTCGGCGAGCGGGTAGAACGTCATCATCCGCTCGACCGGCATCTTGTCCCGCATCAGCAGATCGACCAGGGTGGGGATGAATTCCCGCGGATGGCTCTCGCCCTGGATCACGCCGCGCACCACGCGGCCGAATTGCAGGAACGGCATGTCGAAGGTGACCTCGGTGCCGCTGCGCGCGCTGCCGAGCAGGACGCAGGTCCCGGCCGGCATCAGCGCCTCGACCGCCTCGCGGAAGACGGCGGGCTGCGCCGAGGTCTCGAGCGAGAACCGGACACCGTGGCCGGTGATCTTGCGGATGTCCGTGACCACCTCGGTGCGGCCGCCGTGATCGATCGCATGGGTGGCGCCAAGCTCGCGGGCGAGCGCGAGGCGATGCGCGTGCACGTCGACGGCGATGATCGGATCACAGCCCGCGATCTTGGCCGCCATCAGCCCGGCAAGCCCGACCGCTCCGACGCCGAAGACCGCGAACGCGTCTCCGGCCTCCGGTCGCATGGTGTTGAGCACGGCACCGGCGCCGGTCTGGCCGCTGCACGCGAAAGGTCCGAGCCACTCGAGCGGCGCGTCGTTCCTGACCTTGACCACGTAGCGCTCGTTGGCGATGGCATGAGAGGCGAAGGAGGATTGCTGGAAAAATGCGCTGTAGATCGGCGCGCCGTCCTTGCGCATGAGCGTCGAGCCGTCGGGGCGGGTGCCGCGCATCTTCAAAGCCCGCCCATTCATGCAATGGGAGGGCATGTTGCGCCGGCAATTCGGACAGGCGCCGCACCAGGGGAACGAAATCACGACGTGATCGCCCCGCGCCAAGGTCGTCACGCTGCCGCCGACCGCCTGCACGATGCCGGCGCCCTCGTGGCCGTAGACGGCGGGATAGGGCGTATCATAGTAGCCGTCGCGGCCGTGCAGGTCGGTCTGGCACATTCCGCTGGCGACGATCCTGACCAGCACCTCGTCGGGCCGCGGATCGGTGAGCTCGAGCTGCTCGATCGTGAACGCGCCGAATTTTTCGCGCACCACGGCGGCGGTGATGTCCATGGGAACCGGCTGCTTTCGATGTTCCGTTATTTCGCGAAAGGTGCCTCGAGCTCGCCGTCCTTGTAGTCGGGCGGATAGACGATGACCTGCTTGTGCCCGGTCAGGTACTGATCGAGCCCGTTGCCCTGCACGTTCTGGAATTGCAGCAGCAGCAGACGGTCGCTCGCCCATTCGCCGAGCTCGTTGAAGCGGATTTCGCCGACGATGGTGTTGAAAGCGTGGACGTGAATGTATTCGGCGAGCTTGTCGTCGTTGAGGCCGCCGGTGGCCTTGATCGCCTGCTCCAGCACCTGCATCGCGGCATAGGCGAAGGGCGGCTGGTAGAAGCCGAGCGGGTCGGTGCCGGCGTCCTTGGCCTGCGCCTGGTACTTCTTCAAAAAGGCTTCGATGCCGGGAAAGTCCATCTTGGCGCTCGGAACAAAGAAATGGTAGTTCACGACCCGATTGAGCTTTTCCGAGAGCTGCTGCATGAGCGACGCGTATTGCATCCCCACCATCGCGCCGCCGAACAGCCGGGCCTTCAGGCCGATCTCGGTCGCGGCGCGCACGATGCCGACGGAGTCGGGCGGATAGGAGGCGACCAGGACCAGGTCGGGGCTGGTCGCCTGGATCGCGCGCACGATCGGCGTATAGTCGACGGTGGCCGGCGGATAGGCGCGGTCGTAGACGATCCTGAGATTGAATTTCTTGGCGTTCTCGCGTGCGCCGACGAGCACGTTGTTGGAGAATTCGGCATCCGCACCGACCAGCGCCACCGTCTTCGGCTCCGGCTGGAGCGACTGGGCGAGCTTGAAGAAGTTCTTCGACAACACGCCCTTGGGATCGGGGCCGAACGGCGCGCTCTGGAAATAGCGCGGGTATTTGAACTCGGCATTCGACCCCAGCGCCAGCAGCACCATCACCAGCTTCTTGCGCTCGATGATGAGCGGCATCGCCGCGACGATGAGATTGGTCGCCGCGCCCATCAGCAG
>WNFA01004811.1_pt1 | contig 11268 bp, 8 predicted proteins | sample 5400481 | NCBI WGS metagenome assembly WNFA01 (sample SAMN13153340, study PRJNA577476) | soil metagenome | isolation source: 120 cm saprolite under Douglas fir tree site 2 hole 1 replicate 2 | place: USA:California | collected 2015-04-18
CGCTCCCGGAAATTATTTTGACGACATGCGGTTGAATCCACAGATTTCCGCGGAACAGTTGACCGCGCTGCGAGCGGACTATCAGCTGGACCGGCCAATGCCGGTGCGCTACATACGGTGGGCAGGCGCCGTGCTCCACGGAGATTTGGGACTTTCGTTTGCGTATAACACGCCGGTGGGCCCGCTGCTTTGGGCGCGGGCGCGAAACACGCTGCTGCTTACGGGGACGGCGGCAGTCCTGGTGTGGATGCTGGCGCTGCCGCTTGGTGTATGGAGCGCGGAGAAGCTTGGGCGGCCGGCGGACGTTGCACTTAGCTGGGCGACAGCGGTGTTGCTCATTATTCCGGATTTGGCGCTGGCACTTGGGCTGCTCGTGTTGGCGGTGCGGAGCGGATGGCTGCCAACGGGCGGCATGGTTTCCGTAGGGTCCGATGGATTCTCCGCGGCGCACAGAGTTCGTGATGTTGCCTGGCACATGGTGCTGCCGGTGGCGGTGCTCGTCGCTTCGGCGTTGCCTGTTTTGCTGCGGCATGTGCGCGCGGCGATGGCGGAGGCGCTCCAAGCCCCGTTTTTGCGAGCGGCGGAAGGGCAGGGAATTTCGCGTCGACGATTGCTTTTACGCTATGCGCTGCCTGCGGCCGCGCATCCGCTGATCGCACTTTTTGGATTCAGTGTCGGCACGCTGCTGAGCGGATCGCTGCTGGTGGAAGTGGTCATGAGCTGGCCGGGGCTTGGCCCCTTTCTGCTGGAGGCGATTCTGGCGCGGGACTTGTATGTGGTGATTGGGGCCGTGCTGCTGTCGACCCTGTTCCTGGTGGCGGGGAATTTTGTAGCGGACTTGCTGTTGTACTGGGCGGACCCGCGAATTAGAGCTGAGGCATCCAGGCGATGAGCGCACGCTCACGATTGCTGGTTTGTGCGGCCGTGCTCGGGACGCTTCATTTAAGCGTGGCATGCGGGGGATTTCTTGCGCCGTATGACCCTGCCGCGCAGGACCGCGAGCATCCTTACGCGCCGCCGATGCGGCCCCACTTTGTGGATACCCAGGGTCAGATTCATTTGCGGCCGTTTTTCTACGCGCAGGCGTTGCGAACCGGCAGCTTCGAAGAGTACGCGGAGAATCGAGCTACGGCAATTCCCGTGAAATTCTTTGTCAGCGGCGCACCGTATCGTGTCCTCGGCCTGCTGCCATTGCGAGTGCATTTGTTCGGTGGCGGCGTGCCCATTTTTTTGCTTGGCAGCGACGCATATGGGCGGGACTTGCTGTCACGGGTTTTGTTCGGCGGACAGGTGTCGTTGCTTGCCGGCTTGATTGGAGCAGGGCTGACGCTCTCGATTGGATTATGCATCGGGGCGGTGGCGGGATTTTGGGGTGGGTGGAAAGACGAAGTATTGATGAGAGTAGCGGAGCTGTTTTTGGCGCTGCCCTGGATTTATTTGCTGTTCGCCATGCGCGCGTTCTTGCCGCTGACGGTGCCTCCGCTACAGGCGTTTCTGCTCGTAGTGATGGTGCTCGGAGCAGTAGGGTGGGCGCGTCCGGCACGAATCGTGCGGGGAATTGTGCTGAGCGCGAAGGAGCGCGACTTTGTCCGGGCGGCGCGGGGGTTTGGCGCGTCGGACGCGTACTTATTGCGGCGGCACATTTTGCCGCAGACCGCGAGCGTTGTACTGACGCAGGCGGCAATTTTGGTGCCGCACTTTGTGCTCGCGGAGATGACCCTGTCGTTTTTGGGGTTGGGCGTGCCGGAGCCGGTGGCGAGCTGGGGGAACATGTTGGCCGCTTTGCAGCACTACAACGTCCTCGTCTCATATTGGTGGATGTACTTGCCGGCGTTGGTTATGGTGCCGTTCTTTCTAGGATACCTTGTGCTTGCGAGCTTATTGCACGGGAGCTACGGCACCTCCAAGATAGAATGAGTTGTGCACCGGGGTCTGACGTGAGCGAGCGAAAAGCTAGATTAGGGCGTATAGGCGCGCTGCTTGCGGCGATTTCGGGCTGCGCCCTCGCCATCCAGGCGACGGGACCCTTTCCAACACATGCCAATGTGCAGGAAGAACTGCTGCGCGTTGCGGGAGAAATTGGGCGGCCAGGCGGGCGCGTTGTCATTGCGCTGCGCTCGGAGCCGAAAACGCTGAACCCGCTGATCGCGGCGGATGGGGCTTCCCGCGAGGTTATCAGTGCGATGCAGGCGGACCTTGTGCATATCAATCGCGCGACCCAACTGACGGCCCCGGCGCTGGCGAAGTCGTGGAAAGTGTCGCCGGATGGCTTGCAATACACGCTGACGCTGCGGCGGGGACTCAAGTTTTCGGACGGGCAGCCGGTGGACGTCGAGGACGTGCTGTTCACCTTTCGCGTTTACCTGGACGAGGCCGTTCACGCGACACAGCGGGATTTGCTGATTGTGGATGGGAAGCCTATCGTGGTGCGCAAGGTAGATGCGCAGACCGTGGCCTTTACTTTGGCCAAGCCGTACGGCGTGGGGGAGAGATTATTTGATGGCCTCGCGATCCTTTCGCGGCATTTGCTCGAAACGGCATACAAGGAAGGGAAGCTGGCGCAGGCTGGTGGCCTGGGGACCGCGCCGAATCAGTGGGCGGGGCTCGGGGCGTTTCGATTGAAAGAATATGTTGCGGGGCAGCGGCTGGTTTTGGAGCGCAATCCTTACTACTGGAAGACGGACGAGCGAGGGAATCGGCTGCCCTATTTGGACGAGATCGTGTTTCTGTTTGTGCCAAGCGCAGACGCGCAGGTCGTTCGATTCCAGTCCGGCGAGACGGATATAATCAGCCGGCTGGGCGCGGAGAATTTTTCGGTATTGTCGCGCCAGGCGCGCAATTACAGGATGGCGGATGCCGGGCCGGGGCTGGAGTATAACTTTCTGTTTTTCAATTTGAACGAGCTGGGAGAGAAGGCTCCGGCGGAAATGACACGCAAGCAGAGCTGGTTTCACTCTGAGAAATTCCGGCAGGCCGTGTCCTTGGCTATAGATCGAGAAGCGATCGTGCGGCTAGTGTATCAAGGGCGCGGCGCGGCGCTTTGGGGTCCGGTCACGCCTGGGAATCCGCGATGGGTGAATGCCACGATCGCTCACCCTGCTCGGTCGCTCGATACGTCGCGTCAATTACTGACCGATGCGGGCTTTAAACTGACCGGCGGGGAAAGTGGGGAGCCGCGGCTTGTCGACGCCGACGGAAAATCTGTGGAGTTTTCGATCGTCACCAGCGCGTCCAATGCGGACCGTGCGAAGATGGCGGGGCTGATTCAAGACGACTTGAAACAGCTTGGTATGCGCGTGCAGGTCGTGCCGCTGGAGTTGCGCTCCCTGATCGATCGCGTCACGCAAACGAAGGAATACGATGCGTGCGTGCTGGGCATCGCGAGCTATGACGCTGATCCCAACTCGGACTTAAACGTGTGGCTCTCGAGCGGCGGCATGCACTTGTGGAATCCTTCGGAAAAACGCCCGGCTACGGATTGGGAAGCGGAGATAGATCGTTTGATGGAGCAGCAGTTGACGGTGACAAACACCGCGCAGCGCAAGAAGCTCTATGACCGCGTGCAGGAAATCCTGGCAGAGCGCCAACCCATGATCTTCCTGGCCAGCCCGGACGTTTTGGTGGGCGCGAAAACGAGCATCGGGAATTTTCATCCGGCGGTGCTCGAACCGTACGTGCTGTGGAACGTAGAACAGTTGTACCAGCGAAACGGGGCGGAGAATGCGCGGCAATGAGCCCGGTGCGCATGGCGGCAGAAAAAAAAGCGGCGCCCGCGTGGAACGATACGCGGCTGGTGCAGGAGTGCCTGCGAGGAAATGAAGAAGCGTGGTCGCTGCTGATCGACAAGTACAAGGCGTTGATTTACTCGATTCCCGTAAAGTACGGTTTGCCCTCCCAGGAAGCGGCGGACGTGTTCCAAGCGACATGCGCGGAGTTGCTGGTACGTCTGCCGAAGCTGCGTGAACCGCGCGCGCTGCCCAAATGGCTGATGCAGGTGGCGCATCATGAGTGTTACCGGTGGAAGCGGCAGCAGCGGCGCGTGGTCAGCCGCGATGCCGAGCCGGATTTGCCAGAGCCGGAAACGCCGCCCATGGCCGAAACCCTGGTGCAACAGACCCAGGAGGAGCAGATGCTGCGCGAAGCGATGGCGAGTCTTACTCCGCAATGCCGCAAGCTTGTGGATCTCCTGTTTTTTGAGACGCCAGCGCGACCCTATGCCGACGTAGCAAGAGAACTGGGTCTGGCGGTCGGCTCGATCGGATTTACTCGCCAAAAGTGCATGGATCGCCTGCGCCGGCAACTGGATATTTTGGGTTTTCTCTGATGTCCCCGCTAGGCTCTCTGACCTCCCCGCGACGCCGAATCTCCATGGAAAACCTGATTGGCGAACTCGGGTCTCTCGAGACGGACGCGGCTCGCCGCAAATTTCTCGCGCGCAATCGCTCCCTGGTTCGCTCGGATGTCGTCAAACAGCTTGCGCACGCTGTTGCTGACACACTTCGTACAGATGCTCACGCGGCCCTTCGTCTGGCCGAAGCCGCCGTCCTGATCGCCCGCAAACTTCGCCGCAAGGAAGATCTCGCTCTCGCCCTGCGTGCCAAAGCCAACGCCCTGTATGCTTCCCGCGATAACCTTGGAGCGGTCGAACACCATGACCAGGCCTTCAAGATCTATGAATCCTTAAAAATCTGGAAGGAGGCGGCGCGCACGCTAAGCAATTCCATCCAGCCGCTAATTCTTCTGGGAGAATATGACCGGGCCTTCGCAGCCTCCGAACGCGCGCGGCAAATATTCACGGACCTCGGAGAAGAGCGGCGCCTGGCCAGTCTGGACAACAACGTCGGAAACATCTTCCATCGGCAGGATCGTTTCGACGAGGCTCTCGCTCATTATGAGCGTGCCTATAAAGCGCTGTCTGCCTTAGAAGATTGGGAACACGTTGCCGTCACGCTGCACAACATGGCCATGTGCCTGATCAACTTGAACGATTTCCCTCGTTCTTTGGACTGCTACCAGAAATCCCGTGACCTTTGCATGCGTCATGGCCTGCCGCGCCTTCGCGACCAGGCCGACTACAACATTGCCTATCTCTATTATTTCCGTGGGGAATACAGCCGCGCCATTGAAATGCTGCTCGTCACGCGCCGCGCCTGCGAAATGAGTGGCGACATCTACCGCTTCGCGCTATGCCATCTCGACCTCTCCGACATTTATCTGGAGCTGAACCTGAGTGAAGAAGCGCGGGAGATGGCGCACGAGGGATTCTTGCGCTTCGAGAAGTTGGGCATCGGCTACGAAGCGGCGAAGACGCTGGCCAATGAAGCCATCGCTTACGGGCAGCAGGGCAAGACGGTGCAAGCGCTGGAGCGGTTTGCCAAGGCGCGGGAAATATTTTCACGGGAAAAGAATCTCGTCTGGCCGTGGCTGCTGGATTTGTACCAGGGCCTGCTCTTGTTTCACGAGGGGCGCTATTTCGAGGCGCGCAGACTGTGTGCGGCCGCCGCAGAGTTTTTCGATGGCAGCCCGCTGGCGGGAAAAGCACTGCTGGCGCGACTGCTGCTGGCACGGATCGCGCTGCAGGTCGGCGATTTGGCGGCAGCGGAAGCAGAAACGAACGCGGCGGTTGCCAAGCTTTCAAACTTACAGGCGCCGGTGTTGGCGTACCAGACGCACTTGCTGCTGGGGCAAATTGCCGGGAATCGTGGAGATCGCGTTGCAGCCTATGCCGCCTACCAGGAGGCGCGCAAGGCTTTGGAGGCGTTGCGGACGCGGTTGCACAGCGAGGAGCTAAAAATCGCGTTTGTGAAGAATCGCATGCAAGTGTACGAGGCGATGGTGGCGCTCTATCTCGATCCCGCGAACAACGAGATTTCGGCCGACGAAGTGTTTTCGTGCATCGAGGCGGCGAAGTCGCGGAGCATGATCGAGATGATTTTTCAAAGCGGCCAAAACTTGCCCATGGGAGAAGCGGGTCAGAGCGAGTTCGTGAGAAAGATTCGCGATTTGCGCGAGGAATTGAACTGGTATTACCACCGGATGGAATTGGAACAGCTTCGACCAGAGGAGAAGTCGCAAGAACGCGTCGAGCGTTTGCAGCAGGAAGCGCAAGCACACGAGAACGAGCTGCTGCGGGCGCTGCGGGAATTGCCGGCTCAGGAAAGGGAAAACGCGACTCTGGAGGCGCCGTCGGATTTTTCCGTGGCGAAGCTGCAGGCGAGCCTGCCGCCCGCCACGCTGCTGGTGGAGTATTACTCGACGGGCGACCGGTTGCTGGCGGCGGTGGTCAGCCGCGGCGGGATTGAGATTGTGCCGGTTAGCGTGGTGTCCCGCGTTACGAACCTGCTGCACTTCCTGCGCTTTCAGTTTGCGAAATTTCGCATGGGAACGGCGTACACGGAGCGGTTCGCGCAGCCGCTGCTGCACGCGACCCTGGGGCACCTGGAGGGGTTATACCGCGAGTTGATCGAGCCGATTCGCGGACGCCTCGCCGGCACCCACGTGGTGTTTGTGCCCCATGGGCCCCTGCACTTCTTGCCGTTTCACGCGCTGCGCAATGGCCAGGAGTATCTGTGCGACGTGTGCACGGTCTCTTACGCTCCGAGCGCGACGGTCTTCGGTTTGTGCCAGCAAAAGGCGCCGAGCAACAGCCGCAACTCGCTAGTTTTGGGGATTCCGGATGAGCGCGCGCCGTTCATATTGAGCGAAGTGCAGTCTGTGGCAGCGCTGCTCCCCCAAACGGAACTCTTTGTGGGCACACAGGCTACGGCGCAAGTGCTGCGGGAGCGTGGGCCGGAGGCTGCATTGCTGCACGTGGCGACGCACGGAATCTATCGCCAGGACAACCCGATGTTCTCCGCGATAAAGATGGGCGACGCGTACTTGAACTTGTACGACCTCTATCAAATGCGGCTGGGAGCGAAGCTAGTCACCCTAAGCGGCTGCGCCACGGGGATGAACTTCGTGGCGGCGGGGGACGAGCTGCTTGGCCTGCAACGCGGGCTGTTTTGCGCTGGCGCCAGTTCGCTGCTGCTGTCGCTTTGGGATGTGCATGACCGGAGCACAGCGGAGCTCATGCAGGAGTTCTACCGCGGCTATATTGCGTCGGGGGACATGGCCGGGTCTTTGCGAGCGGCGATGCTTAGGCTGAGGGCGCAGAATCCGCATCCCTACTTCTGGGCGCCCTTTGTGTTGGTTGGGAAAGTCACAGAAAATACTCCACTTAGCTGATCTCGCCTCTGCAGCCCCTCCCTATACTTTTTCGAGCTCGACATTCCCTTATGTTGTGACGCGAAACAATTTACCACCGGCTGCTGGGGAGCAGACGGCGTGAAAGGTTGGGGGGGAATGACAATGAAGCATTTTACGGCAGAGGAATGGGTTGATTTCGCAAACGAGTTGGTTGCAGTGAGCCAGCGGAAGAAGATGGACCGGCACCTCGCGGAAGGCTGCTCGCGATGCAAGAAGACATTGTCTCTGTGGCAGAAGGTCCGGCAGTCGGCGAAATCGGTGGCGGAATGCCAGCCGCCGGAGCGCGCTGTACGCATTGCAAAAGCAGGGTTTGCGGCTGCGCGGCTGGAGGGTAAGCTCGCCCGCGTGCCGGGGTTAGTGGAGGTTCTGTTTGACAGCTTTCTGCAACCGTTGGTTCAAGGAGCCCGATCGTCGGGCTCGGGAATAAGGCAAATGCTTTATCGCGCAGAGCCCTATCAGGTTGACTTGCAGATTGAAGCAAAACCTGGTGCAAACAAGCTTGTAGTGACCGGGCAATTGCTGGACTTGCGGAATCCGGACGCCCCTGGCCGAGATGTACCGTTGATCATTTCAAACCTGCGCGGGCACGTGGTGCAGACGGTGACAAACGAGTTTGGAGAGTTCCGGGAGGAGATCATGTCGAGCAGTGATCTGGAGTTGAAGCTTCCCGGGGAGAATGAGAAAGCGGTGATCATATCGCTGCGGGACGCACTTGGACGTCTGCCAGATCAGGTGAATTAGGCACGCCAGATTCAGGTGAATCACGGATTGAGGCTTGGGCCGCGTCAGAGCTACAGTCTTTTACTTAGCAAGGTGGTACTGGTACTTGATTCTCGGGCGGTAGGGGTGGAGCGGGACACTTGTACTATTGGCGGTTTCCGTGGGCCAAGTAACCATTTGGCTCGCGCCAAAGCCGACTTAGACGAGTTAATCGCGGTACAGGAGAGCCCGGAAGGGTCAAGTCTATGAAACGCAAATTCCTCTCAGCAGTGATCATTGCGGTGCTGACGCTGGCAGCGTCGAAGCCTGCCGAAGCGCAGCAACGCTACATCGTTCGCACAACCGGTGGCCTCAATTCGGTGCTGAACCTGTGTTTGTCGGCGCAGTGCCAAGTCCAAGGTTCCCTGGACGGGCCGATCGGGCAGACCTATCTGGTGACGACAACCAGCAACATCTTGCAGACTCTGGTAGGCGGCGTCGTGAATTTCCTGGAAGCCTTGCTGGGGATTCAGAGCATTGAGCCGGACCACTTGCTACCCATGCCACTTCCGCCGATCAATAACGCGCCCTACGGACTTACCGATACCACGCCGATGAACTATTTCGGCATTGTGGTGACCCACGGGTATGCAGCGCAGCCGGCGGAGCAGATCATTCGCCTTACCGATGCACACAAAGGCTTTGGAGTCACTGGCGCAGGAATCGTAGCTGTGATCGATACCGGAGTGGACATCTACCATCCCGTTCTCGTTCCGGTCCTGCTGCCTGGATATGACTTTACGCGCAACCAGCCGGGAGCTTCGGAATGGCTGGATATGCAAAACGGAACGTCGTGCGGAAGTACCGCAAGCCAGCCGTCCGGTGCCGTGCAACAGGAGAGCGCGGCCATCCTGGATCAGGAGTCCGCCGCAATTCTGGACGGTCGGCCCTACGGGGCATTTGGCCACGGCACCATGACTTCGGGAGTGGTGCATCTGGTGGCGCCCCATGCCCGGATCCTTGCGCTGAAGGCGTTCTCCTGTAGCGGGACCGGGTATCTCTCGAACATCATCGCGGCGCTGTACTACGCCGTGCAGCACAACGCAAACGTCGTCAATATGAGCTTCGATCTCTCCACGCCTTCGCCGGCGCTCTCGCAGGCCGTCTCTTACGCGAACCACGCCAACGTAGTCTTGATCGCGGCAGCAGGCAATGAAAACACCAGCGCCCGCGTTTATCCTGCCGCCTTGAACGGGTACGTGATGGGAATCGCTTCCACAACCAATTGGGACACTCGGTCCTCGTTCTCGAACTATGGCTCCGCGGATGTATGGATCGGAGCCCCCGGCGAATACGTGATCAGCACGTTCCCCGGCGGCGGTTATGCCGCTGCCTCGGGAACTTCCTTCAGTTCGCCGCTCGTGGCGGGCACCGCGTCGCTGCTCCTGAACGCGAAATCAGGACTGAACCAATCGCAGGCCGCCAGTGCTCTTTCACACGGCCGTCTCCTGACGCCGGACCTCAATCACGGGCGCTTGGACGCATACCAGGCGATTTCGGCCTGGGTGAATAGCTCAAGTAGCTCAAGCTCAACATCCGGCTCATCCGGCTCGTGCTTCCTCTTTTGCTTATAGTCCCGGCACGGTCTGACTAAACTCCGGTCCTGGCTATGGACACTACACTTCACTGGGCGCCGAATTCGCTGCGAATCAAGGAGGTTGAAGAGCAGGTCTTCGCCCTGCGCAGTTCGGTCATCTGCGCTTTCAACCAACTCCTCGACCTCAAGGACCTCAATACTGGAGTGCACAGCACGCGCTTAGCGGAGTGGGGCATGCGGGTGGGGCAGGAACTCGGGCTCGATGAGCCCCTTCTTGCGAACTTGGAGATCGCCGCCCTGCTTCATGACATCGGCAAAGTGGGGATCCCGGACGCAATCCTGCACAAGCCCGGAAAATTGGAACCGGACGAATACGCGTTGATGAAGAAGCACCCGGAGTATGGCTGGGCGGTGCTCCGCATGCTGCCGGGATTCGAGCGCGCCGCGCTGGACATTCTGCATCATCATGAATCGTTCGACGGCAAGGGCTATCCCGCCGGTTTGAAGGAAACGGAAATTCCCGTCGTCTCGCGAATTGTCTCGGTCATCGACGCGTTTGACGCCATGGTTTCCTCGCGGCCATACCGCAAGGGGCTGCCGTCTGAAGAGGCGGTGCGGCGGCTGATTCTCGCCAGCGGCACGCAGTTCGACCCCGTTGTGGTGCAATGCTTCCTTTCCTTTGCGCAAACCGAGATGGCCGGCGTATTCGCTGCCGCAGGCACTTCAGTTTCTTCCGCGCTGTGAATTCACCCCAAGTGTCCGATGAAGGTCGCCTGCAGCCGAATCCCGCGAACTATATTCAAACGGCTTGTGGCGCCGGCGAAGTGAATTTGCCCGTGAGAGCTCGGCTCCTACTACCACCCTGCCTTTTTGAAGGTGAAGTTCTTGTCCCGTTCCCGCTACAATCTCCGCGGCAGGGTTTCGCTTCCAATGGGGAAAATACTAATCGCGGTGGGCAGTACGCGGCGGCCGAAGCTTATGGCGGTGCGCGAGGCCTTCCGGGATTTTGCCGCCGTGCTGGCCCCCGGCGGGGAGTTCGAGGTGATCGGCGTCGAGGTCGACAGCGGCGTGGGTCACACGCCAGCAAATCGAGCGGAATTGATGCAGGGAGCGCGGCAGAGGGTCGAAGCATTGGTGCACCTGGCGCGCGAGAAGGCGGAATCGTGGCGATATTTTGTCGGGCTGGAGGGCGGGCTGGACGTCATCCAAGAGGAAGGCGAGCGGCGGGTCCTGCTGGAGAGCTGGGCCTACGTATCGGATGGCCGCAACGGGCATTACGGACGATCGGGCGGGATCGAGATCCCTGACGCCCTGGCACGAGAGGTTTTGGAGAACGGAGTGGAACTCTCCGCGGCCATCGATAGCTTCGCGGGAGCGGTAGGAATTCGCGACGCCCAAGGCGCCTGGGGCGTGCTTTCGAGCGGCCTGATTAGCCGCACGGAGGCATTTCGCGTGGCCGTCGTCGCGGCCTTTGCCCCTTTTTATAACGCGAAGATGTACCATGCAGCGTCCGCTGCGCGATAATAGATGAGAACAGATTGGTGTCAGCAAGGGCGGGAATTTCGCCAGGAGAAGCCTTGTGGATATCGTCAAAGGCAATATGGGCTGGATCGAGGTTGTGGTCGGTCCAATGTTTTCGGGGAAGAGCGAGGAGTTGATCCGGCGGCTGCGGCGCGCGGAAATTGCGCGGCAGCGCGTGCAGATTTTCAAGCCCGCGATCGACG
>WNFA01004812.1_pt1 | contig 11267 bp, 12 predicted proteins | sample 5400481 | NCBI WGS metagenome assembly WNFA01 (sample SAMN13153340, study PRJNA577476) | soil metagenome | isolation source: 120 cm saprolite under Douglas fir tree site 2 hole 1 replicate 2 | place: USA:California | collected 2015-04-18
GACCTTGACCGCAGCGCGGCTTTTTACCAGGAACTTGGATTGGAACTGACCGCGGATCTGTACAACCAGGCCCGGTTTCTATCATGGGATGGCTACCACCACCATCTTGGGATAAATGTGTGGGCGGGCCGCAATGCCAGCCGGTTGGAGCCTGACATGTACGGGCTGGATTTTTTCGAAATATCACGTCCAGGGCTCAAGCCAGGCACATTTCAAGATCCAGATGGTGTTAAGGTGGTTGTCGACGCCGTTGAATGACGGGGGTCTGATCGGCTCCCCGTCATTTATCAGACCGCGCCGTAAAAACCCTGTGGCTTTTAGCCGTGGGGAGTCGTCACGAAATAACGAGTACGGCTTTTCCTGTTACTTTGCGATTCATGATGTCGTTCAGTGCTTGTGTGGCGCTCTCGAGTGGGTAGGTCGCGGAAATGTGTGGCTTGAGCTTACCTTCTGAAAACCAGGTGAGCAATTCCTGCAGATTCTCCGAATTGTGCTCAGGTTCACGCTCTGTAAATGTGCCCCAAAATACACCGACGATGGAACAGCCCTTGAGGAGGGGTAGATTGAGTGGAATGCGGGGAATATCTCCCGCGGCAAAGCCGATTACCAGGAAGCGCCCGTTCCAGGCCATACCACGCAACACCGGTTCCGAGTAATTACCTCCAACGGGATCGAAGGCCACATCTACTCCCTTTCCTCCGGTGAGCTGTTTTACTCGATCCTTTAAATCCTCGGCTCCATAATTAATGACTTCATCCGCGCCGTGCTGCTTACTGACCTCAAGCTTCTCGCTGGTCGAGGCCGCGGCAATTACATGAGCGCCCATCACCTTGCCAAGCTCTACAGCAGCGATACCCACACCTCCTGAAGCTCCAAGCACAAGAAGTGTCTCTCCCGGCTTGAGTTGCGCCCTGTCCTTGAGGGCGTGATGGGATGTCCCATAAGTTAGTACAAAGGCTGATGCAGTGATGAAGTCCATACCGCGAGGCATGGGGATGAGGTGAGCAGCGTCGGCAACGACCTCCTCGGCGAAACCGCCCAGGCCGGTGAAAGCCATCACTTGATCGCCAACCTTCACCCGTTCTACTCCCTCGCCAATCTCTTTGACAGTGCCAGCAACCTCGTTGCCGGGTATGAAAGGTAAAGGTGGCCTGGACTGGTATTTGCCCTGGATGATCAGCGTGTCCGGAAAGTTCACACCGCAGGCTTTCACGCTGATAACCACCTGCCCCTTTCCTGGCTTGAGTGGTTCAATGTCTTCGATCACAAGGCTTTCGGGTGGACCATAGGCTTTACATAACACTGCTTTCATGAAGCGGTTCCTCCTGAGTAGCTATACGAAAGTGGTTTCTGTTCGTGTTAAGCTCGTAACTGTGCTTGCATAATGATAGTTGCCAAGACCATAACCAAATGGTGCATTTGGCCTGGGAACTCAACATTAAGCTACGTCCGTTGAAGCTGGTGGGTCATCCCACAAACCCAACTGGACGGCAGATTGGACTACGGCCAACCCAAAAAGCTGCTTGCACTCTTCATGCCGTTTGAGCAGCAATGCTTTGATCTGGTCTTTCTTTTGACAGGCGGCCAGTTCCTGATCGCCCCACCGCGAAGCCAAATTCAGCGCAGCATTGTGGTCAGCGTGATCCTGGTAGCCGCACCGCACACAACAGAACGTCTGCTGGTTCGGTCGATTGGCTCGATCCACATAATGGCAACGTGAACATTCCTGGGAGGAATAGGCGGCTTTGACGGTATGGGCGGCCATGCCTCGTTTGGCGGCGGCCCATTTGATCTGCTCCGGGATATGCGCCAGGTTGGAGGCGTAGAGGTACGCGTTCATGAAGTGCGCCTTGAAGCGCATGGAAGCGACTGAGAGATCCTCATATATGATGCGGGCTGACGCGTGATCCTGGATCAGCAGCGTGACGGCTCGATTGATCTCCTGCCTCACGTGACGGGTCAAACGTTGACCGGTCACACTGCTGGTCGAAGGAAGGTTTGTCACGCCCTTTTTTTTGAGACACGCGCGCAATTTGGCCTTGCGCCGGCGTTTCTCCCGATCACGCTGGTGGCGTCGGGCGAGTTTGCCATGAAAGGTCCCATACTGCTTCCCAGTGGAGGTTGTCAGAAAGTTGGCAATGCCGACATCCACCCCAACGAGAGGCGCATCTTGCTCGGTCTGAAGAGGAACCTCTTCATCAAACGAGAGGGTCAGCCACCAGCACCCGTTGCGTTTGTACAGCGTGGTTGAGGTGTTGAGTTTTTTCTCTTTGAGGGCGTGTTTGTGGTACGCAGCGAGCTTGACTGGAATCCGCAGGGGATGGCCTTTGTCCAGGGTCGAGATCCGCAGCCAATACTCGAAGGTCGAGTCCTCTGACGGTTCGATGACCACGACATTGGCGTTGGCCTGGATGGAAGGAACGCGCAGTGTGGGCACATTCCATTCACGCCAGACGGGCTCGGTTCTCTTGGGGCCGATGGGGATGCCGCTGCTCTCTGCACGGGCAGCAGCCTCGGCATAATCCGCCAGCTCTTCCAGATAGGCATCATAGGCAGCTTGTCGGTTGGTGTTCCAGGATTTGGCGATTCCTGCCGCCTGTTGCATGGCGACGCGCTGCCAGCGTTCAGATAACTGGCTGGCAAATACCGGAGTCGCATAGCGATCAGGAGTGCCCTCAGTCGTACACCAGAGCGTCACATACTGCTGACAGAGCGCCTGAAAAACCACCACGAGCTGATCCAACGCATCCAGCTTTCCAGGATTGGCCTCACGCAGACGAATATGCGGCACAGCACGTGTGATGGTCTGCTTCGACTTCTTCTTGCGTGTGCGCTTTTTCTTCTCTTCATCGCGTTGTGGTTGGGGTTTCTGGCTCACCGTTTGATCCATTTTCCTGCAAAGCAGTTAGCACGTGTTCGGTTTTCCGTTTAGCTCGTCTCCGACCATACAGCCGGGCGACAAATGAGCTGATAATGCTCATTAATCTCGTAACTGTGTTTGCATAATGATATCACGAACCTTGGGACTATATCCATAAATCTTGCCGCTATGGCAAGGTTATGGATGCGCCTTATACCTCCACATCCGCAATGGACTCCCGTATCCAGGTGGGACGATAGGGGAAGCGCTCCACATGCTCGTGCGTGGTGACTCCGGAGAGCACCAGGATGGTCCGCAGGCCGCTCTCGATCCCGGCGACGATATCGGTATCCATGCGATCACCGATCATCACGGAGTCCTCCGAATGGGCATCGAGAGTGCGCAGGGCCATGCGCATCATCAGCGGGTTCGGTTTGCCAACGTAGTAGGGCTTGACGCCCGTAGCCGCGCTAATCAACGCGGCTACGGCACCGGTCGCGGGGACGATTCCACCCTCACCGGGCCCCATCACGTCCGGATTGGTGGCAATGAAACGCGCGCCAGCCGTTATTAAGCGGATGGCGCGGGTGATGCGGTCGAAGCTATAGGTGGTCGTCTCCCCCAGCACCACATACTCCGGATCCTGATCGGTGAGGACGTAGCCGATGTCATGCAGCGCCGTCGTCAGTCCAGGCTCTCCGATGGCGTATGCCCGCCCACTGGGCCGCTGGGAGTGAAGGAACTGCGCGGTGGCCAGCGCGGACGTGAAGATCGCTCCCGGTGGCACGTCCAGCCCCATGTAGTGCAACCGCTCCTGCAGGTCGCGCGGGGTGTACTGCGAGTTATTAGTAAGAATCAAGAACGGGATCTCTTGATCCCGCAGACGCTGCACAAACTCTACTGCTCCAGGAATAAGCTTCGCGCCCCGTAGGATGACTCCATCCATATCTGTCAAGTAATTTTTAATACCGTCCATTACACTCCTCCGTTGTGTGTTATATACCAATTACCAGTACACTGTTGGTTAAGAAACGATCATCTCCTCGCTCTTATGCTGTTCCGCCTGATCATGATCCATCCGTTCTGTATACTCGTGATAGTCGGGTGACAAACGTTGATACGTACTCGCCAGCAATGGCGATGAGATCATGAAATCGGCAGAAGCTCGATTGCACGCGACGGGAATATTCCACACCACGGAGATGCGTAAGAGGGCTCTCACATCCGAATCATGCGGTTGTGTGGTGAGAGGATCCCAGAAGAAGATCAGCAAATCGATCTCTCCTGCTGCAATCATCGCTCCAATTTGCTGATCTCCGCCCAATGGTCCGCTCTGCAGCTTGTGTATTTCGATCCCAAGTTCCTCTTCAAGGAGTTTACCTGTAGTTCCTGTCGCATAAAGTTCGTACTGAGTTAGAAGGGGTTTATTAAATCGTGCCCATTCCAGCAGATCGTGTTTTTTCTCGTCATGTGCGACGAGAGCAATATTTTTCTTAGAACTCATTTCTGTTTACCTCTTGTATCTTCGACTACTAATTGTCTGCCCGGTGAGAAGCCAGCTCGTTTCACTGATCTGGGGGTAGTTTTTCCTCTTTATCTCGATTTCTGCTTCTCTCTCCAGTCTGCTACCACTTCATCGAAAGTGATCCCTGGATCGGTTTTGGCCTTTAATTCTGCCAACCGTAAAAAGAAGGCGGCTTGTTCCGCTGTCATTGGGACCTCATATGTTACATCATTTCGTCCAACAACACGCACTATTCTCTTCATCATCATCTCCTTCTGAGCTTGAATAGATGTTTGTTCTCGTTTATACACTCAATGACTCCTTGTTGCCCCCAAGGCGAGTGACTTGAGAGTAATATGCTTCGTCGGTGGCTCTTCACAGTCACAATCTATTGACAATCAGCATCTTTGTGCACTATACTGCACTAATATGATGATAACACGTATTATCGTGCAATGTCAAGGACTAACACGCAATTTCAAGGAGAAAGTTGCAATGTTGACAGCAGAACGACGACGTTCAATTATGCAGACCCTGCACCGTGATGGCAAGGTGTACGCGTCAGAACTGAGCAAGGCCCTGCATGTCTCAGAAGATACCATTCGGCGTGACCTGCGCGAACTGGCCGCCGCTGGCGCGCTCCAGCGTGTGCATGGCGGGGCGCTGCCGCGTTCACCGGCCGGCGCCAGTTTCACGGAGCGTCAGAACCAGGCACCACGAGCTAAGGCCGCCATCGCCCAGGCCGCCATCCAGCTCATCCGCCAGGGTCAGGTGATTATTTTGGACGGCGGTACCACTCTCCTGCAAGTGGCACAGCATCTGCCATTTAATCTTCGCGCCACCGTGGTCACGCACAGCCCACCGGTTGCGCTGGCCCTGGCAGAACACCCGGAGATTGAAATCATCCTGATTGGCGGGAAACTCTACAAGCAAGGTCTGGTGGCAGTTGGTGCGGCGACCGTCGAGGCGTTTCAGAACATTCGGGCCGATCTCTGCTTTTTGGGGATAGGCAGCTTGCATCCTGAGGTCGGGATCAGCACCCTCGATCTGGAAGAGGCCTATGTGAAGCGAGCCATGATCGCGAGCGCGGCTGAAGTGGTGGCACTGACGTCCGTAGAGAAGTTAGGCACGGCTGCGCCCTATATAGTTGGGCCGCTCAGCGACTTGACGCACCTGGTGACCGAGCGCTCCGTCCCCGACGAGGTGCTGGCACCATATCGGGCGCAGGGTATTACCATCGTGCGTGCGTGAGGTACCTCTATCGATGGAAGTTGCTCAGGGTCAAAGCTCAGCCTTCTTTCGCCGTGAAGATCATGGTGATGACGACCTTATTCTCTGCAATGGCGATATTCGCCAGATTTGGCGGCTGGATCCCAAAGTCCGTCATATAGACCGTGGCGGTTGCCGTTCCTGTCACTGTCTTCCCTACCACCTTTCCCTGCACGTCAAATACCTCTTTATTGGTTTTTCCATGGAGCGTCAAGTTGCCGATGATCTGAAACCGGACCACTTGCCCCTCGCTATAGTTTGCTGGCAAGCCTTGTACGCAGGTAGAGGTGAACGTAGCATTGGGATAGGTGTCTGTTTCCAGGTAGTTTTGCCTCACGAAGTGATCGCGTTGGGGCTCATTCGTCTGTAATGTGCTCAAATCAACCGTGATTTGCATCCCTGCAACGAGCGGGGATGCACCCGTTCGTAGACGGAAACTGCCCTGCACCGCGTGTGTCGTGCCAATCGCATTGTTACTCGGTAAATTACGTAAAATCAGGTTTTCATGCACGCCGTAGGATGCCGTGGTCTGATCGGGCACGATTTGAAATGTGCGCAAACCGGTTGAGGGAATAGCCGTTCCACAGGCCGTTGCTACGCCTGTAGGAGTATGGGGAGAATCGACAGTGCCGGCGGAGTATACCATATAACTCACACCCGCGACGATGATGACGAGGACAATGCCGATTCCGATCATCCAGCGGTAACGCTTCATCTTGTTTTCTCCTTTGATGCAATAGGGACATCACTATGCAGCAAGATGTTCCTGTCTTGCAGCGCAGGTTCGTAGATCATGAACAATGTGTCATGACAAGAGCAAGAAAGCGTGTTTACCCTGTCTTTTCTGGACGAGACGAAACGCTTCCTGGTGCATCGCGTTCTCGATCAGGCGGACTCTCGTGCACCAGAGGCAGCGTGAGGGTGACCGTAGTTCCCTGCTCGGGGATGCTGGTCAGGGTCAGCGTGCCACCAAGATCAACGGCGATACTCCGAGCGATGGAGAGTCCGAGGCCCGTGCCTCCCGCCTCTCGCGAGCGGGCCTTATCCACTCGATAGAAGCGTTCGCCCAGGTGTAGGAGGTGCTCGGCTGCAATGCCAATCCCGGTGTCGCAGACCTCCAGGAGGGCGTGTCCCTGTTTCGTTGCCGTTCGCACTGTAACATGACCACCACGGCGATTGTATTTGATGGCGTTGTCGAGCAGCGCGAGTACTGCCTGTTCGAGCAGTGTAGGATCGCCAATCACCAGGGCTGTATCGTTGGATTCTACCTGAATACTGATCTCCGCCTGGTCTGCCAGGGCCTGTATGCGCCGCGCTCCCGCGAGGGCCACATCAGCGAGGTTTATCACCTCGTGCTCCTGGTGGGAGGAACCGTTGTCCAGGCGGGCAAGCGTCAGCAAGTTGGACGCCAGGGTCGCCATGTGGTTCGTTTCCGCAACGATATCCTCTAACAGCGCTGCATCTTCTGCCGCCAGGTGTTCACGACTTCGCAGCAGGACTTCGGCATCAGCACGCAGCAGCGTAAGCGGCGTGCGTAGCTCGTGCGCGGCATCGCCGATAAAGCGTTGCTGGTGTGCCCAGGCCAGACGTGCTGGCGCCAGCGCACGATTCGCCAGGAACAGCCCGCCCAGTCCCGCGCCGAGCAGTGCCACTCCCCCAACAGCGAGCAAGAGCGTGAGCAGCAAAGACAGCGCGGTTTCCTGTGGCTGGATGGACTCACCAATCAGCACCACACCCGCATACCCGCTCCCCGTTGGGTTCGGGATCGCCAATGCATAGCGATAGACCTGCCCTACCGTGCCTCCTACATCGACAGTATCGGCGGTCGGTGTGCCCTCCTCTAAGGCCTTCTTCGCCAACGTATTGTTGAGAAAGGCGGATGGGAGCTGTGCTGTATTTTCATTTTGCAGCAAGGAGCCATTCTGGTCGAAGCAAGCGACCATCTCGGACATGGATTGTCCCAGGCCAGGGGGAGGAGCGCCAAATTGACCTGGGGGGACGAATGTCAAGCACGCGCGAGCGGGCGAGATCGCGAGCCATTGATTCACGTGCGCATGGGCATGCAGAGCGGTGTCGGCCTCAACGGGAGCCAGGAGGAAGAATTGGACCCCAAAGTAGAGGACCACGCTGAACAGCACAAGGGCCGCGCCCAACACCCCGCAGTACCAGAGTGTTAAGCGAGTGCGAAGCCCCTGAAACATGGCCGCCTCAGGCCCTTGTGAGCGGTGACCTTTCCTACGATGCAGAGACCACCAGGCGGATCTGCTCCTGTTCATGCTGTTGCTCCCTTGTTGTTGTGCTATGCCTCGATCTTGTAGCCCACGCCGCGCACGGTCTTGATTAATGGATGCGAGGAGCCCTGGTCAATCTTATCTCGCAGATAGTGAATGTAGATATCCACCACATTAGAGAGTGCCTCCAGGTCATAGCGCCAGACCGCGTCAACGATTTGCGTGCGCTTGAGCACCTGGCCAGGATGGCGCATCAGGTACTCCAGGAGGGCAAACTCTTTGGCTGTCAGCTCGATGATGCGTCCAGCACGACGCGCTTCGTGCCGCACCAGGTCGAGCGTCAGGTCGCCCACAGAGAGTTGGGGGAGTTCATCAAAACGACGATCGCGACGGCGAAGCAAGGCATTGATGCGCGCCAGCAATTCCTCCATGGCGAAAGGCTTGGTCAGGTAGTCATCGGCTCCCACATTGAGACCCGTCACACGATCCTCGACTGCACCACGCGCTGTGAGCATCAGCACCGGCGACATAATATGTTCGGCACGCATCTGGCGGCAGACCTCGAGTCCATCAAGACCGGGCAACATCACATCAAGGATCACCACATCATAGGTATCACTCAGGGCAAGATCAAGACCGGTGGGCCCGTCGTGCGCGAGATCGACAGTGTGACGCTCCTCAAGCAGGACACGACGCAGCAAAAACGCCAGGCGCTGCTCGTCCTCTACCACAAGGATATGCATTACTCTATTCCTTTTTTCTTACTTGGGTGCCGCCGATTCATTGGCCGGCCCCTCTTCCTCTATTTATTCTACGCTATAAAGGTTGGAAATAGATTGGAAAGAGGTAGCTTTCCCCAGACGCTCATCCTCAATCTATGAGCAACACGCGGTGAGCATACTCCTTATTATTGCCGCGATCAGATCCTTGCCAATGACCTGCCCATTCAGCGGCGATATTGAACGGGAAGGTCATCCTGCCGGTCATGGTGAAGATCCCCAAAATGCTGGGCGAATCAAAAAATCAGCCCCTGCTCAGACGAGTTTGTCGATCCTCAATGAGTAAGAGGATGATGAGCGCCACTTCTATAGGCTTATCGAAATAGGCAAGCGGGTTTGGTTGAGCATTAGTGATCAAAAACCACGCGAGAATAGTAAAAGCGGTGTACGCAATCAGTATCCAGCGAATCACCTGCTGATACCTCCGTAAGGGTGGGAGATAGAGTGCTGTGGCCAGGACGATGTAGCCGAGGAAGTTGAGGTAGAACAGCACAGGTAGCGCTGTGAACACAAGCATCATCAGAGGTGAAGGGGCTGCAAAATGCCCAGGCGGAGGACCGGCAAAATGCCTGGGCGGAGCACCGGCGAGGAAACTCATCATGAGGCCACGATAGAGGTGGACCAATCCCGTCACCACAGCAAGAAGAATGATAGCAATTTGCAGTGGACCAAGGTGTGAAATCGTTCGGCGCAGAGTTACTTGACTCATTACTGTATCGTCTCCTTCTACATTTATTGATTGAGCATCATATCAACATGATGTTGTATCGAGACCCCAATGGAGTGAACCCCTGTCGACTACATACGTGTCCCGCTCAACTCTACTCCAGGATAGCATATCTTTATTGAAATTTTATTGGAAAGAAATGAGAAAATTCTCATGGAACCTGGCACGCAATAGTGTTATGTTTTTGAAAGAAACAGAGGAGCCGAGCATGATGGCCGGAACCCGGACATTGGAAGTTTCTCATGTGTTTCCAATGAAAAGTCAATACGAATGATCTATGCTTGTGTCTGTGGGAAAGTTACCCCGGAAACAACGATAAAAACATTTATTATGACGAGGAAAACACTTGTAGGGAGGAGACTTCCTGCGGAGGCACCGGATCGCGGGCCTGCTGGTGCGAGAGGATGGCACATGGGAAACCGTGGAGCCGTGGCCTGTGGAACTCATGGAGGAGGAATAATGAACATCTGGGAAACAGTGACCTGGAATGTAGCGCGGGCAGGCGGATTTACCGCCTATGTGTTACTCACATTGGCGGTTGCAGTGGGACTGGCGCTTTCGACGCAGTTACAATCGCCCAGCCGCTGGCCCCGCTTGCTTAATAGCGAACTGCATAACTTTCTGACGCTGCTTAGCGCGATCTTCATCGTTGTGCATGTCCTGGCGGTATGGGTGGACCCTTTCACCCGTTTTGGCTGGAGCGAGGTATTCATTCCTCTTGTGAGCCATTATCGTTCAGAGTGGATGGCTCTCGGTATTGTGGCGTTGTATCTTGGGATCGCCATCGGCATCAGCACCTGGCTTCGCCCGCTCATTGGCTACACCTGGTGGCGGCGTCTGCACGTTCTGACGCTGGGCATTTATGCCCTCGTGACCGTTCATGGGATTGGCACCGGCAGTGACACGCAGACCTGGTGGGGACTGGGTATCTACCTCGTCAGTGTCGTACTGGTGGGGTCGCTCCTCTTCCGGCGGCTGCTTGCCCCAGCGAGCAAGCGCAAGCACACTTCCTCACATCTACCCTCTCGTAGGGCTGACGGTGCTCTCCCTGGGAGCGCTCGCGCTCTGGACGGTGCCAGGGTCATTGCAGCAAATGTAAAAGACAAGAATCGGGCAGAAGGTGCTCGTATGAAATGAAAGAAGAGAGACCTTTCCCTCACCTGGCTCAAGGGGGCAGGGAAGCGCCAGGATGGCAGAGTAGGAACGATATTCGTCTGAAACTGAAAGATGAAGTATCGTTCATCAATACCCTTCAAGAGACGCTCGCGGGGGTATAGTGATATCTGGTGGAGTGAACAGGCCAAAAAAAGGCAGCACAGACGACTCTCATTCTCTAAACGAAGTCGAACCTTTTTGTCGAGAACGATAAACATCTTCGATATGTCTCGTTGCTCCTTTGAGTGCACTGAGCAAGAGTTTGAGCCATTCCTCACTGGGCTGATCTGGGTCATCAACCGACCAGGCACAAGAGTATTCGCGTGACTACCCAGAGCTGGGATCCAGCTGTTGATGCCCCGGTTGATGAGTATGGCCAGCACCACTGCCCTGATCGCAGGCTGCCAGCACGAGGGTGAGCGCCAGGAACACGAGTGGGCTCACGCGCCGCCATCGTTTGTGAGCAAGGAGAGATCTCTTCATGTTCTGTCTCCGTACACGAATGAAATAGGCCCGCCTTCCCCATGACACGCTGGTGTCGGGTGGGAAGGCGGGCAGACGATTGCTATTCTCAAGAGAGGTTTGCCATGTACCTCTTGTAAAGGAAGGAAGATCCGGTGTGTTTGCACGTCAACGGCGGCGGTGTGGGCCTCTGCCGCGATAAATCCTTCGTACATCTTGCGCAAGGCCCGCCCGCTCTCCTCGAAGACGGAAAGCACTCCTGTTTCCGAGGCGACATAGA
>WNFA01004813.1_pt1 | contig 11266 bp, 14 predicted proteins | sample 5400481 | NCBI WGS metagenome assembly WNFA01 (sample SAMN13153340, study PRJNA577476) | soil metagenome | isolation source: 120 cm saprolite under Douglas fir tree site 2 hole 1 replicate 2 | place: USA:California | collected 2015-04-18
GCGCGAAAACCGCCCTGTTACTATGAATTCCGGCGGCAAAGAACCATCTCATCCACCAGAGTCCCCGTCGTCTAGCCTGGCCTAGGACATCGCCCTTTCACGGCGGTAACACGGGTTCAAATCCCGTCGGGGACGCCAATCATTCTTTCCGGCTGGGTGAGGGTCTTTAGTCGTTGAAACAATGTGGGGTTAGCGGTGTTCAAAAACTTCTGGTCTTGGTGGTACGCAACACCGTCTCGGAAAAGAAAATTTTGAACACGTAGCCTTTGCTCAGCGTCGGCTCGTCGCCACGCGGTTGATACATCCACCAGCATCAGCTTCGAGAAGCACAAGAATGCATCGAGCGTTCCACGCTGCGAGCGCAGCGCGTGTATTTGTTGGGCAACGACCTCAATCTCATCGTCAAAGTCCACATTGGCTTGGGCGTAGTCAGCCTGGCTGACTTCGCCGCGAAGCTTGGCCCTTAGAAGTTCTGCCTTGAGCTTCCTCTGTTCCTCTAGGCGAGTGGTGAGTTCTTTGGTCGTCATGCTTGAATCGCCCTGCCTCTGTGCCCAGACCTCGGCTGCAATGGCAGGGAACTGGGCGACGGTTGCCGCGTCCGGTCGCAAGGTTCCGAGATATTCGACAAATTCAGTTTCAAGCACGGGCTTCGATACCCTTACGGCTCTGCAGTCGGCGTTGCGACACCAGTAGTTCGGGTAGTGCTTCAGCTTACCCTTGTTCATTCCACCAGTGAGCGGGGTTCCACAGACGGCACATTTCACAAAGTGCTTCAACGGGAACGCCGGGTTTTGCTTCCGTTTCGGCGCACTCGACAGCTTGCGACCAGACAGCACTCGCCGCACCGCGTCGAATAATTCCTGACTCACAATTGGGGCGTGCAGACCCTTTACCGGCTCAGGCACACTCGACGAGTAAACCCAGCCTGCATAGATGGGCTTACGCAACAGAGCGTCAAACGTTTGTGCCGTCAGCTTCTGTCCACGCTTCGTCTTCAGCCCCTTGCCAGTGACGATTGTCAAAACTTGAATCTTGGTGTACTGGCCGGTCGCATACAACTCGAAGGCTTCGCGCACGAGTGGCGCGGACGACGGGTCAGGCTTGATGTTCGCGCCGCTGCCAAGCTTCAGGTCGTTCACGTAACCGAGCGGCGCGGCCCACGGCCAACGGCCCGCACGGACACTGGCAGCGGAGCGATCTTTCATTTTCTCAGACAGCGCGTCGGAGAAATATTGATTGAAGACGCCATGAACACCCGCCGCCATGCGGCCCGCCGCTGTGTTGTCAACGTTTGGTTCCGCTACAGAGAGCAGAGTTATCCCGTTTTCCCGCAACTCGGCAAGGGCAGCACCCTGATCGGCGACATTGCGAGCAAAACGGCTCAACGACTCCACGATCACATAGCCGATTCTCTTGCGGTTTGCCTTGCAATAGGAAAGCAACCGCACGAACGAGGGTCTGTCTGCGGTGCGCCCCGACTCGCCCGGCCCGAGAATGACCTCAGCCACAGCAATGCCCCGCTGGGTCGCCAGTCTTCGGCAGCCGTCCTCCTGATTCTTCAGATTCAACGGGTCAGCCTGTTCCGGCGTGCTGACACGCAGATACATCACGGCTTCTGATCCCTGGTCGTTATTTTTGGCGATATTCATGGGTCTAGATATTAGGCCGCCTCCCGCGTGGTGGCAATGGCATGTGCGTGCACGTCTGGTAGTGCCTCAAAGATGGAAGCGAAAATGTTGGCCAACTGGTACATCTGCTCGATGCGCTGTTGTTGGGCGGTTGTCGGTAGCAGCGGGGCCGCGTCAGCCGTTTCCATAGCCAAATGTGCGCTCACGGTTTCTACCCTGGCGCTTTGGAAGAGAGGGTGCTTCGCACCACGAACCGCATTCGACTTAGACTTGATCGACATAAGCTCGGAAACTGATAACAGTTCTGCCTAACGGTCTCTTACTGATTTACTCACTTCCTCTTTGGGCGACGGATCAGTCGGCGTTTCAGACCGCTCTCTAGTCGGAACGACTCCCCGGCAATTCTTCTCCGGGCAGCGATAGCCGGTTACTTTCCCGTTCAGCCAATTCGTTCCTGCCAATTCCGGATTCGCCCAAAAAGGCTTTGTGCAAACCGGACACTTTAGCCTGTAGCGTTGCTCCAGTTGGCCGACTCGCTTTAACACGTCCGCTTTCAGCCCCTGTTCGACGAGCTTTCCAAAGGCTTCTATTCCCGCCCGCTCGCGAATGAACATCTGCACTCCGCACGGCGAGCAGATGACGTAGGGCTTCTTCCGCTTGGTTGTTCTCACGTCTAGTGGCTTCAGGCAAACCGGGCAGGGGAACCATTGCGTCTCCTTATTAATCATGACAACCTCCGTATAAATAGATGGTACAGGTTCCGTCGGATCGCGCAACGTCTAAAAGTAGTGTAATTACTCTTTACTTACACATAGAAGAGGTACTGACGTTTGTCCTACCTAATATCCTCGACGCTAGGCATTATATTCCCGTATAATTGTCCTGTTCACCAAGGAGAATTCCGGGAAAATGCCAATCGAAGGCCAAGATCCAGCAGCACAAAAAAATATTTCGGATGCACCCTCGAAAAAGCGCGGAAGAGGCAGGCCCGCCAATATAGACCCCTCGGTGGTGGTGGGATCAGCCGACACCTACCGTCTGTGGTTCGAGCAGCTCTGGTCGAAGTTGGGCCCTCGGTTGTTAGCGGCACGATCCTCGGAAGAAATAGGCAGGGCCGTCCGCGAGATTGCTCCGGATGTCAGCGTGAGCCTCGCTCCGTATTCGGAACTGATTCTCAAGATCGTCCGCGATCCGAGATTCCCGGCCATTCGATCCGTATCGCAGGTTCATTTTCTGGCGGACTCTCTGGGCGGACAGGGCTTTGTGAAGCCGCGCCGGTCCCGAGAAATCTGCGCGGAAGAAAGAAGCAGGGTGCGGCACGTGATCGTTCGGCAGGAATACTACATTGAGTGCTCATGCGGCTACAAAGGGCCCGCGCTGGACGGAGCTTGCAGAGAGTGCGGCACCGGGGAGTTGTCCTGGGACTTGATGTCGAAAAAGAACTACTAGTTTAACGCCAAAAATTCCGGGCCACAGGACTGTGCGTTACGTACGTACGTAACGTTATGACTGTCTCTGGAGCTTCTGCCGCAAGTATTCCAGCCGGGCACGTCCTCGGTCCGTGAGGCGGTAGGTCAAATGGCCGCGTCTAGAGTTCGGATGTCGGTCGAGCAATCCCTGACCCTTGAGGCGTCCGAGATAGCTATAGAGGGAGCGGCGGTCAGGAACGGGCCGAAGTTGGCTACGAATGTAATCCGGTTTAACAAATCCGTTAACTTGCGCGAAGATCCTCAATACTTCCAGTTTCGTCACTATTTATCCAAGAAGGCTAAAACATAAATTAAGCACACGCTTCATACTTAGAGAATATGCTAGTGTATGATAACTATAATATACAACCCAAGAAACGACGTATATTTACCTGCAACTAACCCCTGTTTACTGAGAAAACCTTAAACCGACGAATTTCCCAATTGCTGTAATAGCGATACTACGTCAACTATGAAACCGCGCAGTCGGCAATGCTTCAACGGCGGGAGGGTCGTGTTAATCCATTAACCTGCAACAGCGGCGGACCAAACTCTTTTATCAGCGCGGGTTCCAGCATTACGACATGAGACGAGCCGATAACGGCAAAGACGCGATCGCCTCGTCTCATCCGATCCACGAGCAAGCGAAAAATATATCGGTTTCGAAAATTACCGGAGTCGCTGGCCAACTCGTTTGTGTAGTGACCCGACTTGCGCGGTCCGAACCATTCCTCTGGAACCTCATGCCAATCCGTGAGTTCGGGAAATAGCTTCTTGCACGCAGCGCCAAGCTCCGCAAGAGTGTTGGGCGAGTTGTTTAACCCGTGTGCGGGCAAGTATCGCGATAGCCAACTGCTGATGCGATCTTCTAGCGAACTAGTGGCTTTTCGGGACCGCTCTTCTGTGACCTGACGCAGAGCATAGAAAACCTTCAGCTGTTGCGGAGTATAAGTCTTAAGAAGATAGGCTACTTCCTCATCGAATGGTGGCTCAAACGTCGCAACTGCCACCTGATCCCGCCCAGCGAGGGAGCGCACAAGTCCGGCTTCGCCATATGTCTGAACCGCCTCCCTAAAGTCCTCGAATGTTGGTGGATTCCCGCCCTCGTTGTATGCAACCGTGGGTTGGAAAGCAGCCCACCTGTTCTCTATATCAACAACTTGCGGGTTTTGGGGGTCGACGGTGTGCTCAGCACCATACAACAGGAGCATCCCAGGAGCGGTCTTGAACTCGATAATGTACGGATTCTGGTGCTCTATCGCACCGTATTGTTTATAGGAAAGGATTCTCTGATCTGAGTTCTGTCCGGTCGCTATTACTGTGCATGACAGCATCAGGAGCAGCCAGCCGTGTCGTAGCATTTTGGATCACCTCAGTGAAGCTTCCAGTACCAAGAACGACCTTTTGCACCGAGCTTGCAATTATCATGGAGGGATACGGTAACACGCCATTGAGTCAGCGGGCAGGCTAGTTGACGAAATCAGGCGATGACACTCAGAACCCAGTCAATGAGTGTAAACGGGATGTTACAACAATTACCAATTGCTCAATAAAACGATGGCTTTTCCCCGCTTCACATGGTTCATTACCAATCTTTGCAAATCGGGTGTGCTCGCCGATACCACCGAACAATCCTTCATGTAGTAGACGAAAATGTAGACCCCGCTACCAAGATGTTTATCCGGGATTCCGCATTTCCTCACAACATCAATCATCGTGGAATTCTTGGGTAAGGAGCTGAAACAACCAACTTCCCTCGCCGTCTCCGGTACCTCAGGCAGCTTTAATTGCTCTGGAATTGGCTGATTTTCACCAGCACCGGGCGCGAGCTTTGTTGACTCGCATTTCTTCACGATTGATTGCTGTCCTACGAGCTGAAAACAGAACGAAAGAGTCAACACGGTCAGCAGGGCGGTGGGCAACACTCGCATATAGAACAATCTACTCGTATCCAGAGGCCCTCGCCAAGGTTACTGTTGAAATCAGGCCGATTTCACTCACAACCAGGCCGATGAGTGTAATGGCGATTTTACGCCAGCTTTGAACCGATGCTGCCAATGGCGAGGAGTACAACTAGAGAACGTCAGCCTTGCGCCTACCGTCAGAACGATGATGCTTTCCGATGTTTTTTTCGAGCCGTACGAATTACCATGAGGACCTGTTAATGGACATATCTTTTCAAAACAAAGTTGCACTAGTTACAGGCGCAGCATCTGGACTGGGCCTTGCGACAGCGAAGGCGTTTGCGGAATCAGGTGCTGCCGTGGTGCTGGCGGACTGGAATGAGAAGTCAGCGCTTGCTGCAGCCGAGGAACTGACTGCACAAGGCCACAAGGCACTCGCTATACATTGCGACGTAGCGGATGACGCTCAGGTGGAAGCGATGGTTGAGCAGACGGTCGCCAGTTTCGGGCGGCTAGATGCGGCCTACAACAATGCGGGCGTTCAGAATGTTCTGGCGGAAACGGCTGATTCCCCCCGTGAAGATTATGACCGGGTGATGGCCATCAATCTTCGTGGCGTCTGGAGTTGCATGAAGTTCGAGCTTCGTCAAATGCGCAAGCAAGGAAGCGGCGCTATTGTCAACTGTTCTTCCCTTGGGGGGCTTGTAGGCGGTGCGGGGCGTGGAACCTATCACGCGGCAAAGCACGGTGTACTAGGGTTTACCAAAAGCGCGGCTCTGGAATACGCGGCAAAGGGCATTCGGATTAACGCCATATGTCCGGGGGTCATTTGGACACCGATGTCCGACCAGATGGTCGCCTCTGGGCAGGGCGAAGCCCTCAACGCATTGCTGAAGAGCGTACCGATGGGCAGGTATGGCCGCGCCGAGGAGATTGCTGATGCTGTTCTGTGGCTTTGCAGTCAAGCTGCAAGCTATGTGACGGGTCAGTCAATCTCGGTGGATGGCGGCTTCATCATGCGCTGAAGGTGAAGGTCTAAGCGCCCTTAAGCCTACAGGGGTTCGGTCTTGCGCACGAACTTGACCAGACCCGCTGAATGACGGGCTAACAGGATCTAGTCGGATGTGGAAGAAAACTGGCTTTGTAACAAGCTGGACCGGGATAGTTTATGTAACCAGGCGTGGGTGTTGAAAAAGGGTTGCTCGGAAGCGGCGGTTGGTGAGTGCGTGCCGCAGCGAGGAGGAGTTTCTTGCGTGGCTGGGAACTAAGTCGTTGCCTTGAGCGGTGGCTGCGGCCCTTGGCTGAGGAAGCGGACGAGTCGCTTGATGTTCTGGGCAGCCGCAGCCAGGAAGAACTGCTCGCGAACAAACTTTAATCTCCGTAGACGCAGGCGACGAAGGCCGATCTGATTCTTGAGTTCCGCGAATAGCGCTTCCACCTTCTTCCTTTCCCGTTGTGCGTTCGCGAAACCTGGCGTGTTGGCCAAGTCTCTCGCGCGTTGCCGGGCCGGACCGGGTGGAAAGGCGTCCCGATCCACCTGCGCCTCTCGCTGCTGGACAACTCGGAAGGGCTGCGCACCCGCATGGAATTCCTAGACATGCTTGAAGCTATGATGATCTGCCTCTATACTCCCTCCTTAAGACTATGCCTGCCGTCGTTGGCCTTCTGAACATCTCTTCGCCCGCGTCAGTGTCGCCGCTGATCGAGATGGGAGCGTATGAAGCGCTCTGGCTAGAACAAGGCGCTTCTTTCAAGACAATTGCACAGAGATTTATGAACGCTCCCGGCTCCATTCCTTCCGATTTCGTGCCTTACGAAGTCTGCGTTAGGACGGCGCAGCGCGCGCTGAGTCTTTTAGATCGAAAAGGGGTTGGTCAATTTGGCATCCGCGTCCATGGAGCGGGGGAGTATCCAGCGAAGCTAAGGGACGCGTCTTACCCCGTGGAACTGCTCTATTTTCAGGGTTGGTGGAATCTCGTAGAGGCAAAATCCGTTGCCGTGGTTGGCACACGAAAGCCTAGTATCCAAGGCAAGCTCAGAGCTTCAAAGCTTACGAAGCATCTTGTGAGGGACGGATACACGGTGGTATCGGGCCTCGCTCGCGGTATCGATACCGTGGCACTGACGACCGCCATTGGGATGAATGGACAAGTCATTGCGGTGATCGGTACTCCAATATCGGACCACTACCCTCCTGAGAATGCAGTCCTACAAGATCACATTGCGCGCGAGTTCCTACTGGTAAGCCAAGTTCCGGTTTGTCGATATTCCAATCAACGGCCTCCCCAGAACAAGATTTTTTTTCCGGAGCGGAATGTGACGATGTCTGCGCTTACTGAGGCGACGATCATTGTGGAGGCAGGTGAAACGTCAGGCACGCTAACGCAGGCTCGTGCAGCAATTCATCAGGGCAGGAAACTTTTCATCCTCGACAGCTGTTTTCTGGACCCAACGCTAACCTGGCCTGCTCGCTTCGAACGTATGGGCGCTATTCGCATTCGGGAATACGAGGATATAAGGCGAAACCTTGGCACCTAGACTTTCCAAGGTCGACGAGTTGATTTTGGATCAGCACGGCTCCCTGATCGTGGAGGACGATTGCTATTACCTTCTCGAATGGACGAAGGGAGGTGGCTACAGCGCGAGTGCTACAAACCAGCTCATTGCCAATCTGAAGAAAACCAACGACAAAAAAGGAACGCCTGGATATCACTACAAGGAAGAGGCAATTGAAAAAGTTGCATATGACCTAGGAAATGCGATCAACGCGGAATGGCTGAAACAAGCAACTCTTGTGCCGATTCCGCCTTCAGCATGCAAAACCGATCCGCAGTATGACAACCGAATGACTAGGCTACTTCAAGCGCTGACGCGAAGGCTGGGTGAAAGGGACATTCGCGAATTAATCGTTCACCGCGAGAGCATGATTCCAGCACACATTAGCGGGGACTGCCGACCGACAGTGGCTGAAATTCGTGCGAACTACGAAATTGATGAATCTCTCACGGAACCTCGTCCCAAAGTTATAGGTGTTTTCGATGATATTCTGACCGCCGGTTCGCACTTCCGCGCAGCGAAGCTACTGTTATCAGAACGTTTTCCAGGAGTGCCCGTGATTGGCGTGTTTGTAGCACGGCGAATTTTTCCCGCACCGAACCCCGATGTATAGTTCAATCCGCCAGCGCTCTTTCTGCGGCTGACCACTTTTCGGCACGCACTTGCCCGACCACTTGCCAGGACCTGAAATTCTCAGTTAGTGCAAAGGCCTGTTTTCGCCAATCTAGTCTCCTTCGAGAGCTACAATTAAATCGATGTCTTGGTTTTCGCGCTTATGCTTCTTAATTCTTGTCGCCTCGCTTCCCGGAGAGGCTGCCACAAAATCCTATCTCACGGGAAAAGTGACCCGCATAAATTCCGACCGGGGTATGACAGCTGCGGTTTTCGTACTGTACATCGAGCACGAAAAACACACGTTTTCCGTTCGTTTGCGGGAAAAACCCAATTATCAGTTGGATTGGTTAGTGAACGATCCGATAGAGTTCCGTCTCGCGGATCGTGCGATCTTTCTGAAACGGCCCAACGGTAAGGAGATAAAGCTCGATTTACTAAGTCCGCCGCATGTTGGTGCCGATCAACCGAACGGCACAATGGATCTTCCATTTCCCGCGCAAGCCTTCAATACAGGAATTGACGTCGTCCGAATGCCAGCGGAACATCATCCGATCCGGTGTGACGAAATTACCGCCGGAGGAGCGCAATTCGAGCCTTTGGGCAGTATCTGCTTGTATGCATTATCGTCGAGCAACCTACCTAATTTCGTGTGCCAGGAGACTACCCAGCGTGCCACGAGGAAATTGGCAATTAAAGGATCACTAGTGGAGTGGAAAGCGCTCGACGTTGTCACCGCGGAGGTGATGGTGGTCGGGGGTCGAGTGGAGCGATATTCAAACTTCGCAATCAACGGACGCGCTCTCAAGCTACCTCCGAAGATCGATAGAGGACCAGCGTTGGTGAAGTATTTAGGCGACCTGCATACTGGCGGACTTTGGAGCATGGCAGACTTTACGACCATATTGGGAACGGTATTCAACCGAGCCAGCCAGACGAGCTTCAGGTACTCAGGCGACGTCGAGGTGGCATCGGGGCCCGCAAGCTTCTTTGCGTTTCAATTGAATGCGGAAAGCAATGTGTCCTATTTTCTAAAAACATCGGATCTGACCTATACACCGGGCTTAGAGGGCTTTCTCTGGACTGATCGAAAAACGGGCCAGATGGTACGCCTAGAAGCGAATGCGACCGAGCTGGACCCGGGGAACTTCCCAATCGTTGCTCAAAACAGCGCTATCAATTTCGGGGACGTTCCCATTTCCGGCCTTGGCACTTTCTTGCTTCCAACAGCGTCCGAGACCGTTCTTTGCCAATACCCTCTGGATGGAGATTCGGTGAGGACCACTTGGGGTCTGAAATGCTACAAGAACGTGACCTCGTTTCACGACTGCCGAAAATTCGTTGTGGAATCACGCATAGTACCCGATGTGAGCAAATAAAGCGCCGTGCTCAGTTGGTGAAAAATCCTCATTACACTCATTGACCTTGGGTCAGCCCGTTCTCAGTTAGTGCAATCGCCTATTCCCAACAACGATGATGGTGGAGAATGCGGACAGCCTGTCATTCGCCGACGACAGTGCTCCGCGTCGTCCGATGGAACTGTAGTCCAACGACGGGCATGTTTAGTGAGGGATCGTCGGGGTCATAGAGAACTGACACCGGCATGTCTTCGTACAGCCCCATCGTGTAATCGCGGCCCGCTCCATGCCGTAAAAGACTTGTGTAGTCGAGAAACTCGTACTTGATAGTTCCAGAGCTGCTCTGAATGATCCGGCCTTTCCCTGTCATCGCTCGTTTCGCAAGGTGGCGTTCCAACCATATCGAACGCACGAGACGAAAGAACAGAATGCCGTGAATGCCGAGCTGGTATGCGGCAAACACGGTCGTGAATACCACAAACAGTAGCTCGTGTCGTACTAGAGGCAATCTTCGTCGAGCGGGATCGAGCTCTCTTGGCAGGAACAGGATCGCTATTGCCGAAGCCACGACAATCAATGCCTCAAGGATGATGTTCAGCCGGGGTGTCACGGTGTTCAGCGTGACGGTGCCCAAGTCGGCAATACACGCCAGCGGTTGCAGGGATGGCGCTGGTCTGGACGGCGGAAGACGGCGAACATGCGTAATGATCGGGACTCCCAAGACTATCAGCATCCACCCGCCAATAAAGAGCATGGCCCACTTGATGTCGGTCACCGCCCAAGCACAAACGGCAAAAAGGGCTGCCATTATGATGATCTGCCTGACTTGAGCTAGGAAGTGCATGCGTGCCCGTGTGACATTCCATCCGCAACTGTCGCAATAGGGCTTGGGCTGATACTGGCTGTTCTTGTCCCAGCGAACCAGCACCTTGGCCCCACAAACGGGACAGATGATCTCACGCGGCGGTTTGGTCCACAGCAGCCACATGCGGCTAGGATATTTCGTTTACAACGACAATTGTCGAAAAATCCCCATTACACTAACTGACAACTGCGCCGGGGTTGTTGGTGTAAACGCCTGATAACAGCAGAGTGACTACGTTAGCACTCCTCGTGCGACAAGCTTTTTCTCTATCCAAAGCGATACAGCCAAGATGAACAACGCTGGGAAGAGTCGCTGAGACGCGAAGTATTCCACCGCGAATGTTAGGCGCCAGACAGGCTTGTACCACACCGGGTCCGGTAGGGGGTCGGGTTGTGACAGCCGATGAATATCCGCCAAAGCGAGACAAACAACGACCAATACCCAAATCACCGTGATCCACATTCGTCTGGGGCGGTAGCGAGTCTCTAGCGAAAGAACGATCAGGACAAGAGGGACGGAACAGCCGGCCCACGGCAACGCGGCTCCAAAGAGTGACGCGAAGAGCCACTTGCCGTATTCATCATCGTGTGGCGGCTCGATATGAAAGGCCCAAACGTAGACAACCACGAACACTGTCCACGCCACGACGATGGAAAACTGCCATACTTTACGGCTCAATTTCGGCAACTCCACGAAACCTGACATGACCATGATAACGCGTGCCCGCAGTCAATTGGACGTTGCCCGGAACTCCGTTGAAAGTTAGCGACCCTCGACCGTCATAGGTTACGCAACCTTTCCTTGCTCGACAACCGTCTTCTTAGAAACCGCGTTGGCCAGCGCAGTCAACAGCGCGGGAATCTCCCGATAGCCC
>WNFA01012761.1_pt1 | contig 11263 bp, 13 predicted proteins | sample 5400481 | NCBI WGS metagenome assembly WNFA01 (sample SAMN13153340, study PRJNA577476) | soil metagenome | isolation source: 120 cm saprolite under Douglas fir tree site 2 hole 1 replicate 2 | place: USA:California | collected 2015-04-18
CAACCCTGGCATCCCTTTTTCCCGTCGAAGAAAAGCTGCATCGACTGTTCCCTTCGCAAGCGCACTCGCGAGCAGCGGCGAGTATTGACTTGAAATCATCACGTCGATGTTAGGGAGTTCGTCGCGCAAGATCCGCAAAGCTTCGGGCATCCAAGTCAATTCGTGTCCGGTCAGAAAGCCCATCGCGAAGCGTGGCTTAGCGGGATGAGCAACCCGGCGTGCAGCTTCGGCTGCCGCTTCAACCTGCGTTAGTACTGAACGGGCGTGCTCGAGAAAGGCTTGACCTGCTGGCGTCAGTTCGATGCCGCGAGCGTTGCGCCTCAGTAGCTGGGCACCGACGTCGTCTTCAAGATCGCGAATCTGCCGGCTCAACGAAGGCTGTGACGTGTGCAGTTCTTGCTCTGCTGCCACCGTCAGACTTCCTGCCTCGGCGACCGCTACGAAATAGCGAAGATGCCGCAATTCCATTCCCCACTCCCATGCTTGTCAGGCATCGATGCCAGCTTAACAAAGTATGGTCCAACCGCGCTAACTTCACAATCCAACGTAGTGATCTGAGCTATCCCTGGGAGGCGCAGCTTTTGGAGGCCCTTAAGTCATGCCTCAACTGCATGGAATCCAGATCAAGGAGGTAGTACCTATGAGTTCACCAGTTGTCCTAATTACGGGCGCGCTGACAGGCATCGGCCGTGCCACGGCCCTGGCCTTCGCGCATGAAGGAGCGCGGGTCGTTGTTTCGGGTCGACACAACGATGAAGGTCAGAAGCTAGCCAATGAACTGCGCAACCTCGGCGCTGAGGCCGAATTTGTGCGCACCGACGTGCGGCATGAAGAAGAAGTCAAGAACCTCGTCGAAAAGATCATCGCTCGTTTCGGTCGCCTCGACGTTGCCGTCAACAACGCCGGCACAGTGGGCAACCCGGGTTCGGCTGCCGATGTAACCCCCGAGAGCTATCAAGCCATCTTCGACACAAATGTACTTGGTGTGCTTCTGTGCATGAAGTATGAGATTCGGGCCATGCTTCGGCAAGGCAAAGGCAGCATCGTTAACATCTCGTCTTCGTACGGCAAGGTGGGCGGCCCCACCGCAGCGGTGTATGTCGGCAGCAAACATGCCGTGGAAGGTATCACGAAGTCTGCGGCCATCGAACTCGCGGGCACGGGCATTCGTGTCAACATCGTTGGCCCTGGTCCGACCGAAACGGGGATGTTCAACCACTTTGCGCAAAATCAGGAAAACAAGGCGAATTTCCTCGAGGCACACATTCCTACCAAGCGCATGGGCTTGCCCGAAGAGATTGCAAATGCCATCGTGTTCATTAGCTCTGACAAGGCCTCCTACATTGTCGGTGCATCCCTGGCGGTGGATGGAGGGATGCTCGCGGGCTGATTCTGGGGCCGCGCCCCAGACGGAGATTTTCTATGAGTAACTACACGCACCAGACCGCGCCGACCCAATTCGTTGAGGCCCACAGCAATCATGGTGCGCAGTACGAATACCCAGAGCCGTTTATTCAGCACGTCACGCTGTTCCTGAAGGGCTGAGCGTGAGCAAAAAAGCATCGGGGCGTGGAGGTTCGTTACAACTCGGCAACAACGGAGAAACAATGCCCAACAAGCTTAAAGACAAGATCGCTCTCATCACAGGCGGCACCGAAGGAATTGGGTTGGCTACGGCAAAGCTATTCGCCCAAGAGGGTGCCTATGTCTTCATCACGGGCCGTCGCCAGAAGGAACTCGACGAGGCCGTAAAGGCAATCGGCAGCAGCGTTTCTGGCGTTCAGGGAGACGTTGCCAAACTCGCCGACCTTGACCGTCTCTACGAAACTGTCGCTGAGGTGAAAGGGCGAATCGATATTGTTTTCGCTAACGCCGGCGTTGGTGAATTTGTTCCGTTGGGAGGCATCACGGAGGAGCATTTCGACAAACTATTCAACGTCAACGTAAGGGGAACACTGTTCACGGTGCAAAAAGCCTTACCGCTAATGAATGATGGTGGCACAATCATTCTGAATGGCTCCGTCGCGAGCGTAAAAGGTACTCCCGCGTTCGGCGTCTACGCAGCGAGTAAGGCTGCCATCCGCTCTTTCGTGCGAACCTGGACCTCGGATCTGAAGGAGCGTCACATCCGCTCAAACGTTGTTAGTCCGGGTCCGATCAATACGCCATTGGCGAGTCGCCAACCTCCGGACGTAATTGCGCGGATTGTGTCCACCGTCCCGATGGGACGCATGGGGGAACCCGATGAAATTGCCAAGGCGGCGTTGTTTCTGGCGTCGGATGACTCCAGTTTCGTCACCGGTATCGAACTATTCGTTGACGGCGGGAGAGCGCAGATCTAATCGATCAGCGCAGTACCTATACCCAGAGCTGTTTGTTGAGCACGTCACACAGTTCCTGAAGATTTGAGTATGAGCAGAAAAGGAGACCGAAAGATGAAAGAAAAGCAGGTGAAGCTTCCAGGTCCAGATCATCCGATTTCCATCCAGCGCAACTCCGCTCGCGTTGTCGTCTCCGTCGCGGGCCGTGTGGTTGCCGATACCCGCAATGCCTTGACGCTCAGAGAATCGGCGTATCCGCCCGTTCAATACATTCCAGGTGAGGACGTTGATTTTTCCCAATTGGAGCGGACGGATCACGTTACTTACTGCCCTTATAAAGGCGATTGCAATTACTACAGCGTTCCCGCCGGAGGAGAGAAGTCCGTGAATGCGGTGTGGTCATACGAGGATCCGTTTCCCGCGGTGGTGCAGATTAGAGGGCACGTTGCGTTCTACCCCGAACGGGTAGATGAAATGGCAGAGCAGCTCGCAACGTGAAGAAAGTTGACTGACGTTTGAAGGAGAGATGCCATGAACAGCACGATCTCTAAACAAAAAGAGTTGTCCAAGCGCGATAAGAAAGCGAGCAATTATCGGCGTGTTGTAGCGGGAAATGTAAACGGCAGGTCCATAGTTCAAAGCGACGAGCAGATGGAGCCCTATCAGTTTAAGACTGTTCCTGGCTACGAACACACGCTCATCTGGATCAACGCGGCGACCCCGGATCTCAGCAAAGAGCAAAGGTTTGACCGCTATCCCGACTCGGTCGTTCCGGGACCGGGCGGTACTAGTCTGCACTCTGTGACGTTTCCGCCCGCTTCGGTCTTCGCGGATCCGTCCTTTGATGGCGAAGCCGCACGAGACGAAGCGTTGATTCGTCTGAGGGGATTAGCGGATCACTTCGAAAAGGAAGATCCTGCAATGCACAAGACGAATACGGTCGACTACGCGGTAGTGTACGACGGCGAGATCTGGTTGGAGCTTGATGACGGCAAGACCATTTATCTCAAGCGCGGCGACGTGGTTGTACAAAATGGGACGCGGCATGCGTGGCGGAACAAAGGCACAAAGCCCGTCACCATGCTCTTTTTCCTGAATGGCGCAACGGTGTGACGCTGTCCAGAGGTTCGAGCCCTCAAGCAGGTTTACGTATGACCATAGTCGATGGACAAAATGGCCCTTGCATCGAACTGGAGCACTCTTTGCCAAGCCAAGTGGCTGCGATTTCCCCCGTCGTGGACAAGCCCATGGTCTTGCTTAGGGGGTGCGGCTGTGTTCCTGAGGGCCTGAGCGACGTTGAAATCGCGTTGCGCGAAGCCCTCGCAAACGCGATCATTCACGGCAATCGTGAGGATCCTCGAAAACACGTCCATGTTACCTGCCGCTGTGAACCTGACGAAGTGTCAATCACTGTAAAGGACGAAGGACAAGGATTTGAGATTAATAAGGTGGCGGATCCTACGGCCCCCGAAAACATCGGGTTCGTTCATGGACGTGGAATCTACCTGATGAAAGCGTTCATGGATGAAGTGCGCTTCGAAGAAGGTGGCGTTGTCGTTCATATGCGAAAGCGCGCCGGCCAACCTGCAGCCAAGGATGTACAGAAGAACCGGCCAGAGTAGTTTAGTTTCCGATTTACGATTCGAAATCCGTATCGAGAACATCTATAGAAGAAGAGAAGATTTATGTCTGCGATTATCCAAGCCAGCCCCCTCGAGAAGTTGTCGCAAGAACCACTGCCAACCGGAGATTCGTGCGTCCTGGTCATTTTTGGAGCCTCGGGCGATCTGACGAAGCGGAAGCTGATCCCGGGCCTTTACAACCTGGCATGTGTTGGCTGTATGAACCCCGAGTTCGAAGTTCTCGGAATCGGCCGCACGCCGATGAGTTCAGAAGAATTTCGCAAGAGCACAGGGGAGGCCGCCGCCAAGTCGAAGGACACCCGCGACTTCCGCGAGTCGCGATGGACAGACTTTGCAAAGAGGCTGCACTACATGGTAGGCGACATCAACGATCCGGAGTTCTATCCACAGTTGCGCGCTCGCATGGAGCAGATGGAGAAGAATGGTTCGAGCCCAAACCATTTGTTCTATGTATCGACGCCTGCGTCAGTAGCGGGACCCATCATTGAAGGTTTGGGAGCGGTTGGACTGAACCGCCGCGACCACGGGTGGACGCGAATCGTTCTGGAAAAACCCTTCGGGCGTGACCTGGAATCGGCGCGGGCGCTGAATGACATTGTGCAGGGGGTGTTCGACGAGAAAACGGTGTACCGGATTGACCACTATCTTGGCAAAGAGACAGTGCAGAACATCCTCGTCTTCCGCTTCAGCAACTCGCTGTTCGAACCGGTGTGGAACAGGAACTACATCGACTATGTGGAGATCACCGCGGCTGAAACTGTGGGAGTCGAAAACCGGGCGGCGTTCTACGAAGAGACCGGCGCGCTGCGCGATATGGTCGCGAACCACCTGCTTCAGTTGCTGGCGCTGACGGCGATGGAGCCGCCGGTAGCGTTTGATGCGGATTCGGTGCGTGAACAGAAGGTGCAGGTATTTCGATCCATTCGGCCGATGAGTGTCGAGGATGTAGCACGATTCACTGCGCGGGGGCAGTATGGTTCCGGCACGATTGACGGGAAACGCGTACCGGGTTATCGGCAAGAGCCGGGAGTGGATCCCAGTTCCATAACTGAAAGCTACGCTGCGGTGAAGTTTCACATCGAGAACTGGCGTTGGGCTGGAGTTCCTTTCTACATCCGGACTGGGAAGCGTCTTGCACGAAATCTGACTGAGATCCGCGTGCATCTCAAACCGACGCCACAAGCATTGTTTGCGAGCACGTCTTCGGCTATTGATCCGAATGTCATCACAATTAGCATTCAGCCGGACGAGGGAATCTCCATCGCATTCGACGCGAAGCGACCAGGAACGCAGTTGCGTACAGTGACGGTTCAGGCCAACTTCTCCTACCAAGCGAGCTTTGGGTCGAAGGGGCCGGTTGCGTACGAAACTCTGCTGCTCGACTCGATGCGTGGCGATGCAACGCTATTTACGCGCCGAGACGAAATAGAGGCGGAGTGGCACATCATTACGCCGATTGAAGAAGCGTGGGCACATTTACCGGCGCCAGACTTCCCCAACTATGGTGCGGGCAGCGAGGGACCATCCTCGTGGCATGAACTGCTCGTGAGACTCCCAAAAGAGGAGAAGTTGGCATAAGAAATGGAGCTAGATTCCGTGTGCCGGAGCAGCGCCTCATCATCCATTATGTTGGTTTCGACAAGCGTTGCGACCAGATCTGCAAATTGAGATTTTCCGGATTGCGCGCGAGGCGTTGCTTACGGCCGCGGGATTCTCCGTCAATGAAAGTTTGGACTGATCCCCTGCAAACGTTTGCTGTCACACTGGCATCCGCGCGTTAAGCTGGTCGGCGGCAGGCCGGGTGTAACCGAGACCGACATGTCGAACCTTCGTTAAGACTGAAGCAGGTTGCGAGGCCCACTTCCAAGGATGTGGAAACACTCTACTCCCATGCCTGTGAGGCATCGATGCCAGCTTAACAAAATTATGCTTCAAGTGCGCTACCTCAGCCCGGTTAGTCAATCTAAAGGTAGTGATCTTGAACTGATCAGGCGCTCCGTTTTTGGGCGGCCCTTCAGTCATGCCTGACCTGCATGGCTTTCAGCTCAAGAAGGGGCGTAGCTATGCCCCCTGTTTTGATTACCGGCGCGCTGCTCAAGCCAAGTTTCGGCGAACGTCAGCGGGCAGGTCCAGGGGAAGGTCTCGATCAGCAGCCCCCACACCAGCGAAACGATATGCACGCGGCGCAGCACGGGATGCCCGCGGGTGAAGAAGACGCCCAAGACCACCCACAGGATGAAGGCCAGGTGCAGGGTGAGCACGATGATGGCGAGTGCCATGTACATTAGGGAATTGCCGGACGGGACGGGCGGTCTGGAGTTTCTAAGGGAGTATTGTCGCAGAGGTAAGAGTGTTCATCAGCGATGATCGATTTTGACGTCTCTTCCCTCGCTGCTACAGTAAATGACGCGATGACACGAGTTTGGATCAAGCACATTTCACTATGTGCCATGCTTTCTCGCAAAATCGCTATCAGTCCCACATGAAAACACTGCGCCGATCACAAAGGGCCACGCTAACCACCAGAACCTCGACCAGAATGCAGCAACGCCGATCAGAACTCTCTGTGCTACATGCAGTTCGGTATCTTGGTTGACCAATTGGCCGGCCACTCGTGGCATTATTGCCTGAACGGAGGATCCGAAGATGATGCTTTTTTTACTATTTCTATCGTACGCAATCATCCTCTCAGTCGTGCTGGCACTAGCAGGGCACCGTTCACAGACGGCAGGTTCGAACGGAGTATGCCGCCATCATCCCGCGCGGGTCCTGATCATTGGAGCGACAGGCGGAACTGGTCGTCAGCTCGTCACGCAAGCTTTGGAGCGTCGTTACGTCGTCACGGCACTCGTACGGGATCCGTCAAGGCTTAAGGTTGATCATCCGCAACTGACGGTCATGCAGGGTGACGTGCTCGATGAGAGCTCGGTCGAGGCAGCGATGCGAGGTCAGGAAGCCGTGCTTTGCGCCCTTGGCCACAAGCGGTTTTTCTATCCATCCCGTATTCTCTCGGAAGGCACTCGAAACATCCTGCGCGTGATGGAGACTAACGGCGTCGCGCGCCTCCGGATGATCGCCAGGAGCAACGCGGAGTGGGTGATCGTGCGACCCGGGGTGCTGACCAACGGCGAAAAGCGAGGTCATTCCCGTCAAGGCTCCCGTGTAGGCAGCTTTTTCTTTACTGTACGCATTTCCCGTGCGGACGTGGCGGACTTCATGCTGAACCAGCTCGCGTCCGATACCTACCTTCGAACCGCACCGGGCGTGTGTTGGTAGCCTTTTCAAAGCCTGTCGAGTGGTATGTGAGGACATTTCGAAGTGGTACAGGATTGATCCTGACGACCCAGTCGAAATAGACGCAGAGAACGGCATACCAAGATCCACTTGGCGGGCAACGGAACACCGAAACAGATAGGAGGCAATACGATCGGTTAGCCAGGGCCGAGTTGCTCCGGAGTGCTCTCGATTTCGGCGGAAACTACTCTGGAAAAGTGCTAACGTGGGATAGATTGAAGCCAAATCGTTATGAGGTAGCCACCATGCCAGTCTTGGAATTTCGTCGAGACATTGTGGCGGGGTCGTCAAACCTCGTCACGTCACTTGCCCTAAAAGCTGAAGCCGTCCTCGGTTATTCCTGGCTGCGAAGAAGGCTCGGAATTGACCTGGGAACGCTTGCAAACACTCTTGAAGAACTTGGCATAGAGCCCTTCCGTGTGGAAGACATCAAGAAACACAAGAAAGAAAAAGCACGCTCGGCTGAACGAGAGGCGTACGCTGAATTTAAAGCACGTGCACGCCTTGACGGCTTTTTGGGACTTGGGCCGGGCACGTATATTCGAGCCACGTGGCACACCATACCGCTCAAAAAATACGATGGCGATGTGCCGGAATTTGCGCTCTCCCACGCGCTGGAAATCAAGGAGCGGATGCCAAACGCCGAGTTTGAGGTTGAGGAGTTGCGCGTCGAAAAGCGGTACGACCCGCTCCTGGTCGTCTCCTACGGGGCAGAACGATTTTATATCGACGTTTGGGACGAACAGGACCTTGAGCAATCGCAGTGTTAGGAAGGCGGGTGCCCCAGCCTTCCTTAGCTTTTTTTCGATTCCTGGAATACAGAAGGGTGCCCCATTCTTTTGCGACGAAGTGGTTTTTCTTCGGAGCAAAAGAGTGGGAATAATTACTCGCCGATTTTCCCATCAACAGATCACTAGATTTCAAGATCAACCGATTCCGATGAAGAAGTGCCAGTCACGCTGGCCGATGTGAGAAGGCGGGCGCTTCGCGTCGCATCAGAGAACAATTCTCCGATCCGAAGACTGAATGGCGGAGCGGAATTCTACACCCGAATCCCGAAGCTCAAAGCGGACAGGCGGTGACCCCCTTCGGGAGTAGAATATTCTTAACACTTCCGGAGGCCGATATGCCTACATACGAATACTTGTGCCTGGCTTGCCACAAGACGTTTTCTCAGACCCTCACCCTGGCCGAAGCTGATAAGCAAAAAGTTATGTGCCCTCATTGTCACAGCGCCAAAGTTGAACAGCGTCCTTCAGCTTTTTACGTCGTCACATCGAGAAAAAGCGCTTAAAGCCTTAGCTGAAAGAGACTGGCCTGACGTCAACGCGGTTTTTGGGGTGATTGGATAAGCCGGCATTGGTCTGGATCAGCGCATTCACTTAATTGGTGAGAGCATTCGGGCGCTTCCTGACACAGGATTGGTCAGCACGCGCCGAGCGCACCCATCGCCTCCAATAGAACGCGATATTAGCCGCCACCACCACCGCCGCGGCCACGACGAGCAGCAGCGGCGGCACGTTGGGATAGACCAGCGCGCCCAGGTAATGCAGGAGAAATCCGCCCTGATACGGCGTGGCGCCGGCGCGCTGCTCGAGCCAAGTTTCGGCGAACGTCAGCGGGCAGGTCCAGGGGAAGGTCTCGATCAGCAGTCCCCACACCAGCGAAACGATATGCACGCGGCGCAGCACGGGATGCCCGGGGTTGAAGAAGACGCCCAAGACCACCCACAGTATGAAGGCCAGGTGCAGGGCGAGCACGATGATGGCGAGTGATAGGTACATACGCCCTGGCGGGATTAAAACGACTTAAGGGAAGCAAGCCGCCACCGAAGCAGCTCCTGCTCCGCTTCCGTGGGCGCCGAAGCGAGCGCCCGTTCAATGTAGCGTCGCGCTTCCTCGTTGTGCCCAGCGCGCCGATGCAACTCGCCAAGCACGGCATCCCACAAATAGTATCCAAGCAACCACTGGGGCGGCTCAATGGCCTTCAGGAGGGCAAGCCCCGCCTCAGGCCCTTGCCACTCGGCTATGGCGACGGCGCGGTTCATCGTGTTCAGCGGCGACGGGGCGATGCGATCGAGCATGGCGTAAAGGTCGGCGATTTCTTTCCAGCGGGTTTGCGAGAACGAGGGCGCGAAGGCATGTTCGGCCGCGATGCCGGCTTCCGCATGAACGCAGCAGGCGCAATCGTGCTCTGCTCTCGCTTCTCATCGTCTCGTGGCCTCCGGAGGGCTGAGCTGTGGTGACCGAGCTCAATATGTTTAGGTAGCTAGAACACCTGCAGGGTCATCTTGTCCAGCCAGACATTGTATGGATCCTGGCGAAAATCGCCGTCCATCTGGAACGCAATGTTGATATCTTCCAACGTCCATTTCTGCTGGGGCTCAAAGAATGCATCGACATTTGAGGTCACACCATTCACAGTAACGCTTATGTAATGAACCTGACCATTTACCCGTTCGAAGTTCCAAACCAGGTGGATCCAGGTGTTGGCTGGAAACGGATTACAGGCCACAGATGATGGTACCCATTTTTCATTCAGTGGATCCCATATGTCCCACTTACCTGTGCCTTTGAAGTTGCACTCCGTCCCCCAGGTCCAGCGCAGGCCGCCGAATGTCTGGTTCACGTCAAATTCAAGGCCCTGGACCACCGTCGGATTATCTACCAAGAACCAGACGTCATAAATAAAGTGGCTTACATTCGTCCCCCCACCGAGCGATTTAAAATACAGTTCATTGGAATAGCCTGTTGGTCCACCCATGGTGAACTTGGTCGCCTGGTTATCGAGCGAAGGCGTGGTTTGGCCAGGGATCATCGTGGAAACCGCATTCCCGAGCCCCGCAGCACAGACCTGGCCTGCTCTGGCCGCGCTCGGAGGGAAGAGAGCAGAACATGATTCCCAGCCTGGCAAGGTCTGGATGTCATTCACGCCCGCTGCTTGCGGCGCCACCACGTTCACTTGCAGTATGGTAGCGGACACTGCGCCAGTTTTGTCCGTGGCCGTCACCTCCAGCGTGTGAACACCAGGATCCATCCATATCCGCGCGTCCATGGAATTCAAGAAAGTCATGAAGACGGCAAGACCGTCCACATACACCCGCATGTCCAGAATGGGATTGCTCGGAGTAGCGGAGGCAACAACGTTGGCAGGAGAGTTCACCGTCGCGCCGTTTCCGGGACTGGAAACTGTTAGCGGAAAAGATAAGCCGGAAGGCGGTGGAGGCTCGGGCGCCGGGGGCGCCGGCAAGGCACTGGAAGGCGTCCATATCGGGGTTGGAGAAGCCGAAGGCCCCGGAGTGGCTGACGGGCTCGGCGCAGAATCCGGTGATGGTGTGGGACCGCCCGCCATCTGAGTACCGGAACCTCCGCCGCACCCCGTCAGTATCACTGCGAGCACAAGAATGATAAAGATTGACGAGATCTGATTGTCCGCGCGAATACACAGCTTGGCCCGCACCTGGGATTCCTGTTGGTTCCTCATATTGTGATTGTTTCATCGGGGTTGAGATTCAGCTCTGCAATTCCTGCCTTAACCCTGGCAGGTGTCTTTAAAAAAAATGACGATTTCCCGTCAGCTATCAAGAGGACCTTTGGTAGAAGGCGCGCCGACGAAGAATCGCCAACACGGCTGAAGCAGAGAGAACCGCCGTCCAATCGACCGCAAACAACCCGTCCGAGTGTCCGGCTGCTTTGCCACTGCTAACACGCCTTGCACAGCGCCCATTAAGCAAAGCGGAACCGCAAGCGAGAAAACGGCCCATTTTTTGTACTCGTACCAGTCCCCATCCGACGATAAGAGAATAAGACGCCACGTACCCCGGCCATGAAAGATCCGATGTTCCGTAGTAGTGGCGGGCACGAATGTTACTCGCGAATAGCAGGAACAAACAGGTACGGAAAGAAGAACAGAGGGTTCGAAATGAGCTTTTCGCTAAAGGCTCGATTCCAGGCGATTTTTCGGTATTGAAAAGGGGACTGCCGCTCTTCCGTTCAGAGAAAAGCT
>WNFA01005136.1_pt1 | contig 11262 bp, 10 predicted proteins | sample 5400481 | NCBI WGS metagenome assembly WNFA01 (sample SAMN13153340, study PRJNA577476) | soil metagenome | isolation source: 120 cm saprolite under Douglas fir tree site 2 hole 1 replicate 2 | place: USA:California | collected 2015-04-18
ATAAACCCAATCATTTCGCTCATACTATCTCCTTTCTGCCCATCGTTATTGGATAAACGTGGGCCTTTCCTCACGCAAAGGCCCAACTGAGGGCCTCGCCATCCCTGGTCCGAGTATAAGGATGAAGTGTCATGAAAGCGTTATGAGTATCGTCACCCGAGCGTATCAATACCCCCTGTTCTCTTTCCCTTTGTTGCGTGATTCTATCATGCCGAGAGCTTGAGCGACAACCTACCCCAGGGGGTTTATGCGTGTAAATTCTACACCGAAAAATCGTGTTAAGCAGGTGAATGCTATAATATGTGAGTAAACACGTGTCCGTATTGGTTCCTGTGAAAGACAACGCCGATGAAAACTATTGCACCGAGCCGGAGAAGAAGTTTCCGGACAGGTTTTATAGCCGGGCTGCTGGCGGGGCTTGTCGCCTCGGGCGTCATGATTCTGATAAGTGTGCTGGGGAGCGGGCTTTCATTGCCTGAGGTGTTTGGCTCGAAGCTGACCGCGCTCATGCCTCTATCTGTCTTTGCTTATTTACACAGAGCGGGGGACTGTTCAATGTGGTGCTGAACGTACAGGAACAACGCGGGCGGCCACAAGGGCCCCCACCCAACCCCCCGCCACCCCCGCCCCTACGGGTGTATCATGGATTACTGTTGGCAGGGATTCTGTGGTTGTTTGCGGGATTGGTGCTGCTGCCGCTTACGGACGCGGGAGTCTTCGGTTCGCAGTTGAATGCTGGCGTGGTCAATAGCATGTGGAGCCTGGCGGTGGTGGGTGTCGTGTTCGGCTTGCTGTTCGTCTACGCGCAGAACTGGCTGGTGACACGCGCCCAGGTTGCCGGGGATGTAAATAGACGAGCATTCGCTGACGGTGAGGAGGAAGGAATCCCACGGCGGGACCTGTTAAAGCGCGGGGCTGTGCTGGTGGGCATAGGGCTGCTGGGAGTGGGACTGTGGCGCTTTATTACCGGGGGTGTGACGAATCCCGGTATTCCCGTGGGCCGTCTGATACAGAACTTCAAGAGCAAAATCACGCCCCCACCGGTGCCAAACTACGGCGTGATACACCCTGCACGGTTCCTTTCAGCAGAAGTCACCTCGAACGACCAGTACTACGTGGTCTCGAAAAACCTCGTCGCGGACCCGGTCGTGGATGGGAAGTCGTGGAACCTGGCGGTCGATGGACAGGTTGAACATCCCTTTACGCTCAGCTACCAGGAGGTACTGGCGCTGCCGATGCAGAAGCAATACGAGTCGATGATGTGTATCAGCAACGATGTAGGCGGCCCGTATATGAGTAACGCGCTGTGGGCGGGCGTGCCACTGGTGGACCTGCTCCAGCGCGCGGGTGTAAAGCCTGGGGCAAGCAAAGTTGTCTTTCACGCAGTCGATAACTACACTGATAGCATCCACCTGAGCAAAGCCCTGGAGCCTACCACGCTTATGGCGGTTTATATGAATGGCGTCCCAGTGCCAGAGAATCACGGGTTTCCCGCGCGCATGCTGGTACCTGGAATATATGGCATGAAGCACTGCAAATGGCTCACACGCATCGAGGTCGTGAACTACGATTACCGGGGCTACTGGCAGCAGCGCGGCTGGAGCGACGCTGCTCCTATACGCATGACAGCGCGCATCGATACGCCGCTGGATGGTACAAATGTGGCGGCGCGTAGAACTACTTATATCGCTGGCGTTGCTTTTTCAGGCAACCGGGGCATCAGCGAGGTAGATGTGAGCACTGACGGTGGACAGACCTGGCAGCGAGCTACACTCAAGCAGCCGCTATCGGCGCTTACCTGGGTAGTCTGGGAACTTGAATGGCAACCTAAACCCGGCAATTACCTGGTCGCCGCGCGAGCAATCGACCTGGAAGGTAACGTACAGAGCCCCATTGAAGAGCCGCCCTTGCCCGACGGATCATCTGGCTACCATACCGTCACTGTGACCGCATCGTGAAGACGACAGCAGATAATAGTCCCAGGCACCGCGCATAATGTCCTGTTCATGGGCGTCTATCAATTATACTATACAAAGGTGCTATACGCGCTGGCATACGCTGACGATAAAGCCTAACAGATAAGGCCAAAATAGTGACGGATGTTCAGGTGGTAGACCGGCTACAGGCGAGGGATGCGCAGGCTTTCTGTTCTTTGATTGAACGGCTACAGCAGCCTGTTACAGGATATTTACATCGCCTCGTGGGTGACCGCGAAGTAGCCCTTGATCTGGCACAAGATACTTTTCTACAGGTATACAAAGAGATCGAAAAGACGTCTTCAGAGCTTGCTTTGGACGCCTGGGTGTATCGTATTGCCACAAACTATGGCCTGCGCTACCTCAATCGCAGGCGTCTGCGCCAGTTTGTAGGCCTGGAGGAGCGCGAGTCATTCGACACGAGTTTGATGGCTGCAGGGCTTGAAGAGCAGGCAGAGACGCGTATTCTCGTCCAGCAGACGCTAAGTATGATGAAGCCGAAGGACGCGGCTTTTCTGCAACTTCACTATGGAGACGGCTTCACATATGAGGAAATAGGTCAGGTCTTTGGTATGGGCTCCGAGGCGGTGCGCAAACGTGTAGCACGTGGCGTGGAGAAGTTTCGCGCGACATATGGGAAGGGACCAATACGAAAACACCAGGGGTAGAGATAGGGGGAGCGGATATATAGTTACATAGTAGGACAACAGCGATGACTAGAGATGATGGCAGTGCAGCAAAGCTTCGCCAGGGCAGGCATCCAGATAAGAGTATTCTGCTTGCCTACATTCGCCGGCAACCCCAAGACGATAGACTGTATATCCAGCAACACATCGAACATTGCGAACGCTGCAGCCAGCAGTGCGACGAATACAAGCTCATCAGCGGCACACTTGAAGATGCTTTAATGCGAGCACCACATTTCTATCCACAGTTGACCGGTCATGTGATCTACAGCGTTGAGAAGCATTTGTATGAGAGCGGTAAGTTAAGGGCAGCGAAGAGGCAGAGTCTGCGCGACTACAGACTTAAGCGTAGAATGGCCAGGCTCGGGGTTGCAATTTCACTGGTATTGGCCATGCTTCTAACCACAATGGCATATGCCATCAGTACCAAACACACTCCTCTTATTTCCTATATATCTCACCAGGGTATAGTTACGACTCAGCCCAGTCCTGACCTGGGGAACCTGGTACCTCCGCCACAGGTGACATCAAAGCACAAGCATCCACCAAAACATGTAGTGGCTCCGCCACAGACGCCATCAGTAGCAGCGGCAACGACACCATTCTCCACACCGAAGCCCTCTATGGTCATTTGTGGTAGATCTGCCGCAGGCACTTCGATGTATCTAATGCTCTGCGGCGATCACTTTACGCCAGGCGATAAGGTGACGGTGGTACTTGAGTATCTGAAGAATAGCAAGTCACTGGCCCCGGTAACTGTAGATGCGAAAGGTCAGTTCGAGGATAGTGTTAGTATCGCTTGCGCGTATGTTCCTATCGCGATTTATGCGAACGACCAGACTCACAGCACGGAATCGGCGACGCTCACGAATATCCCAAGGGGCTGCACTCCGACACCGGGAATGTCCTCCTGATAGGATACCTCTCCCCACCCTGGCGCGATGATGAACTTTCACAGCCAACATCGGTACAGTGTTGTCACCCTGAGCGAAGCGAAGGGTCTCTCTCGATGGGCAGAGAGATGCTTCGCTTCGCTCAGCATGACAGGACCGACCTTGAATATTAAAATTCATAATCGCGCAGCTACAGATTGCGAATGGTCCTGCCTGCTTCCAACAGATAGTCCCCGCTAAGCTCTTGCTGTGGTATACTAGAGCAACATCGATATAGTTGCCACAAAGTCACAGACGGGAGAGCAAGTTATGCGCTGCCCATATTGCCAGGCTATTAACCCGGATCGAGCTGTCTACTGCGCACGCTGTGGTCGTGACATGAGACAAGCGCGACCTCCTCAACCTAACCCGCAGTACCAGCCGCCACCCCAGCAGCAACCACCTTACCGGCAGCCAGGGCAGGCACCGCCTACAATGGCACGGCCAGCATCGACCATGCCACCACCGCAACAGGCCATGCGCCCACGGCAAACGGAGTTCCCAGTTACACCTCCGGCGCCAGAGCCGCCTGCACCTTTTCCACCGCGCACTATGGAGCAGCTACAGGCACTCGAACAGGGAGCGCTCAACTATACAGTGGTGAGCGATACGGCGAGCGATGGGCGTAAAAAGATCGTGCGCGTCACCTACGCCAGGTGCGCCCCCTGGCAGCAGGTCGCAACGTTGCTCCAGGCATGCAAGGAACATCAAGAAGAGCGCTTCGACACGATCATCGTACAAGGAGTACTGCCGCAAGACTCTAACTCGTACTCATTCACGAACGGTCAACTCGTTTTCGACCGCAATGTGCGCCTGGGCAGTCTCACGACGAAACGCTACCAGATCGAGACGGGCAATGGTTATGAAAGCGATTCCGTGCGCATCGTGCTGACGGAGCAGTGATGAGCTATGCAGGCAGTTGAGCTGATTCGCAAGAAGCGAGATGGGAATGCACTGAGCACAGACGAGATCAACTGGCTGGTTGACCAGTATACCCGCGAGCAAGTGCCCGATTACCAGATGTCGGCGTGGCTAATGGCGGTTTACTGGCGTGGCATGGATGCTCGTGAGACGAGCGATCTGACGCTGGCAATGGCGCGTTCGGGCGAGGAATTGCACGTGCGAGACGTAGTCTCTCCCGTGGTAGATAAACACAGCACCGGGGGAGTTGGCGATAAAGTGACGCTGGCGGTGGCGCCCCTGGTCGCTGCCTGCGGCGTTGCAGTAGGCAAGATGACCGGCCGGGGTCTTGGTCATACGGGCGGTACGGTCGACAAGCTGGAGTCGGTTCAGGGCTTCCGTGCTACACTTTCGCGCTCTGAATTCATGCGCGTACTTACAGCGCACCGGATCGTCCTGGCGGGTCAGTCGAATGACCTGGCGCCCGCGGACGGAAAGATGTACGCGCTGCGCGACGTGACCGGTACGATCGAGAGCATTCCCCTGATTGCCGCCAGCATCATGAGCAAAAAACTGGCTATTGGAGCTTCCCACTTGCTGCTGGACGTCAAGGCGGGCTCTGGCGCATTTATGAAGACGGTGGAGCGGGCGCGAGAACTGGCTCAGGCGATGGTTGATATTGGGCGCCTGGCAGGCCTGCATACTGTCGCGGCGATTACGGCGATGGACCAGCCGCTGGGACGCGCCATTGGTAACGCCCTGGAAATGGCAGAAGCCATTGCTATCCTGCATGGTAATGGACCACACGATGTTTCAGAACTCTGCTACCACGAGGCAGCAGAGCTACTGGTGATGACCGGGACAGCGGGGAGCCTGCACGAGGCCGAGAGAAGCGTTGAACAGGCGATACGCTCGGGGGACGCAGCGGCAAAACTGGCCGAGGTGATCGCGGCACAGGGTGGGGACGCGCGCCAGATCGAGCAGCCTGACCTGCTTCCCAGCGCGCCGGTGCGCTCAATGCTCGTTGCCCCGCGCAGCGGCTATATCGCGGGTATCGAGTCCGAGCAGATGGGACTGGCAAGCATGCGCCTGGGGGCAGGACGCTTCAAGAAAGGTGAGCAGATCGATCACCGGACAGGTTTCATGCTGCAGGCGAAGGTGGGAGATTATTGCCGTAGCGGTGAGCCACTGGTGGAGATTCATGCGCGCAATGAGTCCGAAGCTGCTGCCGTGCAGGAAGAACTGCTGGCCTGTTACACGTGGAGCGATACTCCTGTAGCGCTGGGGCCGCTGATCTACGAGATCATCCGACCTTGATCGTCAGAAGTAAGAAGTCCGCTGTTGGGCGGCTTGAGTCGCTAAATCTGTTCTTAACGTAAAGGTGGTTTCCTATGTCATCAACCCTGCGAGGTATTCCTGCAGCTGCTGGCGTTGCGATAGGCAGTTGCGTGCTCTACGATCCTAAACCGCCTGTTATTCCCCAGCACCAGATAGCGCCTGAAGCAGTTACCGCAGAAAAAGAACGTTTGCAGCAGGCAATAAAAGCCTCGATGCAAGAGGTCAGCCAGCTGCGAGACCAGGTAGAAGCGAAGCTGGGCAAGGAAGAAGCGGCTATCTTCGATGCTCATCTTTTGATCCTGGAAGACGAAGCCTTGCTGGAAGGGGCCAACCAGCGTATAGAGCAGGAGTTGATGAACGCTGAGCGAGCACTATGGGAGGCTGCGGGAGAATTTGCCCAGATCCTTGCCGGGCTTAGCGATAGTTATTTCCAGGCGCGTGCCGCCGATATACATGATATTCGTACGAGGGTTATTTCTCATCTGCAAGGGAAGTCCAATCCTAGTTTGCGGTTCCTAAACCAGCCGGTGGTTGTTGCTGCCCGGGACCTGCTGCCTTCAGACACGGCCGGTCTCGATGCCACATACGTACTGGGATTGGCGACCGAACAAGGTGGACCTACCTCACACACCGCGATCCTGGCCCGCCAGATGGGTATTCCCGCCGTTGTAGGCGTGCCAGGGCTGCTCTCTGCCCTCCAGTCGCAGCAAATGCTGCCGCATCGCGTTGCCCTGGACGGAAGCGCCGGAACGGTCGAGATTGACCCCGATGCAGCTACAATTGCGCGCTATGAAGCAGCGCTACAAAAGCACCGCCAGCAGCAGGATCAATTGCAATCATTCCGCCTGCTCCCCGCGATTACGCTCGACAATGTAATGGTGGAAATAGCGGCTAATATCGGGAGTCCTCATGACGCAAAGCTGGCAGCCGAGGCAGGCGCTAACGGTGTAGGCCTCTTCCGCACCGAGTTTCTATTTCTTGATAGAACAACGCCACCGGACGAGGGAGAACAACTAGCGGCTTACAGCGCTGTCCTCGAGGTGTTTGCTGGGAAGACAGTGATTGTTCGTACTCTCGATATTGGCGGCGATAAGAGTATTCCCTACCTGCACCTTGCCGCGGAGAGCAATCCATTCCTCGGCCTGCGCGGCATTCGTCTCTGCCTGGCCGAAGAGTATCGATATCTCTTTCGCGCTCAATTACGGGCCCTGCTGCGAGCGGCAGAGGCGCCCGCTGCCTCGCTGTGGATTATGCTGCCTATGATCAGCGATATTGGTGAGATACGCAAGACGAAGGCGTTGATTGCTGAAATAGAAGCAGACTTGCTCCGGGAGGGGCAGCTGCGTACCCCGGTGAAGCAGCAAATACGCCTGGGCATCATGGTAGAAACGCCCGCGGCTGCGCTGCTGGTGGATGTGATGGCTAAAGAAGTCGATTTCTTCAGTATCGGCACCAATGACCTGGCGCAGTATACGCTTGCCAGCGACCGCATGAATGCCAGCCTGGCTGCCCTGCACCGCCCCTTCCATCCCGCGGTCATGCGTTCGATTGCGCATATTGTCACTACCTCCCGCAGGCATGAGCGCTGGGTGGGGATGTGTGGCGAGATGGCAGGCGATCCCCGCGCTACCGCTTTCCTTTTAGGGCTGGGTATTAATGAGCTGAGCATGGAATCTTCCTCGCTCAACGCGGTCAAGCAAGTTATTCGCAATACGACGACGACCCAGGCTCAGGCGCTCGTGGAGCATGTATTGCAGGCAGAAAGCGCCGGGGCAGTAGAGGAATTGCTCACACGCTGAAGTTGCTCTCTATGCGTACGCACAAAGGTGAAAAATGGTCAGGGAAAAGGCATCTTCGAAGCGAGTGGTGGCTGTGATTTTAGGCGCGGGCCAGGGCACTCGTATGGGATACCAGGTCAACAAAGTGTTCCTGCCCATTAATGGAAAGCCTATCATCATTTATGCGGTTGAGACGTTCGAACGTTGTCACTCTGTAGATGAGATTATCCTGGTGGTTGCTGCCGGTGAGGAAGAACAAATGATGAAACTCGCCCGGCACGCTCAATGTACTAAAGTAGGCCGGGTAATTCGTGGGGGGCCAACCCGCCATGAATCTGAGCAGTGTGCCCTTGAGGTATTGCGCCCACACATTGACGCAGGTGATGTTGAAATTGTACTCATCCACGATGGGGCTCGCCCTTTCGTTGCTGTAGAAAAGGTGGAGCAACTCATCGCCAGGGCTCGAGAGTCGGATGGCGCTATTCTCGCGACCCCCCTACAGCAAGAGGAACGGATAGCCCAGGTGAGCAGCGAGCATTATGTCCAAAGGAGCTTTGAGGGGCAGCAGGTATGGAAAGCGCAAACGCCGCAGGCTTTTCGAGCTTCTTTGTTGCTCAAGGCTTATGACCAGGCCAAGCGCGATCTGTTTTTAGGTACCGATACGGCTGCCTCTGTAGAACGTAGCGGGGGACACATCGTAATTGTTGAAAGTGACGCTGGCAATCTGAAAATTACGACGGCGCAGGATCTTTTCCTGGCTGAAAGGCTGACCAGGCGCCTTTGAACATCTCCTTATCTCGTCCAGACCCCTTCGGGGTCGCACTCTCGAATTACCTGCAGCTCCTGCTCGCTCGGTGGCAGCGTTTCGGCGCAGCCGGGAGCCAGGCGCAATTGCCACCCGGTCTGCTCCTGAACCTGCTCTAAGGTTGTGCCTGGATGATAAGACTGGAGCACGGCCTCCCCGTTCTCGGGGTCAAATGTGAAGAGAGCCAGTGTCGTAATCAGCGCGGCGGGGCCTCCTCGCGGCAGACCGGCGCGCCGCCGCCATGCTGTACCGGCTGGTCCATGCTCACCGGGGTAACCATAACCCGGGCTGGTGACATAATCGACGCGCTCTCGCAGGCGATGGCGGTCATGCTGCATGATGATGGCAAGCCGCTGCGACAGCGACGCGATATCTGCCGCGCCGCCGCTGCCTGGTAAGCGTACTCTAGGATGCTCGTAGCTCCCCGATTTATCGAGGGGGCCGATCATAGATGTATTCAAGTTGCCATAGCGATCGATCTCCGCGCCGCCGATGAAACCCAGTTGCACCTCTCCCGCCGCCATCAACCCCATCAGGTTGACCATACGCGTGGCCCACAATGATCCGGTAATATTCGCAAGGTCGCCCATCGTATACAGTAAGCGTGAAGCCGGCATATCACGCACCAGGCCGGCCTCAAACAGCCCCACACAATTGGGGGCGTGCGTGCGCTTCGCCAGGGCGAACGCGAGCAGGGGCAAGCGCATGCCTACAAAGACATGTTCACCGTCGTGTATCTGCCGGGCGGCACAGACAACCATCAACTCTTGAGGTGTATAATTTCCAGTATTTGCTGCCATGATAGGCTCCTTAGTATCCATAATCCACCGGCGCGGCATAGCTATGTTCTTTAACGCTCAGGTCAAGCAGGCGCTGCTCACCCAGTTTTGTTATATAAGCGGAGCGCGCGGGCACTTGCAGCACCCACTCGTCGAGCCACTGCTGGAATCCTTCTAGCGTGCGCGTGCGTTGATGATACTCACGATAATAATCATGGGCGCGCTCATAGTAGCCCTGGACGGGCGAAGGATGCGCGCCCCACGGTTCATGCACAACGGCTCGCACCTTGAACGATGGCGCCAGCACGCGGTTCGGGTCGCTCAGGATCACCTCGCGCGGAACTATTTCTTCGGCAACGAGTATGACATCCCGCGCTGCCAGCGCCGCCTCCTCGCATATGCCTAGATTGCCCCAGAGATGGGCATTGCCATCCTCGTCGCTGCGCTGCACGTGGATAATGGCGACATCGGGATGCAGCGCGGGCACAAGAAGCAGCGGCGAACCATCCCAGGGGGATGTCTCCTGGCGAAAGGTAGGGTTCTGGCGCGGGATGTCACTGCCCAGGACCGAGCGCGTAGGAATGTAGGGTGAGCCCAACGAGGCAGCGAGCAGCGCCAGACCTATGGTGAAGTTACTGTGCTCCTCGATAGTAAGCGGCCGTGGGATACCGCGTTCGGCCGCCCGGCGGTAGCAGTGGCCCAGGCCCTCGCTCACATTGCCCACCCAGGCCGCTTTGACTTTCTCGACGCAGCCTGCGCCGATCAGTTGGTCGAACAGGACATCTGAAATGGGTCCGATCAAGGTCAGGTTGCGCCGCTGCTGGCGAATGATCTCGTGACCTGCGGCGTAGGGAATGAGCGGTTCGAGCGCCAGGCTCATGGCTACGGACGAGCCATCGGGGACGTAGCGTGTTATGGCACCGGCCATAGTGGTGAGTTTGCTCATACGGGTTTGTACTCCACAATGGTATCCGCATAATCGTCTGAAACAAAGATGTCGTCATGACTATCGATGACAAGGCCCTGCGGCTCGATGAACCCCCGGCTTGCCAGTATCTCGCGCCTGCCTGTGGTAAGGTTCATACGAACGAGGGCGTGGATCGAAGGCTGTAGATCGATCACGAGTATGTTGCCATGCTGGTCGAAGGCGACATCATCGGGCATGCCAAAGCCGCCGATGCGTGTGGTTTTACCGGCAGGTGTAATGCTCCAGATGGCAGCACCGCATTCGTCTGCCACGTAGATCGTGCCCTGAGGATCGACCGCCGCGCCCACGGGTCGTACAATGCCGGAGGCCAGCAGTGTCAATGTTTTGCCATCCAGGCTCATGCGATAGACTTTACCTATAGGGCTATCCGGCACGATCAGCGTTTGTGTAGTAGCGTCGAAAGCGATACCATCTACGCCATCCTTACACTGCGCTGTACTTGGCGTGCCGGGCAAATTGCGCAAAACTGCTGGTGAATGTGAGCCGGGAGCGAGCGAGAGAATACGGTTGGGGTGCTGCTCCGCGATAATCAGCGTGCCATCGGTCAGGACGACGAGACCCTCCGGTCCGGCCAGTCCACTCAAGATGCGTGTGACTGAGCCGTCGCTGTTGACCCGGCTGACGGTGCCGTTGTAGAAGTCGCTGAACAAGAGGCGTCCCTGCTGGTCGAAAACCAGGTCGTCGGGCCGCGCGCCTCCCGATAGGACCACGTGGGCAGTATAATGCTGTGGAGCCGCAGTCGTTGCCGTCGCTACTGGGGTTCGATCTACCATGCCCGTGGGAGTCGGGCTTATCGAGGCTGCAGGAGTGGCTGTTGCGGTGGGAGCAGCAGCGGGAGGCGAGGACGACTGTGTACAGGATGAGAGCAATAACATGCAGAAGGATGCGATAGTGCAAATGACACTGGCATGATGTTTGAACATAAGGTATCCTTTTAACAGCCTTTTCAAGATCATGTTGAATTTTCACCACCAACATCAGTACAGTATTGTCACCCTGAGCGAAGCGAAGGGTCTGGCTCGAGGGGCACAGAGATGCTTCGCTTCGCTCAGCATGACAGTCCCGGTGTTAAAGTTCATT